>Ga0247838_1002987_pt1 | contig 20336 bp, 18 predicted proteins | sample LaCruzMarch2015__5_FD_189097 | JGI IMG/M metagenome (GOLD analysis project Ga0247838, IMG submission 189097) | Freshwater microbial communities from meromictic Lake La Cruz, Castile-La Mancha, Spain - LaCruzMarch2015_15m | ecosystem: Environmental > Aquatic > Freshwater > Lake | place: Spain... | reverse complement strand
GCCAGGCAGCCGACCACGCGAACTGCCAGGGCCGAAAGACTGATGCATGAACTTCAAACCGACATCGCCGAGTTCATCGAACACGAGTGGGTTGGTCTGCTCGCACGGACCGTCTCCTGCGGTGGGCTGGGGCTGCGGGTCCTCGCCGTGTCGACCGGAGTGAACCGGATCCGTGTCACCGTGGCGGCCGGTGGGGAAGAATCCGGGCCGCTGTGCCTGGAATTCTCCCGGGAGACCGCCGGCATCGTGTCGCGTGTGGTGGATGAGGGGTGGCTCGGCCGTGTGAATGAGCGGCAGTTGGCGACCGTTCACCTCGCGCTCGCAGGCCTCCACCGGCTCGTCGGCGCCGACCGTGCGACCACGGAATGCGGCGACCTGTTGGATGACGGGCCAGAGTGTGGGCGGGCGGGCGTCGAAACGTGCGGTGACCTGCGTTCCGTCAGGCCGATTCGATGGGTGACGTGGCGGAATGCATGGGAGTGTGAGAAACGATGAAATCCGTCGAATTTCGTGCGGATGACGCGGTTGATGCCGGGGTGGGGCGTGTCAAGACACCGGATCGTGCCATTTTGGTGGCAGATAATTTAGGGAAAAGTAAATCATGGTTCGGGGTGGTGGACCACGCTAACAGTCCGGGGACCAAGTCGTTTTCGTGCTCGTGCCTGCCTGATCTTCATCGGCCGATGGGTCGGGATCGATGCGTCCCACATCCGACCAGCGCCGTCAGCAGCACTTCTGACCGGGTTGGATTTCCTGTACGAGGCGATACGAGGGTTTAGGAACAGGGGTGACCAAGGAAACCGGCGTCATTCATGGGGGCAGGTCAGAGGCTCAACGCACGGGCGAGCCGACGCACGGGGCAGGATTTCGCATAGTGAAGGGCATATCGGAGCCCTCGAGGAACAGGTCACGTAAAAGCCTGACCGGAAAAAGAAGAACTGAACGTGCAAGCCCCAGTCGTACCACCAAGTCGCTGACGGCGGCTAAAGAAATTTGGTGACTGACCTTTCGTTGGACAACTGGATGCTGAAGTGCCGCTCGGAGGGTAACGGGTAATCCATAACCAGAAACGATCGGACCAAGTACCGCCGGACGCCGCATCGCCACCGGTGACGAGCGATACGCCAGAGCTCCAGGAAAGTCCGAATCCAATCCACGAAATCACACCCGATCTGAACGACCTCAGGTTGCGCCAGCGCTCTGCAATCGTGGATAAGCTTCCGATTCGGTCAATCCGAAACCTCGCTGCGACTGCGCAGCATCTACGACATCAGTCGCCCATGCCAAGTGAACCGCGGGCTCAAGCATCACCCCGTTCAGACCAAAGGCCCCACCAGAAGCCTCTGCGATAATCGATCGTGCGGCTTCCAAGTCTGAACTCGAAGGTCGGAATTCCTGTTGGATCACCGGAACCTGACAGGGATGAACTGCTGTCTTCCCAACGAGGCCCATAAGTCGATCTCTCCTTGCTTCGAGTCGCAGCAGATCGGCATTGGCATATTCATCGCAAGCAACGCCCGTGAGCCGAAATCCGTGCGGCTTGAATGCCATAACCAGAAGCGGAATAAGAGCGCCTACGGGCGTTTCATAGATCGTATGACCGGGAAACCGCTTCAGCCCCAGCAATCGCAGCAGATCGTTGCCGCCGATCCGAAGAGACAAAATGCGAGATTTCACAGATGCAGGCTGCAAGACATCCCGAATCCCCTGGATGCCCTCCCGTTCGAACACGGCGGCGGTCTCGAGGATGGGCATCAAGTGAAAGGGTCGGCGGCCAAGTGTCCGCAAGTAGGCCGGAAGAGTGTCTCCATCTGACTTCGGTATGACGAAGCCATGAACGCGTTCGATCCCGGGCATACGCAACAACTGCCGCAATACAGATGGCGACCGGGGCCTTATGAATCGGAGTGGGCCATCAGAGAGTGATGGCAAGTATCGCAAGATCGAATGCAATCGATCGAGGGCCAAATCGACGTCGGACTCACTGATTGCATCCTCGGTGCAAACAATGATCGACTGGGGAGCAGAGTGGTGGGCTCCACGCAAGACCTGGGCGAGGTCTGGATGGATTCCCGGGACATAAAGCGACGCGTCAAGGCGATGAATATTATCCATCAGCGAGTCTCCTAATTATCACTGCGGCCGCCAGCGGAAGGTCCGGTAGAATGATGGATGGCACATCCTTCGCAGATGCGAGCAGGCGTAGATGACGAACACACGACTCCTCCGGATTCCGCAACAAAAGCAATCGCGGCGTGCGGCGGAGGAGGGAGCGGGTAGCTTCGCCGATGCCCGGCTTGACATAGTTGCGGTCGTGGACCGCGAATCGTTCCATCAGCGATGTGACAAGCCGCTCGCTCCGGTGACGGACCGCAGCGATGTCGATGCATGGAAGCGGATCGGCCTTGAGCTTGGGCAGGAGTTGCATGATGCGGGCATGCAGTCGATCGACAAACCAGAGTGAGCGGTCCTGTGGCATAAGATGGTCGTAAAAGAGGCAGCCGTGGAAGTCACCCGGGGCTAGGAGTTCATTGAGAATCGTGCGGCTGACGAGCCCCGAGATGGTCGCGTTGAGGATTGCGGACGGGATCAGATAGTCATCCGTGGATCCGCATGCCGTCGCGACGCCTGCCAAGTCAGCCAGCACGAAGAGTTCATCGGCAAGCCCCGCCGGACGTTCGTCTCCAAGCGCGGTCAATGCGCTTCGTAGTTCACTCGCGATCGCCCCCTTGCCCGTCCAGCCATCCAAGAAGACAATCTCGGCGGGGTCGTGGCGACGGGCAAGGAAGGCAATTGCTTCTCGATCGATACCACGGTCGCGAATGATCGAGACGCTGTAATGAGGCGCCTCCACGCCGAAGCCTTCACGCAAGAGTCGTCGCAATGCCACGCCTACGGGCGTGCCGGCGCGGGCGAGCGACACGAGCACCACGCCCCTGGGTCGATGCAGCAGAATGTGTCGGCCGAGGGTTACTACATCAGTCGCCATCCTGTCGAGATTGTCCGCCACGGCCGCTTCGAAGAGCTGCAGGTACTCGGCATCGGGTTGCTGCTCGACGCCGATTACCTCGCTGTAATGCCTACGGCCGCTCTGAATGAGCCGTTCTTTCTCGACGATGTCTGAGATCGGCTCCATCGTCAGGGGTGTGAGCAGGAACTCGACATCATCGGAAGGGTAGCTGCCGCTAAACCGAGGCACGGGCCGCCTCCCATTCAGCGACTCCGTGTCGCAGCGAATCTCCTAGCTGGGACCGGGTAGGCATGATGATGATGTCGCATTGATCGAGAAACTCGTGGTCTGTGTTGCTATCAGCAGCTCCAATAACAACGCTCGCCAAACCCTGGTCTCGCAGTCGGGTAACGATGTGGGCCACCGCGACCGCTTTTCCAACGCCGGGTGGAAGGACTGCCAGGTTATTACCATTGACGTGTAGGCGAAAACCGGGGTTAGCACGCAGCCAATCGGCTACGGCCGTATCTGCTACGGACCGGATGGCTTCGTAGTCGTGCGCGGGGTGTTTAATTACGGCATAGGCCGGATCACCGCCGTCATCGACTAGCCACGTTCGGAGAGAGCCGCCTCGGCTATCCACGAGTCGCCCCGCCATCGCCACGAAATCCTTGAGTGCATCCCGTGCCGCCGCCAACGGAGCCTCCATCGCCTGGCCCCACTCTCGGTCGATGTGGCCATCGGGGCGGAGTATCGTCGCCCCGTGACTGCATATCGTTACTCCCTTGAACGGAAGTTGCACCCGGCGAAAGGCGGCAATATTTCTGGCGGTCACGGGAATGACGTTGGCGGCTGCGACGAGCATGCCGTAGAGAGCCCGCTGGGCGGGGTTGGTGTAGCAGATGACCGAGCCGTCGATGAGCGTGGCGGCAGGGACGAGTTCCTCCGCGAGGCGTTGCCGCCGGAGACTAGAAAACAGCGTGTCGTCCAAATCGACAAACGCAACGCAGCCGCTATTTCCGCTCATGCCACATCTCCGGCAAGAACGGAGCCAACGCGATCGGTTTCCCGACAATGTTCAGCAGATGTGAGCCAGGGTCGAACCAATCCCTGAAGCAAATCCACCTCGACGCATCCGGCCTCACCACCAACTTTCGCACAAAGTGATTCGACGTGTTCTCGGGCCGGCGATTCATGCACCACAAAAACGTTCCGGTATCGATGACGGTCGAAATTATAGAGGAAATGAGGCACATGACCTGCCGTGACGTCGGGTACCGTCGTCACCAAGCCGATGGCTCCTGCGACGAGCAAGGGAGACCGCGTCGTCGCCTGCACGATGCACTCAATGCCCCGAGACTCGATTGCCAAAGCAAGGCGAAAGGCCGGGTGCATGAACTCTCCGGTTCCGAGAACAAGCGTCGGCAACCTGCCTGGACCGATGCACCTAAGACAACGATCCAAGATTTCGGGAGCCAATTCCATGCGGTCTGTCCGTCCTCTTCGGGCAGAGTACGCCGACGTGTTGGGCAATACGCCGATCGATGAGGGCGGCGGCGGCGGGCCCGCGTCGAATTCCGGATTCCACTGAAACTCGTGGGATCCCGACAGCATGCTGACGACACTGGCCTCACCGATGCCTTGCTTGACCAGGATTCGCTCGCGACAGTTCCCGGCACTGAGGTCGGCGACCGTCGCCACAAAAACCCTGCGAAGAGCCGGCATCACTGGTTGAATGGCCTCAACGAGATTGGCCAGCGTACTGCCGGTCGATACCTCGTCGTCACAAAGGACGAGGGTGTCGGCGTCGACCATTCGCGACCTCAGGAGGACGGCACGCGGAATCGGCAGAAGGAGTTGCGGTCCGTGGCTGTGCTGTTCACCGAATTCGACGATGTCATGGCTGACTCGATCGGGGAGATAGCGGGTCGCCTGCAACGCCATGCCATGAGCGGCGGGGCCAAGAATGTCGAGGATCGCCTCGAAGATCCCCTGACCGAGGCCAGTAGCCGTTTCCGCCATCCCAACTACGACAAACCCGCTTCCGCCAAGTCCGCCATCGACGAGCTTCTCGGCCAAGCGACGGTGCACCTTCGCCATCACGCTGGGCCGGCTCGGCCAGTGCTTACCGAGCACCTTGCTCACCAGCACAAAACCGCGTCGCGAATTCGCGCGGGAGCCGAAGCCGAGCAGTTCGCCGCTGGCCATTTCCGAGGCTGAATCAAGCGTCATCGCCAGCCTCCCGGAAGGCAAGTCGACGGTCAAATCGTGGGCTCGCGGGGGTTTTTCGCCGCCCGCGTCGGCCGCCCATGCTGGCGAAACGGGATCGGGGTCACGGCAGATCACTGCCCGAGGGATCTCCAGAACCCGGTGGCCGAGCAAGGGCCGCTGAGCAGCCGGGGTCCAGTCGGGCTCGAGAAAGCCGCGGAACGCAACGGCCGGAATATTGATTCCCGACAGACAGCTCATTCCAATTCCGCCGGAGGCACGCGGGTTGATTTCGAGCAAATGGGGAATACCCGTACTGTCCTCACGGAACTGGACATTAATGATGCCGTTGAGCGAGTAAAGCGACACGAGCCCTCGCGCAGCCTCACTTATCTCGGGGATGTCGGCCAACAGTTGCCCGCCTGCCGTCCGGGGCTTTCGCCGTACAACTGCCGCAAGCACAGTGCCGTGCCGGGCTGCGATGTCGACGCTGTACTCATGACCGGGTAGAAACTCCATCACCAGGTGCGGCCAGAACACCGCCATTGCTGCCTGGTCACGGGCCCAATGATCCACCAACGGCCGCCAGGACGTAGCCCGATTTGGCAGCGCGGTGATCCGTGTGAATCCCTTGCCATAAACGGAGACACAAGGCTTCAGGCAGACTTCCCGTCGCCCCCCGTCCTCGAGTTCCGCGACAAGCCGCCGAGCCTCCGTGGGCGAGTGACAGACTGCGTACGGGGGCAGGTTCACCAAACCTGATGAATCTTCGTAGACGAGGTCCTTGCGATGAATCCGAGGTAGCACATGGGCCGGGCCTGCCGCGAACACTCGGCACCCCAGTGCTTCAATCGCAGCGGTATTGGCGGTGAGCAACGATTGCTCATGCCCAGGCGCGATACATCCGACCTGCCGTTTACGAACGGTCTCGAGAACCCATTGCAGGTACACCTCCGAAGAAAGCCCGGCGGGCTCAAGGAAAGCCTCATCAGCGACTGCGTAGCCCGCAAAGTGCTCGTGACGGTGTGAAACCAGGAACTTTAGCGGCACTTCCTCATCGGCCTGACGGAGTTCCTGAATAACGCGCGCGACGCAGGCAAAGTGCCGATTCAACCAAGTACGCATTTACTCTTCCGCCAAGATGACCGGTCGCCGTGCCCCAAAAGATCGTGCTGGCCTAGTACTCGGAAAATCACGTTGTGGATTCATCTCACAGGAGTGGGGTGATCGACCCCATCATGTCGTGAAAGGTACGCCCTGTTGCGGGCTCGCCGATTGCGTGCATCTTCCATTCGCTACCGTGGCGGTAAAGCCGAGCCATGACTTGGCCGGTATGAGCGCCGCTGGTGGCGAGGTCGTAGCGCGCCAGTTCCTTGCCGTTGCCGTCCACAATGCGACAAAACGCATTACGGACAAGTGAGAAGTTCTGGCCGGTAAAACTGTTCACCACAAAAACGAGACTCATAACGACAGGTGGCACGGCGGTGAGGTCGACGTTGATTTGTTCGTCATCTCCTTCACCCGCACCAGTCCGGTTATCGCCAGAGTGCTGAATACTGCCATCTTTCGATCGCAGTTGCTTAAACCACACGGTATCGACAAGACCTTTGCTGCCATCGAACAGAAGGCACGACGCATCCAGGTCGATGTCCTCGTCGCCAGTGTCCCAGCCGAGCCCCATCACCGCCCGCCGGAGGGCGGTGCCCGCCTCTTTGTCGAGTGATATCCGCTGTCCTTTTGCGAGGCTGACGCCCATAGTGACCTTCTTCCGTGGGTAGTGTTGGATTTCCCGCCATGCCGACGTGTGCAAATCCGCACCCCACCGTCGCCATGACCTGCTGAGATTCGACAAAACAATCGCTGCCAGATCCCTGCCTTATGTCTCGCGATGTTCAGGGCACCGGCTATCGGTAGAAACGAAGATCAGGCATTAACACCAAAATGCTTAGCAAGTGCTCCAAGGCCGCCCTGGAATCCCTGCCCGACAGCACGAAATTTCCACTCGGCACCAGCCCGGTAGAGTTCGCCAAAGATCATGGCCGTTTCAGTCGAGCCATCCTCAGACAGATCGAACCGTGCCAACTCGGCATTGTCAGCCCTGTTTATCACGCGGATATAGGCCTTCGCGATCTGACCAAACGACTGGCGCTTGGCCTCTGCCTCGTGAATCGTCACCGTGAATGCAATCTTATCCACGTCCGAAGGCACTCCGCTGAGCGTGACATTGATCGTCTCGTCATCGCCTTCTCCAGCCCCAGTCAGGTTGTCCCCAAGATGCTCGACCGATCCGTCTGGTGACTTCTTGTTGTTGAAGTAAATGAAGTCTGTGTCGGATCGTACTTTACTATCTGGCTTAAGCATGAACCCGCTCGCGTCAATGTCGAATGCGTCGCCATCGGTCGCCCGGGCATCCCAACCAAGCCCGAGCGCGACTGCCGACAGCCCCGGCGCCGCCTTGCTCAGATTCACATTGCCACCTTTTTGAAGACTGACTCCCATTAAAGCATCTCCTCGACATTAGGGGCCCCTTGCAAAGCGACGCATACACAGCGCCTCTGAGATCAGCTCATTCGCTGATCCCGCATGATTCGCAAGCATACCGCGTGCGAGGGGTCTGTCAACCACTACGAGCCCCCTCTGCCGGATTCAATGTTGCGGTCGACAAAAGCCGCTTAAGGGCAACGCAAAGAGACTGATCGTGCCGGTTGACTGCACACGCCAATGTTGATAGAAGGAGGTTCCCCCTAGCAGGAAGGGCGCCGGATGGGTGGGCTCAAATGGGTCGCCGTTTGCAGGCAACCAAGGAAGAGAGGCAAAAAAATGGCAGCCGACAATGCAGTGCTGACGGACGTTCGGCGAGGGATCCAGAGTGAGGCTGCGTCAACCAGTCGCTTTCGCGGCCTCGAGCCTCACGAAGTTGCGTCGAGTCGAAAGCAGTTCGGATCCAACGTCCTGACGCCACCGGAACGTGATCCATGGTGGCGGCAGTTCCTAGAGAAGTTCGATGATCCCGTGATCCGTATTCTGATGATAGCAGCGGTGATCGCTATCGCGGCCGGCTCAGTTCACGGCGAGTACGTCGAAGGTGTAGGCATTATCGGCGCCATCCTGCTGGCGACGGGCCTCGCATTCTTCAATGAGTACAAGGCCAACCGTGAGTTCGACATTCTGAACCAGGTCAACGACGAAATGCCGATCAATGTCGTGCGATCGGGCAGGCACGGAACGGTTCAAATTAGGGACGTCGTGGTGGGCGATGTGGTGTTCGTTGAGGCGGGCGAAGAGATACCGGCAGACGGTACTGTGCTTGAGGCCGTATCGCTCGAGGTTGTCGAGTCGGCGCTCACAGGCGAGCCCGACGCAAACCGAAAAATGGCACAGGGTAGCGGGGCTGCTGGCGGGGCTATTCCGGCAGACCGTGTGCTCCGGGGCACGAAGGTCGTCGACGGGCATGGTGTTTTTGAGGTTACCGAGGTTGGCGATGCTACTGAGATCGGGCGGACCGCTCGTGCCGGCGTTGAGGAAACAGACGAAGTCACGCCCTTGAATGCCCAGCTGGAGGGGCTGAGCAAAGTCATCGGTGTTGTCGGCCTCTCCGTCGCGCTGGCCACGTTTGCGGCCCTAGTGGTTCGAGGCGTGCTCATCGGCGAACTGTTGCTCGACAGTCGGCAGTGGCTGGTGGCGGGTCTGACGGCAATCGGGGGGATGGTTGCCATGATTCCCGTGTGGCTGCCAATGGTCTACGACGGCCTAGCCCTCGCGGGACGCAGTATTGGCCGAAAGATAGAGCCCCCGGCTTGGCTCGACGGCGACGAAGCTATTCCGCCCCTCCGGCTCTGGTTGAGTTGCCTCGTGGCGGCTTTGGTCCTGGGTGGAGGTGGACTCTTGGTGGCATGGGCGGCCGGTACTCTACCGCCGGACCCGGCAAGCTGGATGCCGGAGAATGCCGCGGGGCAGTTTCTCCAGTACTTCATGATCGCGGTCACGATCATCGTTGTTGCCGTGCCGGAAGGGTTGGCTATGAGTGTTACGCTCAGTCTTGCCTACTCGATGCGCAAGATGACAGCCTCCAACACACTCGTCCGCAAGATGGACGCCTGCGAGACGATCGGAGCGACCACCGTCATTTGCTCGGACAAGACCGGCACTCTGACGATGAATGAAATGCGGGTCTTCGAGCCGGTCTTTCCCGCCTTGACGACCCATGGCCTCAGCACCGGGTCTCGGGCCGCAGCACTTGTGGTGGATGCAGTGGCGGCGAACACAACGGCCCACCTAGACCGCACGGATTCGCAAAACCCCAAGCCGCTGGGCAACCCGACCGAGGGGGCATTGCTAATGTGGCTGCACGACCGTGGAATCGATTACGTCGCACCTCGAACGGAGTTCGTCACGGCCTGTCAGTTGACCTTTTCCACGGAACGTAAGTTTATGGCCACGCTCGGCACCTCCCGTTCCGGAGAGCGTGTTGTGCACGTCAAGGGCGCCCCGGAGATTATTCTGGGCCGCTGCTCGCAGGTTCTCGGCCCGGCCGGGGCAACCGACCTCGGCCCGCAGCAGGAGGCAATCGTCGCCTCGTTGCGGGACTACCAGGCTCGCGGGATGCGAACACTCGCTTTTGCTTTCGGTTCTGATATCGGCGGGTGTGATCCAGAGAACATAGAGCCCTCTGTTTGCGATTTGACATGGCTGGGGTTTGTGGCGATCGCGGACCCGATCCGGCCCGAGGTGCCCATGGCAATTAAGGCCTGCCGTGCCGCAGGCATCCGCGTGAAGATGGTCACTGGAGACAATCCCGACACCGCAGCAGAAATCTCGCGACGGATCGGGCTTCTCGACGGTGAGGACGATCAGCATGGCAGCCACGTCCGTGGGCCTGACTTTGCAGCGCTCGATGACCAACAGGCCATCCACGCGAGTAGTGCATTGCGGATCCTGTCGAGAGCAAAGCCGATGGATAAGGTGCGGTTGGTGCGTTCACTGCAGGCTGCAGGAGAGGTCGTTGCCGTGACCGGAGACGGTATCAATGACTGTGGAGCACTCAACCATGCGAATGTGGGCCTTGCGATGGGCCGCTCCGGCAAGGCGGCTGCTAAGGAGGCGAGCGACATTATTCTTCTCGATGACTCGTTTGGAACGATTGTGCATGCCGTCAAGTGGGGGCGTTCTCTGTACGAGAATATCCAGCGATTCATCATGTTCCAGCTGACAATAAACGTGGCTGCGCTCGGTATTGCGCTCGTCGGCCCCTTCATCGGCGTTGCCCTTCCGCTAACGGTCATCCAGATGCTTTGGGTTAACCTCATCATGGACACGTTCGCCGCCCTTGCCCTTGCCACTGAGCCTCCTCACGACGACGTAATGAGTCGACCGCCCCGGGATTCTCAGGCTTTCATCATCACGCCCGCGATGGCACGGTCGATCTTTGGTGTCGGGACCGTATTCCTTGCTGTGCTGGTTGGTATGTTGCTCTGGATGCAAAGGAATATGTCAGGTCCAGACGGTCAACTGACATCCAAGGCCCTGTCTATCTTCTTCAGTACTTTTGTGATGCTTCAGTTCTGGAACCTTTTCAACGCCCGCTGCCTCGGGTTGCGGCAATCAGCCTTCACGGGTATCTGGGAAAACCGGTCACTGCTATTGATCGCAGCCGCAATCTTTTTCGGTACGATCCTGCTGGTGCAGTTTGCTGGAGAAAAAGTCTTTCGTACAGTACCGCTCACTGGGCAGGAGTGGGGGATCATCATCGGTGCGACTTCGCTCGTGCTATGGTTCGGCGAGTTCCGCCGCTGGCGGGCCCGCATCGCGACCACCTGATAACGGCTGGACTGAAACTTTTCGGGATCACAGACGAAACACGCATATGTACCTTTCTTAAGTAAGACTATGCGGCAATACCCTTAACATAGGATAGCTTGGAGAAGAGTGAATGAGACGACTACCGGTCTACTTATTGCTAGATACGTCCGGCTCGATGACAGGCGAACCGATTGAACAGGTCAAGAACGGCGTCCAGTCGCTCGTCGCGGCGCTGCGGCGGGATCCGCAAGCGCTTGAGACTGCCTACCTGAGCGTGATTACATTTGATTCCACGGCGCGGCAGGTCGTCGCCCTGAGCGACCTTGCGAGCTTTCAACCCCCGGATCTGAAGGCGTCGGGCACGACGGCGCTGGGACCGGCGCTGGAATTAGTCGCGGACTGTGCGGCTCGGGAGCTTGTTAAAAGCTCGCCGGAAATCAAGGGTGATTGGAAGCCCATGTTGTTCATTATGACGGACGGCGTTCCTGATAGCGGCTGGGAGCGGGGTTTGTTACGGTTTCGTGCTGAGAAGTGGGGCGTGGTCATCGGCTGTGCGATTGGTGCAAACGGCGACCGCAAAGTACTTGAGGAAATCGCGGGACCGGAGCGGGTAGTGGTGATGGAGACAGCCGACTCTGCCTCATTTATGGCCTTTTTCAAATGGGTGTCGGCCTCGATCGCGACTGGAAGCCAGCGTGTCGACCTGAATAAGAAGGACGTCGTCGCCCTGAGCGAACTGCCACCGCCACCGCCCGAGCTCAGAATACCCTGAGCATTACCGTTGGAGTAATCGATGCGACGCCTTCCCATCTACCTTCTCATGGACACGTCGGGCTCAATGCGCGGCGAGCCGATCGAGGCGGTCAAGGTTGGTTTGCAGGCAATGCTCACCTCTCTTCGACAGGATCCGCAGGCGCTGGAGACAGTTCACCTCTCACTCATCACTTTTGACAAGGATATAAAAGTTCTTGTGCCGCTATCGCCCCTCGAGCTGTTCAAGTTGCCTGTTCTCGAAACGCCTGACTCCGGTCCGACCCATCTTGGTGCTGCTCTTGAGGAGCTCTGCCACCGAGTCGATTCTGAGGTCTTACGATCGACACCTGACGTGAAGGGCGACTGGATGCCCATGCTCTTTGTCCTCACCGACGGCAGCCCTTCGGATAAGATGGCCTATCGAGAAGTAATCCCGAAGGTTCGTTCACGCGGCTTTTCGACAATTATTGCGTGCGCGGCTGGCTCAAAGGCGAAGACTGATGAACTGCAGCCACTCGCGGATACGGTAGTCACGCTCGACACTATGGATGCTGGTACGTTCGCAACCTACTTCAAGTGGGTATCCGCGACGATTGGCTCGGGCAGCAATAGCGTAGGGTCGGCATTCAGCGCGACATTGCCTGCGCCACCCCCTGAAGTGCACGTGGTCGTCTGACGAATACTCAGTCTAAGTGGGAATCGATGCACACCCGTTGGCGGACGATAAAACTATGACACACAAGCTTATTCCAGGGACACCGGAAGATGCGGGCGAGCCACTGAAGGGGGGCGGTGGCGAGACTGGCCGGCAAGCGTCGGAAGTCGACGCAGATCGCATTGATGGTCAGGCCATAATTGACGGTGCAACCGCGCCCACGATTCCAATACGAGAAAGAGATAATAATCAGGTTGGGCATTCGGCAAAAAATCCGGCCGCCGAACAGTCGCTGCGGCCAGCAGTACCCGTTCCCACGGCTGGCTCCTACCGGCTGTCGCTAAGTCTTCCCAATGTGGCTGGTGGCAAACCATACGAGGCTTCAATTCGGGCCTGCCTGAAATCACCGCCCATCGCCGGGCTCGAGGCGAGTCGGTATAGGCTTACGATTCTATCGATCGATGGCCTCGCCGAAACCGGTCTCCACCATGACATCGACGGAGATTTCATCCGTATCCACGGCACGACCACGTTAGCGGGTGATCATCGGCTACGGTTCTTTTTCAGGGTCGGCCACCCGGATCTTCCGAGTATCGACGGCCACGACGACCTCACCTTAACGGTAAATCCTGATCCGCGATCGCTCTGGAAGGAGATCGAACCGGATCCCAAACTGCCTTTCCACAAGCCGCACACTGCCTCCCAAAGGCTTCTCACACCGGATGCGTCCCTTGTTGCAGCAAGCCGTCGTGGCCGATCACACGCGCACGAGGGCAGTTTTCGGGACGATGATTTCGCGCTAGGCTACGACAAGTTAAGTGGCTGGCACTACATGGTGGTGGCCGATGGCGCCGGTTCTGCAAAACTCTCGCGGCGAGGGTCTAAGGTCGCGAGCGAAGCCGTTCGGGAACCGTTGCTGGCGCACTTCAGTTCATCTCTCGGTGCGGATTTCACGGCCGCCGTCCTTCGGCACGGGCTCGATGGTGATATGGCCTCAGGGCAGATAATCAGAACGGCTCTTTACAACTCACTCGGTGCTGTCGCTCTTGTTGCTCGTAAGGCGGTCGAGGGAGAGGCAGCGGCGAATGCCACCAAGTTGCGTGACTACTCCACGACGTTCTTGCTCTCCGTGTGCCGGCGTTTCGACGTCGGCTGGTTTGCCGCAGCCTTTACCATCGGCGACGGCGGCGTCGCTATTTACAGCAAGAATCGCGGTGTGACGCCGCTTTCTCGGGCGGACAGCGGTGAGTTCGCTGGGCAGACTCGATTCCTCACTATGGCTGAGGTGTGGCAGGACTCGAATGGGATTAACGACCGGATTGACTTCACAGTAACACCGGATATCACCGCCCTCGTAGCCATGACGGATGGGGTTAGTGACCCGAAGTTTGAGACGGACGCGAAGTTCGCCGAGGCTAACTGCTGGCACGCTTTCTGGAAAGAACTTGGCACAGTAGGACTCGAGCCAGGTAACGAAAAGGCAGCTGACGAGTTGCTGGACTGGCTCGGCTTCTGGTCGGTCGGTAACCATGACGATCGCACCCTTGCCGTACTCCTACCCACGTGACGACGCTGCGGACTTACTACCATGCCTGACATCATTCAACTTACCGCGAAGGATGGATCACCGGTTTCCTTCGTCGACTCGATTATCGCCTCTGGCGGGATGAAAGACGTCTATTTCTCCCCAGACCGCAGCTATGTGGTGGCGTTTTTTCGGGACCCTCAGGACGCCAACGCCCGCGATCGTCTCGATAATATTGTCGGCGTCTACCGGCAACGCATCTTCGACCAGCCCGGTGGCGACTACTGGAAGCGGCTGTTCTGCTGGCCGACGAAGATCGTTGAGGCCCGAGGCAAACTCGGCATCGTGGCTCCGACTTATATGTCCCACTTCTTTTTTGAACACGGATCCCGAAACGGCGACTTTCTGGGGATCAAGGGTAAGGAGAAGCAGGGTAAATGGTTTGCTTCGGCGGAGCACCGCGCCAAGTACGTTGACCCCAAGGAGCTCGGTGATTGGCGGAGCCATCTTAGGATCTGCATTCAGATTGCTAGGGCTGTCAGGCGGATGCATGCGGCGGGCCTCGCTCACTCCGACCTCTCGTATCGGAACGTCCTTATCGATCCGAAGGACGGAAATGCATGCATAATTGACATCGACGGTTTGGTAGTGCCCAACAAATATCCTCCTGATGTCATCGGTACTCCAGACTTTATCGCTCCGGAGGTGGTGGCAACGCTTGGGATGCCTAAAGATAAGAGATGCCTACCTAGAATCGAGACCGATCGGCACGCGCTCGCGGTCCTCATTTACATGTATCTTCTCTACCGGCATCCATTGCGCGGCAGCAAGATGCATCACGCCGATAGTGACAAGGACGACGCCCTGATGATGGGGAGCGGCTCGCTGTTCATCGAGCATCCTTCAGACACCTCCAACCGGCTCAATGTCAAGGCAGTGAAGCGGGAATGTCTCCCCTGGGCTGACGTGGGCAAAATGCCGTACACAATTACGGGCCCGTTGCTCAGGCAGTTATTCGATCGCGCGTTCGTCGAGGGTCTTCACCAGCCGCATTTACGGCCGACGGCCGACGACTGGGAGCAGGCACTCGTCAAGACGGTGGATCTGTTGCAGCCATGCTCGAATCCCAACTGCAGCCAAAGGTGGTATGTGTTTGATAACTCCACCCGTCCGACTTGCCCCTTTTGCGGCACTCCGTACCGTGGCGACTTGCCTTTGCTCAACCTCTACTCATCGCGGGGAAAGGGTTCGTTTCTCGCAGACAACCATCGCCTGATGGTGTTCACGAACCAGTACCTCTACCCGTGGCACGCGAGCCGCAATGTGTTTCCCAACGAGAAGCTCACGGAGGAACAGCGGAAGCCGGTTGGCTACTTCGTTCTTCACGGTGGACGATGGGTATTCGTCAACCAGAGGCTCCCCGACATGAAGGACATCGACGAGGACAAGCCGGTGCCAATCGGTTCCATGGTTGAACTCATCGACGGCAAGAAGTTTCTGCTTTCTGCCGGCGACGGCGGCAGACTTATCCACGTGCAGATGGTTCGTGCCTAGCGGTCAGTACCGTTCCAGCAACCAACTCCCCATCCCCCGAGCTCAAGCCCAAACCACCTGTCATGTCACAACGCCGCCTTCCAGTCTATCTCCTGCTCGACTGCTCCGAATCAATGATCGGCGAGTCCATTCAGGCCGTTGAGAAGGGCGTTGAATCGCTGCTCTCGCAGCTTCGGGCGGATCCGCATGCTCTCGAGACCGCTTACGTCAGCATCATCACCTTCCACCGAACGGCTCAGCAGGTGGTCCCCCTCACGGAGGTCTCCGCCGTGCGGCCGCCGCGGCTTGCGGTTCGTCCCGGCACGTCGCTCGGCGCAGCACTGACCACCCTGCGGGACTGCATCCAACGTGAAGTCCGGCGGACGACGCCCGACATGAAGGGGGACTACAGGCCTATCGTGTTCCTCCTCACCGATGGGCAACCGACCGACGGGTCTGGAATCGTCCGTGAGGCGATCACTTGGCTCACAACCCCCAAGATCGCTAACCTATACGCGATCGGCTGCGGCGAAGACGTTGATTACGAGACCCTTCGCAGGGTCGCTGACGTCGTGTTTCGGCTCGACGAGGTTGGCCCCGAAACGCTGCGGAAGTTGTTTATTTGGCTCACGGCTTCCGTTCAACAGGCGAGCCGCGGAGTCGCTGAGGGTGAGCCTCGCGACGGAATCGACCTAACCAAGAAACCACCGGAGGTGGCCCTCTACAAGGAAGGCACCACGGCCTCCCTGGAACAACCCCGGCAAGTGTTTCTCAAGGCCCGCTGCAGCCGGCTGCGCAGATCATACCTGATGCGATTCAGGCTCCACGACGAGCACCCGGTCTATGTTCCTGTACGCTCGCACGAGTTGGAATCGGGCTTCGAGGAGGGCGGCGGGTATGAGAGTTCATCGATCAATTCGTCACAGTTAGCCGGCTGCCCGCCCTGCCCGTACTGCGAGAATCCTGGCGCTGCGGTGTGCGAATGCGGCACACTCATGTGCACGCCTGCGGAATCACCAGTGGACGTGCTATGCCCCGGCTGCCTGGTGAAGAACACGTTCTCCGGTGGAGGCGAAGGCTTCGCGATCGAGCAATCCCCGGGTTGAATTCCTGACCGAATCTATTGTGGGCAACCAACTGCTGACATCGACCCCAGTTAGTCAACACTGCCATGGTTGAGATTCACAACCCCTCACAGCAGCAGACGCTTTCGCTCGTTGACGCTAGCGATCTATCGGCCCTTACGATCGAGCAAGCCCATTCCCTAATGGGAAGGAATGGCTGGCTTCGGCTTGACTCGCTGATGTCTTTGTCTTCCGATGTCGCGGCAGTGCTTGCGAGGCATGAGGGAGGCTTAGGGTTCGGCATGCTGACTTCGGTTTCCGAGGCAACAGAAGAGTCCTTGGCAGGCCACAAAGGGGAACTTGATATCCCTTTCCTTAAGGAACTCAAAAGCCGTGCTCTCGCCACGAAGCTGGCAGGTCATCCAACATGGTCCACCAAGCAGTTGCTCCACATCTCAGACGCAGCGGCCGAAGGGCTTGTCACCCGCGCCGGCCTGCTTCACTTGGACATAACAGGACTTCACAACCTTTCTCCGCATGCGCGGATGCTGTTGGAAACACATAATAGGCTTTATCCACCTGAGCAGCGTCCGGCTGAGCCAGATTACAAAAGTCTTGCCGCTGACGTCCTGCGAGGAGCGGATGCCGAGAGAATCCGAAGAGATGCCCCGATCGGAGGACTCCGACTGTTCACACTCTTTCTATTGCTTCTGGCACGATTAGCCATTTACTCGTATGCATTCTTCTACGTGACCTTTGAGCTAAGGAGCGCTCTTAATACCAAGCTTACGCTCGCCTCGCTATTGTGGCCGATAATCTGCTCTTTGTGGCCGTATTTCGTCGCGGACTTTGTACTTCTGGTTTTTGCGAAACTCGCGAAGGACTTAAAGTCATGAGTAACAGCAGTCCCGACCCTGGCGCAAGGTCTTATGTGGCGTCGATCGCGCTCCGATATTGGTGGCTATTCGTCGCACTTCTGGGATTCCTCGTGCTTCGGGTTCTGCTGGGCTGGCCGATCCTCGACACGGCGAAAATCGTGTTCCTATCGATCACGTTCTTTAGCATCTTCAGCCCAGGGCTTCTCACACGCTTGCTCGGCTCGTCTGGACTGCCAGCGGTCGAATGGGTGGTTCGCGTTACGAGCGGCCTGTGCTGGGCGGTCGTTCTTGACACACTTAACCCGCCCGTGTGGTTTGCGGTCGGTTTTCCCGTAGTGGTGCTAGCCGTAGGGTCTTGGTTAGCGAGACAACCGTTCGTGCAGAGCCGTATCACCGACACGTCCCTATTGACTGTCAAGGCCCCTCTGGTGACCGCTGCACTGATTTTTGTACTTCCCTGGCTCTCGTACGTGTGGCGGGGAGAACAACGCACGCTCCTGCGACAAGTCACGGATCGCAGCGCTCGATCAGGCTTATATGAAGTAAATACGAGTTTGGGAGCCCGAACCGCCAACGACGAGGGAACGACGTTAAAGAACGTCGATGACGGAGCCCTATTTAAATGGAAAGACGACGAACTCCAGGGAATACTGAAAGCCAACGAAGGCAAATGGGTATTTATCCGGAGTGCGGGGTTTCGTAATCGTCTGCTGGGGAGTTATCCCAACATCGTGTCAATGCGTCTCGATTCCGATCAGAACCCACCGCCAGATTTTGCAGTCGGGCCCGGCACTGACACCGGCATAGCGAATCCACCGTAAACGGAATCGCGATGCCCCTTTACGAGTGACAAAACTTGTTTTCTGTTGACTAGGACCTAAACACCACCTCCGAGGAACTGTCTCATGGGCTTTTTTGATCGCGTGAAGGAATTAGCCGGCAAGGCCCAAAAGTACTCGCTTGGCACGCTGACACCCGACAAGCGAACCGCTCACTGTGCCGTTCGTGCACTTGCGCTGATTACCGCAGCAGATGGCAAAGTTGAAGAAAGCGAGGTTGCTCTGGCATCGGAGGTGATTAGCAAAGACATGCGAATTATCAAATATATGGGAGTCACTGAAGCACTCGAGGCCTTTCAGGCGTACGTTGCCGAAGTGTTGGACAGCAGCGCTGCAATGCGGCCGATCGTGATAGCACGTGTGGTTGGAACGATCGGCGAGCACTGCCCGCCTGCAAATCGCAACGAGGTTTACACCATCGCCGAAAGTATGGCGGCTGCAGACGGTGAAGTAGCCCCAGCCGAAAAGCTGATTCTGGACAAACTTAAAGCTGCTCTGAAAGTGTGATCTGTAGTCGCAGTCCCAAAGGTATTCGTTCACATCCGAGGCAGACATAGGATCTAGTACCCGTTGTCTGGCCCAAACACAGCCCTACGACGTCTGAGGCATCACTCATGAACACGACTCACAAGCATCGGATTCGAGCCACGGGCCTATCCGGATCCCCAGTATGGTTGCGCTTCTGGTGGGTCATACTCGGCGGGATTGCGATACTCCTTCGCGTGGTCCTTGGCTCGTAATGCTTTCGGTACATGTCACCGTGCTCGACCGTGTCGCATCGATTGCTTTACTCCTCTCTAACCGATACTGTTACTCGGATCACTTGTTGCATTCCTAATCTGTGAAAGGACGCTTTAATGGCCGTTGTCGTAAACATGAGACATCCAGCGAATGGATTGACTCAAAAGGGGTTTGCTGGCTTTAGCTGGACGACGCTTTTTTTCGGTGCGTTTCCAGCGCTGTTTCGTGGTGATTTTGCCACTTTCATTGGTGCCTTTGTCGTATTCCTTATCTTAGCTATCACCACAGCGGGCATCGGGGCGCTGATTGCCAGCCTTGTCTGGGCCTTTAAGTACAACAAGTACTACACATCCAAACTTCTTGAAAAAGGTTACGAATTCTCCGACACTCCTCAAAAAGTTGCGATTGCCAAACAATACCTAGGAATTGTCTAGTCTTCGTCCATCAAATAAATCGCTCGGACAGAGGCCATAGAGTCCCGCGTCCATAATCGGCGATTTATGTGAAACCAGGATACCTAAATGTGGTCGTTGGCTTGGGTCATAAACCTGGCTCTCCTACGCGACTAAAAGGAAAGACAAGACATTCACCAAACAGCGCTGGCGCACGACGTTCAACGGGAAGAGGCCTTGTCCCGGTCGTCGAAATAGGAAGTTCAACGTCAGGCCGACATTGGCGTCTGTCGTTTGCCGTGATTAAGAATCGCCTACCAGACAAATGGCACCAAGCGCCATTTCACCAATGCGGTATAAGTGTTGAAGCTCTGAGCATTAGAGAGGCGGAGCCTTGACTCCTCAACGACAATTCGTATCGCAATCGCAGTGAGCGACAGAATCATCAGAGGTAATGCTCCCCATTTGGTTTGTGTGGTACAGCAACTCAGCAGCATAAGCGTTTCGCCCAGATACATGGGATGCCGAATGTATTGATAGGCGCCGCTCGTCACGAGCGGTCGATCATGAGGCAACACGGCGAAAGATTTTCCCAGGTGGCAAATTGAGATTACGGTGATCAAGGCACCGCATGTAAATAAAGCCTGACAGCGCCATGGCCACACGAATGGCGGTCCGGCGAGCTGCGAAACTATCCCACTGATTGCCAAGCTCGGAAGAGCAGCCACGAAGTCGTGACTCGCGATTAAGTTGCGAGGCGGATGACGGGTGATGAATGCGCATGCGACGACAGCATGAATCGCCGCAGCGGATACGCCGACAACGGTTATCTCGGCTGAACTCATCCGCAAGAGTGTCTGAACACTCCACCATCCCGCACTTGCAGCAAGTAGAAAATCCACACTCTTAGAACGTGTTCTTCCATCCCTGAACGGCGTGCAAATGCTTTTCAGTATATCCAGAATGGCCAACCGAATACCCAGCTGAGAAAGTTTACCA
>Ga0247838_1002978_pt1 | contig 20416 bp, 9 predicted proteins | sample LaCruzMarch2015__5_FD_189097 | JGI IMG/M metagenome (GOLD analysis project Ga0247838, IMG submission 189097) | Freshwater microbial communities from meromictic Lake La Cruz, Castile-La Mancha, Spain - LaCruzMarch2015_15m | ecosystem: Environmental > Aquatic > Freshwater > Lake | place: Spain... | reverse complement strand
AAATTTATCTGGACACACGATGCATTCCGCGTTGGTGAAGATGGACCAACACACGAACCAGTGGAGCAAGAAGCTCAAATCCGCTTGATGGAAAAACTGAAAAACCACAAAGGACAAAATTCTATGTTGGTATTGCGCCCAGCCGATGTTGAAGAGTGTACCATTGCTTGGAAAATGGCTATGGAAAACACGCACACACCAACTGGTTTGATTCTTTCACGTCAGAATATTGTGGATCTTCCTTCGGCTAATGGTCGTAAAGTAGATGCAGTTCAGGCTGAAAAAGGTGGATATATTGTAGAATGCGATGGCAACCCGGATGTTATTTTAGTAGCTTCAGGTTCTGAAGTTTCAACCTTGAACGAAGGAGCAGCATTGCTTCGCGCGGATGGCGTAAAAATTCGTTTGGTATCAGTTCCTTCCGAAGGTTTATTCCGCAGTCAATCAGCCGAATATCAAGAAAGTGTATTACCAAAAAATGCTAAGATTTTTGGATTAACAGCTGGATTGCCAGTAAACTTGTTGGGTTTAGTTGGTGCTAACGGTAAAATTTGGGGATTAGAATCATTCGGTTTCTCTGCACCTTTCAAAGTATTGGACGAAAAACTTGGCTTCAACGGTAAAAACGTGTACGAGCAAGTTAAGAAAATGTTATAAATGGATATTTTCTCAATCATAATTATAGGTATCGGCCTTGCTATGGACTGTTTTGCAGTTTCCATTAGCAAGGGCGTTTGCCTGAAAAAATTCAAACTCAAAAAAGCATTGCGAATGGCAGTGCTTTTTGGTTTGTTTCAAGGACTAATGCCACTTATTGGCTATTTTGCTGGCTTTAGTTTTGCAAAACAAATAGCGGATTATGATCATTGGCTAGCATTTATATTACTGGGAGGTATTGGTCTGAAAATGTTTATTGAAGGACTCAAACCCATCGACCCGCACTGCGAAATTAAAACCGACCCTTTCAAATGGAAGTTATTATTTACATTGGCATTTGCCACAAGTATTGATGCGCTGGCTACAGGTATTATCTTTGTGCCTTATCCTGAAAAAATTTGGTTTGCAGTAGCAACAATCGGAATTATCAGTTTTATTTTCTCACTTTTAGGTGTTTATCTAGGAGTACATTTTCGTTCAAAAATAAAAATTAACGTTGAAATACTAGGAGGTATTATTTTAATTGGTATTGGCTTAAAAATACTATTTGAGCATTTATACGGTCTCTGAAATAGCTTTTCAGCACAAAAAAATTCTATTATGTTTTCTAAAAAAGATATATTCTTTATATTTACTTTCGTTTTTTCAATAAACTCACTGATAGCAGCTGAACCAACTCCAAGTTATAAATTGTACGGTTTTATCCGAAGTGATTTGTATTATAATTCTCGTCAAAACCAAGAAGCATTGGATGGATTATTCAATATGTATCCAAAACCAATTGATTTAGATGCGTTGGGAAAAGATAAAAATGCAGTTCCAAATTCACAAATGCTTGCTATTTCAACCCGACTGGGAATTGATTTTGCAGGTACTCCAATTTTAGGAGCTATATCAAGCGGAAAAATTGAATGCGATTTTGCAGGAGTTAAAGATTACTTTTATCTCGTACGACTTCGTCAAGCCTATTTAAAATTAAATTGGGAAAAATCGGAATTATTAGTTGGTCAAACATGGCATCCAATGTTCTCAAATCTTCAACCTATTACACCTGCTTTGAGTGTAGCAACTCCTTTTCAGCCTTTTAATCGTAGTCCGCAAATTCGTTTTACTCAAAAACTGAATAAGGAATTTTCGGCTATAATTGCTGCAGCATATCAAATGCAATACATGACACAAGGGCCTGCTGGCACAAGTGCAAGTTATATGAAAAATGGATTGTTACCAGGCTTACATATTGGTCTTGATTATAAATCAAAAAATGTAATGGCGGGTATTGGTATTGATGGTAAATCACTCAGAATTAATCACGAACGCTTTAATTCCGGAGCTGCAGTAGCGTATATTGGCTATACAAATAAGAAATTTCAGATACGTGCCAAGTCCGTTTTAGGGCAGAATATGAGTGAATATTTAATGATTGGAGGATATGGAGTAAGTGGATTAAACACAAGCACTGGCGAAGATACCTACACCAAAATAAACACCTCAACATCTTGGTTAAGTGTAGCCTATGGAACTAAAATTCAGGTTGGAATTTATGGTGGATTATCACAAAACCTAGGTTCAAATAAAGATTTACTTATCAAAGCAGGAAAGTTCACTGCTTATGGGAATGGATTTTATAATAATATAAACAACTTGCAATTGCAAATGGATCAACTATACCGTGTTGCACCACATATTACGTATAATTTAAGCAATTTCCGTTTAGGATTTGAATACGAGCTAACTACAGCAAAATATGGGGAAATTCAAGCCAATGGAAAAATTCAGAATCCATACAATATAAGCAATCACAGAGCTTTGACTACAATAAGTTATTTTTTCTAAGATTGAATAAGCTTTTCATTTAAAAACTCCTAATAATTTATTTGATAATTATTAGGAGTTTTTTTAATTGATAGATTTTGGGGTCGTAGTATGAAATTCTTTGAGATAAAACGGTTCAAAATAAGCTACATCAACAAATGTACTATTTTTAAATGCCTTTTCGGCTAATGGAATCATAAATTTTGCAGCAGGATAAATGTCATCAATAAATTGTGCATTCGGATGAGTTAATGTAGTTTTGCACTTATCAGCACCATTACCAAAAAACACCACTTCAGACTTAGACAATATTTCAGTATAGGATTCTGAGTCGATAATATCAGCTTGAATATTACGTACAATTTCAGCATTAACATCATAAAATGCCGCATAAACTTCCATTCGGCGCGCGTCAATCATGGGGCAATACAATATTTTCTTATCCAACTGAATAGCCATTGCTGCCAATGTCATTATTTGAAGTGTACTAACAGCTATTAATGGTATATTTAAACCATAGCATAGCCCTTTAGCCGTAGAAACACCTATACGTAGACCAGTATATGAACCAGGTCCACCACTTACCGCTATTGCATCCAACTTGCCATTTTGTTTCTGTAAAAATTGAAAAGCTTCTTCAATAAAAGGACTCAACATGGTAGCATGATTCATCCCTTCCCTGTTTTCTTTCAAAAAAATACAGCTGCCATCCAAACTCAAAGCTACTGAGCACACATTAGTAGATGTTTCGATATGAAGTAAAGTCATTTTATAAAAATTAATGCAGAAGATAACAACAAAGTAAGTATATAAAACTACAAAAAATTTGGTCAGATAAAAATCATTTACCTGACCAAATATATGTAATAAACTGTATTTTTATTTAATTAACTAACTTTTTTTCAATTGCATAATGTGTAAGTTCCACATTGTTCTTTACATTAAGTTTTTCGAAAATACGTAAACGGTATGTAAATACAGTTGAAATACTTAAGCCCAACTCATCAGCAATATCTTTGGCTTTTATGCCCGAGACTATTTTAATTAATATTTCGCGCTCTCTGTTCGAAAGTAAATCATGCGGATCACTATCCGATTCGGGAATAACATCAAACGCCAATTGCTCAGCAAGTGCAGCACTTATATACCTGCCTTTGAGGTTTATTTTATGAATGGCTACAACCAGCTCTTCGAGAGCAGTATCTTTACACAAATAACCCGAAGCACCCGACTTCAGAGTTTTCAAGGCAAACTTATCCTCAGGATGAATGCTTAATACGAGTATGTGTAACTTCGGTCGAAGTGCTTTTATATCCATGAGCAAATCAATACCGTTTCTTCCAGGCATATTCATGTCAAGCAACATTATGTCGCATTCTACCTTACGTATTTTGTCGATTGCTTGAGCTCCATTTTGAGCTTCGCCAACAACGATAATATCAGATTCTTCTTTGAGAATCATTTTGAGGCCTTCACGAATTATTTCGTGATCATCAACAATAAATACTTTAATCATAAATTCGAAATTAGTGTGTGGTTACCAATAAAAAGTATTTAGCCAGATAAAAAATACAAATATTTGTTCTACAATAATTTAAACCAATTGAATACTGATTTTTCAATATTAATAAATCCAATATTCGTTTTAGAACAAGTTAATAAGCGCAAATATAACAAATTTTCTATCTAATTGCAAAATATTTTGATTTTTATTCGAAAATGAATAAAAAAAATTTTTTCTGTGTAATTTCAAAAGTTAAAGTTATGTTGATTACAATGTAAACTTTCGATACAATATCGAATTAAAAAAATATAAATCAGCCCATTATTATGTTTTCCTTAACGTAGTGTATCATATCGAGATTAGAGTTTAGTTTTAAATTTTCAAAAATCTTTTTTCGATACTTAAAAACTGAAACAACGCTTAATTTTGTTTTGGCTGAAATATCTTTAATATCCATACCTTTGTAAAGCATAATGAGGATATTGGTTTCTAAGTCACTTAATTTTTGCAAATCGTCGGGCTCACTAAAAATTGTTTTGAATGCCAATGCTTCAGCATATTCTGGGCATATATAACGTCCATTAGAATATGTTTTTCGAATAGCTGAGATAATTTCGCTAATAGCTGAATCCTTGCATAAATACCCAGCAGCACCTAATTTGTATGCTCTAAGTGCCGATTTCTGCTCCGGATTAATACTCATGATTATGGCTTTAATTTCTGGTCGAAGTTTTTGCAAATCAACCAATAATTGATAACCATTTTTTCCTGGCAAATATAAATCAACCAACATTACGTCGCAGGCAATACTATCAAGCCGCTGAAGCACTTCCTCGGATGATTTTGCTTCGCCGGTTATATTTATATCATTTATTTCCTTTACAAGCTTTTTAAAGCCTTCTCTGACAATTTCGTGATCGTCAACTAAAAATACATTTATCATAAATTACATGATTAAGTTCGTTTCTATTGGTTAAGGAACTTCGAACATCTTAACGATGGCAACTTAAATCGCTACGTTTTATGGTTTCAAATGTACATTTAATTTTGATTGCTTCTACAAAATTATTGTTGTCATAATAATATAATATGATTGTAATTATTGCTACAAGGCCTTGTGTTACTTTAATAAAAATTGGAAATTTGACAATTAAATTTAATATAACATATTGATTACAAACAAGATAAACACAATTACTCGAAATCGAAGTAATAAAAATTTCAAAATAACATTGCTAATGAAATATGATTTATTAAATAGAATAGTGTTCAAATCTGATTGTGGAGGAGTTTTGACCTTTTAAAAACCAAAACAAAATTGACAAAGCAATTCAAATTAAATTTATTTAACAGTATTATTTTGTAAATTGGATTGCTATTAGCATAAAACTGAATTTTTTACTACACAAAATTGGAAAAAACACGACTCATTTAAGCAATTTTGCTGAATGGCTTTTCTTGATTTTGATAAAAGTGATTATTTTTGATTTGATTTTTGTGCTCTTAACCATGCCAAAAAAAAGTTTGTTTCCACGGCATCCAACACACCTCCTAGCGTTTGATATACGGAACCTTCGTCGGCAGTTTCCATAATCTTCATAGCCTTTTCACGTTTATCTTTGGTGATAAACTGATTAATATTCAAATTTCCTAATGCAATAAACCTACCCAAGTGTGAGCATACGGTGGAAAGTGCTAAACTTCGCTCCGCAGCTATTTCGTGAATAGTTTTACCTGCTTTAAATAGTTCGTAAGTAGCACGATGCGAATCACCTTTTTGCTTTTTTTCTTTTACTTCGGCAGGTGATTTTTCTTTTTTAGAACTTTTGGTATCAATCTTTTCACGTATATTCGAACTTAAATTATTCGCATTGCAGTACTTTTGAATAATCTCAAGAAAAAGAGGACCATATTTCTCAACCTTTGCAGGTCCAAAGCCTTTAATCTTAAGTAAATCGGCACTTGTAAGTGGTAAAAAGTCAGCCATTTCCAACAAAGTATCGCTTCCTGCCACAATGTATATTGGCAAATTTCGAGGTTCACATATTTCGTTACGTAGTGTTAGTAATTCGTAATAAAGCGATGGATTTTTAGAAACAATCGACTTTGATTTGCCCGTTTTTGTATAAGCATTAACCTCAAAATCAGGAAGAAGGAATGTGTTTTTTATGGAAAAATAGTTTTCTACACTAAACGGACTTTTCAAACCATTAAACACATGCTTTTTTTGTGCTATGAATGCAAAATTTACACGTAACTGATCGTTATAATCACGTGCATTATCACGGCTATCGGTACTTGCTGGCGATTGACGTAAAGTTTCGAGTAAATAATCAATTTTTTCGGCAAAAAACAAGGAGGCAGCTTGTAATCGTTCAGCCAAATATTCTTCGTTCACTTCTATAGCTTGAAAAATACGATTTAGTTGCACCTGAAATTTATCAGCAACCTCTTGAATTTGTTGCAGTTGCATTAATATATTCTTCAGGTATGGCATAGTATCATCGTTAAAAGAACTAGCTACATTTTCAACATCACGTATGATACGTGATGTATGACCTAACGCAGTTCTGAAATCGAATAACTGACTTAATGTATAGGCTCGAAATTGATTTCGTGATTCATTTAACTGTTTTTCCAGTTCCTCAATGGCCTGCTTCGACTTTTCGTGTTCTACAATTTCGGTATCGTTTTCGATGCTATAGGGATTAATTTTACTTCGCAAAACCATACCTTCGAGCGACCTACATCTACTCAAAGCCACATAAACCTGACCTGAAGCAAAAGCATCACCAGCATCGATTATTGCTTTTTCGAATGTTAAACCTTGACTTTTATGAATAGTAATAGCCCATGCTAAACGCAATGGATATTGCACAAAAGTGCCTAACATATCTTCCTCAATCTGCCGTGTAACTTCATTGGTCGAATAACGAATATTTTCCCACATCATTTTGCCAAGTTCAATTGGCACATCATCGTCAGGGCATTTTACAATGATTGCTTCATCGGTAAAATCCTGAATAATACCAATTTTACCATTATAAAACCGACGAACAGTTTCGTTATCATTTTTATTAAACATTACCTTAGCACCAATTTTAAGCACAAGATCTTTGTCGGTAGGATAACTTTTTTCAGGAAAATCGCCTTTAATTTCGGCAACAAAAGTGCGCGATTTTCCGCTAATCTTGGCTAATTCCTCTGCATTTATTTTGTCGGCTTTGTAATTATGTGTTGTAAGCGTGATATATGTATCGTCGTTCGAAGGCACAAAAACAGGATTGTATCGGCTTTGTAACAAAGCAAGACCATCGGGTGTAAGGCAGTTATTGCGCACCTGATTCAGAACACTTATAAAATCTTTGTTGGTTTGTCGGAATATTTTATCGAACTCAATATATACCGGCTGTTGCTGATTAATCACCTGACTATGAAAGAAATATGGACCTTTGTAATAGGGCGAAAGAATACGCCATTCCTCTTCGATAGCAACTGGCGAAAGTTGAAACATATCGCCAATAAAAATGACTTGTACACCACCAAAAGCTTCGTTGTGTTTGTATCGGAAATGGCGTAGAATAGTATCAACAGCATCGAGCACATCGGCACGTACCATGCTTATTTCGTCGATTACAAGCAATTCCAATTCTTGAATTACCTTGCGGCGATAACCAACCATTTTTGTTTTTTCGATTAATTCCTTTCGACCCTGAACAGTAGGTATAAAAGGTGTGAATGGCAATTGAAAAAATGAATGCATGGTAGTACCACCTGCATTAATAGCCGCTACGCCAGTAGGAGCAACAACTGCCATTTGCTTTTTGGTTTCAGATTTAAGTTTACGGAGGAAAGTTGTTTTTCCTGTTCCTGCTTTTCCAGTCAGAAAAATACTACGGTTAGTAGACAGTGCAAACTCACGTGCAAAATGATAAAAGAGAGATAAATCGTTCATATTATTAAACAGCGTTATAAAAATGATTTAGTTTCAGCTTTAGTAAACAGAATAAAATGTAAAGATAAAAATTATTTTTTGTTTGAAAAAATATTTAGCTTTGACGTTTGCGTTGCAATAACAAATCTACAGCATCCTGCATTGAACCTGCTTTAGTAACAGTACCAGAGTTTACAAAATAAATTTCGTCGGCATTTTCTATTGTATTGAGGCGATGAGCTATGACAATACGTGTGGCTGATTTTGGTAATTTACGCAGAATATCTTCGAGCAATTGTTCTGTAACTGTATCAATATTAGCTGTTGCTTCGTCGAGAATTAACAAATCTGGCCTACGGATTACAGCGCGCATAAAAGCAATAATTTGCTTCTGACCTAAGCTAAGCCCTTCGCCTGAGGCTTTAATTTCGGCATTTAATCCACCTTCAAAACGTTCGAGCAAACCATCCAAGTTAACTTCTTTGAGTTCATTTAACAATTCTTCATCTGTCAAATTAATAAAACAAGCATTTCCGTATAAAATATTGTCGCGAATTGAACCAGTAAACAAAAATGGCTCTTGAAGTATAAAACCAATTTTGGCTGTTCGATCTGATGAATTATAAGATCTAATATCTTTTCCATATAAAAGAACTTTGCCATCTGTAGGGTCGTAGAGGCGTGCAATTAATGAAGCTGTAGTAGTTTTACCACCACCTGTAGGTCCAACAAAAGCATAGATTTTGCCACGTTCCAAGTCAAAACTCACATTGCTTAAAATCTCTTTATCAGCAATATATGAAAATGTAACATTTTGGAATGAAATTAAAAACGGATTTTTTAAATCCGCTTTATCGGGAACAATCTTTAAATTATTTTCTTGTGTCATGATTTGCGAAATACGTTCCCAACCGGCCAAGGCTACTTGAAAACTTGCCCATAGCGCTGCAATCTGTCGGAGTGGATTGTAAAACTGAGCAATATAAGCCAAAAAACTGATAAGCAAACCCACCGAGAATTGTCCGATAGTGATAAGATAAATACCAAAAGCAAGCACAATAAGTTGACCTAGATTAGACGAAATGCCAAAAACTGGTGTGAAAATATTATTAGCAATGCCCGCATTTACAGCAGTTTTGTAGTTTTCGACATTTGCATCATCAAATTTTTTGCGAAAATAGTCCCTTCGATTGAACGCAACAATTACTTTGAAATTATCCAAACTTTCTTGTATTTCGGCACTTAAACTACCTGTACTTTTCATATTTTGTGCATTTTGCTTTTTAACCCAAGGCGATAAAGCACGCGTAAAAAACAACAGTAAAAGAGCAGGCGTAAGTGCCGCTAAAGCTAACTTAGCATCGATGGTAATAAGAAAAATACCAGCACCTATCATGGTAAAAATACTGCTCATAAACTGTACAAGCGACTGTGAGAAAAATTGATTTATTTTATCAGTATCGTTATTAATACGAGATATGAGATCACCCGATTTATTTTCGGTAAAAAAACTAATGGGTAAATCTTGCAATTTACTGAATACATTATTGCGCAAATTGTACATCATACGTTGACCTACGCGACCCATAAGTTGAGCTTGCGTATAACCGCTTACAAGAGCAAGTAAAAAAACGCCCAGCAAAATAATTGAAATTCTCACCAGACCATCGTAGTTATTAGTTACAATATATTTATCTACTGCCGTTCCCATCAAATAAGGTGCAATAAGATTTAAACCTGAATTGATAAAAATAAATACAATGGCAATGTATAAATTGTTTCGTTCCTGACCCACAAGCGTCATTAACCTAGTTAAAATAACTTTTGTTGTTATTTTAGTTGGAGTTGACTTTTCTCCTTCGTATTTAGTATTAAGATTATAGCTCATAATGATTTGTGCTGCGTTGAGAGTTATATATTTGAACGTATTCAGGACTTATTTCCATCAGATGATTATGCGTACCAATAGCCAAAATTTCACCTTCTTCAATTAATAATATTTGTTCGTAATCTTGTACCGAAGCTATTTTTTGAGTAATTGAGAGCAAAGTTATGTTGGGATAATTACGTTTTATGTTATCCAAAATATTTTGTTCTGTTTGTTTATCAATACGAGCTGTAAAGTCATCGAGCAATAGTATATTGGGATTCATGGCCAAAGCGCGTGCCAACATAATGCGTTGTTTCTGACCCCCCGATAGGCTAGTGCCTCGCTCACTGATAATTGTTTCGAGTCCAAGAGGCAAAGTGGCTATAAAATCATGCAATTCGGCAGTTTCAATTGCTTTTTGCATATTTTCATCCGTTACCTTTTCGTTAAAAGCAATATTCTCGCGTAGGCTTAAACTAAAAACCACGCTATCCTGAAAAACAAATCCAATTTGATGCTGAAAACTCTCTTTGTTATACTCATTTAAATCAATATCGTCGAACAAAATTTGACCACTGTCAGGCTTTAACAAACCCGTTAGCAAATAAAGCAATTGTGTTTTTCCGGCAGCAGTTGGGCCTAAAATAGCTGTTTGAGTGCCTGGCTCTATTTCAAATGAAATGTCTTTCAGCACTGGTTTTTCATCAAATTTTACAAAAACATTTTTTAGTTCAATTTTGCCTGAAAGTTGTTTCCCAACTGTACCAAAATCACTGGTTTCAGGCGCATTGAGCACTTCGCTTACACGAGCATACGCTACCGAAGCTTGCGCAATAAAATTACTTATAAAACCAATAACCATAATAGGGAATATAAGCAAAACAAGATACGAACTAAATGCTGCAAAATAGCCCAATGACATGGATCCATTGATTACAAAATGTCCACCCAAGGCCAAAATTGCAAGCGAAGCCATATTACCTACAAATACCACAATGGGAATTAATGTTGCAAAAAGTTTAAGAATAGATAAGCTAAGGTTGCGTGCCGTAGTATTGGCTTCCATAAATTTATTAAACTCAGTAATTTGAGCATTCAACACACGTACCAAAGCAGCTCCAATAATACTTTCGTTAATAACTTTATTTAGGCGGTCAACCATTTCGCGGCTTTTTTTGAAAAGCACACTCAATTTACCAAAAACCACACCAAAAGCACCAATAATAACTGGAATAATTACCAATACATTCAAGGCCAATTTCCAATTAATTGATAATAGTAAAACACTTGCACCAATAATTACAAATACCGACGAGGCAAGCATAACAACCGCCATCGATACAAACATTTTTATAGAATCAATATCTGAAGTTAGGTTTGTAAGTAGTTTCGAAGGATTCGATTCACGAATAAATTCGAAACTTTGCCGTGAAATTTTATCGGTTAATTGTGTTCGTAAATCGCGCGCAACACGCTCTGATGCATAGGTTTGCAATATCCCTTGAAAAAATGTAAATATAAAAATTACTAGTGAAGCAATCAGAAATTCTAAAATAACTGTTTGCAATGAGAATGTGCCTTTTGTAAAGTCGTCGATACTATGCGAAATAATTTTTGGAATAAAAAGATTGACTGCATTACTCAGAAGTGCAGCCAAAATTAAACCAAAAATAATTAGTTTATAGGGTTTTAATACTCCAAATATACTTGGACCTTTGGGCTTGTTGTTTCGTGCTTTTTTATCCGACATAAAAATTTCTTTACAAAATTATAATTGCTATAACGTTTTATTTAGCGATTTGGTTGCAATATACAATAATTTATTTGCAAAATGAAACAATCTAAACAATAACAATGTTACATTTAGAATAAAGTAAGATTGAACATTTTTTGTTTCAAAAAATAGTATTACTTTTGGCGTCCAATTATTAAATAAATATTCACAAATTATTCAATATATATGCTTCAATTTTCGAAAATAAGAGTTTATTTAGTGGTAATGTTTTCAATGATTTTTTCAACCACTTTTGCAATTTACTCTGGATCAGGAACTTTCACCAAAATATCTTCGATTAATGATTTAACTGATGGATATTATGTAGTAGCATACGGAACATCATTTGCTATGAACAATACAAATGGGGGAAGCTATTTTGAGCATTCAACAATTACGCCTAATTCGAATAACATATTAAATCCATCAACATCAATTGTTTGGGAAATTAAGTCCCATGAAAGTGGAGGTAGAACAATCTATAACGAAGCAAGTTCAAAGTTTGTATCATATACTGGTTCATCAAATGCTTCGTATGCTGTAAACTCAGTTTCAGGTGGTAGCGAAAGATGGACTTTTGCTTATTCAAGTACACTTTTCACCATTACTAATGTGACTTCGTCAACTCGACTTCTACAATACAACACTTCAGCGCCACGTTTTGCTTGTTATACAGGTTCTCAACAAAATATAACGTTATATAAATTAGCTACACCCACTTGCACCACATCTAACCTTGCTTTTGCCGATGCAAGTGTAAACCGATTAATTTCTGCAGGAGTATTTACAAAAACAGCCAGTTCATTAAACAACACTACTGCAATATCTTACACCAGTTCGAACGAGACAGTAGCAACTGTAAATGCAACAACTGGCGAAGTAACTCCATTAACAGCCGGAACAACAACCATTACTGCAACACAAGCTTCTGGCGCACACAACGCTGTTGATTATTGCGCAGCAACTGCCACATACAATTTAAATTTAACTACTAATGCACCAACAATTACTGTTACTGAAGTTGAAGTGCCTGCCCTTATAGCTTATGCTGGAGAATCGGATTCGGAAATAATACAAGTTTCTGGTGTTAATTTAATCGAAAATATAACTTTGGCCATTACAGGAACTAATGCCAATTTGTTTTCAGTTTCGACTACAACAGTTAGCCAAACAGGAGGAACAGCAAATCAAACTGCTGTAACAGTAAATTACAATCCAACAGCATCAGGCTCACACACCGCCACATTAACTCTTTCGAGTGCTGGAGCACCAAGTATTATTCGCAATTTAAATGGATCGTCCACTTGGAAACCGCTACTTACTCCTGTTGCAACCAGTGCAACTAATATTTCGACCACCGGATTTACAGCCAATTGGAATGCTGTTCAAGGAGCAACTGAATATGAGTTGAGTGTGTTTACAATTACAAATACCACTGCCATATCATCGGATTTATTTATTTCCGAATATATTGAAGGTTCAAGCAATAATAAAGCAATTGAAATATACAACGGAACAGGTTCTCCGGTAAATTTATCGAGCTACTCACTTAAAAAACAGACAAATGGGTCAGGTGATTATGGCGATGCATTGGCACTCTCAGGAACACTTGCAACTGGTGATGTATATGTTATAGCAAATGCATCAGCTAATTCAACTATACAAGCAGTTGCAGATTTACAAACTTCGAGTGCAGCACTTTCGTTCAATGGCAATGATGCTATTGCTTTATTCAAAAACAACACTCAAATTGACGAAGTTGGTGTTTTTAACTTAACTTCAAATTGGGGTACCGACGCAACATTAATTCGCAATAGTTCTGTTAATTCTCCAAAAGCTACATACGATGCCGCAGATTGGGATTCGAATCCAACCGATTATTTTACAAATCTTGGTTCGCACACTATGATTGGTTCATCTATCTCAAGCACACCGCTTTCTGGTTCTCCATTTACGATATTAAATGATGTAAGCAAAACGTTAACCAATTTGAACCAAGGATCAACTTATGAATATATTGTAATTGCTAAAAACGCCAATGTAAATTCGTCTTTTTCAAATACAATTAGTGTAACAACCAGTACAGGCACAGGCATTTCGACACTAAAAAATGGACTTTACGTCTATCACACTGATAACCGATTGATTATTAATTCTCCAATTGAAAATTATATTGGCATATACAATTCAGTGGGACAATTATTAAAACAAATAAAATTAAATGCTGGTAAAAACGAAATACAATTAAATTACAAAGGAATTTGTATTTTGAAATCTAATAATGAAGCAATTAAAGAAGTGTTATAACAAATCAAATATTTCATAAATAAAATGGATGTGGATTAATGCTACATCCATTTTTTTATGCCCAACTCCTATCCTACCCAATTAAATTTTGATATTTTTTCATCATCGCTTCATAAACGAAGAATAATACTCGTTTATGAATATAATATTCAAATCAAAAAATGTGCTATTACTCTCATTACATGCCACTTAAATAAAGTGGTTTAATTTTTGATTGTAGTATACTGTAATAGGCAATAAAAAATTATATCTCTATCAACTAAATTGTTTGTAAATTGTTATAATAGTATGTATTACAATTTTATTAGTTAAAAACAAAACAAAGTGCTACATTTAAATTAAATTTATTTATATTTGCAGCATAATTTGTTAGATTAAATTACTATTATTCAACCAAATAGAGTATTTAAAATATCTGTAATTACGCACAAACCAATTAAAAATCTTATGAAAACAATGCAACTCAATTCCCAAGCAAGTTTTATATCAAACTTTAGAGTTAAATTATTTATCCTTTTAGCAATAAGTTTAGCTGGAAATCAATTAGTTAATTCACAAAACTTCAACTATTTAACTACAACCGGCAATATTGGTACCACCTATAGCTGGATAGATTGTTCGGGAGGTTCGAATATTACTTCGGGGCGTGCATCTGCAGCCGCCATTAATTGGCCATTTAACTTTCGGTTTTATAACAGCACTTACACTAGTTCAAACACCTTAAGTGTTTGCACCAATGGGTTTATTCGATTGGATGGAACTGCTTCCACCACAGCGGCTACGGCTACTGCTTATACCTTAGGAAGCGCCAGCACCGAACTTGGCCAAATAGTAGCGCTGGGCGTTTATGAAAACAAAGTAGGTGATGGAGGAGGCTGGGTACGTTCAGCAACTACTGGTACTGCACCAAACCGAATTTTCACAATTGAATATAATAATTTTGAAATTAGATTTAATGATGGGAATTATGCTGATTTACAAGTTAGTTTTTACGAAACAAGCAATAAAATTGTTTTAAAATTAGGTACTGAAAACGTTACTAGAGCTTTAGCTGATATTGGTTTACATAGTGGAACTTCGGGTTACTTTAATGATTGGCAAGATGTGGATAATGGCACAAACAATACCTGGATTGAATATACATTACCTCCAGTTGAAGTAAATGCAACAGGTGGAACTACACTTAATAATTACAATACTATTAAAGAAGCATTTGATGCCATAAATGCAGGAACTCATACAGGTACATTAACAGTAAAAGTAAATGGCAGTATTACAGAAACGGCTACTGCCGTATTAAATGCAAGTGGATCGGGTAGTGCCAGTTACACTTCGCTTAACATGTATCCAACAACAACTAGCTTATCGGTTAGTGGGTCATTAACAACACCACTTATTCAACTTAATGGTGCCGATAATGTAACTATTGATGGTCGCGTAAATCAAACGGGTGCTACTAGCTTGGCAATAACCAATAGTTCAACTGCATCGGGTGCACGTACCATTGAATTAATAAACTCAGCCGAAGCCAATTACATACAATATTGTACTATTTCAGGTGCTGGAACTTCGGCTACACAGGGAGTTATTAATATATCAACTTCAACCTCAGGAAATGGAAATGATGGCAACTATATTCAATATAACAATTTAAAAGGTGTTAGCACTTCAGATAGACCAACAAATATTATATATTCGGCTGGTGCTTCGAGCTATATCAACAATCAGAATTATATTCGAAATAATAATATATACGATTTTTTAAGGCTAGGAGCAGCCTCTAATGGGATCATGATTAGTTCATTTTCGTCGGGTTTTAGTATTACTGATAATAGTTTTTACCAAACTGCATCGTTTGTACCAACTGCCTCGGTAGATTATGATGTGATTCGAATTGACAACACATCGGGTAACGATTTTGTAATTAATGGAAATTTCATTGGAGGTAGTGCGGCTAATGCTTCAGGCACCTGGACAAAAACAAATGCATTCAACAATGGCTTTGAAGCTATTTATATGAATGTAGGAACAACCAACAATAGTTTACAAAACAACATAATTGATGGCTTTAGCTATGCAAACTCAGGAGCTGCCAACTGGATTGGGATTAATATTGCCGGTGGTACTGTTGGTGTTGGAACTGCGGTAGCAAATGTTATTGGCGAAACAACAGGAACAGGAGCCATCACATTCACGGCTGGGGCTACTGGTGCATCGTTTTATGGTATTTATGTTGCTTCAACCTCTACAATGACGGTTTCGAACAATATCATTGGAAGTATTACGATAGCTACAGCCGATGGAACGCATGCAGCCAATTTTTATGGAATTCATAAAACGGCAGGTGCAGGTTCGTTTACAGCCACTTACAATTCAGTAGGTAGTGCGTTAACTTTAAATAGCATTCAAACAAGCTCAGCAGCAACTGGCAATTCGCAAATATTATATGGTATTTATAATCTTGGAACTGGTGCTATTACCATTTCGAACAATACTGTTTCGAACCTAACAAATAGTACCACTGAAACAACATTAGCTTCCCGTACTCGTGGAATTTTCACGAATGATGGCGCTAATACTGTGGAAAGCAATACCGTTTTTAAACTGAACACTACAGGTTTATCCAATGGTTTAAATTTCCCAAATGCAGCAATTGTAGGTATATCGGTTATTAGCAATACATCGGGCAATGCCCAATCGATTAACAAAAACACCATTTACAATATTGAAACAACAGCCACAGGTAAAATTGAGATGTATGGTATATTTTATGATGGTCCAGATGATATAGAAGCCACAATTTCAAGAAATTTTGTTCACACCTATGTAGTACCTACTGATGGCTCAACAGGCACATATTTGCATGGTATTTCGCTTTACGATGGTAACTACATTGCTTCTAACAATATTGTATATTTAGGCAGTAATATTACTATTGGTTGCTCAATCTGGGGCATTTGGACGGGTACTAACGATGCTGGCAAAATTTATCACAATACCATTTACCTTACAGGAACTGCAACAAGTGGTACTTCAAATTCCTATGCATTTAGATCGTTAAATTGTCCATCTTCACTCGATATACGTAACAATATATGGTGGGATGGTCGTTTAAATAGCTCTGGTCTAATTTCGCACTTTGCTATTTATCTTGGTTGTACATCAAATGTTACACTCAACTATAACGATTATCAATTTGCACAACAATTTGGTAGAGTAGGTGGTACAACATACGATACCTTTGCCGCTTGGAAAACAGGTACTGGTTATGATGCCAACAGTTTAAATACAGACCCTCAACTAGTTAATTTAGGAGGAACTCAGCCAGTAGATTATCAAACAAATGTACAATTAACAGGTACAACCTTGGCTGCAATCCCAACTGATTTTGATAATGTGAATCGTGTAACTCCAACAATGGGCGCATGGGAATTCTTTGCAAATCCTGTCGAAATTTGGAATGGCGATACTTACCGAAATGCATATCCTACACTTAAAGGTGCTTTTGATGTTATTAATGCAGGCACATATACCGGCGATATGATTATCAAATTTCGTGGTAATACTACCGAAACAGCATCGGCAGTTTTAAATGCAAGTGGCACTGGAGCAGCAAGTTATTCTCGTATTTTAATTTACCCTGCACGCACAGGTATTACTATTACTGGAGATTTGGCAACACCCATGGTTGAATTAAACGGCTCGGATAAAGTTACATTTGATGGTAGAGTAAATGGAACCGATGATGCATACGCATTTACATTTATCAACAACAGTACATCAGCAACTGCTGGAACATCAACATTTAGATTTAGCAATACAGCTACAAGTGATACTATTCGGTATTGTTTAGTGAAAGGTGGTGCCACTGGTACAGCTACAGGAACAATAATTATAGGTTCTGCATCGTCAGTTTCGGGTAACAATAATAATGTGATTACAAACAATAAAATCACATCGCTTAGTGCTGCTAATCGCCCTGTAAATGTAGTTTATTCTGCAGGAGCAATTGGTTTTGCAAACACTGGTACAAAAATTCAATCGAATGAAATTTTTGATTTCTTTAGACCAGCATCTGCTTCGTTTGGTGTAAATATACAAGCTTATAGTAATGCTACTACTATTTCGGGAAATAGTTTTTACGAAACTACTTCGTTTGCTCCTTCATCAACAGCTGCTTACAGAGTAATAAATATTGATGACACCAATAGTAACACCAATGTTATTTCGTCTAATTTTATTGGAGGTAATGCAGCATCTGCCGCAGGTACATGGACAAAAACAAATGCGAATAATAATGAGTTTAATGCCATATATATCAACGCAGGCACAAGTACTGCAAGTACAATTGATGGAAATATAATTAAAAATATTAGCTATGGAAATTCGGCCAATGCCAATTGGTATGGCATACATGTTGCTGGTGGCGCTGTAAATGTTGGAAAAATAACAGTAAACACATTAGGAGCAACTACAGGAACTGGATCATTAGCCATTACAAATGCTACAAGTGCTACAATAAGTGAGGGAACAGTTTTTGGTATCAATATTGCTTCAACAGGTACAGTTCAAGTCGAAAACAATAATATTGGATCTATTACAGCGGCCAATGTAAGTACAAATGCCACAAACATTGTAGGCATAAACAAAACTGCAACTGCGGGTACTACTTCAATTCTTAAAAACACCATTGGTAGTAATGCAACTGCTAATAGTATTAACGCCAGTTCAGGTTCAACAAGCAATGCTCAAACTGTATATGCAATTAAATCGGATGGAACAGGTGCTATAACAATTAGTGAAAACACGATAGCAAACACAACCAACAGTACCACAAACACTACAATAGGCACACGTGGTAGAATAAATGGAATTTTAATTACCGATGGTACAGCTAATACTGTAAATGCCAATACAATTCGTAACTTAACAATTGCAAATGCAAATACGGCCAACGACTTAGAAGTTTCAGCTATTGGTATAAATCTTATTAATACCATTGCTAATAGAACTATAACTAACAATGTAATATACTCGCTCAGCAACACGTATGCAAGTTATGCTGGCTCAGTTATTGGTATATATTATAGGGGTGCAACTTCGGGTACAAACACCGTAGCTCAAAATTTCATACATAGCTTAAGTGCCACAAATGCTGGTAGTTCCCTTATAGGCATATTTGTAAGTTCCGGAAACACAACATATTCGAACAATATTATTAGCTTGGGCAACACAACAAATAATTTGATTTATGGTATTTACGATTTAAACAATACAAGTCAAACATGTAATGCCTATTATAACACTGTATATATTAGTGGAGCAACAACGGGTGCATTTTTCTCTTATGCTATGTATTCGGGTTTAGAATTAGGTACACGCAACTACCGTAATAATATTTTCACTAATATCAGAACTAATTCCACTCCTAATGTTTACAATGCTGGTATTGGTTATGCTGTCAATAGCACAGCAAGATTAACAACTAATTATAATAATTATTACGTAAGTGGTACAGGGACTGTTGTAGGATTGTGGAATGGAGCAACCAGAACTTTAGCAACTTTAAGAACATCCACTTTAGGCGATGCAAATAGCAATACCACTAATCCTACATTTGTAAACGGAGGTTCAACTACCGCAACCGATTACAAAGTTGGAGTTACTCTTACAGCTGCAACAGGTACAGGTATTGCGTCAGATTATGGAGCATTTTCACGCCCAGCAACTGCGCCTACTATGGGTGCATGGGAACGCAATGTAAACAAATGGAAAGGTACAAACTCTACCGATTGGGGAACTGCATCGAACTGGACAGGTAATTTAGTTCCTGATGTTGATGCAACTATTGAGTTTGATCCTGTTCCGGTAAGGCATTGTATAATGGATATTAACCGTTCTGTAACCAACATTATTAATGCACAAGGTACATACCGAGTGGTAACTAACGGCAAAGTTTTAACAGTGAAAGGCGAACTGCAATTTACAAATGGTGCACAAATTGATGCTTCGGCAGCAAGTTCAAAAGTGATATTTGCAGGTGCAAGTGCTCAAAATATTCCTAGTGGTTCGTTTTATAATAACGAAGTATTTAACTTGGAAGTAAACAATGCCAATCATGTAACACTTAATGGTACAGTACGTTTATTAAATACAATCAGTTCTACTACAGGTCGTTTCGACGCTTATTTAAATTCGCCAAACTTTATTTATGGTGGTACAACGGCTCAAACAATCGAGAATAATGTATTTTTGGATAACAAAGCATACAATATGACAATTGATAATACCGCAGGTGTTAGTTTGAATACCGATTTTACATTGAACAACAATTTAACTATCAATACAGGCAAACTATTCACAATCAATACTACACGCACAATGACAGTATCGGGCACTGTGACTAATTCGGCTGGCGAAAATGGATTGGTAATAAAATCAAGTTCAACACAAGCAAATGGATCGTTGATATTCTACAATAGTGAGGTAAATGCTGTTCCAGCAACTGTAGAAATGTATTCGAAAGCAACTTGGAATTTATCAAATGCAACTGGTAGT
>Ga0247838_1002938_pt1 | contig 20552 bp, 20 predicted proteins | sample LaCruzMarch2015__5_FD_189097 | JGI IMG/M metagenome (GOLD analysis project Ga0247838, IMG submission 189097) | Freshwater microbial communities from meromictic Lake La Cruz, Castile-La Mancha, Spain - LaCruzMarch2015_15m | ecosystem: Environmental > Aquatic > Freshwater > Lake | place: Spain... | reverse complement strand
GAATAATCCATTAACGGATGAGCAGAAATCAGCCAATAAGCAATTCGCCTCAGAACGCATTTTTATTGAGCATTCTATTTCAGGATTAAAGCGTTTTCGTATTCTTTCTGATAGGCTTCGTATCCATCATATTGATTTTTATAATGAAATTCTTGGTGTCTGTGCTGGGTTGTGGAATTTCTATTTGGCTAACTGATTGTTTTTTAATGTCGAAACATGTCTATTGAATTAAAAAGACCTGGTATAAAACCAAACTTTTACAAGCTACTTGAACAAGCTAAAAAATATAAAGATGCCGTGAGTCAATATTTAAAAGAACATCCCGATATTTTTCATGGCTCAGTTGATGCAATAGATATTTGCCTTTTACTAGAAAAGGATATTGCAATGGATGAAGATCAAAAAGGCATGCTAAAAAATGCAAATGCCAGAATAATTACTTACAAAGGATTAATTGAAAATGCCTATAAAGTTTATCAGGAGTATTTAAATGCTCATCAACAAGCTTCAAGAATAGAGCAGATTGTACAGAAAATTTAACTTATTGAATCTAAATGCTCTGCAATAACTTCACCTTGTTGGCGAATAAACATTGGTGGCAGGGCATTACCAATCATTAAGGCCGCAGAATCCTTGCCTCGTCTTAGAGAAAATTGATAATCTTTCGGAAATGTCTGCAATAATGCCGCCTCTCTCAAAGTTATAGCTCTATTTTCTTCAGGATGTAGAAAACGCCCTTTGGAGGGGCTTACGCAACCACCTGTAATTGTTGGTGCAACATTATCCCAACTCATTCTGCCATATACATCGGTAAATCCCTTGGGATATCGTTTATGACATTCCAACCAATATTCTTCAGGTAAATCAGTCCGGCTTCCACCATTCTTTGGTATTAAAGAAAATAGCTTTTGAATTTTTTCTGAGTGTTGTGCCAGTAAATCGTGCAAGGGATCACCACTTATCCCAGCTTTCGGCAAATTTCCTATAGCGTCTTTTACGGTTGCTTTAATAGCTGATTTTTTAGGTTGATTAATAAAACCGTATAAACTTGCCGTTAAAATCATGCGAAATCGTCTTTGCGGTACGCCATAGTCGGCAATATTTTCAATACGCAAACTCGAATCATTAATATGGTAGCCTAACTCTTTTAATTGACTTATGGCTATTTCCATTCGATTGTCTTTTGCTAATGCGGGAACGTTTTCCAGCATAATACATTTAGGCAAAAAAACTTTTACCCAGCGTAAAAACTCGAAAATAAGGTCATTACGAGCATCCATTACACTAGATGCTTTTCTGCGGGTGCGTAACGAGGAGAAACCTTGACAGGGAGGGCAACCAGCTAATAAAGAAAGTTCACCAGATTTCAGGTTTAAAGCTTGCATAACCTCTTTAGGTGAAAGATTGCATATGTCTTCTTGAAATAGCAAGGTTGATTGGTGATTCGCGGAATAAGTTTCTGCCGCAATTTGAAGAAGCTCAATGCCAGCAAGTACACGAAAACCTGCTTGTTTTAAGCCGCAAGTAAGCCCACCGGCACCACAAAATAAATCGATAGCTGTATTATTTTTCATAGCAAGTATTGTATAAAAAATTGTAAGTATTTCGTTAGTTTTTTCAATTCTAAGTAACATATATTAAACAATAAAGCGCAAAAAACTGCGCTTTACCCTGCTTTTTCTTAAATTTACTTAATCCAACCTAGAAACGGCCTTAGTCTCCCTCATCCCCAAAGACACCACCAAAGCCAACGCCGCACACCCGCTCACATAATAAGCAAACCACTCAGGATGTCCGGCGCTTTTCAGCCATAAGGCCAGGTATTCGGCGGTGCCGCCGAACAGGGCGACGGTGAGCGCGTACGGCAAGCCGACACCTAAGGCGCGGATATGTACCGGGAAGAGTTCGGCTTTGACGATGGCGTTGACGGAAGAGTAGCCGGAGATAATCAACAAAGCGCAGATGTACCAGATTAACGCGGAAGCCATGCTTTGCGGTTGCGACAGTTGCGTCAGAATCGGCACGGTAAACGCCGTTGCCCCTGCACCAAAAGCAATCAGCATAAACCGTCGCCCGACAAAATCCGACAGCAAGCCGTACAGCGGTTGGATGACCATAAACACCAGAAGGGCGAGGGTGGAAATGGTGGTGGCGTCGTTTTTACTGAATCTGGTGGTGTTGACCAGAAATTTTTGCATGTACACGGTGAAGGTGTAGTAAGACACCGTGCCGCCTGCGGTCAGCGCGACCACGGTGAATAATTCTTTCGGGTATTTCAGCAGTTCGCGCAAATGGGCATTGCGGCTGGAAAAAGTGTGCTGTTCGACAAACGCGGTGGTTTCCGCCATGTTGCCGCGCAAACCCATCGCTATCACCGCCAACAAACCGCCGATGATAAACGGGATGCGCCAGCCCCATTGGTGCAGTTCTGCGCTGGTCAACAGCCATTGTTGCAACACCATCAACAACACCAAGGCCAGCAATTGCCCCAAGACAATGGTGACATACTGGAAGCTGGAATAATAGCCGCGCCGTTTGCTGTGCGCCATTTCGCTTAAATACGTTGCCGAACTGCCATATTCACCGCCGATGCTGAAACCTTGCAACATCCGCGCAAACAGCAACAACGCAGGCGCCCAGCCGCCAATGACGGCATAACCGGGTGTGCAAGCGATAATCAGCGAACCCAAACACATCAAACTGACCGACAGCAATAACGCACTTTTACGGCCTTTACGATCCGCCATGCTGCCCAGCAACCAACCGCCTAAAGGCCGGAAGACAAAACCCACGGCAAACACGGCAGCGTTGTTCATTAATTGTGCGGTTTGGTCGCCTTCTGGAAAAAACGCGGGGGCAAAATACAAGGCAAATGCCGCGTAAATCGCCCAGTCGAAATATTCCACCAAGTTGCCAACTGAACCGCTAAAGATATTGAACAGGCGTTGTTTGTGGGTGAACTGTTGGGGTTGTTGATTCACAGGCCTTTGACTCCAAGGTTTTGTCGTGCAAAAAAATGCGGCTGAAATGCCAGTAATGTTTTGATTGCTTGTCGGCAGTTGAAATCCTTACGGACGGAGGTTAGGAATTCCTCATCCTGCGCAGAAGATATTATCAAACATATTTTTTATCACCTTGTGCGAGTATAGTAAGCTTATTAACGCATAAATCCTGTGGAAATAACGCCATTGGCATTTTCAAAATTAGGAATTATTTATGATTACACCGACATTAACAAAAGTCTGGGATTTACCCTTACGAATCTTTCACTGGTTGCTGGTTTTAGGATTCACGATTGCCTATCTGAACGAAGAGGAGCTGCTCGACATCCATGTTTGGGCGGGATATGTAGTGTTTGGTTTGCTCTTGTTCCGTTTGGTTTGGGGATTTATCGGCAACCACTACGCAAAGTTCAGCAGTTTTTTATGCTCACCAGCGGCATCTATCGCTTATCTTAAAGACGTTGCCACCTTAAAGCCTAAGCGTTATTTAGGGCATAATCCAGCCGGTGCGGCGATGATTGTGTTATTGCTGGTTAGTATATTAATGACGACGCTGAGCAGATTCGCCGTGTACGGAGCCGATCAAGGCGCAGAGCCATTAGCATTTATCGGTTCAAGCAATGAAAAGCTTTGGGAAGAAGCCCATGAATTATTTGCTAATTTAACCTTGGCTCTAGTCTTTGTTCATATTACGGGAGTCGCCATAGAAAGCTTTATCCACAAGGAAAATCTGGCAAAAGCCATGGTGCATGGCAATAAAAAATCACTCGATGAATAACCGTTATGACATCAGCACCAACATCAAAACCCCCTTCTTCGCGGCTTGAAATAAACATTGTCATCTTAAGCTTGCTCGGCATCACCACTTATCTGCTGCTGCGTTATGGTTTTGATATTAAGCAACAATCCTATACGCTGGCATTGCATTCTTCGTTGCAGGCGGATAATGCGGAAATTCTCCAAGGACAGCTCAACTTGTCCGCTACCTTGCTGGAATTGCCGCTGATTGCGGTGTTGCTGTTTGGCGGTGTGCCGCAGATTTACCAACTGGCCAGCAAACTCCTGCAAGGCAATATGGGTGCTGATTTACTGGCAGGGATTGCCATAGTCACGGCGATGGCTTTGCATGAATATTTAGCGGGTACGCTGGTGGTGCTGATGCTTTCCGGCGGTACGGTTTTAGAAGCTTACGCGGTACGCAAAGCGTCGTCAGTATTGGAAGCACTGGCAAACCGGATGCCATCCATCGCGCATCGGAAATCCGACGGGTTGTTGGCGGATATACCCATCGACCAAGTGAAGATTGGCGACACCTTGTCAATTTTGCCGCATGAAATTTGCCCAGTAGATGGCACGGTGCTGGAAGGCTCCAGCACAATGGACGAGTCATTTTTAACGGGCGAGCCGTATCTGATGTCGAAAATCAGCGGTTCTTCGGTCATTTCGGGTGCGGTCAACGGTGATTCCTTGTTGGTGATCCGCGCCGACAAGCTGGCGGTCGATTCCCGTTATGCCAAAATCATGACCGTCATGCGCGAATCCGACCAACATCGCCCTAATCTTCGGCGACTAGGCGACCAATTGGGCGCATGGTACACGCCGTTAGCCGTTATCTTGGCATTGATTGCTTGGGGTTATAGCGGCGAAGTCATCCGCTTTTTGGCGGTATTGGTGATTGCCACGCCCTGCCCGTTGCTGATTGGCATTCCAGTGACAATCATCAGCTCGATTTCGCTCGCGGCGCGGCGGGAAATCATCATCAAAAATCCGGCGATTTTAGAAACCATCGGTCAATGCCGCACTGCCATTTTTGACAAAACCGGAACGCTGACTTACGGAAGGCCCGCGTTGACAGCCGTATTGGTCAGTGAAGGGAACACTGAACAAGCCGTTTTAATGCTGGTCGCCAGCATAGAACGCTACTCCAAACACCCATTGGCGGGCAGCATTGTCAAAGCCGCTGAAGAGAAAGCCTTGACCCTGCTCAATGTTTCGAACATCAGCGAATTGCCTGGCGCGGGGCTGCAAGGCACGGTCAATGGCAAACAAGTACAAGTCACCAGCCGCAAACATTTCCTAGCAAAACATGGCGATTTACAACCTAAATTGCCACCACTCAGCGGCGGGTTGGAATGCGTGGTCTTGATCGACGGGCAATACGCGGCGACTTTGCAATTCCGTGATGAAGTGCGTAGTGACAGTTCCTCATTCATCAATCATTTACAGCCCAACCATTTGTTTGGCAAAGTCATGTTGGTGTCCGGCGACCGGGAATCAGAAGTACGCTATCTAGCCGAACAAGTTGGCATCGAGCATGTTTATTTCAGCCAAAGCCCCGAACAGAAATTGGCATTGGTTCGCGAAGAAACCCAAAAAGCCAAGACGGTATTTTTGGGCGACGGCATCAACGATGCACCCGCCTTGACTGCCGCCACCATCGGCATAGCCTTTGGACAAAATAGCGACATCACGGGCGAAGCCGCTGATGCGGTGATCATGGACAGTTCTTTGTTAAAAGTCGATGAGCTGTTCCACATCGGCGCGAGGATGCGAAAAATTGCTTTGCAAAGCGCGGTGGGCGGCATGGCTTTGAGCTTGATCGGCATGGTGTTTGCCGGCTTGGGTTACCTAAGTCCGGTCACCGGAGCGGTGGCGCAGGAAATTATTGACGTGTTGGCGGTTTTGAATGCTTTAAGGGCGGCAATACCGCCTAAGACATTGTCTGATTATTAACCCTAGGAAAATCATTTCATCCACGAAAAGCACGAAAAAAACTACTAATGCTTTTGTGGGAAAATAAGGATTTGGCTAAAAATAACTTCCCGAACTGTCAATGCCGAAACCGTGGAGACTTGTAAGCCGGAACGGGTTATTCGCGTTCCGAAACGTTTTTAGTACCTTTGGTGATTTTGAAACCTTAATGACAGGGTATTGAAACCCCGTCCCGCACCACACGAAAAGCACGAAAAAAACCACTAACGTCTTTGTCGGCAAAAATAAGCGGAAGCTTGAAATGCCTCTATAGAATTTTTCGCTTTGTAACGCAAGCCGAATGGGGGGGGTATTTTGCTAGGGCTGCATGTGAGAAGGGATTGCAATCAATTTCAGTTATCAAAGTGTCCCTGTCCAACTTGCCAACTCATCCCCTTCCATGCCGGGTTGGTCGAGCAAGCGCGTAAGCCAGACTTCGGCGGCTTTTTGGTTGATGTCCAGCAAAGAATTTGGGAAAAGCCCGCCGAATAGCAGCAGTAACAAAGGCAGGCATAGCAATATCAGTTCCCGTGGACGCAAATCTTGGTTGGGGCTGATGCTTGTCCTTGTGCTTGGACTTAGAAAGGCACGACGGGAAAATGATAATAAACAAGCTGTGCTGAGCAAAGCCCCTGTGAATGCAGTGATACCTAAGCTGGGATGCGCCTTCAACGCCCCCAAAATCAGCAACAAGTCGGCAGGGAAGACGTTGCTTCCAGGAACTCCCAAACTTGCCAACATGAACAGAAAATAAAATCCGGTTAGCTTCGGCATGGCTTGGGCAAGCCCGCCCAGATGATGCAAATCAGTGCTGCCCAAGCGGTGTTGGATAAATCCCGTGATTAGCATCAGCACCGCCACGATCAACGTGAAATTTAGCAATTGTAAAATTGCGCCTTGAATGCCCTGCATGTTTAACGAGGCGATACCGATAATCACCAAGCCGGTATGACTGATACTGGCAAACGCCAGCAAGCGCCGCAAATTGCTTTGTTGTAGCGACAGCAACGCGCCATAAATTAAGGTGATGGCACCGATGATCCCTAGCACCCAATCGTATTCAACCGCCGCCGATGGAGTCAAGGTCATCGCGTAGCGCAAAATCCCGTACGTCCCCAGTTTAAGCCCTATCAACACAGCAGTCATTGGCGTAGGACCTGCCATCGCCAATTGGGGTAACCATGAATGTAAAGGAATCAATGGAGCTTTGGTGGCGAAACCAATCAATAACAAAATAAAAACAAGGGGTTGTAAATTGTCGGGCAGTGGGGTTTCGAGCAGCGCCGGAAAGCTGAATGATAAGTCCACGGGCAAATGGCTGTTGATTTGCAGGGCGTGATTGACCGCCAGCATTATGATCGCGAACAGCAAAAGCAAGCTGCCAAAGACATTGATTAAGATGGCTTTGCTGGCGGCATTGCGGCGCAAGGCCGATAAACCCCAAACGCCAGACAGAAAAAACATCGGCGGCAAAGTCAATTGCCAGAAACAAAAAAACAATACCATATCCAAAGCCGAAAACACGCCCAAACTGGCTGCTTCAAGGCAGAGCAACAAACTGAAATACAGACGGCTTTGGGCGGGTGAATGCCATGAGGCGACAATAGACATCAGAGTCAGCACTGTTGTGAGCGGTAAAAACAAAACCGAAATGCCATCGACACCGAGCAGGTATTCGATATGTAAACTCGGTATCCATGCGTATTGCTCGATAAATTGCAAACCACCATCATCGGGGTTAAAACTATAAACCAGCCACAAACTGGCGGCTAAACTCAGGCTTGCCGTCGCTAAGGCGATGGTTTTCGCTAATTTGATGTTGGCGCAAAAGATAATGGCACCCGCACCCGCCAACGGCAACAGCATGATCAGGCTGAGGATGGGGAAATGGGCGTTACTCATGGGGCGGCTCCAAAACAGGGTCATCATCTTCAAGTTGTGATTGGTGGATTGGAAAAGCCAAAACCAACACGTCGATTTCACGGCTGACATAATTCAACCAAGGCGTGGTGTAAAAACCGCTGGTGATGAGCAATAATGCCAATACCACGGTGATAAAACGTTCTTTAGGCGCAGGTTGGGGGACGCGTTGGTAAGGTTGGGTGTGGCGTTTGCTGGTGACGATGAACATTTGCTGGAACGCCCGTAACAAAACCGCCGCCGCTAGGACATTGCCCATTATTACGGCAATCGCCAACGCCCAGCCGTATTCTTTGATTATCCCTTGAATCAACAAATGGGCAGAATCAAAACCTGGTGTTCCAGGCATGATCATCGTGCTGAACGCGGACAATAAAAACAGCAGGCCGATGGTCGTGTGTTTGTCGATCAAGTCGCCCAAGCGTGGCATAAACGCGGTGCGGGTGCGTTGGTAAATGAGTCCGACGCTGATGAACATGCCCGCCGTCGCCAAACCATAAGCAATCGCCAACAGCAAACTGCCTTGCAAACCAAAGGCGTTGAAACAAAATACGCCGATGATCAACATGCCGCTGTGGCTGACGGCAACAAACGCCAGCAAACGCCGGACATTGATTTGCATCATCGCTTGCAAGGCACCGTACACCACACTAATTAACCCCAAAGCCAACGCAAAAACCGCCCATTGCTCGGTTACGCCAGGGAGAATCGGCAAAATAAAACGCATTAACGCGTACAGGCCTAGTTTTAAACCAACCACAAACACGCCAACCGTGGCGACCGTGCCTTGTTCGGTAAGCATCGGCAACCAACCATGAAAGGGAAACAGCGGCATACGGATCGCAAAACCAAAAAATAGCAGGATAAATATTAAGATTTCATCGTGTAGATAGGCATTGTTGGTTTTTAAGGTGAGCCAGTCGAAGGTCAAATCATGGTCTGAACCGACCAAACCAAAGGCCAGGAACAAAAATCCCGCCAAAATCATCAGCAAGCTGCTGCCCCAGTATTGCAACAGCAAGGTCACGACCCAGCGACGGTTTTGTCCCGTTCCGGCACGTAGGATCAGCACAATCAGCGGAAAAAACTCCAGCGCACACCATAGCCAAAATTGCATCAGGTTTAGTGCTGAAAAAGCGCCAATTAAGATTGTTTCGTAAGCCAACAAACTGGCGACAAAGGCTTTATTGTTCACATGACGGGTGATGATGGTGTAGACCAAGGTCAAAAATGACAACACGGCGGTGAGCGGGATGAACAGGATATTCATGCCATCCACACCGACGCTGTAACTCAGCCAGCCGACGCGGACACTTTCTAATAATTGCACACCAGTTTGATGGGTGTCGAACACCGTGAGCAAATAAACGCTTAACAAGACATTCACAGAGGTTCCGGCAAAACCCAAACGCAACGCGGCCTGCGGTGAGCGCGACAACAAAATGGCGATCATCGCCAATAAAGGTGTCAGCGTCATCGTGGTCAACACTGGAAAGGCGGCGGTTTGTGACCATAAGGTCATGGTTGTGCTCATGATGTAAATGCTAAGGGTCGGGATATAACCCTAGGTTTGTGTTCGAGGCTTTGTGGTTCGAAAACGATAGGGTTATAGCAGTTTGGCATGTCAAAAAGCCACCAAAAAAGTAATGCAGACAAACAACACCAAATAGCGCGGCCTTAAGATTAACAGTTCAAATCGGTTGATGGTATGCCCCAGTTGCCGCAGATAAACGGAAGTTTGCTTGCTGTTATGGCGTAACACCAAACGTTCTTCAAACCAATGCAATAAAGCTGATAGCCACTCGGTCAGTTTGCCCGCCAAACCGCTGCTTTTGGCAATAGTCATCGTCATCGACGGCTGGGATTCTTCGACAAATTCTTGTATTGGCAACATGCCCGCCGACGGGAGACCTATCAACTGGTCGATAATGCGGTCATCGACATAACTTAAATCTTGCGCCAAACCGCGCACGGGTTTTACCAAAGCCCAATCGGTGATTTGCTCCAACCAAAATTGTTGAAGTGACAACAAATACCAGCGCATCCCAACCAATCGTTGTGGCGGTGTGCTGCTTACACGGGCATCGGCTACGTTCAAGCGTTGCAAACAGGCCACGGTCACATTCGCGCCTAAATGCCAGCTGGCCAAAATCCAAAAACCCAAAGCGCATTCCACAAACATTAGGCCGACTTGCGCCAAAGCCACATACATCCACACGCGGTACTGTGTGGTTTGGGTTTTGCCGACAATAAAGCAGTAAATGGTTGTGGCAACCCCCACCAAGCCCAGCACGGCTCGTGCAAACGGTGATTGCATGAACAAGGCTTCCAGCGATACGATCAAAAATACCCCGACATGGATCATCAGCAAACTGACAGGAGCGGGTTCATCTAAAGTCTTGGCTAACCAAGGCGTAAATGGCAATTGTGCCGCTTTGGAGAATGCCGCCAACGCAAAACACAGGCTTATGCCTGTGGCTTGGCCAATTGACAGTTCAGGTGCCGAAGCCTTCAATTGCGCCCAATTGACACTGTCTGTCCAGGCGTAACACAGGCTGATGCCAAGCAGGAAGCCAATGTTGCCAATACGTTGGGTAAGCAAAACCCGCGTGGCGTTTTCTGTAGCTTGTGGGTTTTGATATGCTTGGGCGATTAATAAATACCCGCCCACTTCGGCAAGTAGCCAGCCAAACAAAGAACCAACCATGTTTGCTGATAACACTAACAAAAGTAATCCGGCGGCAAACAAGCCAAGTGACCCACAGAATCGATGCAGACCTTCGGTTTGTTGCCAGTTGGGGATACTGAAACGGCAGATGATTGCCAGCAACAGCGCCCATAATGCCGCCAACCAGACTTGGAAGCCGCTGGTGGTGAAATTAACGCGGATAACCAAGCTATCGCTATCCAACCATTGTCCGATACTGAAATAACCGTGGTTTTTGCCAAACAAATCGCCGCCCAATAAAGCGATTGCCATCAAGCTGGATAAGGTTAGCGACCAAGTTGCAAGGTCGACGGATAAAGTTTCATGTTTTCCGCTAGGCAATATTCCAAACAATAACCCGCCAAGGATAACGGTAGCAGCCAGCATCGGTAAAAGTGGAATTAAAATGACCAGCGCGTCCATAGGATTTCTTCATTTTAGAAAATACAAAATAAACATAATCAATATTAACATGACCCTTAAGCCCACCAGAGCCTTGCCAATAATTGTGTGATGATGCGGCACAAGGTCAAAAATTATGAGATCGGCCTCTGTCGATTTCTAATCAGCAATAGGTGAAATTTGGGCTAGACAAGGTTCCGGCAAAAGTTGGCTGGAAAACAGCGCATACGTAGGTGTTAAAATCATCGGAAAGCCTTGTGCGTGTGAACACATGTAAGGTTTGATAAGGGCAGGTAGATAAGGCCTCTACTCTACCATAAGCATCTATACGTTTTTTATTAGTTATTTAAATCAGGTAGTTAGTATATTTGGTGAAAAATTTTAATTTAATAAAATTCAATTGCTTACAAATTTTGTGTAGATATTTATGATCCGCTGCAATAGGCATTGATCAAACCGCCGTGTTCTAAAATTGGCGCAGTGAGCGATAGCGAACGCTAAGAAACCATCTAAGACACTATATTTTACGGGAAATACGAAGAACGGGTTGACAATCGGCTTATGAAATTCTTAAAGGCCGCGCCAAGCAAGCCGCACCGGAATCGGCTGAAACCATAGAATTTAACAATTGCGGTTTCAATTGGGTCGGCATGTTGCTAGGTACAACCGGGCCATCCGGTGGTCGCGGTAGGCAAGGCGTGTTGAAACCGTCGCAAAAACCGCAGCACGGAGTATTAACCAGGCAGTGCGGCGGCAGATTATCCGTTGGTTTTGGGATAATTGTTAAGTGGTGGCAGAATAAGATCAGGATATCGGCGACCGTTGGTTCTGTAATGGATATTGATTTACTGATGCAAACCATTCCTAAAAATAAAACCATCCAAATCAATGAAGGAATGCTTACCCGTTTATAATGCTTAGCTAAATGCCAGATTCACTGAAAATTTTTTAAAAGGAAAACATGAACAAAAAAATCACCCGCGCCCTCATCAGCGTTTCCGACAAATCCGGTATTGTCGATTTTTGCCGCGCATTAACTGACTTAAACATCGAAATCCTGTCCACAGGCGGTACTTTCAAAATCCTGACGGAAAATAACATCCCTGCCACCGAAGTCTCCGATTACACCGGCTTCCCGGAAATGATGGACGGGCGCGTGAAAACCCTGCACCCGAAAGTGCATGGCGGCATCTTAGGCCGTCGCGGTATAGACGATGCCATAATGGCGGAAAACGGCATCAAAGCAATTGATATGGTGGTGGTGAATTTGTACCCGTTTGCCGCCACTATCGCCAAACCGGATTGTGATTTTGACACTGCCATCGAAAACATCGACATCGGCGGCCCGACCATGCTCCGCGCCGCCGCCAAAAACCACGCCGACGTTGCCGTGGTAGTCAATCCTGATGATTACGGTTTTATCCTCGCCGAACTGCAAGGCAGCGATAGCCAACTCAGCGGCGCAACCCGTTTCAACCTAGCGGTAAAATGTTTCGCCCACACCGCCAGCTACGACACCCAAATAGCGGCCTACTTAAGCGGACTCAACGGCGTGCAATTCCCCGAAACCTTAAACCTGCAATTTGAACACCAGCTAGCCTTGCGTTACGGCGAAAACCCCCACCAAAATGCCGCCTTCTACCGCGAAAAAGCCCCCGCGTCTGGCACGCTGTTCGGTACAATCTCCGCCGCCAAACAATTGCAAGGCAAAGAATTATCCTATAACAACATCGCCGATGCCGATGCCGCCTTGGAATGCGTGAAAGCCTTCACCGAAAAACCCACTTGTGTCATCGTCAAACACGCCAACCCGTGCGGCGTGGCAGAAGCCGACGACAACTTAGGCGCATATAACTTGGCCTACCAAACCGACCCGACTTCCGCGTTCGGCGGCATCATCGCCTTCAACCGCGAACTCGACGAAACCACCGCCGCCGAAATTATCGGACGGCAATTTGTCGAAGTCATCATCGCGCCCGTCGTTAGCGAAGCCGCCAAAACCGTACTCGCCGCCAAGCAAAATATCCGCGTGTTGGAATGTGGTGTTTGGGCAGAACACGAAGCTGCGTCTTTAGATTTCAAACGCGTCGCGGGCGGCTTGCTGGTGCAAGACAAAGACCAAGGTACAATCACCGCCGCTGACTTAAAAATCGTCAGCCAACGCGCCCCAACCGAACAAGAACTGGCGGATATGCTGTTCGCTTGGAAAGTCGGCAAATTCGTCAAATCCAACGCCATTGTTTACTGCAAAAACGGGCAAACGATTGGTGTCGGCGCAGGCCAAATGAGCCGAGTGTATTCGGCGAAAATCGCGGGTATTAAAGCCGCTGATGAAGGCTTGGTCGTGCAAGGCTCAGCCCTCGCCTCCGATGCCTTCTTCCCTTTCCGTGACGGCATCGATGCAGCAGCAGCAGCAGGCATAACCGCGATTATTCATCCAGGTGGATCAATGCGCGACGCGGAAGTGATCGCAGCGGCGGATGAGCATGGTATTGCAATGGTGTTTGCTGGGATGCGGCATTTTAGGCATTGATTGATCGTTCGCTTACTATTTAGGACAAAAAATGCTCAAAAATACAGTTAAAGTAAACCGACAATCTGAAACAAATTTAATGAACGCAGTTCTCGACATTTCAGAGAGTGAGAACAATGTGATGATACCAGCCTACATTGTTGCTTCCCAATTCCAAGACCATGAACAGATTGTGGTCAACGAAGGTGATGTATTGGCAGAACTCAAAAAATTGCCTAATCAGGCCATTAAACTCGCTATTTCATCACCGCCTTACAACATCGGTAAGGTTTATGAAAAGCAAGTTGGCTTACAGCAGTATCTGGATTGGCAAACCGAAGTCATCAAAGAGTTAGCCAGAATCGTCAGCAATGATGGCAGCATCGTTTGGCAAGTCGGTAATTTCGTCGATGATGGGGAAGTGTTCCCTCTGGATATTTATTTTTACCCAATGTTCAAAGCATTAGGTTTGCAATTGCGGAATCGGATAGTTTGGCATTTTGACCACGGCTTACATGCCAGTAAACGATTTTCAGGACGTTATGAGGTGTTGTTGTGGTTTACCAAATCCCAAAACTATACTTTTAACTTAGATGCTGTCCGTGTACCGTCAAAATATCCGGGCAAATTGCATTACAAAGGCGATAAAAAAGGGCTGCCCAGCGGCAATCCGCTGGGTAAAAATCCATCTGATTTTTGGGCAATCATCAGCGAAGAATGGCAAACGGGAATTATCGATATTCCGAATGTAAAGTCGAATCATCCCGAGAAAACCACCCATCCTTGCCAATTTCCCATAGAACTGATTGAGCGTTGTGTACTTGCGCTGACTGATGAACAAGATTGGGTACTTGATCCTTTTGGTGGTGTTGGTTCCAGCTTAATAGCAGCCATCAAACATCAGCGCAAAGGTATGGTGATAGAACGCGAACCTGAATATATTGCGCTGACTCATGAACGTATCCGCCAATTCCAAAACGGTACGCTGAAAATTAGGCCATTAGGCAAGCCCGTCCATAAGCCCACTGGAAAAGAAAAAGTTGCCCAGAAACCCAGTGAATGGGTCAACCTGAAGCAGGAATCACTGTTTTGAAAATAGTCGCAAAATATGATTTCAACGGCGGCAAGCAAGCTGTCGAACAACACTATGCCAATGAACTGGCACAAATCGAAGCGGTGATTAACGCTATTGACTCATCGCTTTATAAAACCAAGCAAAGCACCGAAAAAACGATGATGGGCAAAATGCTGTTTGCCCCAATGGCTATCAATAAAGCTTTTAAAGCAGAATTTAACAAAATTGGTTGGCAAAACCACAAAGTTACTTGCGAATATATCTATGGCGAATACCTTCCCGACTATATTCCAACAAATTCATCGCGAGGTAAGCCTTTTCGGGATATGGATTTTGTCAAACTCGGCATAAAATTAGGTGTTGAAGTGCAATTTGGCAAATATGCGTTCATGGTTTACAACGTCTGCGCCAAAATGACTATTTTCAGTAATATGGGTTTAATTGATACTGGCATTGAGATCGTTCCTGTAAAACATTTTGCTGATGAAATGAGTACGGGCGTGTCTTATTTTGAACAGTTTGCTTGGGACTTGGAGCATCGTGGCAAATCCAATATTGATATTCCTGTGTTGATTTTAGGGATTGATACTTGAAAAAGCCTTCTACTATGTGTTGTATTCAGCAGCATGTACCGTTTAAGCTGGCCTTGTGCGGCATTCTTTCCAGGTTTGGGATTGTCGCTGTGTGCAAAGTTGAACATCCATGACGACGAAGCGAATGTTTACGTCGCCACCAGCCCTGATTTAAAAGGCTTGGTGGTGGAAGCGGAAACTTTGGACGAGTTGGAAAAAGAAGTGCGGGATTTAGTGCCGGAATTGCTTACGCTGAATCTGCCCAAGTTACACGCTAAAGCCGGAACGCATGTGTCGTTTTTCCAAGCTCCTGTTGCGGTATGAGGTTACGCTTGTTCCCAAGCTCCAGAGACTTTGAAAGAATTCCACCCCAGATACCTTATGATGTACCTATCCATACCGTTACGCTTCTTATACCCCTTTAAAGCATGATTTTGCCGCGTATCAATTCCACCGAATCTTCCAGCTGCCAGGTCAGATAATCAAAATAGCTGTAAATGGCGTTAAAATCCAGTTGTGGCAAGTGGGTGATGGTTTTATAACAACTAATAAAATTAGCAGCTTACGGCCAGATTTTCGGTAATATAAGCCAAATCGGTAGCCAATCGGGCTACTGTCCAAATTAAACCCACCATACTCCTAGCCAAATGACCGAACCCACCATCCACTGCCCCAACTGCGCCACCGAAATCCGCCTAACTGAATCTCTCGCCGCCCCGCTGATTGCCGCCACCCGCCAGCAATTTGAACAACAACTGGCACAAAAAGACCACGACATCGCCCAGCGCGAAAATGGCCTGCGCGAACAACAAAAACAACTGCAAGATGCCAAACGCACGCTAGACGAACAAATCGCCCAACAAGTCGCCGCGCAACTGCAAAGCGAACGCCAGCGCATCATCAGCGAAGAAAGCCACAAAGCCAAACAGGCCGCCGCCAACGAAATCGACAGCAAAACCCGCGAACTGGCGGAACTGAATGACGTGCTCAAAGCCCGCGACATCAAACTCGCCGAAGCCCAACAAGCCCAAGCCGAACTCATCAAAAAACAACGCGAACTCGACGATGCCAAACGCGAATTGGAATTGACCGTCGCCAAACGCATCCAAGACGGCCTAGGCGAAGTCCGCGCCCAAGCCAAACGCGAAGCCGAAGACAGCCTTAACCTCAAAGTGCTGGAACGCGAACAAACCATCGCTTCCATGCAGCAAAAAATCGAAGAACTCAAACGCAAAGCCGAACAAGGCTCGCAACAACTGCAAGGCGAAGTTCAAGAAATGGAATTGGAAGCCATGCTCCGCGCCAAATTCCCCTATGACAGCATCGAACCCGTCGCCAAAGGCGAATTCGGCGGCGATGCCCTACAACGCGTCATCAGCCCCACCGGACAAATCAGCGGCACGCTGTTATGGGAAACCAAACGCACCAAAAACTGGAGCGACGGCTGGCTAGTGAAACTGCGTGAAGACCAACGCAACGCCAAAGCCGACATCGCCGTCCTGGTCAGCCACGCCCTGCCCAAAGGCGTAGAAAACTTTGAAGAAATCGACGGCATCTGGGTCACCAGCCCCCGCGCCGCCCTCCCCGTCGCCACCATCCTGCGCCACACCCTGCAACAAATCGGCCTAGCCCGCCTAGCCGCCGAAGGCCAACACGGCAAAACCGAACTGGTCTACCAATACCTCACTGGCCCGCGCTTCAAACAACGCGTCGAAGCTATCGTCGAAGCCTTCTCCACCATGCAAGAAGACCTGGACAAAGAACGCAAAGCCATCATGAAGCAATGGGCCAAACGCCAAACGCAAATCGAGCGGGTCATGAACGCCACCGTCGGCATGTATGGCGATTTGCAGGGAATAGCGGGGAAATCCTTGCAGGAGATTGAGGGTTTGGATATGAGGGTTTTGGGGATTGATGAAGAGAATATGTAAATTTACCCATACAAACGTATGGCGAACAATATGGGCAACTGTTATCCTTAAACTATGGCAAAAACAAAATTCGAATGGGATGTAGAAAAAGACGCGCTGAATCAAGCAAAGCACGGTATTTCATTTGCCGTTGCCCAATATGCCTTTGCTGATCCCCTTCGTATTATTGCCAAAGACGAATCCCACAGCCAAACCGAAGAGCGATTCTATTGTTTCGGAGCAGTTGGCGATGGAATTTTAACCGTGCGGTTCACTTATCGGGCCGCTGTTATTCGAATTATTGGCGCTGGCTACTGGCGCAAAGGCAAGGCAATCTATGAACACAAAAATAAAATACACCAATGAACCCTTGGGCGACGTTAAGGTAATTGCAGATTTCTTGCCCTCACCCGCCGAATTAGCTTTCAACGAAGAAGGGGTTAAAGTCACTTTGGCGTTGAGTAAAAAAAGCGTGGAGTTTTTCAAGTCAGAGGCGGCTAAAAATAACACCCAATACCAGCGCATGATACGCCGCTTGCTGGATGCTTATGTGGAATCGCATTCGGCGTAGGGCAGTTTTGCCACCCTATTAAATTGGATGAAACGCAATAGAATCTAGCCTGTGATAGGATTATTCTGTGTGCATATATGATGGCAGAAATGAATGGCAATTAAAGTGGCAGTCGATACCAATGTGTTAGTCGCCGGATTAATCGGCGGCAAAGGCCCAAACCGGGAAGTGCTGCGCCGCTGTCTTTTAGGTGAATTGCAACCATTTGTCGGGAACGCGCTTTACCTGGAATATCAAGACTTGCTCAACCGAGAAAATATTCAACGGCTTTGCCAACAAACTTCCGTATCCCTGATGGAGTTTCTGGACGGCTTCGCGCAAGTCTGCACACCAATAGACGCCCGTTATCTCTGGCGACCTAATTTAAAAGACGAAGCCGATAACCATTTAGTCGAACTGGCGATTGCCGCCGGAGTGACATACATTATCACCAACAACACAGCAGACTTTGCCCAAGCGGAACTTAAGCACCTGGGCTACCAAGTCATCACCCCGGAAAACTTGTTGAGGTTACTAAAATCATGACCACTTTATCCATACGCTTACCCGACGACATGGCAGAACGCCTGAAACATATCGCCAAACTGCGCGACATCAGCCTTAATAAACTGATGTTCGAACTTTCTATCCAAGTGTTGGCGGAAGAAGATGCCAAACAACGCTTTTTAGCCGCCCAATTGCGCGGGAATCCCAAAAGGGCTTTACAGTTGCTGGATGAATTGGATGGTTTGGGGCTTTAGTGAGCTAGTTCCCAAGCTCCAACTTGGGAACTCAAGTCCGAGAAGCTCTAGCTTCGAAAATTCGGGAAGCTAGAGCTTCCGAAACGGCATTCCCAAGCCGGAACTTGGAAACGAGCAAATAAATATTTTCACAGACAACTAAATTATAAGCATGAATATTATTAACAATATATTGATAGAAAACTTATGGGGAAATGGTTCTAAAATTAAATTTACATGCGACAGAAAATTTAATTTTTTAATTGGAGAAAATGGCACTGGAAAAACCACCGTTATAAACCTTATCGCTGCGGCATTAACCGGAGATTTCGAACGACTTGATAAAACTGAGTTTGAACGAATTGTTATAACGTTAAAACCCATTTCTGGTTCAAAAAAACCCTCAATCGAAATCAAAAAAACTAAAAAACAAGATGTTCCTTTCTACGATATTTCTTATGAGTTTAGGCATTCACAGAAGGAGCCTCCAATACAATTTGACTTTGATGCTATTGAACAAGAGAGGTTTTTCCGAGGTATGCCGCCACGTGCTTTACGTGAAAGAATGATTAGAGACAATTTCTTGGACATTCGAAAACAATTAGACTCTTTTGTAACGGTTAGCTGGCTTTCTATTCATCGACATAACGAAACGAATGGCATAAATCAAGATCGGAAGAATGTTCCTGCAATTGATCAAAGGCTTGAATCGTTGAACAATTCGCTGGTTCGCTACTTTTCAGCGTTAGCAAGAAAGTTTTCTGACAATATAATAGATTTTCAGAAAAAAACATTGTTATCCGTTCTAACACCTGAAAAAAGCGAAGCATTCTTTGCTTTTACCAATTCCATTGACGTTGAAAATGAAAAAAAATCCTTGATAGGAATATTCGAAGTTTTAGGAGTTGAAGAAAAACATTATTCCCAACAAATTAAACGTCACTTTGATAAATTTAATCAAGCTGCAAAGGCAATAGAACTGAACTCTCAATTAAGTATTGAACATTTTGCTTCTATCTATAACACAATGAGAAGTCATTCCTTGGTTCAAGACTATGAAGAACTTCAAAAAAAGAAAGCGGAGATTTTTAAGCCACGTGACAATTTTATTAAAGTCATAAATGAGTTGTTAGGCGGACGTATAAGGTACTCCCCATTGTCTAGACCAAAATCTCATAAGATTAAGATAGAAGCCGGTTGATAAAAATGGGTTGTTTCATCCTTTTCATAACGCCTGGCTAAATACACGTCAGCGGGTGTCCGATAGCCCAATGATTGGTGTAGCCGTTCATAGTTGTAAAAGTGGAAGAAATCCTTCAGTCCTAACCAAGTTTCCTGGACGGTGTGCCTATCCTGCAAATACACATGCTCATACTTGACCGTGCGCCACAACCGCTCGACAAAAATATTGTCCAGTGCCCGCCCGCGCCCGTCCATACTGATTTTGATGCCTTTGTCCAGCAGCGGCTGGGTGAAGCGGGGCGTGGTGAACTGCGAACCTTGGTCGGTGTTGAAGATGTCGCATTGCTGGCGTTCGGTTATAGTGCCGACGGCTTCAATGCAGAAATCCGCATCCAAGGTGGTGCTCAACGCCCAGCCCAGAATGTATCGGCTGTACCAGTCAATCACCGCCATCAGGTAGACAAAGCCTGATGCCAGCCGGATATAGGTAATGTCGGTGCTCCACACTTGGTCGCAACGGTCAATCACCAGCCCGCGCAACAGGTAGGGGTAGACCTTATGTTCCGGGTTCCGCTGGCTAGTATTGGGTTTCTGGTACACCGCCTCCAGCCCCATCTTCCGTAGCAAACGCCTGACCCGCTTGACGTTCACCCCATGCCCCAGATTGCGCAAATACGCCACCATTTTCAATACGCCATAACAGGGTGTCCGCGTGTATTGTTCGTCCAACAGCCGCATCAGCGCCAGGTTTTCCTGGCTTTCACCCGCCGGTTGGTAGTACAGGGTCGAACGGTTCAACCCCAGCAAGCCGCATTGATGACGGACGCTGAACTGCGGGTCTTGCGGGTCAATCCCTAGTTGCCTTGCCGCTAATGGCTGGCCGAGGATTTTTTTTTGAGCCAGTCCCGTTCGGCGATGAGCTGGCCTATCTGGCGGTGCAGCTCGTCAATGTCCTGCTGCTGGTTGTCCCGTGCCTTTTCCTTTTTGCCGCTGAAGGCTTCTGGAATCGCCGCTAATGCCTGCTTTTTCCAGAGGTTGATCTGGGTCGCGTGGACACCGTATTCGGTGGTCAGTTCGTTAACCGTTTTTTGTTGGCGGATCGCCTCGACGGCCACTTTGGTTTTAAATTCCGTTGTGTGGTTCTTGCGTACATTTGCCATAGTTTAGTTTGCCTTTTTGTGTAAGGCTTTCTATCTTAACTGCTGGTCTAAAATATGGGGAGTATCATA
>Ga0247838_1002930_pt1 | contig 20580 bp, 24 predicted proteins | sample LaCruzMarch2015__5_FD_189097 | JGI IMG/M metagenome (GOLD analysis project Ga0247838, IMG submission 189097) | Freshwater microbial communities from meromictic Lake La Cruz, Castile-La Mancha, Spain - LaCruzMarch2015_15m | ecosystem: Environmental > Aquatic > Freshwater > Lake | place: Spain... | reverse complement strand
TTCGCTCCGCCGCCCTCCCCGGCGAAACGTTCACCACATTCCAAACGAGCCCCGCGCACCAAGCCCCGTCATGATTGAAGAATCAGACGGCCCCGGTTCCCCGCCTTTATTCAGCTGCGCAACAGGAAAGGAACCTCCAAAATGGCTCCGTCGATCTCGCGCTCTCGCCATCAGGACTGATGGCCCCAAACCCGGCCAGCAACATAAGGTAAGAGACCAGAGCCGCACCCGCCCCGAGCAAAATCGACGAGAAAAAAGCGCCCGTCCCTCTTGCGTGGCGGGTCGTGTTGAGGATCATCATCCCCTCCCTCGCCGAATCCTGCAGCCGCATGGTCGAACTGATGTAGGCCCCCAATGTCCCGGCCCAGAGAATGAGCACCACGAAGGGAAATTCCGCGGGGGTCGAGAATCGAAAGAAAACCAAGCCAGCCAAGCCAAAGGCCAGAACCAGCCCTCCCGTGCAGCTCAGGAGCACTCCGTTGATGTCCACCCGCTTTTGCTCCTGATGCGGACGCAGGGTCAGGATATCGTGGATCAGATGCTGAAGAAAAAGGCACTCGTGCCGCAGGCTGGACGCGGAGAGTTCGCGTTCAGAGGTGGAGGCATGGGACTGCGTCTGCTTCGCCCCCTCCAGTTCCGACTTCCCGGGAAATGGCTGCTGATACAACCCCGCAGCATAGCCCTGGTATTTGGCCTTCAGCGTAGGACCGGCGTAGAGGTTGAAATCCGTAATCAATTCGATCTTGCGTCGGCGTAGCTCTTCCTCCGTGGCAACCTCAAGCATGAGTTTCTCCAAATGATAAAGATCATCCCATGTCGCTCCGCCTCTCCTGAGTTGCTCGTCCAGCGAGTCCAGGAGGCGGCAGACACGCCCGGCAGCGCCCTCATTCTCCCGCTCCAGAAAGGCCTCCCGCAGGTCCGGTGTCGCCAGCGTGAAGGGTCGCAGTGCCCTGGCCAGCAGCCAGTTTGTTCCGGAATCGGCAGCCGATTGCTCCCCGGCGCAAGCCCGCCTCAACGCATCCAGTGCCTGCTGGACCTGCGAGCCTCCACAGGAGCCGAGCAGGACCAAATCGTGGAGTTCTTCCTGTTCCGCTCCGGTTTCCTTGCGCTTAGACATGGGCTGTATCGTACCAGAGAGTCCCGGCGATCTTCAATCACGCTTTGTGTGGCATGGTCCAGCCGCTCCATCTCGCCATGAGAGCGCCTTCTGGCTTCTTCCCGCATTCCCTGCGCCGACAATTCCTATCTCCAGTGGATTGGCTTCCGTGTTGTTCTCGAACCGTGACCCTTTCAATCTCAGCCTCCTCACCGCCTTGAATTTTTCCTTGCCACCAGTGCCCTTGACATCATCGATCTAGCTGCTAGCTAGACTATACAATGACAACGATAGGAGCTTTTGAGGCAAAAAACCAACTTTCCGAGCTGCTCCGCAGGGTGCAGCAGGGAGAGGAGATTGTGATTACCCGGCACGGTCGTCCCCTTGCCCGGCTGAGTGGATGGACCGAGGGATTGAGCGGCGACGATGTGCGCAAGGCCTTCGGCCAGTTGAGGGTCCTTCGCCAGGGGACAAAAAGCGGTCGCTCTGGCGGGGAGTCGCTTGCGCAACTCTCTCACGAGGGTCACCGGTGGTAACCGCCATCGTGGTGGATGCCTCGGTGGTGGCCGGGTGGTTGCTGGAGGACGAGTCCAACGCCTACACGGAACACGTCGCGGAGCAGGTGCAGTCCGGCGTGAGACTCCTCGCGCCGAATCTTCTCCTTTGGGAGGTGTCGAATCTCTTGCTGACGGCCGAAAAGCGGGGCCGGCTCGATGGCAGCCTGGCCGGGCCGCTCCTGGCAAAACTTGCCGTCCTTCCCTGGGAGTGGGACAAGCCCGCCCATTTTTCCGTGATGGATGAGACCATCGAACTTGGCCGCAGCCGGGGGTTAACCGCTTACGATGCCGCCTATCTCCGCTTGGCCCAGGAGAGGTCCCTGCCGCTGGCAACTCAAGACAAGGCGTTGCTCGCCGCAGCCCGGGCCGCCGGGGTGGTGCTTTTTGAGAGCGAGTGAGGATCGCAACCGGGGAGCTTGCGAGCTTGGCATGGGACTTGCCATGAGGTAGAGGGAATGAACAAGATGACCATGAAAAACCGAGAAACAGAATGTGGCATGGAAGCTGCCATCAGGTAAGGCATGAGGAAGATGACAACTCAAAAAATGATGATGGCGCTGGCGCTAGTGGCTCTGGCACCATTTGCGCAGGGGCAGGAGACGAACAGCCTTGGGATGAAGATGGTTCCAGTGCCAGGGACCAAGATCCTGATGGCGACGACGGAGGTGACGGTGGATCAGTATAAGGCAGCAGGGTTGGGGTATGAGGCACCGAATTTTGCGCAATCGGGAAACCATCCGGCAGTGAATGTGAGTTGGAACGATGCGAAGAAATACTGTGCGTGGTTGAGCAAGAAGGAGGGAAAGAAGTATCGGTTGCCGACGGACCGGGAGTGGAGCTGCGCGGTGGGGATCGGGGGGATGGAAAGCGCGGGAGGTAGCCCGGAGAGCAAGAACGGGAAGATCGCGGATGTGTTTCCATGGGGGAGAGGGAAGCCGAGCGGGCGAGCGGGGAATTATATGGGGCAGGAGTGGAGGAAAGATCCGGCGCGTGCGAAAGCGTTTTTCACGTCACTGGGAGAGAATAATTTTCAACTAAGCCTGTTGCCGGATTACGACGATGGGGTGCTGTTCACGACCCCTGTGGGAAGCTATGCACCAAACAACCTTGGGATCTATGATTTGGGAGGGAGCGTGTGGGAATGGTGCGAGGACAAATACAGTCCGATGAAGGCCTTTCGCGTGTTGCGCGGCGGGTCGTGGTGCGATGACGACCGCGGCGCTTTGCTGTCGTCGTCTCGCGGCGGCTACGGTCCCGAGGTTCGTCGCGTTCACCTCGGGTTCCGTGTGGTGTGCGAGGAGCGGTGAAGTGTGCACCTGGGTGGCCTCTTCTGGAGCTTGCCGGTTGATCCTTGAGACTTGATTTTAGTAATCCACGGTTAGCGTTGCTTGAGTCCGGGGATGGGGGGCTGCCACGCGCCCTGGATGTCCGGGGCAGGTCTTCCATGGACTCCCTCCACAGGGGAGGCTTGGAAATGGGATTGGACGAGTTTTTGCACCAGATTCATCAAGGGCATTGCTCCGTGCAACCCGGCGGCCTTTTCGATCGCTCGGTCCTTGAGCTCCCAAAAGCTGAAGTCCTCGCTGGTGATGCAAACGAGTTCTTCGGTAGGTAGAAACTTGGGTTTGGCCCCCTCGTAGGGCACGGTGTTATCGCCCGTCTTGGTTCCCGTGGGATTGTGGGAGTTCCAGTCGTTCTGAATGTCGCGTCCTTCGACGATGTCGAAATATGGCTTTCTTTGCTTCGTGGTGATGAGCGTTTGAACGCGGGTGGGACTGCCAATGCCAGCGATGCACAGCCAGTCCCTGGAGGTCAGTCCGTTCTGCGGAACGCTGAGCTGCAAGCCGTTGACCCGATCGCGATGCGCTTTGGCGGCAGTCAACATGTTGCCAAAGATTTGCTCGGGCGTTAGCAAGCCCAGGCCGTAATTTTTTGCATAGGCACTGATGGTCTTGAGAATGGAGGGTTGCCAGTTCTGAATATCGAACAAATTCTCGCCCAAGGCTGAATTATCCACCCTGACCGCTCCAGCGTAGGAGGGGAGCAGATGATAGAGGCCGGGCGTGACGCGGGCGGATTCCCGCTCTCGCGAGGGAGACACCACATTTCCCAACAGATCGATGCCTGTGATCACGCGGGCAACTGCCTCATGGGAGCCTTGAAAAGGCGTTCCGAGCGTCGCCACCTTGCCTACTCGCTTTTTGCTCCCGTGGCGTTCCAGATAACCGCCGATAATCAAGCCACCCATGGAGTGGCCGATAAGGTTGACCTTTGGATCCTGAGCGTAACCTCTGCTGTGGTAGTGTTTGAGCAGCTTGGTTCGCTCAATCACCTCTTCGATAAAACTGTCCAGCGCCTGCTCGGTCTCGTTCAAATTTTGCCGCCAATCGTAGGGAAAAACGAAGACGGGAACGGGGGTGTCTTTGCGCGGGCTCAGCTCGAAGCGGAGTTGCTCCACGAGCTCTCCATAAGGAATCTCAAAGGCCCGAGTGGGCAGGATGCGGGAAGGCTGCATGGCCTCGTATTTCAGTGAGTCGGGGTGGAGCTTCACCCGCTCATAGTTCTGATTGGTCAGTTTCCAGACATCGGATGGATCCAACGGATAAAAGTCCACTAGTTCAGTTCCGGTGATGCCCGGAAGAAGGATTACGGGATTCGGTAGCGGCATATGTCGTTGCTATACGGAAGAGGGTGGAATGGGAAAAGTTTTTTCGGGGGAAGTTTTTTCGGGTTGAGTGAGGGAAGAGGGCTGTGAAACAACCGTCCGATGAATCCAACGGTTCGGACGACGAGGAAGTCGCGCTGCCGACTTACGGTCCGATGATCGCGGCGGCGTCTCCCTTTCGTTCACAAAACTCTCCTTCGCACATTGGCGCACGGGCGTTTGCAGAAGAAAGCGCTGGATCTGACTCCCAAATACAAGATAGTCTTTGGATGAAATTTGAACTCCTACTCACTCTCTTCCAGTTCCGCTTATGCCAATTGACCTATCCCGCCTCGACCTCATCGAAGGGTTGCTTGAACCCATCCAGAAAATCATCCGGCTAATTCTACCCGAATTCGTTGAACGGAATTTGCGAGACCCGGAAGTGCGCGCTGCTTTAACACTCGCGGTGGACGCCGCTTTGGTAGCCAAATATCCTTTGGCGGCGGGAATTCCAACGACTGCCCGGCAAACTCTCATCAGGAAGCAACTCGCTTTGGTAATTGATGATGTTTTGCTTGGAACGGATATCCCATAGAGTCCACCTGCGGTCTAAAATTCCCGGGCCTGCCAATCCCATCGCTCGCCTTTTGGTGAATATTTCCTCTCAAGCGTTCCTTGTTTTTGCAGCTTCTCCGTGGAACGCCTCAGGGATTCAACTACAAGCTGGCAGTTGTTACCGGATCGCTCCATTTGCCCGCGAAGGATTTTTACAAGAATGGCAGGATTTGACGATCACCTGCGGTCCATCCGGTTGGGAGGGGAAAGTGGGCGGTCTCTCGTCCAGCGCTCTTAATGCGCTACTGAGGGTAAAAAAGCTCGATGGCAAAAAGCAGCGTTATTTTTCGATGATCGGTTGTGTCGGCAAGTCGCTGGATCACGCATTTCTCATTGGGGAGGGCGTCGAGTTCGTGCCGCCGGAAGGTGGGGAGCTTTATGCCTTCGCCAACGATGCTGGTTTTGCTTACTCCAACAATCATGGCCAGATGGCCGTGAAAGTCGAACTGCTGAGATAAAGCCATTGCTTCCTCAAAAAATCATCCTCGCAAGAACGCCTGTCCTTCGCCTCCGGAGCATGGAATTCCTGGAGCTCCACGGCCGCCTCAATGGCGGGATGCATGGTGCCGGGACATCAAAAAAAATTCTGCTGAGCGACGAGCCCCGATGCCTGCGACCTCTCCGGCGAAATCCAATAATCACCCGCCGACATGGCGCACCTGTTGAAGAGATCCGCAGAGTCCTGTTCGCTCAACTTGCTCAGCTCCTGATGACGCACCTCCTCGAGTGCCACCGCCGCTGACCGCCACTGTTCATCCACTCCTCCTCCCTGCTCTCGCTCATGGGGCAAGGATACAATGATCCGCGCCGATTTTCCAAGAAAACTTCCGGAGATGAAAAGAGCACGCCGCGCAATGTGGACCAGGGGATTGGCTTCCCGCGCCACAACGGGCGTGGCCTGAAGCGCCACGGCACTCTGTTGCCGTGTTCGAGCGGTATGCGCGAAGAGCTGGCGGCGCAGTGCTGCGGGGACGCCCCAACGGAGTGGGGCGGCTACATTGAGGGCAAGGGTGAAGGGGGAGGTTGAGCTTTTCTCCGGCACTCCGCTGCCGAGTTAGGGAGGCATGAGAGAAGCGAGTGATGAGTCTTGGCATGGGACTTGCCATGAGGTAGAGGGAATGAACAAGATGACCATGAAAAACCGAGAAACAGATTGTGGCATGGGCATCTTGCCCATGGGTAGAGAGAAACGCGTAATCCCCTTGGCATGGAAGCTGCCGTGAGGTAAGGGGTGAACGACATGAAAAGCTCAAAATCTCTGGTAGGGATGGCTCGCCGAGCCGTCCGAGGAATTAAAATGGGACGCCTCGGCGATGCGTCCCTACCGATTGTGGCAGCGCTGGCGCTTGTGGCGGTGGTGCCGATAGCCCAGGGGCAGGAGACGAACACCCTCGGGATGAAGCTTGTTCCGGTGCCGGGGACGAAGGTGTTGATGGCGACGACGGAGGTGACGGTGGATCAGTATAAGGCGGCGGGGTTGGGGTATGAGGCCCCGGATTTTGCGCAAAGCGGCAACCACCCGGCGGTGAATGTGAGTTGGAACGATGCGAAGAAATACTGTGCGTGGTTGAGCAAGAAGGAGGGAAAGAAGTATCGGTTGCCGACGGACCGGGAGTGGAGCTGCGCGGTGGGGATCGGGAATCTGGAGAGCGCGGGAGGGAGCCCGGAGAGCAAGGATGGGAAGGTGGCGGATGTGTTTCCCTGGGGGAGGCAGGGGAAGGGGAGTCCGCCGCCGAAAGGGGCGGGGAATTATATGGGGCAGGAGTGGAGGAAGGACCCTGCTCGGGCAAAAGCGTATTTCACGACACTGGTCGAGACTGATTTTCAGTTAAGCCTGCTTCTGGGATACGATGATGGGTGGATGTTCACGGCGCCGGTGGGGAGCTATACGCCAAACAACCTAGGGATCTACGATTTGGGAGGAAACGTGAGGGAATGGTGCGAAGACAAATACAGTCCGATGAAGCCCTTTCGCGTGTTGCGCGGCGGGTCGTGGAACAATAACAACCGCGACAATTTGACTCGCGCTCTCCCGAGCGTCTCGCCCTGCGGGCTGCCTGCGGCAGTCTCCCCCGCGCTTTCCCAAGCGCCGGTGGTGCTGTCGTCGTATCGCAACAACAACGATCCCGAGAATCGTAACGTTAGCTACGGTTTTCGTGTGGTGTGTAAGGTGCGGTGATGTGTGCGCCTGGGTGGCCTCTTCCGCAGCTTGCCGGTTGATTCTTGAGACTTGACCATTGGAAATTGACCCTTGAAACCGACGAGCGAAGCGAGCCGAAAAAAAATCAAAAAATCCAAAATGGCTTCTCCGCTAAAAGGTGATCCACCGCTCTATACGTTGTTGATGGATTTGACCGGATGGACGCTGGACCGCACAGCGGATGTGCCAAAGAATGCGAATTACGTTTGTGCCTCGCCTTGCAAGAAGAACAAGGATTGCCATTCGCCTTCCAAGTTGGCACGAATAATGCCCAATCTCCATTCGATGAAAAAACTCACATACGCCCTCCTCGCTGCCGCAGTGCTCGCCGGTGCCGGAAACGGATTCACCCGCGAGCTGGAACAGTTCACGACCGAAGAGGTCGTGACGGAAAAGAAAACCGTGAAGGTGCAGGCCAATCCCTCATCGGCCTTTCCGTCCAACCCAAACGCGCAATACGTGAAACTGCGGGTGGGGGAAATCCGCCCGGCGATTGAATCGAAAGGGAGCCTGTTTGCTGCCGCTCCGGAAGCCTTCTATCTGCCAGCCGAGGCCATCGGGGTTGTGCAGCTCATCGTGGAAAAGAAAGGAGCGACCACCACGTATTTCCTCAAAGGCCTGCGCAAGGGCAAGACGGTCGGGGGCGTGGTCCAGCGTGCATGGCTCGACAAGTCCGGCTTCAAACCAAAGACGATCACCGACGAAGGCCGCATCCAACAAGCCCTCAAGGCAAACCCCTTTTACATCACTGTCGAATGAAAACATCGTTTTTATCCATCCCGCTCGCCGCCTCGCTCCTGCTCGCGGGCTGCGCCACGCAGATCACGGAAGGCCCCACCGGCCCCGCCCGTCCGGCTCCGGTGGTCACGTCCTCCCCCGCAGCAACGCCCCGGCCCCAACCTGCGGAATCCCCTCAACCGACGCCGTCCCCGGTAAGCCGGCCGACTCCCTACCCAATCCCGCAGAAACCGAATACGGGCACGTCGCCTCTGGCTCCTTCGCCAGACCAGCCGATCTGGCAACGCACACAGTAAAGGCCGCCATGCCTGCCGTCTCCGAGCCCAATCTTGCGTTGGTGATTCTCCGCGATGGGGCCGAGGGGGAGACCATTCCACTCAAGGGTGGGAAGTTTACCTTCGGGCGAGATCCGACGCACGATCTCACCCTGCCCGATGCCTCGGTCTCCAGAAACCACGCGGAACTGGCCATTTCGCCCGTTGGAGTGCAACTCCGCGACCTTGGCAGCCGCAATGGTATCCGCGTGAACAGCGTCCCCCGGTCGCAGGCCAACCTCCTGCCGGGAGACACCTTCGAGATTGGCGTGTTCACCTTCCGCCTCAAGGCCGGATCAGCTCAGCGGCTGCGCACCCTGCCGCAGCGTCCCTCCCAGGAAGTTGTCATCGAACAAACCGTCTCACGCGCCTTCCCCCTACCAGAGCTTTCTCACGAGCGGCAACTCTCCACCATTTACCACGCCTGTTTCTGGCTGACGGAAAGCACGGATCCCGAGCTTCTCACCGAACGCCTTGCCCGCCTGCTCTGCGATGCGACCGATGCGGTGGAGGCGCAGGTGTTTTCTGCGGATCTCACCCTGCGGCACCGCTGCGGAGATGCCAACAAGCCGGCGATGAAGATCGCGGCCTTCCTCGCTGAGAAATTCCAGTCCCTCCCTGAGGCGGCCATTGTATCCGGCAAGGAGATCGCCCGCCACCAGCGAGGCGTCGGCCAGTTCCACTACCTTGTCGGCCCGGTTCGCCGCAGCAGCCAAGCTGAAGGGGCGGTGCCATTCATCCTCCTGCTGCGTCCGGAGGAATGGGAGCCGTTCACCCTTGAGCAGCGCGTGCTGCTGCAAGCCGTCTGCCAGCTCTGGGCGCGTGAAAAGGTCAAAATCGAGGCCACCGAAACCCTCCGCCGCGAAAACCAGGTGCTCAAGGCGAAAACAGCGTCTCCCACCCTGCTTGGCGACAGCCCTGCACTGCAGCGCCTGCGCCAGCAACTCAACCGCGCCGCCGCCACCAAGGCCACCATTCTGCTCGCCGGCGAGACCGGCTCTGGCAAGGAGGTTGTCGCCCAATTTATCCACGAATCCAGCCCCCGGGCGGCCAAGCCCTTCGTAAAAGTCAACTGCGCCGCCATTCCCGACGGTCTCATCGAGAGCGAACTCTTCGGTCACCAAAAGGGCGCCTTCACCGACGCCAAGGACAACCGCAAAGGGAAATTCCTCCAAGCCAACGGCGGCACCCTCTTCCTTGACGAAATCGGCGAGATGCCCCTCTCTGTGCAGGCCAAGGTGCTCCGCGCCCTCGAAAACGGCGAGATCGAACCCCTCGGTAGCGAGGCCGTGCAGAAGGTGGACGTACGGGTCATCGCCGCGACGCACCGCAACCTCGCCGAAATGGTCGAGCGCAAGGAATTCCGCCAGGACCTCTACTTTCGCCTCAATGTCTTCAACCTCGGTGTCCCCCCGCTGCGTGAACACGCCGAGGACATCGCCGACCTAGCCCGCCATTTCCTCGAAGCCTTCTGCCGCGAAAATGGCCTCGCCGAACTCGCCATCGACCCTGCTGCCCTGGCCCTTCTCAAAAAACACCAATGGCCCGGCAACGTGCGCGAACTGCGCAACGTCATCCAGCGCTGCGCGATCGTTGCGACAGGGCCGGCAGTTTTTGAGGAAGACGTGAAAAAGGCCATCGGGGCTCCGCTTTACCAACATTAAAAAAGGTGATGACCGATGAGTCGAATCCTTCCACGCTCAGTGGCGCGACCACCGCTGGCGGCGGTGTCTTGTCTGACGATATGGAATATGGGGACGGAGCCACCCTGCGCGTATAGAAACCAAACCTCATTTTTGAGCCGGAAAAGTCGCTCGACCGGGTGAGGCAACTCTCCAGAAAGTTTCCTCGCCATCGCGATGGTTGAATTGGATGTTTTTGAGAAACTTGGCACGAAATTTGCCGAATCGACATTTGTGAAAATATTGATTACCAACAAAAAATCACTCTAACGCCATGGGATTCTTTACCGAACGCTGCCCGAACTGCGGGAAACCAATTTCCAAAAACGCCCAGCATTGCAACCACTGCGGATGCCCGTCTTCCACCGCCTGGGCTTCCTGCCATTCCTGTGGCACCGCCGTGGGCGCGGACTCGAAATTTTGCTGGAAGTGCGGCTCCGAACAAAACCCAGACGCCAGGGTGAAGTTCTACGGCGACCGCTGGAGACGATCCGGCTCGGACTTCGCTGTGCGTGTGGAGTTGAATACTCCTGAGGCTGTTCTCCACCACGGCCTTCAGGTGGACGACGGCACGCTCGCCATGATTTTCCAAGACGGCCGGCTGTTGAGCACGCTGGAGCCGGGTTACCACACCTTCGACAACGTCCTCCAACGGGTGCTGGGGCTGGACAAGGGCAAATACGCCCATGCCGTGCTGCTCGACATGCGCTCGGCTGAGGTCGACTTCTCGTTCTCCGGTTTGCAGGTGTCCGGCGGGCTGCTGGTGGATGTTCGGGCGCGGCTCTATTTTCAAATCACCGACCCGCAGGCTTTTGTGGCCACGATGGTGGGTGAGGCCGCATCAACCTTCACCACAGACGACCTCTCAAAGCGCTTCGGAGCGGAAGTTCGCGACGCCCTGCAGGGTGCCATTGCCGGACTAGACCTCAACGATCTCCTGGTCCTCGGCGGTGTGCGCTCGCAGGTGGAAGAGGCCATTACTGCACCCCTTCAGCAACGATTGGTGCCTTTCGGCATGCAGGTGGCCGGGCTGAGGCTGGTGGATTTTCACGGTGCCGCCGTCGAGGGGGCCCGGGCCAAGCTCGGGGAGTTGGCTCAGCTCAACCGCGAATTCGAACTCAACCGCCGCTTGGAGGAAGCCCTCCGCCGCGAAAAAGTCGAGGCCTTCCGCAGCGAGGAGGAGGCGGGCGATTACTATTCCCGGATCACTGACGAATACGGACTCAAGGATGCCGAGCGCGAGGAGAAGAAAAAGCGCTGGATGCAGGCCGCCGAGAACCAGACCCAGATCGAAGGTCTCCGCCTCGATTACCAGGTTCGCCGCCAGGAAATCTTGCACCGTCTCGACGAGCAGGCCCTCGTCCACCAAAGCGACTTTGCCGGTCTCAAAGCGAAGCTCGAACAGGACCGCCTCCGGCTCAACGAGGCCCTGGCCCACGATAAAGCACGCTTCGACCAAGAGCAGGCCCAACGCCTCCATAAAGCCTCCACAAATAAAACCATCGCCGAGCAGGGCATCGACACCCTCGTGAAGCTCAAGGAGGCGAAACTCGGTGTGCGCAAGCAGGAGGACGAGCACGAACTCAATCTCGAAAGCCAACGCCTGCGCCTGCGCGGCGACGCACCGCTTCAAGCCCTCATCGCCACGCTGCCCGCCGAACAGGCGGACCGATTGCTCAAACTGGCCGAGATGGAAATGCGCAAAGGGCTGAGCGCCGAGCAATCCCTAGCCATGGTTGCAGAAAAATCTCCCGAAATTTCTCCGGCCGTCGCAGACGCCCTGCGGGCGCGCTATGCAAACAAGGATGGAAAATAAACACGAATAAAAAATGGATTCCAGTTCCAATGGTTCCAATGACAATTCGGTTTCCCGCTGGATGGAACATCTCAGTTCCGCCCTGCTTTTGCTCATGGGAGGCTGCCTGGGAGGGGTCGCGATTTTCGAGATCGTCTTTAAACGCGGAGAACCTTCCGTTTTGCGGCAGGAAACATTGCTGGGGATCTTGGTGGCGGCGGCCCTGCTCCTTGCACGGCGGTTGAAGGAAATTAATTTTGGAAGCACCAGCCTGAAACTTCAGGAAATGGATCGGGAAATCACTAAGGTGCAAAGGGGCGTTGATGCCGTCCTGAGTAACGAAAAGGAGAGGGGGCGTTCCCGGGTCTTGGCACAGAAAGCGGAATCGGAAAATGGGGACTTGGCTTTGGCCGGCCTAAAAGCGGTTCATATCCGCAAGGGATTGGATGAAAATGACCCTTGGAAAGGCGTTTTTGGCGGGTCACCCATCGCAGATGGCAGGGAACTCAGGGCCAAGGTCCAGCGACTCGCCCCACGCTCAGAGTTCTTTCTAGTCCGGCTTGAGGTCTCCTCGCTTGATCCTCAAAAACCATTGACTGGCCATGTTCGTTTCTTCCTGCACCCGGAATTTGATCCCGAAAAACCTTTTGTTACCGTGGATGCGAACGGAGTCGCTGCCTATGAAATCGAGGCCTACGGAGCCTTCACCGTGGGCGCGTTAGCCGACAGTGGAAAAACGCGATTGGAGCTTGATCTCGAATTTCTTCCGGGAGTGCCAAAAGATTTTATTAAAGATTAACTACACAAAAAAATGAGAAATCGAAAAAAGGGAAGTGGCAGAGGTGTGAAATGTATGGTGTTGGCGCTTCTGGCGTTGACCCCGATAGCCGTGGCCCAAGAGACCAACAGCCTTGGGATGAAGCTTGTGCCGGTGCCGGGGACGAAGATCCTGATGGCGACGACGGAGGTGACGGTGGACCAATACCGGGCTGCTGGTCTGGGGTATGATGCACCGAAGTTTCCGCAGAGCGGGAACCACCCTGCGGTGAACGTGAGCTGGAACGACGCGAAGGCGTATTGCAAATGGCTGAGCAAGAAGGAGGGGAAGAAGTATCGGCTGCCGACGGACCGGGAGTGGAGCTGCGCGGTGGGGATCGGGAATCTGGAGAGCGTGGGAGGGAGCCCGCAGAGCAAGAGCGGGCAGGTGGCGGATGTATTTCCATGGGGAAGGCAGGGGAAAGGGAGTCCACCTCCAAAAGGAGCGGGGAACTATCCTGGTCAGGAAATGAGAAGTATGAGCGCAGAGATGGCAGAGAAACTCTTCCTTAGCACGTACACGCTCATCGGAGGCTACAATGACGGGCAAGTGTTCACAGCACCGGTAGGGAGTTATGCAGCAAGTAAGTTGGGGATCCATGATCTTGGGGGGAACGCGAGCGAATGGTGTGAGGACATATACACTCCGGGTGATCCCTCGCGCGTGCTGCGCGGCGGGTCGTGGAACGCTGACTACATTTACGGTCTTCTGTATTCCGCTCACTGCCGCGACCGTCTTATGTCATCGTACCGCAACTGTCGTGGCCCCGAGCTTCGTTACGACTTCAGCGGATTTCGTGTGGTGTGTGAGGAGCGGTGATGTGTGCGCCTGGGTGACCCCGCCCGGAGCTTGCCGGTTGATTCTTGATGCTTGATCATTGGAAGTTTTTTAAAAATGCCGGATGCTTCAGAATCTGGCACGGAACTTGCCGGAATGATGGCGTGACGGATTTTCTTCTCCACGCTAAAACGCCAGCAGCTTTTCCAACTTCCACATGACGCCTCTTCGTATTGCCCGCACCAGTGGCTTCGGTTCGAAGCCACCTCAGGATTTTGACCAATCGCCCATCACCTTCGGCACGGCATCGAGCAGCACCGTGCAGTTCGACGCGACATTCGACAAAGGGGCTGCACCTCAGCATTGCCGGTTGGAGTGGAATGGCGAGGGGTGGTGGCTGCTCGACGGGGGCTACCCCGAAGGCACGTGGGTGGAAGGGCGTCGCTTGACTGAACCCTGCCGCGTTGCCGGGGAGTTGACGTTCTCCCTCGGAAGTAGCGGTCCCAAGGTCTCCGTGAAAGAAATGCCTGCCGCAGTCTCTCCGGCAGCATTGCCCACGCCTAGCGAACCACAGCGGGCACGCTCTTCGTCCCGACGGCACATCGCGGTCGTGTTGCTTGTCCTCATTATGGTGGTTGCAGCAGTGCTGGCCTGGCCGCTCCTAGTCCCGAAGCCCAAAGGACTTCAGCCGCCTGCCGGGGGAGACGGAACCACAATAATCGCTGACGGCCCTCAAGGCGAAGCGGTCTATCTGCCACCGAATGTCGATCCCCTGGAGGCTCCTACCTATCAGATCGGCGATGACCACGATCCCGAACACCTCATGACTTGGCTGCCGATGGAGCCTGCGTATGAGGGCTCTGGCTATGTACAAGAGTGGTCCTCTTCTGGCAGCGACGATAGTGCTTTTCTTAGCAACATTGCGCAAATGCAGAGCGAATTTGCCCTCATGATGGAGCCGCGCTACGAGCCTGAGCCAGGAGGAGGGCTTCCCCCGCAGCCCGAGGCGGCAGAATGGTCCACCGATGACGTGAAATATGCCACTGATCTTCTCGAAACAGCAATCGGCGACGACGGTCGGTCAAAATCAGGACGGACAAGCCGATCGAAATGGGTTCCGGGCGACCGGGCTAAGCTGCGAAAGAAAATGGTGAACAGCCGCGATGACGCCGCCCCGCAGGAAAATGCCGTGCCCCAAGCAAATGCGGCTCCAAACGTTTGGGCCGTCATTGTCGGTGTCGACGACTACGAAAACATCAATGACATCGTCGGCTGCAAGAACGACGCTGCCGCGGTCGCAAAAATTCTCATGCTTCACGGTCTGCTTCACCCTTCCAGGCTCTACCTCATGACAGAAAAAATGGGTGGAGTTTTTAAACCCACTGGAGCAAATATCAAGAAGGCACTCAACGAAGCCCTGTCCAAGGCAGCACCTCAGGATTTGGTTGTTATCTATTTTTCCGGCCACGGCGGCGTGGACGAAGCCTCTGGCGAGACTGTTTTCACCGGCGTCAATTTCAACTTTGATGATCCGCTGGACACCGGGCTGAGCGGGTCAGCGCTCCAGGCGCTCATCAGTCGCACGGCGGCCACTAAGGTGTTGATGTTTTTCGACGCCTGCCGCTCCGGCGGTCTAGCTCCGCTGGGACGAGCCCCTCGAACTTTTCGCAGCGGACCATCTCCCGGCTTTCTGGAGGAGTTGACAAAGGGTAAAGGGCATGTGGTGATCCGAGCTTCAGGCAAGGACGAATCCAGCATCGGAGATGAGAAGCTGAACCACGGGATCTTCACCTTCGTCACCCTCGCGGGGCTTACCGGTGCGGCCGACCGCGACAAGGACGGCATTGTGACGCTCAATGAATTGCGGCCTTACGTAACCAAGGAGACCCCCAAGCTGGCAAAACAATTGGGGCACGATGTTTTTCATCCAAGCTTCACCAGTGCAGGCCAGCAGGGAGAATCTGGGGACATTCCACTCACCGTCGTCCCAAAGAAAAAAAAGTAAAATGGCACCCGAACTCCACATCACAGGGCTCAGCGGTTTCCTTCGCGGCAAGGCACATCGATTCACCCATGGCCCAGTTGTCATAGGAACAGACGAGCTCTGTTCGCTGCGCTTCGATCCGGCATGGGACAAGACGGTATCGCCCAAACATGCCACCATCGAATGGCGGGACGGCTCGTGGTGGTTTATCGATCACAGCGAGCAGGGCAGCTGGATCGGCGGCCAGCGGCTTTCCGCCACCCGCAAATTGGAGCCACGGACCGAAGTCGAACTTGGACGGGGTGGCCCAAAGATCCGCCTGGAGTTTGCCTTGGCACCGATGTCAGCTCCAACTCCCCTTAGTCCTCCTCCGCTGGTAGAGGCCCCGGTGCCCCTGGTCTCCACGCCCCCTACACCAATGGGGAGAGTCAAAACCAAAGCTCGTCGGGGCAAGCCCCTCGCATTGGCAGCTGGGATTATTCTTTTTTTGGGTTTGGGAGTAGCGGGGATCGTGCTTTGGAACGGATCGGAAGAGGAACAAACCCCGGAGGAAATTGCCCAGGAGTCCCCCCCCGATGCAGAGATGTTGACGCTGATCGATCAAATCGCGCAGCAAACCGATTCCGCAAGCGACGTCCCACCTGCCTTGCCGGCAGACGTGGGGCGAGGATGGGCGATCATTGTGGGGGTGAATCAATACAAAAATGGGATCAATTCTCTCGCGATGTGCGTCAACGATGCAAAGGCCGTCGCAAACGCACTGGTCCAGACCGGAATCTTCGCCTCGGATCATGTGATCCTCATGACCGATGACTCACCGCCGGAGTTTCAACCCACCTCCATAAATGTGGAGCGCGTTATTAAGACGGTAGCTACCCAGGCAAAGCCGGAGGACTTGGTCTATTTCAGCTTTTCCGGTCACGGTGACTGGGACGAGTCGAAGCAGGACTCCATGTTGATCACGAGCGATGGGAACCCGCAGAACCTGGAACGGACCACCCTTTATGGCTCCACCCTGCAAAAGCTTTTCTCCGGCATTCAGGCGGAAAAGTTAATCGTGGTTCTGGACGCCTGTCACAGCGGCGGAATCCAGGTGAAGGGCAGCAAGTCCACCAAGTCGGCAGGACAAATTCCTGATGTGTTCTTCGAGAAGTTTACAAACTCGAAGGGGCAGATCACCGTGCGTTCCTGTGCGTTTAATGAGGTTTCTTGGGAATCGTCAGACCTTGGACACGGGTTGTTCACTTATCATTTGGTGGCCGCTCTCTCCGGTGCGGCAGATCGGGACAAGGACGGGATTGCTACCCTGTCCGAGCTGCGCCAATACGTCTCGGAAAAAGTTCCCCCCGATGCAATGGCCAAGTTCGGGGAAACCCAGACCCCTAGTTTCACCAGCGGCGGATTACTCGGTGAAGTGGGAGACATCCCGCTCACTGTTATACCGGCCCAGCGAGCCCGGCGTCTCGATACGCTCGACACCTTGCGCCAGCGTGCCAGCGCCCTCTCTGCTCAAGACAAAATTTCCGCGCAGGAACTCGACGCCATCAAAGGCACCCTTCGTAGCCTCGCCGAAAAACGCCGTTTCAATCCCGCTGAGCTGGAACAGACAAAGCTCACGCTTCGGCTGCTCCTAGGCAAGACCACGCCTGCTGACTACCGCCTGGCCTCACGGGCCCTCGGCGGCACAAAGCCCGCGTCTAAATAGCCGCCAACCAACTCCCGACTCGCACCACTCCTGACCGAATGGAATAATTATACAAATGAATTATGCCACGGGTGGTTTCCGCTTTCCCAAACTCCATGAGAGGTCGTTATTTCAATTCTGCCATAGCAGCAGTCAGAGTGCTTTCGCGAACGATTCCAAATCTGAGCAACGAATGGCTTCGCGATGCAGGGTATGCAGGCGTGTGGGATCAACGACATGACCGATTTCCTCGCGAAGGCCAGCGGGAACCCGATTAAAGCGGATTTCCAATGCTTCAACGACCGCCTGCTCCCGGGCGAGGAGCTGCCCTTGGTGCAGGCCTTCCTGTCTGAGAATGTCTGCGGTGCTCATGAATGCCTCTTTTTGTTCTGTTGGAATTGTTGAACTTACTAGCTCGCAGACCTCCCGGCTTTGCAACTCGGAATGATGGAGCAGATACCGCCAGAGGTGGTTGGCGATTCTGAGCGCTTCCCCGCGTTGTGGTTACGCGAAAATTTCTGCAAAGATCCGCTCGACCTCCTGAAATTTCATCCCGCCCGCGCTCTCACTCTGCAATGCGCCCGTCATGGCCCGTGCCAGTCGTCCGTCGGCCAACTTCTCCAACGGCAGGCCCGCCAATTCTACGAGAAGAAATCCGCAGTCCGGGACGAAAGCAGTGGCCCAGTCGGAGATTTCCGCAGGGATCTCTACCAGATCCCGGAGACGGCGAACGGCACTCCAATTTCCAGGTCCGGGGTGAATCACGACCGGAACCACAAGCGGGAGCTTGCCGCCGGATTCGATTTCTCTGGGGTGCTTCTGCCAGATCAACCGATGTATTCCAGCACGCGCAGAGGCACGACTCGCACCGGTCGGCTCTGTTGCTCGAAAAGGATGGGGAAGCAAACCGGACACCAACCGAGCCACTACCGACCATAGGAACAGGACAGAAATTCTGAATGGATTACAACACAACCAATGGCACAATCTGAAATGCTCTGAAAAACTCGAATGCGCGCCTCCGAATGAGAATGCCACTTTTGCTCCGGCCCCGACCGAGCACAGCCCAATCTTGAATTTTATTCTTCCCCTACCTCACCCCCTTTAAATCACACCCCTTCGGGCATATGGAACATATGGTGCCGGCACTTGCCGGGCAACAAGCTCAAATATGAGTGGTTTTCAGAAGAATACTCAGTGTGTCAGTGCTCGTGGAAACTTCGATCACTCCAATTGGGACCACTGAAGATTTGATCGACTGCCGGATGGCATCGCCTAGGAATTTCTGCACGCTCCTCTTCATCGGGCGGGCACCCAGGGTTTTATGGATGCCATGGCGGAGGAGAAACTCGAAGGCTTCTTCGGAAACAGCCAGATCGAATCCCTTCTGGCGCAGTCGGGCGAGTTCCTCGTCAATGGCCAGTCGGCCAATCTGTCGCTGGGTATCTGGACACAGCGGTTTGAAAACAATCTTTTCGTCGAACCGTCCGACCAGCTCAGGTCGGAAAAATCGGTGGAGTTCCGAGAGGACAGCTCGTTCCAATGTCGCGAACGGGAGGCGGGTTGGACGGAGGAGTTGCTGGGAACCGATATTGCTGGTGCAGACGATGTAGAATCTGGAGAGATCGTATGCTCGGTGATCGGCCAAAGTAATTCGGGCGGCATCGAGCATTTGCAGGAAGAGATCCCAGATCAAGCGATGAGCCTTTTCGATTTCGTCGAAGAGGAGAACGCCCTGCCGATGCTCGGAAAGGACTCTGCCCAAGCGACCGGAGCTGCCAGTCTCGTCGCCCGTGAACAGCTTCACGTTGTCGAGGTGGAGGAATTCGGACATGTCGAACCGGAACACGGAATCGGTGCCGAAAAGGTAGCGGGAGAATTCCAGTGTCAATTCGGTCTTCCCCACCCCGGTCGGCCCGAGAAAGAGGAATGAGCCGAGGGGCTTGCTCGCTGGCTGCAACCCGAGTTGGCCGCGTTCCAGCACCGAACACACACGGGAAATGGCATGGTCTTGGCCTTTGATTTTGGAAATCAGATGGGGTTCAAGGCCGGTAAGTTTTTCGATTTGGGAATTCATGGATTGGGAACGAGGTTGGTATTCTTGCCTTTGAGCCACTGGCGCACGGCGTAGTCGGGTCGGAAATTCGTGAACCATATGGGATGCGTTCCGTCCGGATTGATCGGGGGAACCAGCCGTTTGCGAAACGGCTTTTCACAATGACGTATGACGGCGGTGAACTTCGGGAGCTTCCGCAGTTGGTAAGCCTCAAAGAACGGTTTGACTTTTCGTTGGTAGTTATAGGACTTCCGTCCGGCCGAGAATCCCCAGGATTTTTCAGTGACCTCCCGCTCGCCGATATTTTTCGAAGCGAGCATCGCCGAATCGTGATTTGCAACGGTGAAAATCAACTCGTTGCTCAAATTGAGCATGAGAACGTCGGCGTAGCGTTTATCGAGAGCACCATGAAGGGAGGTGTAAGCCTGGGTGGCGAGAACGATCGTGGCCCGCGCCTCCCGGATGACGCCAACCGCCCGGTGGTCAGCAAAAGTTGATTCCGCGCCGGTGATGATTTCCTGTCCCTCGTCGGCAAAGAGGATGATGAGATTGTCTTTCTGGCGTTCTTCGGCGGATTTGTCGAACCGGCTCAACGCATGGAAATAATACGAGAGCTTCAGGATCGTATTGATATACAGCCGCTCGCTCTGGAATTTCTGCGGCATGGCGAGGCACACGATTTTCCCGGCGTCGATCTCCGAAATCGAAAATGTCGGTTCATTCGCGCAAAAAACCTCGCAGATTTCTGGATTCAGGAAGAATTCCAGATACGTGCTGAGCGTGCCTTGAACGCCACCGAGTTGTTCCACTGGCTGGTCAAGGTAACTGCGGAACGCACCGACAAGCTCGCGTGATCGCTGATCGCCCTTGTTCATCAGGAGTTCAATCGTAGCGTTTCCGTCCTCCACATTCAGCAAAAGCCGGTGAATATTTGGAATCGTGACGAAGGCCTCGATATGCCGGAGAATTTCAAAGCCCGTCTGAATCGCGAGTTGCGCCTTCGTCGGAAAAAACGGATTGCCACCACGTCCGCCTGTTAACGACACCGCAGTATCCACAATGACCTTCGCATACGTCGAAGCCGGGACATTCGGGTTGCCGGTGATATTGATCGTGTGCGGCGGACGCCAAAGAGCATCTTCTCCTGGGGGCCGGGTTTGAAGCAAAATCAGGTCATGGCCGCGCCCGAAATGCGCGGCCATTTTGGTGAGAATCTCCCAGTAGAGGCCTTTTTGATCGAGACAGATTCCTCCCCAGTTTCTGACGTTCTGGAAAATCTGGAACGTAATCGCATTGATCGCGCACTGGGTCTTTCCCGATCCCGTCCGCCCGGTGATGAGCCATCCGCGAACAAAATCCTCCATGGTCCAAGCCAGCCCGCCGAGTCGAAGAACGATTTGCCCGGAATTGTCCGGGGCCATCAAACTCCAGGTGGCGAACACCGCGCAAAGTCCAATGACCGCGAACGAGAGCGGCGGAGCGAGCAGGAAATATCCTCCCAGCGCGCCTGCGATACAGGACATGCAAATGAGACCATCAATGATTTTCATCGGTCGGCTTCGGGTTGAGCTTTAAAGTCAGGTAGTCGAACAACCGGCGATTCGCATCGGGAATGCTC
>Ga0247838_1002918_pt1 | contig 20661 bp, 18 predicted proteins | sample LaCruzMarch2015__5_FD_189097 | JGI IMG/M metagenome (GOLD analysis project Ga0247838, IMG submission 189097) | Freshwater microbial communities from meromictic Lake La Cruz, Castile-La Mancha, Spain - LaCruzMarch2015_15m | ecosystem: Environmental > Aquatic > Freshwater > Lake | place: Spain... | reverse complement strand
CTCCAGACTCGCCCAGGCGACCGTCAGCCGTTCCCGCGCCGCGCCGATCTGGTCATCGGCGGCGAGCGCCGCGAGCTGTGCTGCCTCGGCAATCAGTGCCTCGCGCTCGGCGCGCAGCGCGACCCGCGCCTCCTGTGCCGCGAGCTGGGCGGCGTTGGCGGCGCGGTAGTTGTCGAAGGCCGCGATGAAGCGCTCACGGGCGGCGGTATAACGGGCGCCGTCGGCGGGGTCCGCCTGGGGCGCGATCTCGGCCCACTGGCGATCCAGGTGCTCCAGCAGGGCGCGGTCCGCCGTCCACTGCTGCAAGTGGCCCAGCCGTTCGGCACGCTCGCACAGGTCGGTGCATAAGACGTGGATCCGCTTTGGTTCCTCCTCGCGCGCGGTGATCCGGCGGAGTTTCTCACGGGCCGTGCGGTACACCGCCTTGTCTTTCTTGCCGATGGCTCGCGCCACCTGTTCCAGCGCCTGCCGGTCCTCGAGCCGGGCGACGGCCGCGCCGCGATTGCCGGCCGCGGTGTCGCGCAGGGCGCAGTCCGCGAGCACACCCGGCGTACCGACCCGGTCGATGGCGGCGCGCCGCACCTCGGGCTCCTTCCCGTCGCGGGCCAGATGTTCCAGGAGCCGCGGGTCCGTAACCAGGGCGACATCCGCGAGCCGGTCGGCCAGTGACAACTCGGCCTGATCGGCGCCGCTCAACAGGTTGCGGTAACGCACCGCGGCGAGTTCACGCACGCCGACGTCGTCGTCCTGGGCGAGAATGTCGCGCAGATGCTGGAGGCTCGCCAGGCGCCGGACCGCGTCGAGGCGAACGGCGCGGTCGCCATGGCCGCGCGCAAGCTCCAGGAGATCTTCCGGGCTCGTCTTTTTTTCCGCAGCCGGGCGGTGTTTTTTCAGAAAGCGATCGAAAAACATCAGCAATCAATCCGCGTGTCTTCCCGTGACCGGTCATTGTACCCGAGCGGCCACACGGCGTTCGGGTTACCGCGAGAAAATGGGCGGGATCGACCGGATTTCGCAGGATTTGCAGGTGCGGTCGTTGCCAGGTAGCATTCGGTGATCGAGTTGATCCGGAACACTACAACGATGCCCTCGATCCGCTCCCCGCGACGCCTGTGGCTCGCCGGGTTGGTCATGGTGCTGGGTGTCGCGCTTGGCGTTGCTGCGACCTTGTTTCACCGATCGCAGATGCAGCATCTGCGGGAAGCGGTCAACCGTGACCTCGCCACCATCGGCGCCTTGACCACCCAGCGGATCGTCATCTGGCGTGCCGAACGGATCGCCGACGCCGGGGTTCTGACTGACAGCATGCTCCTGAGCGATGCCGTTGCGCGCCGGCGTGCCGCGCCGGATGAGGTCGTCACTGAATCGCTGCTGACTCACTTGCAGGGGCTGCAGCGGCGTTATGGCTATCAGGATGTCGTGCTGCTCGACCCGGACGGACGGGTCGAGTTGAACCTGACCGGTGCCGACTGCCCTGGCCAGGACATGGACCGTGCCGCGCTGGCGTTTGCGCTCCGCGTCCGGCAGCCGGTGCTGACCGACTTGCACAGCAGTCCGGAGTGTCCGTTCCCGCATTTGAGTGTGATCGCTCCCTTGTACGCGGATGCGGACTGGGATGCCCAGCCGCTCGGGGCGATCGAGTTGCGCATCGATGCCCGCGAGTCACTTTATCCGCTGCTGAGCGGTTGGCCGACCCCCAGTGTCAGCGCGGAAAGCCTGCTGGTCCGTCGCGACGGTGACGACGTGCTGGCCCTGAGCCCATTTCGGCACGAGACCGGCGCCGCGCTCGTGCGGCGCGCACCGCTCACGCACACCGAGTTACCGGCGGTCAGGGCGGTGCGCGGCGAGACGGGCACCTTGGCGGGTCAGGATTACCGGGGGGTCGCGGTTGTTGCGGCGGTCCGACCCGTGCCGGAGTCGACCTGGTTCCTGATCTCCAAGATGGACAGTGCCGAGGCCTTCGCGGCCGGTCGGCAGCGTGTCACCCTGACCTTGACGCTGCTGCTGAGCGGACTGGGCGCGCTCATCCTGACCGCGTTGGGACTCTGGCAGCGCCGGGAGAAAGCGCGGTACCGCGCCGCCGCACAAGCGTCGTCGACCGAGATCGCGTTCCGCCGCGTGCGTGAACACGAAATCGAGCGTCTCAGCCGCCTGTATGCGGCGCTCGGCCAAGTGAATCAAACACTCTTGCTCAGCACGACGCGCGATCAACTTTTTTCATCGATCTGTTCGATCCTGGTCGATACCAGTCAGTTCGCTATGGCCTGGGTTGGCTGGATCGATGCGCAAACGCACCGCATCATGCCGGTGGCGTCCCATGGTGATGAGACGGGTTATCTGGACAGCATCAGTGTGTACGCGGATGACCGCCCGGAAGGCCGGGGCCCGACCGGCACGGCGACCCGTGAGAATCGCGTCATTGTCTGTGCCGATTTTCTCGCCAATGCGAGCACCTTGCCCTGGCAGCAGGCGGGCCGGCGGGCCGGTTGGGCGGCCTCTGTCAGCCTGCCGATCCACTCCGCCGGAGCGGTCGGCGGCGCCTTGACGCTGTATGCCCGACAGCCGGGGATGTTCGGCGACAAGGAGGTCGCCTTGCTGGAGCAGGCCGCCGCGAATCTGTCGTTCGCCTTGGATGCGCTCGATCGGGAGCAGCAGCGCCGGCAGGCTGAACTGGCGCTGCAAGAGGCCTCCGACCGTTATACGAGGATGCTCGGCACGACGAGCGACGGCTTCTGGTTGGTCGATATCGCCTCGGGTCGCCTCCTTGATGTCAATGCGGCGGCCGTGCGGATGAGCGGATACTCACGCGATGAATTGCTCGCAATGCGCATTACGGACCTGGATATCGGGCATGACTCCGATGCTGTGGAAACGCATAACGAGCATATCATCGTACAAGGTTTCGATCGGTTCGAAACACAGCACCGCACCCGTGACGGCCGCATCATCGATGTGGAGGTCAGCACGACACCCGATGCGCAGTCCCGAACCTTTCTGGCCTTCCTGCGCGACATCACGCAGCCTAAACAGGCTGCGCGCGAAATCCGGTTACTCAATGCCGAACTCGAGACCCGGGTCGCCCAGCGGACCGCCGAACTAGGCGCGACCAACGAGGAACTGCGCGCGATTTTCGATTCGGCGAGCGTCGGGATCGTGCTGACGCGTGATCGTATCATTATGCGCTGCAATCGCCGACTGGAAGCGATCTTCGGTTGTGCCGCCGGCGAGCTCGCCGGGTCGCCGACCCGTATCTGGTATCCGGATGAGGCGAGCTATCTCGCGATCGGGAAGGAGATCTACGGGCAGTTGGCGCACGGGGAGATGCACATTCAGGAGGTCCGGTTCGTCAAGAAGGACGGTACCCTGTTCTGGGCACGACTGCGGGGACGCAAGCTCAATCACGACGATCCGACGACGACTGCGCTGGCGACCATTGAAGACATTACCGACGAACGCGAGGCCTATGAGCGCCTGCTTCAAGCCAAAGAGGCCGCGGAAGTGGCGACGCGTGCCAAGTCCCAGTTCCTGGCCAATATGAGCCATGAAATCCGCACGCCGATGAACGCCATCATCGGCTTGACGCATCTGTTGCAGACCATGGACCCCGATCCGGCCCATCGGGAAAAACTGGGGAAGATCACCAACGCCTCCCGGCACCTGTTGCAGATCATCGACGACATTCTGGATCTCGCCAAGATCGAAGAACAACGACTGGTCCTGGAAGAGACTGCGGTCGATCTGGAGGCGGTGATCCGCCACGTCTGCGCCCTGGTGGGCGAGAAGGCTTTCGCCCGCCAGTTGGAACTGGTCGTGGATTTGGACCCGGCCGTGGCCGGGGCTCCGCCGTTACGCGGCGATCCGACCCGCCTGGCCCAGGTCCTGCTGAACTTCCTGGGTAATGCGGTCAAATTCACCGAGCGGGGTGTGATCCAGTTACGGGTGCGGGTGGTGGACGATGGTCCAGTGGATCGCGTGTTCCGCTTCGAGGTCCAGGACACGGGCATCGGTATCGCCCCGGAACATCTGGATCGTTTGTTCGAGGCGTTCGAGCAGGCCGACACCTCCACCACGCGCCGTTTCGGCGGCACCGGCCTGGGTCTGACCATCAACCGTCGGCTGGCCCGGTTGATGGGTGGTGAGGTCGGCGTCGACAGCGAACTCGGCGTGGGCAGCACTTTCTGGTTCACCGCTCGGCTCGGCAAGATGACCAGCGCGATCCATCATCCGCTGCGTCCAGCCGCGCTCCGGGGCTGGCGGGCACTGGTGGTGGATGACCAGGCCGAGGCGCGGGAGGTCCTGGCCGCCATCCTGTCCGCTTGGGGGGTCGAGGTGACGGCCGTGGACTCCGGTGAGGCCGCGCTCGCGCAAATTGAGGGTGACACGACACACTATGACCTGATTCTGCTGGACTGGCGGATGCCGGGATTGGACGGCATCGAGACCGCGCGGCGCATCACCGGCCTGTCGCTGGACCGGTCGCCCATCTCACTGCTGCTGGTGACGGCGTATGACGATGCGAACCTGCGCGACAGTGCGCGGGAGGCGGGTTTCGCGTCCGTGCTGATCAAGCCGGTCACCCCGTCCGATCTCCATGATGGCCTGAGCCGGATTCTGGCGGGGACTGCGCCGATCGAGCCCCCAATGAACCTGACGCGCTCCGCCGCCGCGGCAGCCTTGTCCGCAGCCTATGGCGGGACTTCGGTACTCCTGGCCGAAGACGACTTGATCAACCAGGAGGTCGGTCGGGAACTGCTGCGCGCCGTCGGTCTGGACGTGGCGATCGCCAACAACGGTGCCGAGGCGCTTGCCATGGTTCAGCAGGATACCTACGCCCTGATTCTGATGGATATGCAGATGCCGCAGATGGACGGCCTGACGGCGACACGGGCGATTCGGGCCTTGCCGGGCGGGCAGACATTGCCGATCCTGGCGATGACCGCCAACGCCTTCGCCGAGGACCGGGATCGTTGCCTGGCGGCGGGCATGAACGACTTTATCGCTAAACCCGTCGATCCTGCCACGCTCTACGCGACCCTGCTGCACTGGTTGTCGTCGATCTCTCAGGGGACGGCGCGCATTCTATCCCTGGACAATGATGAATCTGATGGCGGTGCGCAACCGCCCGCTGAGCGGCGCCCGGCAGCCCAATCGGCGCCTGACAGCGCCGCGGGCACGCCGCTCGATGCACTCGCGGCGGCGACAGCGCTCACCCCGACCGCGGTCGCGGTCGGGGTGCTCGATCTCACGCGGGCACGCGGTAATTTTGGCGATGTCAGGGTCTATCATCGGTTGCTGCGGCAGTTCGCCGAGTCGTACCGTACGGCGGGTCATACATTAGGCGACCTGATTGCCCGCGGCGACTGGACCGCGGGCGCCGGTCTGGCCCACAAGCTCAAGGGTGCCGCGGGGACCTTGGCCCTGAGCGAGGTGGCGCGCCGCGCCGCGTTGATCGAGCAGGACCTCAAGTCGGAGCGCGCGTCCGCTGAGGATTGGGCCGGACTCCAGGACGCGCTCGACGCCGCGGTTGACGCGATCACGCGGGTCGCCGGTGAGCCTGCCGAGGTCGCCGCCCCGCCCCTTGCCACGATCGATGTCGACGCGGTCAGTCTGTTATTGCAGGCATTGTTGCGGGCGCTCGATACCGACAGCCCGGATCCGGCCGAATCCAGTCTCGCCGAGTTGACCAAGGTGCTGCCAAGCGAGCGGCTGCGCATCGTGCGCGAGTGCGTCGACGGATTCGACTTCCGCGCCGCGGAGGCCGGGGTGCTGCGGTTGGCGCACGAACTGGGGATCTCTTTTGGCAAGGAGTCAGAAATAGGTTAAACAGGAAGCGCAATCGTTGTCGTTGTCGTTGTCGTTGTCGTTGTCGTTGTCGTTGTCGTTGTCGTTGTCGTAATCGTAATCGGAGAAGCGATTCGGCCGTGGTCACGGTTCCGGCCAGTCGAGGCGGCGGCCTGCTGGAGTTCAAGGCTGTCGATGAGGTTTTGATAAGACTCTCGATTACGATTACGACAACGACAACGATCGAGACGTCAGAAATGTTCCCTGGACTTGTTTCGCTTATTAGTGAACGATTTCCCAATCTGCTGGAGCGTCACAATGTCGATTAGACCTATCCTCTGCGTGGATGACGAGCCAGCCAATCTGGCCTTGTTGCGGGAGACCCTGAAAGACACCTATACGCTGGTGTTCGCGCGCAGCGGAGCGGATAGCCTCGCGGCGGTTGCGAAACACCAGCCCGCCCTGATCCTGCTCGACGTGCAGTTGCCGGATATGGACGGCTATACCGTTTGTCGACGGCTTAAGGCAAGGGCCGAGACGGCGGACATCCCGGTGATCTTTGTCACGGGCCAGGCCCGGGAAGTCGATGAACAGGCTGGCTTCGATGCCGGCGGCATTGATTACATCACCAAACCGGTCCGCCCGTCGATTGTCAAGGCGCGGGTCCGGGCTCATCTCTCTCTGATTCACGCAAGCCGACTTGAAGAAGCGTATCGCGATGCCGTCTATATGCTCGGTGCCGCTGGCCATTTCAATGATTCCGATACGGGTGTGCACATTTGGCGAATGGCTGCCTATAGCCGCGCGCTGGCCAAGGCCGCAGGTTGGGAGCCGGAGCGCTGTGAGCTGCTCGAGCTGGCCGCGCCAATGCACGATACGGGAAAAATCGGTATTCCAGCGTCGATTCTGAAGAAGCCGGGAAAACTGGATGCCGACGAATGGGACATCATGAGAACCCATACCCTCATCGGTCACCAGATCCTGAGCCGCAGCCATGCACCGGTTTTCCAATTGGCCGCCGAGGTGGCCCTCGGTCACCACGAGCGCTGGGACGGCAGTGGTTATCCGCAGGGTCTGATCGGCAGTGACACGCCCGAGTCGGCCCGCATCGTCGCGCTGGCCGACGTATTCGATGCCTTGTCGATGAAGCGCGCCTACAAGGACAGTTGGTCGATCGAACAGATCGTTGCAAATCTGACAGCGGGCGCCGGACATCATTTCGACCCGCGGTTGGCGCGCCTGTTCATCGCCATCCTGCCGGAAATCCTCAGCCTCAGGAACCAATGGGAGGCACGGGACGGCAACGTCCTCGCCTGGTCCCAACACCTGCCCGCATGACGATGGAGCGATTGCCCCGCAAAGTCCCGTCGCCGCGGGATCTTGTCGTGTCGCGGCGCTGATTGGTCGTTATGAGTCTCTTGCGAGGCATCTTTGATTGTCTGTGCAGGTTTGTTGCGTAACTACATGATTGTATTTTGGCGCAGTCGCGTGGCGCGCTGGTGTGCAACGATGCGACCGGGCGCGCGACTCGCGTGAATCTGACACAAATGAAATGAGCTTTGACACGGTGCTGGTTTTGAGTTAAACCATCACATATAGGGATGCATTGCTTTCAGCGGAGAGAACCGGGAATGACGCAATGCAGCAATTGTCTGGTAATGATGCAATGCAGCAATCGGCGATAATGCTGCAATGCACAATCCGCTGCGATGGTATCATGCAGCAAGCAAGTGGAATTGATGCAATGCAGCAATCGTCCGACATCGATGCATTGCCGTCATTTAACTTACCCGCATTGGGGTTTGATCTTAGGGAATACCCGTAGATGCGGACAGGCGGCACGAAGCCAAAGAGGGTCGGACACGACACGTCACTGAAGGTTTTTTGCTTCCCGTGGCGCTTGTCAACTAACAACGAAGAGGACAATTCATGTACACCTTAGATGGCTACCGTAGCACCCACTCGGAGTTGCGCCAGACGATCGACGACCTGCGCTCGATCCTCACTATGGAGCAACTGCGGATACGCCCGAACGCTAAGACCGCATATGAGTTGTTGTGCGACCTGGGCGAGCGCGTGCGCAGACACTTGGCCGAAGAGGATCGCGGGATCTACCCCAGCCTGCTGATCCACGACGACCCGAAGGTCAAGTCCATCGCCTGGGGGTTCATCAGCGGCGAGCGGCCGTTGCGGCAGACGTTCGACGACTACTACACGCGCTGGCTGAAGACGTGCGACTTCAATTTCAGCAGCGAGTTCCTGGCCGAGACCCACGAGGTGTTCGACCTGGTTGCGCAACGGATCGATAGCGAGGAGCGGGTCCTCTTCCCCAAGCTCGTCGAAATCGGCATGTTCAACGACGTGCGTGCGTGAGTCAGGCCTCACCGGGACCGCGGACCCTGTCCTCAAGGACATCGGCCACCGCGGCCGGTTCGTTCGGCAGTGACACCCCGGCCGCTGCTGCCAGCAGCATCAGCACCGTAGTGAACGGGCTGTCGGCTGTGGTCGAGGGTTTGGTTTCAAGACACTGCTCGTAAATTTGCGCCAGCCGACGCACGAAGCGGCGACCGATGTCGGTGATGATCGGCGCTGACTGCGGCGAGACGGGTGTGGAGTGGACGGGCATCCGCGCGACGGCGACACTCATCCGCTCCAGTTCCTCGCGCAGCGCGTCAAAATAACCGTCGTCATAGGTGCGCTGGAAGCGGTCGCACGCACGCATCGCGGTGCCGATCGCGGCCCGCTCGGTATCACCCAGTCCACGCAGTTGTACTGCCAGGGTGTCGGCAGCCGCGACAATCTCCTCCAAGGTCGGATTTGACCGGGCCTGCGAGGTCGGCGGTTCGATGGTGATTGGGGCTGGTGCTGTCTCCGGTTCCGACCTGAGCGCGGCCTGACGGAACTTGGCCAGATCATAGGCAATCGCGGAAACGAAGAGCGCATGGCTCTCGGCATCGCCGACTGCCGCCGCGATCAAGGGCGCGAGCAACGCCTCGCGTTGTTCGTCGCTCAGACGGTAAGGTTCCAGGAAACGCGCTTTCGGTGGACGCGGCGCGGCAGTCTCGTCCGGGGGATCCGACGGCGGCGCATGGGCGCGAACCCATTGCCCGCGCCGGTCCCCAGTTTTCGCGTTGGCAGGACCCTCGGTGGTTGCTTTGCGCACTCAGAACGCCGCATCCCACCGTCCGCCGCCTCGGCTGGCCGTTCCGACGAACGGGTTGGTTCGGCGCTCCTGCCCGAAGGTCGACATGGGCCCATGTCCGGGGATGAAGCGGACCTCATCCCCCAAGGGGAAGAGACGTTCGGTAATGGACGCAATCAGGTCCCGGTGGTTCCCACGCGGGAAATCGGTGCGTCCGATCGATCCCTGAAAGAGCACATCACCGACCTGGGCGAGGCCGCCGGCAGCGTGATGGAAGACCACATGGCCGGGGGTATGCCCTGGGCAATGCAGGACATCCAGGGTCGCCTCGCCGACCGTGACGGTGTCGCCCTGCGTCAGCCACTGGTCCGGTTCAAAGGTCCGGACCGGCGGCATCCCGAACATCTCACATTGTTCGGGCAGGGCGTGGATCAGGAAGGCGTCGTCGCGATGGGGGCCGGTGATCGGCAGCGCGAGCTGTGCGGCCAGGTCCCCGGCGGCGCCGACATGGTCCAAGTGTCCATGTGTCAACAGGATGCGTTCAGGCGTGAGTTGCAGTTCCTCGATCAGGGCCAGGATGCGCGCGGCCTCCCCGCCAGGGTCGATGATCGCCGCGCGGCGCGTGCGTTCGCACCAGATCAGCGTGCAGTTCTGCTGGAAGGGGGTGACGGGGAGGATGCGGAAGTCCATATCAGGTGCGCAAGAAGGTGTAGAGCCGGTCCTTGAGGGCCAGACGCTCTTTTTTCAGTTCTTCAATGGTCTCATCGGCGACCGGGATGCCAAGTTCCTCGAGTTGGCGCACCCGGGCGTCGAGGTCATCGTAGTCGGTCATCAGATGTTCGAAGACCGGGTTGGCAGCGCGCATACTCGCGATTTTGCCCGTCAACTCCGGAAATTCGTGCAGCAGGTCATGGGGTTCACCAAGCATTTGATCCGTGCCTCTTCACGTGGATGGCCGCCGCAAGATACGGCGGTGAGCCGCTAGTTTACCGCAGGGTGACGCGACGGAAACAGCTTGGTCACACAGGACCCGGCAACCAGGCCGCCGCGCGATCACTTGGCGTTCGCATCCATCTGTTTGATGACCTCGTCGGTGATGTCGGCGGACTTGTCCATATAGATGATTCCTTGGAGGCTGCGTTCCACGACCATGCCGATCTTTTTCTGTTTGGCGACGACCTCTACGGCCTTCTGGGCCGAGACCAAGACCTCGCGGCCCCGCTCTTGCTGGGCCTTCAGTAACTCCTGCTGGAAGGGCGCGGCCGTCTTTTCGAACGCCTCGATGCGCTTCTTGAGTTCCGTCTCTTTTTTTGCGAGTTGGTCCTTGCTCATGAGCGCGGCCTCCCGCGCCAGACCGGCCTGGAGTTGTTTGATGGCCTGCTCTTCCTCACCGAGCGGTTTGGCCTTGGGCTCGAACTCCTTGCGCAGTTGCTCCTGAACCTTGCTTCCCAGCTTGCTTTTTTCGATCACCTGCTGCATGTCCACGAAGCTGACATCGGTGGCCTGGGCAATAGTCAGCGGCAGCGCTAAAAGCGAGAAAAGCGAGAAAAGCGAGAAAATATGACGGCTTGGCATGGCAAAGAATCCTGGCTGTTGCGAGTGGAGTGGGGGTGCTGGTGTGTCGGGTTCAGGCCGACAGGTTGCGAGGATGACATTGGTGCGGGATTCTAACAGGATGTGCGAGGCGACCAATGACGGTGTTGGCGTGGACGGCGCGGCGCTGCGGCAGACCGCGGCAGCCGCGGTGGACAAGTGCGAGCGCAGTCCACCAGCGTCCGCGCGGGATTCGGTGGACTGCGCTCGCGCTTGTCCACCCTACCAAACCGGCTGCGTCTTGCGCTTCGCGCCGCGCTATTGGATGCTTTGCGTCTTCGGGGCCGCGCCGGCCTCCTTCAGTGAGTGGTGGCATCGTGGGTAACTCGCTTCAGGAACAGTTGCTGAAGGCCGGTCTGGTCAGTGAGCAGCGGATCAAAGACGTGCGCACGGACAAGCGCAAGACGGTCAAGCAGACCGGTAAACGCACCCCGCCGGCCGAGGATCCGGTGCGCCAGGCGGCCGAACGGGCACGGGCCGAGAAGGCGGCCAAGGATCGTGAGCTCAATCGCCAGCGTCAGGACGAGGCGCAGCGGCGCGCCCGCGAGAACGAGACCCGCCAGTTGATCCACACCCATCGGGTGGTGCGCGAGGGCGGCGATCTGGCCTACCACTTCACCGATGGGACCAGCCTGAAGCGTCTCTATGTGAATAAGGACCAGCACGCGCGGCTGGTGGATGGGCGCCTGGCGGTGGTGCGTCAAGACGCCTTCTACGAGTTGGTGCCGGCGGAAATCGCCGTGCGCGTGCGTGAACGGGATGCCAGCCTGGTGCTGGTGCACAACCAGCCGGCCAAGCAGCCCGCGGCGGATGACCCTTATGCCGAGTTCCAGGTGCCGGATGATTTGATCTGGTAGGTGTTCTCCCTCGGAACTCGCCCATGGCGCTGATCGACACCCACTGCCATCTGGACGTTGCCGAGTTCGACCCGGACCGGGCGGCCGTGCACGCCAGGACCCGCGCCGCCGGGGTGACCGGGCTGGTGATCCCGGCCATCCATCGCGCGGGTTGGCCGGGGCTGCTGGCCCTGTGCGCCACGGCGGCGGATCTCTATCCGGCGCTGGGACTGCACCCGGTCTATCTGGAGCAGCACCAGGATGCCGATCTGGCCGCACTGGAGCGGGCGATTGCCGACGCCCGTCCGACGGCCATCGGTGAGATCGGGCTCGACTACTTTGTGCGGGAACTGGACCGCGACCGCCAGCAGGCGCTGTTCGAGGCCCAGCTCGCGATTGCCCGGGCGGCCAACCTGCCGGTGCTGCTGCATGTTCGCAAGGCGCACGAGCAGGTGCTGGCGACCCTCAAGCGCATCCCGGTGTGCGGGGGTATCGCCCACGCGTTCAGCGGCGGGAGCGAAGAGGCGCGCCGTTATCGCGACCTGGGGTTTGCGCTCGGCTTTGGCGGGATGCTGACCTTTGAGCGGTCCAACAAGCTCCGGGCCATGGCCGCGGCCTTGCCCGTCGCGTCCATCGTGCTGGAGACCGATGCCCCGGATCTGACCGTTGTAGCCCACCAGGGCGAGCGCAACAGCCCGGAATACCTGCCGGACGTGCTGGCGGCCTTAGCCCGGGTGCGCGGTGAGGATCCGGTGCGGTTGGCGGAGCAGACCACCGCGAACGCCGTCGCCATGCTGCGCTTGCCCCTTGACTGACCCACCCATCCACACTCAGCCCCCAATGAATCAAGTGATCTTTCCATGACGGACATCCTGCTCGAAGTCGAGCGCCTCACCACCGACATCGGACCCGGCGACCCTCCGGCACGGGTGGTCGATGGGCTGGATCTGACCCTGCGTGAGGGTGAAACCTTCGCCCTGCTCGGCGAATCCGGCTGCGGCAAATCCATGACCGCGCTCTCGCTGATGCGTCTGCTGCCGGCCGGCGGGCGGATCAGCGCCGGATCGGTGCGGCTTGCCGGCACCGACCTCCTGCGCCTGACCGAGGCGCAGATGCGCGGCGTGCGCGGCGGCCGTATGGCGATGATCTTCCAGGAGCCCCAGACCTCGCTGAACCCGGTGCTGACGGTCGGCGAGCAGATCGGCGAGGCGGTACGCGTCCATGAGGGCCGGCCGGCCCGCCTGGTGGAGGAGCGGGTGCTGGAACTGCTCGACGCGGTGGGCATTCCCGACCCGGCGCGGCGCATCGCCGAGTACCCGCATCAACTCTCCGGCGGCATGAAACAGCGGGTCATGATCGCCATGGCCCTGGCTGGCGATCCGCAACTGCTGATCGCCGACGAGCCCACGACGGCGCTCGATGTCACCATCCAGGCCCAGGTGCTGCGGCTGCTGAAGGAATTGCAGCAGAGCACCGAGATGGCCGTGCTGCTGATCACCCACGATCTGGGCGTGGTGGCCGAAACCGCCGATCGGCTGGCGGTGATGTATGCCGGCCAGATCGTCGAGACGGCAAGCGTCGCCGAGTTCTTCGCCGCCCCCGCCCATCCCTATAGCCGCCGACTGATGGACAGCCTGCCCAGCGCCGACAAGCGAGAGGCCCGGCTCGCCGTTATCCCCGGCCGGGTGCCGCCGCTCGACCAAGTCTTCGTCGGCTGCCGGTTTGCCGCGCGGTGTGCCGATGTGCTGCCGGAATGCCGCGGCCAGGTCCCCGAGTGGACGGTGCTGGGACCAGGGCGCGGGGTGCGCTGTCACCTGTGGTCCGGGGACCGGTCCGGAGTTGCGGCGCCGATCCCCACTCCACCGCCGGCCGAGCCGCTGCCGGCGGTCGGGCCTGAGGGCGCGGCGGGTCTGCTCGAAGTCCAGGATCTCGCCGTCCACTTCCCCATTCATCGCGGAGTCTTCCGCCGCATCGTCGGGCAGGTGCGGGCGGTGGACGGCGTCTCGCTCAGTCTTCAGGCCGGCCGCACCCTGGCCCTGGTCGGCGAGTCCGGCTGCGGCAAGACCACGGCCGGACTGGGGCTGTTGCAACTCATACAGCCCACCGGCGGCTCGGTGCGCTATCTGGGCCGGGAACTGCGCGGCCTGGGCCATCGGCGGATGCGGCCTTTCCGTAAAGACCTGCAGATCATTTTCCAGGACCCGTTCGCCGCCATGAACCCGCGCATGCTGGTCGGCGACATCATCGGCGAGGGCTTACAGGCGCTGGGTATCGAGCGGAGTCGGGCCGGGCGCATGCAGCGGGTGGCCGAACTGCTGGACCTGGTCGGCATGGCCCCGGAAGCCGCGGACCGCTACCCGCATGAGTTTTCCGGCGGCCAGCGCCAGCGACTCTGCATCGCCCGCGCCCTCGCGGTAGAGCCCAAGCTCATCGTCTGCGACGAGCCCACCAGCGCACTGGACGTCTCGGTCCAGGCACAAATCCTGAACCTGCTGAAAGACCTGCAAGACCGGCTCGGGCTCGCGTATCTCTTCATCACCCACAACATTTCGGTCGTCTCCTACCTGGCCCATGAAGTCGCCGTCATGTATCTGGGCCGGGTGGTGGAGCGGGGTCCGGTCGATCAGGTGCTGGACGACCCCCGGCATCCTTACACCCGCGCACTGCTCTCCGCCGTGCCGGTGGTGGACGCGGCCAAACGCCGTGAGGTCATCCGGCTGGAAGGCGATATGCCGTCGCCGGCCAACCCGCCGACCGGCTGTTACTTCCATCCCCGTTGTCCGGAGGCGATAGCGGAATGCAGTCGGGTTTATCCGGGGGAGACGCGCTTAGGTGCTGACCGGATCGTGCATTGTCTTCGGGCAGCCGAAAACTCCGTTCCAGCGTAACTTGCAGCGTCATTCCGGCAGGATGCCGGTCCTACGCGCTTGGGCCTGGGAGCCCGATCAAGGTTTTTCACGAAGACACGGAAGAAAGAGAAGAAAGCCTCTCACAAAGACACAAAGACGCAAAGATAGAGAAGTCTTTCATGGCTTCTTATCTCTCTTTTCTTCTTCGTGTCTTTGTGTCTTTGTGAGAGCGTCTTCGTTCGCGATAGCGCTGTCTTCAACAGTCAACTCGACTGCCTGGTCGATCCCCGTCTGGGCGAGCAGCGCCTTTGGAATCAGGACGCCGTGCGCGTTGCCGATCTTGCGGAGCATGGTTCTCATATAGACTGACCAGAACGCGATCGAATGTGAGAACGATGTTATGCCCTTGGGTGCCTCGCCGCCAGAGACGATCAACCTGGAATCCGGACGTGCTCACGCCGAAGCGCCAGTCACCCCGGGACAATCCATCCGCGTCCGCGGTCTGGTTCAAGGCGTCGGCTTCCGGCCGACGGTCTGGCGCCTGGCGCGCGACCTGGGGCTCCGGGGCGACGTGCGCAACGACGGCGACGGGGTGCTGATCCGCGTCTGGGTGCCTGACGAGGACGGGGCGGAGCGGCTCGACCGGCTGTGCGAACGGCTGCGGGCGGAGTGCCCGCCGCTGGCGCGGATCGATTCAATCGAGCGCGTCGCCCTGGATCTGCCGGGCCCGCGGCGGCCCGACTTCCAGATCCTGGCGAGCGACGCCACCGCCGTGCGCACCGGCGTGGTGGCGGATGCGGCCACCTGCGCCGCCTGTGCCCGCGAGATTCAGGACCCGGCCGATCGCCGGTACCGCTACCCCTTCACCAACTGCACCCACTGCGGCCCGCGTCTCACCATCATCCAGGCCATCCCCTACGACCGTGCCAATACCAGCATGGCGGTTTTTCCTATGTGCCCGGCCTGTGCCGCCGAGTACGCGGACCCGGCCGACCGGCGCTTTCACGCCCAGCCCAATGCCTGCCCGGTGTGCGGGCCGCGGGTCTGGCTGGCGGACGGGAAGGGGAGGGCGCGGACGGAGAAGGACCCCATCGCCGCCGCCGGCCGCCTCCTGGCCCAAGGCCGCATCCTGGCCATCAAAGGCATCGGCGGCTTCCACCTGGCCTGTGATGCCGCGAACGCTGCCGCCGTGGCCGAACTGCGGCGGCGCAAGCGGCGCTTTCAGAAACCCTTTGCCCTGATGGCGCGCGATCTGGCGGTAATCCGGCACTATTGCGCGGCGGGGGAGGCGCAGGCGGCCTTGCTCAACAGTCCGGCCGCGCCAATCTGTCTGCTCGACCGGCTGGCGATGCCGACCGGCCCGGCCCTGGCGCCGGATTTGGCGCCCGGCCAATCCACCCTCGGCTTCATGCTCCCCTACAGCCCGCTGCACCTGCTGTTGCTGGCCGATTGGGACCGGCCGCTGGTGATGACCAGCGGCAATCTCAGCGAGGAGCCCCAGTGCATCGACAACGGCGATGCGCTGGAGCGGCTCGGCGGGCTGGCGGATGCCGCACTGCTGCACGATCGGCCCATCATCAATCGGGCGGACGATTCGGTGGTGCGGCTGATGGACGGGGCGCCGCGCCTGCTGCGGCGCGCGCGCGGCTATGCCCCGGCGCCGCTCCAGTTGCCGCCGGGGTTCGCGGCGGCACCGCCGGTGCTGGCCTTCGGCGGCGAACTCAAGAACACCATCTGCTTGTTCAAGAACGGTCAGGCGATCCTCTCCCAGCACCTGGGCGACCTGGAGGACGCCCGCACCGCCCGCGAGTACGAACGCACCATCGACCTCTATCTGGCGCTGTTCGAGCATCGCCCGCAACGCTGCGCGGTCGACCTGCACCCGGACTATCGCTCGACCCAGACCGGCCGGGCACGGGCGGCGCACGGCGGGCTTGCGCTGATCGAAGTCCAGCACCACCACGCCCACATCGCCGCAGTCCTTGCCGACCAGGGCTGGCCGCTGGACGCCGGACCGGTGCTCGGCATCGCCCTGGACGGTCTCGGCTATGGCGCGGACGGCACCCTCTGGGGCGGCGAATTCCTGATCGCCGACTATCGGGCCTATCGGCGGGTCGGCTGGCTGCGGCCCGTGCCCCTGCCGGGCGGCACCCGCGCCATCCTGGAACCCTGGCGCAACCTGCTGGCGCAGATCGAGGTCTGTTTCGGATGGGAGGTGTTCCAACACCGCTGGCCGGACCTGGAACTCACCCGCCGCCTGGCGCAGCGGCCGATCCCTCTGCTGCGCACCCTGATCGAGCGCGGGCTCAACGCCCCCCTGACCAGTTCCGCCGGGCGGCTGTTCGACGCCATGGCCGCCGCACTCGGTCTCTGCGCCGACGGTATTGCCTATGAAGGCCAGGCGGCCATCGAACTGGAAGCCCTGGCGACCGCAGCCACGGGATCAACCGGTGACGGCTACCCGTTTGGCCGCATCGCCAAGGAGGGCGGCATCCTGCTAGATCCGACGCCGCTGTGGTCCGCGCTCTGTGCAGACCTGGCCGCCGGTGTCGCGTCGGCCCAGATCGCCCTGCGCTTCCATCTGGGATTCTGCACCGCCGTCGCCGCCCTGGCCGCGGATTTGGCCCGTGCCGCCGGACTGGATCACGTCGCCCTGTCCGGCGGCGTCTTCCAGAACCGCCTGGTACTTGAAGGCGTGAGCGAACGCCTGCGCGAACTGGGTCTGACCCCGATGAGCCACCGCCAGGTACCGGCCAACGACGGGGGTCTGTCGCTCGGTCAGGCGGTCATTGCCGCCGCGCGCTAACGCTGCTCATTTGGAGTCCAAGGCTTCAGCCTTGGCCCGCCGAGCCGCTTGTACGCGAGCACGCTGGTCAACCTGATGAGCCGGCGTAGGATGCGGTGAGGCACGGACACTGGTGGCGAATTCGCTAACCCGTTGAAACCCAGCGAGGAAACCTCGGGGACAGACCACGGCTTCTCGCGAAATCGCTTGCCCTCGCCGCGGGGAGCCGTGATCTGTCCCTGATGATAACCGCCGACCCGGCTGGCGGCCCGCAGGTGGTCGTTAAGCGCTGCTCGCGGAAAACGAGGAGACAGTTGACCTATCGCTCTGCTGGTTACAGATACGGAATTGAGTAAACTGTCCCCGGAATTCGCCCCGGAATTCAAGAACGCGATGACGCCGGAGACCTGACTGTTCCCTTTCCGATCTCGACAGCACCGCCGCATAGACAGCTAAGGAGGCCAGGTTGTCGCTTTCGGAGGCATTGATCATCGGCCCACCCTGCGGCGTGCAACTGCGCCTGATCGCCTTCGTCACCGCGGCTGAGCCGGTTCAGCGCATTCTGACGCACCCTCTGCCGCGCCTCGCGGGTCGCCCCGGCCCGCGGGCCGACCCGCCTGGGATGAGCCGCTCGATCAGCGCCTCTGTCTTGGTAAACGCTCTGGCGCGCAGCTCCCGATCACCACTCGCCCGGCTCCCTCCGCCATCAACCGGCTTGCCATTCGCCCTTACCACGGCTAGGGTTGCGACCCCTCCGGTCTCGGGTGGTTGCGTTTCCGATCCGTCACTGGCCTATTTACTGCGGCACTGAAAGGTCACCAGCTTCGCATCCAGATCGATATAGCGGGGCATTGAGATGCCACCGATGTTGACTTGCAACTTCACCAGGCGGTCTTCGGTGCCGGGGACGTAGTATTCGGTATCGCCGAGGGTGCACTCGCCATTCTTAGGCTTGGAATAGACCCCACTGGCACCTATGCAGTAGGCAATTTCGTTCTGTGTGCAATCGACATAGGCGGTTTTGAGGTCCACGTTAAGCTCGGGGTGCTCGGGATCGTCCTGATCCAATTCAATCTCCGCCTCGGTCAGTGTACCGTTATTGCCGTTGCCGACCAGGACACGATCCACCCGGGTGAGGCAACTGGCCATGACTTCCAGCGCACAGGCCCCGTCGTCGAGCGTGGCGCCGGCTTCGCAGGCGGCATCCTTGACCTGAGTGATCTTGGTTTGGCCACAGTCAGCCAGGGGCTGGGTAACAGCAGAAAGTTCTGCCGCGACTAGGTTTGAAAGCGTCAGTCCCGCCGTGATGATCAGGCCAATATGGAGATTCAGGGCTTTCATGTTGTGTTTTCCAAGTGATGGTTCGGTTAACGACCCGGCCCGCGCTAAGATAGCTTGAGCCTGACGAATGGCTGTTGGAGACCAGGCGGGGAGGCTCCAGGCTATGCAAAGTATTGCCCCGTCCGTCACCGGCGCATTCGGTCGCTCCTATTCTGCCAGAAGGCGTTCCCCAGAGATATCGTAAGTGATCTTGGCTATGCAGTCGCCGTCGATGACGTACTTGCGGTCTCGCAAATGGGGGTCTGACTCTGGCGCGAATGGCACGGGTCAGGCTCAATTCAATAAATTGAGATTGAGCCTGACGCCCAAGAGCTGTGCGCACCTTCTACCTGCCTGCGTATCAGAGCTTCACCCTCAGCGGGGTTTCGGCAGGGCGCTACGATCTGCGGATTCGCGACCTGAAGACCGGAGACTTGAGTCGGACTGACCCCTTTGAGATCACCCAGACGATCGGCCCCGACGGTGCAGGCAGCTACAGCGCCTTTACCCTGAGGACGGTCGCGAGCGCGGGCGGGTCGGCCGTGCGGAGTGTGCCGCTCGCCGAGTCTGAGTTCCTGCCCTGGGGACACTCCGCGAGAAGGCTCGCGTAACGCCCCGGAGGTACCGACCTGCGGCGGCCGGCAGCGCATCGACACCGAGACGCGGAGCGACCACGCGCGACGTGTCGGTAACCGGTGAACATGGCCCACCGGCGCGAACCCACAACCAGGAGGCGATCATGCAGGAGCTCGGCGCTCACCCGCGGGTGTTTATCAGCTACAGCCACGACAGTCCAGCGCACCGGGCGCTTGTGCTGGGCCTGTCCGAACGGTTGCGCGCGGATGGAATCGACACCCGGCTGGACCAGTACGTCAACGGCACCCCGCCCGAGGACTGGCCGCGCTGGATGCTGAATCAGCTCGACTGGGCGGAGTTCGTCCTGGTGATCTGCACCGCCACCTACTATCGCCGGTTCCGCGGGCTTGAAGTGCCCGGCCTGGGCAAAGGGGTGGACTGGGAGGGCGCCATCATCACTCAGGCGCTGTACGACGCGCGCAGTGTCAGCGCCAAGTTCATCCCCGTGCTGTTCGCGGCCGGCGACGGCGGGTCTGTTCCCGAGCCCCTGCGCGGCCAAACCTTCTACACCCTGACAGCGGATCAGGCTTACGCGTCGCTCTATGCCGCGCTGTTCGGCCAGGCGGGTGTCGAGCCCGGTGCGCTCGGGCTGCCGCGGCGGGAGTCGCGCGCATCCGGCACGCCGCTCGTCTTCGCTGACGCGGGCGGCCAGCCGGTCCAGCCGGCGGCGGCCGCGCGCGTGGATGAACAGACCTGGCAGCAGCAGCGGCTGGTGCTGCGCGACCTGCTGGTGGCCCTTCCGGCCTGGCCGCTGGTGCGCGAGCGCAAAGCCTTGGTGGAGGCCGCGCTGGGTCGGCATCCCGCTGCGGCCAACCTGATCTGGTGCGATGACGGCTACACGGTGGCCGGGAATCTCATCCTCAAGCTGCACTTTTTCGATACCGTGCCGCTGCCGGACGGCCATCATGCGGTGTGCGGCCTCCTCGCCGAGATCCGCGCGCGGGGCTGGGATCTGCACCCCGGCATCGGCGAACAGGTGCAGACACTCGCCGCCGCCTTCGGGTGTACGCCCGCCTGAGCGCTGCCATCGTGCCGCGTAGGGTCCGCTGTGCGGACCGCCCGACTCTGCGGACCGCTCGCCCATCACAGCAGAGGATGAACATGGATTCAACAAGAGGCATTTGCGCTGTGCCCAGATGTTGTGGCCACTGGGGGCTTGCAGCCACTAGATGCTGCGCTTTTTTTGCCACAGCGCAAATGCCTCAACAAGGCCGTAGGGTGGACAAGCGACCGCGCAGTCCACCGAATCCCGCGCTGCCGCTGGTGGACTGCGCTACGCTTGTCCACCCTACGATGCCGCGTGGGCGGAACCATGATCAAGGCCGTCGTGGGCGTCGTCCAGCGTGTCGCCGGCCGAAAAACAGCCGGGCAGGTCCGGGACCACCACGCCAAAGGCCTTGAGGTCATCGCCCGCTTCGATCGCGATTGGATATCTCACAGGGGGTTACCTCGTTTTCAGACCGGCCTGCGTCTCGACCTCGAACCCGACCACGGTGCGGCTCTCCCGACTGAACTCGACCCCGATCAGGTGAATCGGTTTGCCGGCGGCGCGGTATTTGTCCGCATAGCCGCGGTCTTTGATCTGCTGGAGTGCCCGGCCGTCGGGGGTCAGTTCGACGACTTTGAATTCGAAGAGATAGATGTGCCCGTTGAAGCGCAGGGTCAGGTCGAGTCGGCCGTGGTTGCTGCTGTCTTCCGGCGTGAGGTCCAGACCCAGGG
>Ga0247838_1002910_pt1 | contig 20695 bp, 22 predicted proteins | sample LaCruzMarch2015__5_FD_189097 | JGI IMG/M metagenome (GOLD analysis project Ga0247838, IMG submission 189097) | Freshwater microbial communities from meromictic Lake La Cruz, Castile-La Mancha, Spain - LaCruzMarch2015_15m | ecosystem: Environmental > Aquatic > Freshwater > Lake | place: Spain... | reverse complement strand
CGGAAGTAGCAAAGCTTACCAGCCAGCAGTATGACGCCTATTTAAAAAGTATTGCCGAATACAGCGAAGCAAAAGCGACCTTGGATACAGCGTTTTTAGAGGGCAAGGCAGAAGGTAGAGAAGAAGGTAAGGCAAAAGGTAGAGAAGAAGGTAAGGCAGAAGGTAGAGAAGAAGGCAAGGCAGAAGGCGAACACGCCAAGGCAATTGACATTGCCAAAACAATGCTGGTTAAAGGCTTTGATGTTGCCACCATTGCTGAAATTACCCAATTGCATGCGGCTGAAATTGAAGCGTTGTAGTAAAATAATTGGCGTCAACCATGTACGTAGGTTTGCGCAGCGTTACGTTAAGATGTTACGTCACGTTTACGTGCTGCCCCTGTTTTAAATGATAACGAAAATAGCGCGAAATCGTTGGCATGTTACAATTACCGCAGTTAATCCGTTGATAATTTCCTTTAAAGAATAATGATAACTTCTAACCATTTTATTACGTTTTTCATCTTATGTTTGCACCTGTTTGTTAATGCTGTGCATGCGGAAGAGGCTGATATTTCTGTCCCACCCGCACCAGCAGTTGAGGCGAGTGCTTATCTCCTACAAGATTTTCATACAGGTAAAGTCTTGGCGGCTAATAATCAAAATGTAAAATTAGCCCCGGCAAGTTTAACTAAAATCATGACTGTCTACGTGGTCTTGCGAGAAATTGCTAAGGGACACTTACATTTAGATGACGTGGCAACGATCAGTCAGAAGGCTTGGGGGACTTCGGGTTCACGCATGTTTTTGGAAGTCAATGCACAAGTCAAAGTTGAGGATTTATTAAAGGGCGTGATTATCCAATCTGGAAATGACGCGAGTGTTGCTTTAGCAGAGCATGTGGCAGGAAATGAGCTAACCTTTGCAGATATGATGAATCAACATGCAACAAGGCTAGGCATGATGAATAGTCATTTTAATAATAGTGACGGCTTACCCAGCCCAGATCATTACACTACTGCACAAGATTTAGCTATTTTAACCACCGCGCTAATTAAAGAATTCCCTGATTATTATCGTTGGTTTTCGCAAAAAGAATTCACCTATAACAATATTGTTCAACATAACCGTAACAAATTATTGTCTCGTGATGAATCTGTAGATGGCGTAAAAACAGGATTTACCGATGATGCGGGTTATTGCTTGGTGGCTTCTGCGTTAAGAGAAAATATGCGCTTAATCTCGGTGGTTATGGGTGCTAAAAGTGCCAATGCGCGTGCGAATGAAAATCAAAATTTGCTAAATTATGGCTTTCGTTTTTTTGAATCACATCGACTATACGAGGCCAAAAAAACTTTGAGTGATGCTAGAGTTTGGAAGGGAAATGAGCAAGCCTTAGCCTTGGGTGTGTTTGAGGATATTTATGTCACTATTCCACGGCGGCATTACAATGATCTGAAAGCAGAAATTAATATTGATAAAAAAATAATTGCGCCAATAGAAATAGGGCAAAAATTAGGCTCAATTATTGTAAAAATAAAAAATGATATTGTTGTTGATAAAGAGTTGGTCGCCTTAACGGCAATTGAACAAGGCAATATTGCTCGACGCCTCTACGATGGCGCAATGATGATGCTGGAGAAATCAGATGCTGGAAAATAAAACAGTTTTTTTAAATGGACAGTATTTACCGCTTAATGAAGCCAATATTTCAGTATTAGACCGAGGCTTTCTTTTTGGTGATGGTATTTATGAAGTCATCCCCTCTTATTTAGGTCAGTTATTTCATTTTAAAGCCCATTTTGAGCGTTTGGAGGCGAGCTTACAGGTTATTCGCTTGGCAAATCCTTATTCTTACGAAGAATGGCTTGCGCTCTTGATGCCTTTAGTGGACGCAACCAAAAATGAATATATTTATGTGCAAATTACCCGAGGTGTCGCGCCAAAAAGGGATCATGGTTTTCCAGAAACTAGCGTTCCCACAGTCTTTGCAATGTGTTCGCCTATTACTGTTTTTCAAGGTCGAGAAACAGGCATTAAAGCGGTCACTATGGATGATACGCGTTGGCAATTGTGCCATGCTAAAACAATTACCTTGTTAGCCAATATTTTGCATCGCCAAACCGCTTTGGATGCTGGGGCTGCAGAAGCTATTTTAGTGAAGGATGGCATCGTTACCGAAGGTGCTGCCAGTAATGTCTTTATCGTGAGTGAGGGTGTGTTGATAACACCGCCTAAAAATAATGCAATATTACCAGGCATAACGCGTGATGTGATTGTTAACTTGGCGCATGAAAATCAACTAGTCTGTCATGAAGATTTTTTTACCTTGGCGCAGCTTCAAGCAGCCGAAGAAATTTGGGTGACCAGCTCAACACGAGAAATTGTTCCCGTGATTGAATTGGACGGCGTGTGTGTTGGGAAAGGTTGTCCTGGCGCGGTTTGGATTCAGATGGATGCATTTTTTCAAGCGTATAAACAATCATTACAATGTTTCAGCCCACATCTGACCTCATCTACCGAATAACAATGCTATCGACAGATTGAGGTGGATTGCTTCACAGTAAACGCGGCACTTACCAACGTGGATAGCGATGCTAGTGCGCCGTTGTTAAATTTAACTTATTCTCCCTGAAGAGACGTATGCCTGAAAAGGGAGAGATTAACCCCGCAAGGAAATTTGATGAACCAAGAAGAAACTTTATTTGAATTCCCTTGTCAATTCCCCATTAAAGCAATGGGGAAAAAAGACAGCGCTCTCACTGAATTAGTCGTGGCTATTATTAATCGGCATGAAGCCTTAATATTTCATGAAACAATCACCACTCGATTAAGTAAAGGAGGCAATTATTGGGCGGTCACCATTACCATTGAAGCCACCAGTAAAAAACAGCTGGATGCTATTTATCAAGACTTAACCGATCATCCGCATGTTTTGGTGGCATTGTAGTCGTGGCTTTGGGTTTAACTTTAATCTTCTTCTATGCGATCCCCTAAGACTTAGCAAATTCGTGGTAGTTGTTCACCAGAAAGTAACTCCAACACACGATGACTGCCTAAGTGCGTTTTAATACTTACTCTTCCGCGGTCGTGCTTCGCTGTAACGCTACCAATATGTCTGGCATGGTGGCTAAGTGGATTTGCCTGCAATAGCTTAAGCATTTGTGCAGTTTGTGCTTCAGGAATAAATAGTACGCAGCAGCCTTCGTTGGCAATATACAGTGGATCAAGGCCTAAAATATCACAGGCACTTTGCACATCGTCTTGGATAGGTATGTTTTTTTCAAGTATTTCAAATTCACATGCTGACGTGGCGGCCAATTCAATCAAGCCACTTGCTAAACCGCCTCGCGTTAAATCTCTTAAACAATGAATATCCAGCGCTTTTTCAAGTAAGTTATTAATTAAGCCAGAGAGGTCATTGCAATCGCTGACTATTTTATGATTGAAGCGAATGCCTTCACGTTCCAACATGATGGCAATGCCGTGTCGGGCAATATCGTTGCTTAAAATAATGTTATCGCCTGGCTGAATTTGCTTTGGGTTAATGGTTTGATTATGAGTAATAACGCCAATGCCCGCAGTATTAATAAAAATGCCATCCCCTTTCCCCTTATCAACCACCTTAGTATCGCCAGTAATAATGGCGGCGCCCGCTCGAGCCGCAGTTGCTTGCATTGACGCTACAATTCGTTTTAAGTCAGTAATTGGAAAACCTTCCTCCAAAATGAAAGAGCAACTTAGATACAGTGGTTTTGCACCACTCATTGCTAAATCGTTGAGGGTGCCACAAACAGCTAACTGACCAATATCCCCACCAGGAAAAAAAATGGGATTAATCACATAGGAATCCGTGGTGAATGCTAATTTTCCTGTATTTACAGCAAATACAGTGCTGTCATGATGTTGATTGAGCAGTGGATTGGTGAATTCAGACTGAATAATTGTGCTAAGCAGTTGCTGCATAAGGCGACCGCCGCCACCGTGTGCCATGGTGATATGATCATAAGGTAACGGGACTGGGCAATGTAGTTGGGATGCACTCATAAGCTTGGGTTAGTATAAAAAATGTTAGCGTGGGAGAGAATAAAACAACCAAGATAGTGATATCGAGGCAGTCCTTTTGGGGGTTCTGGTTTTAAAAGGTTGAGTGAACTTAAATAAGCACTAAGCGGTGATGTTAACGTTAACATGTCCTTATCGTCACGGTTAAAATTTTAGCAGCAAAAAAAAACCCTACTATACTTTTAAAGCATAAAGAGCGAGAGTCATCAACCGTTATCCGTCAGTGGTTGTGGTCAGCGTAGAGTGAAACATGATAAATAATTTAAAACTGTGAGTTTTTGTAAGGTAGCGTATGAACTGGTTGAGTCCTAAGCATAATGCAGTATTAAGTATTGATATAAGTACTGCGGCAGTTAAATTATTGGAATTAAGTCGTCAAGGTTCCTCAGGATATCGTGTCGAGAGTTATGCAGTTGCTCCTTTGCCTAAAGACGCAGTCATTGATAAAAATATCACCAATACAAATTTAATAGCAGATAGCATTAAATTAGCCTTGAAATATTCGGGTTCAAAATTAAAGCAGGCGACAGTTGCCGTGTCAGATTCGGTGGTAATGACTAAAATCATCACCCTAGATGCTTCCTTAAATGACGATGAAATGGAAGAAAGGATTATGATTGAAGCTGATCAATATGTGCCTTATCCACTTAATGAGGTTAATTTTGATTTTGAAGTACAAAAAGTTAATGACGCAAACCCTGCGCTGGTCGATGTATTGTTAGCCGCGTCAAGAAAAGAAAATATTGATCATCGGGTTGAGGCGCTTGCGAAAGCAGGGTTAAAAGCTGAAATAGTTGATGTTGAATCATTCGCCATGGAGCATGCCTTTTCTTTAATTGCTGATCAATATACCGACGCGTTGAAAAATCACACTGTGGCGATTGTTGATGTGGGCGCGAGCATGACCACGTTGCATTTATTGTATCAAGGCAGAACAATTTATACGCGTGAACAAGGCTTTGGTGGTAAGCAGTTAACAGAAGAAATTCAGCGGCGATATGGTTTGTCTTATGAAGAAGCGGGCTTAGCTAAACGGCATGGAGGCTTGCCAGATAATTATGTCGTTGATGTCTTAGAACCTTTTAAGCGTGCCATGGTGCAACAGGTACAACGAGCCTTGCAATTCTTTGTCTCGTCAAACATTGATCGTAAAGTAGATAGTGTGATTTTGGCGGGTGGCTGTGCTTCCATTGAGGGGGTGGATCAGTTGGTGGAAAAAAGCTTAGGCATTCCAGCGTATGTCGCCAATCCCTTCGCCTCCATGACGTTGTCTAGCAAAGTTAAGAAGTTGAGCATTAATAACGATGCCCCCGCACTGATGATTGCCTGTGGATTAGCATTGAGAGGGATAAATTAATGGTAAAAATTAATTTATTGCCTTGGCGAGAAGCTCTGCGAAAAAAAAAGCAAAGAGATTTTTTTATTGCTTTAGGACTTACCTTGCTTGCGGTGATTGTTATGGTTGTCGTTATCCATGCTTACATTGACCAATTAGTGGCGTATCAAAATCAACGCAATCAGATATTAAGCCAAGAAATTGTTTTGCTCGATAAAAACATTGTGTCGATTAAAAATATCGAAGTAAAAAAACAAAAGTTATTAGCAAAAATTGAGTTAATTCAGCAGTTGCAATGGAGTCGTCCAGAGATAGTCCATTTGTTTGATGAAATTCCTAAACTGATGCCGCAAGGTGTTTATCTTAAAAAAATCACCCAAACTAATCACAGTATTGTCTTTGAAGGTAATTCTGAATCTAATGCGAATATCCCCGTGTTTATGAAAGCTATTGAAGAGTCGTTATGGTTTGCCTCCCCTGTGCTAGAGGTAATCAAATCAACCAATAGTGCTACGTCAGGCGAAGCGAGTGATTTCATTTTACGTGCCGAACAATCATATAAAGAACAGCGTATTACAGCTGGAAAGGAATAACTGATGAATCTTTCTGAAGTTAATTGGGATATTAATGCAGTGGGCTCATGGTCTACGCCCGTTAAAGTAATGGTGCTGAGTGTGGTGGGCGTGGTTAGTTTTATTATGGGTTTGTATTTTGATACCTATACTCAATTAGATGCCTTGAATGGGTTGGAAAAAAAAGAAATTGAATTGAAGCGTTCCTTCGAAAATAAGCAAAAACAAACGGTAAATTTAGAAGATTACCAAAAGCAATTACTGGAAATTGAAGCGCAGTTACAAGAGATGATTCGCCTCATGCCCGTGCAAGAAGAATTAGCCAATTTACTAGCCGATATTTCCAGAGCGGGCGTATCCAGTGGACTAAAGTTTCGATTATTTAAGCCAGCACCTACGGTAGCAAAAGATTTTTATTCTGAGTTACCCATAAATATTGAAGTGGTTGGGCGATACGAGGAACTGGGGATGTTTGTTAGTGGTTTATCAATGTTACCAAGAATTGTAACGCTTCATGACGTGAGTTTAGTGCTTGAAAGGCAAGAGCGTAAGCAAAACACTGCTGACGGGCTAATGGTGATGACGGCAATAGTAAAAACGTACAATGAACGTAATAATGCCGTTTTGTTACCTAATAACAAGACATTAAAGACAAAAGGATGGATCAAGTGAGTTCATTCGTGGCAAGTATTGAGGGATTTATCAATAAATATCTCGCGTATAAGATTGGAGCTGGAGTTGTGTGCGGTGTCGTACTCATGAGCTTGTTATCATCATCTGTCGTAACAAATAACACCGATTTTTCAGATTTAACCGCTTATATTCAGCAGGTTAAGAATCGTCCTAAAGGAAAAATAGAGCGCTTGCCAAGTGTTAAAGTGATTGATTCCTTTATCTTTAACCCTAAAGCGTTGCGTGATCCTTTCAAGCCCTTTCAGCAATATAGTGTTGATAATAAAAATGAGGCATTGTCCAGTAGTTTAAGACCGGATATGCATCGAAAAAAAGAAGCCTTAGAAGCATTTCCTGTTGATACCTTAAAGATGGTCGGCACAGTCAAGCGTAGTAACAGTCTTTGGGCGTTAATTAAAGCAAATGACAATACGATTTATCGCGTGACAATTGGGCATTATATGGGCAGAAATTATGGAAAAATTATTAAGATTAGTGCAAATCTTATTGAGATTAAAGAGTTAGTGTCAGACAAACAGGTTGGATGGCGAGAACAGTCAGTTCAATTAGCCTTAACAGAGTGATGTGAGAACAAAATGAAAAAAGAATTAAATGCAGTCATTAAACATGCTTGGTTTCGCTATTTCTGGATCAGTTTTTGTGGCGTATTTTTTTTGTTACAAAGTATCTCAGTTGAAGCAAATAATGTAACCCTTACCGATATGGTTGTTCGTCAATTGACCAATGATTCACTCCAAATCCAGTTTGAAATGACGGGTTCAGCACCGCTCCCTAAGGTGTTTAGTACCACAAACCCTGCACGAATTGCATTGGATTTTTATGGTGTTAGTAACGGTTTAGATAAAAAAACACGTGTTGTAAATAAAGGCCTAGTGACTAATCTGGTTACCGCTGAGGTTGCTGATCGTTTAAGAGTGGTTGTTAATTTACAAGAAATCACGGCATTTGATACTAAAGTCGTGGGTAATAAAGTGTTGCTAACCTTGTCGGGTGCTGAAAGCAAAGTGCCTGTTGCACAGCCAGCGTTAGTGACAGCATCAAGTGTTATCGATGCAAAACCAGTAACCACGCCTATTAGTTCACTGCTCCCTGAGCAGACAATTAGTCATTTTGATTTTAAGCGGGGTGATAATGGCGAAGGTAAGATTTTAATTTCCTTGGTTAATCCAAATACCGTTGTTAATGCTAAAGAAGAGCGCGGTAATGTCGTCATTAGTTTTATTAATACGCATGTGTCGCCATCAGTATCAAAGCGCTTAGATGTCACGGAATTTGCCACGCCAGTTAAGTTTATAGATATTAATACGGTTAATCAGGAAACGAAATTAACGGTCAGTATGTTGAATAATTTTTATGATTATTCTCTATTTCAATCTGAAGGTCTGTTAACCATTGAGTTTAGGGAAGTAAGCAGTATTGAAAAGCAAGCCTTAGAAAAAGAAAAAACAAAATACACTGGCGAAAGGTTGTCGTTAAATTTTCAAAATATTGATATTCGAAGTGTTATTGCTATTTTAGCGGAGTTTACTGGACAGAATGTTGTTGCAGGTGATGACGTGGTGGGCAGCATCACGTTAAAGCTAGATGATGTGCCTTGGGACGAGGCCTTAGATTTTGTCATGATGACAAAGGGCTTAGAAAAATATGAAACGAATAATGTCACGCTAATTGCGCCTGTTGGCAAAATTAAAGAATATAAAGAAAAGCAAAAAGAAACAGAAATCGTTGTTGAGCAGATGGATCCGTTGATAACTGAATACATAGAAATAAATTATGCTAAAGCTGAAAATTTTAGAAATTTATTGTATGGAAAAGATACGGGTGCTTTTGGCAGTTGTGGTGGTAATAGTAATAGTGAGTCAGCTTCAAGTTCTGATATGTCAGACGAGGTTAGTGCGCCACAGTCAAGTAATCAGGATCAATCACCAGGCATGTTACAAGGTCTGACTGGAAACATGTCGGGTGGGGTCGCGTCGGCAGCAACAAAATCTGAGCCCTTTAAATTATTATCAAGCCGAGGTTCGGTTGTTGTCGATGCAAGAACAAACACCTTAATCATAAGAGAAACAGCCAAACGCTTAGAGGACGTAAAGAAGCTCATTCGTAAATTAGATGTGACGGTAAGACAAGTCATGATTGAATCAAGAATAGTGGTTGCCAGTAACTCCTTTGTCAAAGAATTGGGAACGCGCTTTGGTGTTGCGGGTGCGGGTTCAAGTTTTGGTGGAACAGGTGGCTTAGGCACTGTTGGTGTCGCAGGAACAGCGGGAAGTGTTAATGGTACAGCATTGTTAAATGATGCTTTAGTTGATTTAGGCACCTCAACCACGCCTTATGGTGCGCTTGGTATGACCTTAGCGCGGGGGGCGGATTATGTTCTTAATCTTGAGTTGTCAGCATTACAAGACGAGGGCTTAGGTGAGTTAGTGTCCAATCCAAGGGTCATGACAACAGATCGATGTCAAGCCAGCATTAAGCAGGGTGTGCAAATTCCTTATCAATCAAGCAGTGCAAATCAAGGAACGAAAGTACAATTTAAAGAGGCAGTATTGCAGTTAGATGTCACGCCACAAGTTACGCCAAGTGGCAGCATTATTATGGATTTATTTATATCTAAAGATGCTCAGGGCGCGTTAACAAATAATATTCCCAGTATTGATACGCAAAATGTGAAAACAAATGTCCGAGTCAATGACGGTGAAACAGTTGTTTTAGGTGGTATTTACGAAGGCACAACGAGAAACAATGTAAATAAAGTGCCGTTTTTTGCAGATTTGCCCGGCATAGGCTTTTTATTTCAGCACACGCTTAACAAAGATGATAAAAAAGAATTGCTTATTTTTGTAACGCCTAAAGTAATAAAAGACAGTGAAGATGATATTAACTAAAGGAATGGTCGTGAGTGAGTCACGCTTATTCTTGAGTAGGGTGGGTGGAGATTATTTAGATACCCGCACACTTAGTCCTTATGCTTTTTAGGCGTCCTACAAACAACAAGAGGTATAAACATTACAAGGCTTACGCACCAGTCAATTCATATAGTTAAACTGAATAAGTGGTGCGTAGTTGATGGGAAGGCTTGTTATTGAAGAACAAATTTAGTGCCAATAAGAAGAAGTATGATTGCTAAGATAATGCGTAAAAGTTTTTCAGGAATTTTGGCACTCAGATGACTGCCAACCCAAATGCCTGGTAAAGATCCCACCAATAAACTTCCGAGTAAAACAAAATCAACATTCCCTAAGCTAAGGTGCCCTAAGCCTGCAACTGCGGTTAAAGGTATGGCGTGCGCAAGATCAGTTCCGACAATTTTTACCGATTTCATTTTTGGGTACAGAAATAATAAAGCAACAGTGCCTAAAGCTCCTGCACCAACAGAGGATAAGGTGACTAACACACCTAAAATAGCCCCCACAAAAATTGTTGCAGCTATTTGTATAGCGCCAAGTTGAGCAAGTTGTTCACTGTCATCACTTTCATCACTTTCATCAGTGTTAATGATGCTGTTAGTTTGTTTAACAAAAATAGAGCGGATAATTAAAGAAACAGCAGTTAATAATAAAGCAACACCTAAGGTGAAAGTGATTGCTCCCGTAACTTCTTTACCAATGTCAATAAAGTGCTTAAGGATCATCAGCGTGATAACCGAGCAAGGTAAACTGCCACATGCTAGCCAAGCAACCACTTTCCAATTAACTGAACCATGTTTAGTATGATGAACCCATACGCCGCTTGTTTTGGTAATGGCGGCAAAGAGTAAGTCTGTTCCTACCGCAACTGCTGGGTTAAAGCCAAACAAAAAAACCAATAACGGGGTCATGAGAGAGCCGCCACCAACACCCGTAACGCCAACTAACAAGCCTACTAATAAACCAGAAACAGTATAGCCAAAATTCATTTATGTACCTTTATAAAACCGTTATTAATTATTTCGCATACTATAGCAGTCAATTAGCCTATTTTTTTATATACATTGCTGTATCCAACTAAAAAAGATCAATAGAGAAATTAATCGATAAAGTTAACCGAAATAACAGAAAGTTACTTAGCTCGATAGCTTTTTAATAAGACAAGAAAGGCCAAAAAATCATAAAGACTATGAATAATAATAGGATGTAATAAGTTAGTGGTGTTAAAAAAGGACATGGATAAACTTAAATATATTCCCACGAGCGTGGCAAGAAAAGCATATAAAGGTGTAATGGCATGAGCAAGTCCAAATAAACAATTGCTTAAGATAAAACCAGCTGAGCCACCTAATAAATGCTCTAGCCACGGCTGTAATACCCCTCTAAATAATAGCTCTTCTGAAATACCAGCAATGCTAGCTAATAAAAAAAGCTGCCAAACGGTGAGTTGTTCAAGGTTAGCTCCTAAGGTGGTTACTAACGTATTTTTGATGTGTGAAATTGATGATAGTTGCGCATGGTTTACGCCAAGCAATAGTAAAATTAAGGGCAGTGTGCCAAATACACCAATAATAATAGCCTGAAAAGAAAAAGAAATTAATGGTAATGGAGATGTTGTCGTTAGCCAGCCTAAAAGAAACGCAGCAATACTTAGTGAGGCCTCAAAAGCGCAGGCATTAAGAAAAAAATCATCGTCGTTAAACAATTTATTAGGTGTTGAATTAAGGCTCATAAGAATAATTGTTTGATGTAAATTACAGAGGTATAGTTTCTAAGTCATTAACCGTATTAGCATTTATAGTCGCTAATCGCGATAGTTGTTACACGTTAGCATGGCGAGTAATTTATGCTTACTAGAGAAAGAAAGCTATTTTAAGTTACATTTTTTCGCACATTTAAATTCATACCATGTAAAATTGTCGTCTGTTTAATTAAAGTTTTTAGGGATTTGATGTGTTTAGAGGAACAACCATACTTTCTGTTCGTCGCGGAAATAAAGTAGTTATTGGTGGTGATGGCCAAGTAACATTAGGTAACACCGTAATGAAAGGCAATGCACGTAAAGTTAGGCGACTTTACCATGATAAAGTGATTGCTGGATTTGCCGGCGCAACTGCTGATGCGTTCACTTTATTTGAGCATTTCGAGGGCAAGCTTGAAAAGCATCGTGGTAATTTAACTAGAGCGGCTGTTGAAATGGCAAAAGATTGGCGAACAGATCGCGCACTAAGAAAATTAGAGGCATTATTGGTTATTGCAGATGCCAAAACATCGTTGATTTTGTCAGGGACAGGTGATGTCATTGAACCAGAATATGATCTTATGGCAATAGGATCAGGTGGGGCATTTGCTCAGGCAGCAGCGCGAGCATTGCTGGAAAATACAGAGCTTTCAGCAAGAGAAATTGTAGAAAGATCGCTAAATATTGCAGCTGATATTTGTATTTATACCAATCATAATTTGCGTATCGAAGAACTAGACACTGAACTTACACTCATAGAATAAGAATTAACGTATGTCACAAATGACCCCAAAAGAAATTGTTAGTGAATTAGATAAGCATATTATTGGACAAGCAAGTGCAAAGCGTTCGGTGGCGATTGCGCTTAGAAATAGATGGCGTAGGCAACAGGTGGACGTGAAATTACGCGATGAAATTACGCCAAAAAATATTTTAATGATTGGGCCTACAGGTGTAGGTAAAACAGAAATTGCAAGACGCTTAGCGCGTTTAGCCAATGCACCATTTATTAAAATTGAAGCAACAAAATTTACTGAGGTAGGTTATGTTGGCCGCGATGTTGAATCAATTGTTCGTGATCTAGTTGATACAGCAGTAAAAATGATGCGCAAAATAGAAATCGATAAAGTACAGCACGGTGCTTATGATGCCGCCGAAGAACGTGTATTAGATATATTATTGCCTTTGTCAGAATCAGGGTCATTGTCCACCTCTGAACAAGCTACGCGCCAGAAAATGCGTAAAAAATTACGCGAAGGCGAGTTAGATGACAAAGAAATTGATGTTGATGTGCATGTTGCGCCAGTAGGTATTGAAATCATGTCCCCTCCAGGGATGGAAGAAATGACCAATCAATTGCAAGGCATGTTTCAAAATTTAGGTTCTGATCGTACAAAATCACGAAAAATGAAAGTGGCTAAAGCCCTGAAAGTTTTGCAAGAAGAGGAAGCCGCTAAACTAATTAATGATGACGAAATTAAAGTCCGCGCAGTTGATGCAGTAGAACAAAATGGCATTGTTTTCTTAGATGAAATCGACAAGATTTGTAAACGTTCAGAATTAGGTAGTGGCGGCGGCGAGGTGTCGCGTGAAGGTGTGCAGCGTGATTTACTACCCTTAGTTGAAGGCAGCACGGTAAGTACAAAGTATGGCATGATCAAAACCGATCATATTTTGTTTATTGCTTCAGGCGCTTTTCATGTAGCGAAGCCATCTGATTTAATTCCTGAGTTACAAGGTCGTTTTCCAATTAGAGTTGAGTTGAGTGCGTTAACTGCCGATGATTTTGTTAGGATTCTTACCGAACCTAATGCGTCGTTAACTGAGCAGTATATTGCCTTGCTAGCGACCGAAGGGGTGTCGTTAAGTTTTTCTGCAGACGGCATTCAGCGTATTGCTGAGCTAGGTTGGCAGGTTAATGAAAGTACTGAGAATATTGGTGCTAGACGATTGCATACGATATTAGAGCGTTTGTTAGAAGATATTTCCTATAACGCAAGTGATTTACAAACAAAAGACGTTGTAATTGATGCCGATTATGTTAATCAACAATTGGCTGAGTTTGTTGAAAACGAAGATTTAAGTCGTTATATTTTATAACTCAAAACGGCGTGAAAGTGGCGAGATAACTAGGGCTAATTTATGCCTGCTTAGCCGTTGATATGTTCATCACGTCAAAATACATTTCCCACTCACTAATTAAAGTTTTACAAAACGGTACCCACATGACAAAAACAACCACCACCCATTTTGGCTTTAAAGAAGTTCCTGTTAATGAAAAAGTAAAATTAGTGCGAGGTGTTTTTGATTCTGTAGCCGGTCAGTATGATTTAATGAATGATTTAATGTCCTTAGGCATTCATCGTATTTGGAAGCGTATTGCCGTACAACTTAGTCAAGTCAGGACAGGCCAGTGTGTGCTTGATTTGGCAGGGGGAACAGGAGATCTAAGCGTTTTATTTGAACAAAAAGTAGGGCCGAGTGGACAGGTAGTGTTAGCTGATATTAACTCTGAAATGTTACGAACAGGAAGAGACCGTTTAATTGATAAAGGCTTATCAAATCGAGTTAATTTTGCTCAAGTCAATGCAGAATGTTTACCGTTTGCGGACAGTACCTTTGATTGTGTCTGCATTGCTTTTGGCTTGAGAAATGTAACAAACAAAGAAGCTGCATTACAGTCAATGTACCGAGTATTAAAACCGGGGGGGCGTTTAATTATTTTGGAATTTTCCCACCCAATTGATGGCTTAACAGAAAAAGTTTATAACTTTTATTCTTTTAATATACTGCCTAAAATTGGAAAATTTGTAGCTAAAGATGAGGACAGTTATCGTTATTTGGCAGAATCAATTCGTATGCATCCAAAACAAAATGAGTTAAAAATCATGATGGAACGAGCTGGCTTTGATTTATGTGAATTTTATAATTTAACTCAAGGTATTGTTGCAGTCCATAAAGGCTATAAAATTTAATATGTTGAGTAAGTTTCTGCTTAAACGCATGCTGCAAACCACGCTTGATTCCTTGATGTTGGTAACTAATAAGCACCACGCTTTTGTGCCCCTATATATAGGTAAGATTGTCGCGTTAACAGTGCAACCTTTTGGATTTACGTATTATTTTAAAATAACACCAACAACCATTATCTTAGAAGAGCTTGCTAGTAATGCTGTTGATGCCCATGTTATTGGGACATTGCTTGCATTAACTACTTATCAAGAGGATGTTATGTCGTCATCAGAACGCATTAACATATCAGGGGATGATGTATTGGCTAAGCAATTCTTGAAGACAATGCAGTTTGGTGCGGGTGTTAAGGATGCGTTTAGTCAATATATTCAGATTAATTCATTAACCTCATTAGTTGAGCATGGTTGGCAATGGTCTAACGAGTCGATAGAAACCTTTAAGCTTAATGCCACCGAATTTTTGCAAGAAGAATTGCGTGATTCACCGTCTACACAGGAAGTAAGTGGTTTCAAAAAAAAGCTGCTTGCAATTAACGATGACCTAAAACAATTAGAAAATAAGTGTCATCAAATGGAGATTAAGCTTTATTTGCAAGCTAATACCTTAAAGGAAAATTGTGAACCGACCTAAATTGCTTATTCGCTTAATTCATATCAATTGGATTTTAGTAACACATGGTCTTGACGAAATTGTTCTAAATACACATTTATTTCGTCCCATTCGATTTTTAGCGTATTTATCACCCTATTATTTGTTAAGCGCAAAAGTTGATTCTCGTGCTGTCAGAATAAGAAAAACCCTTGAGAAGTTGGGGCCAGTGTATGTGAAATTTGGTCAAGCATTATCGACGCGACGTGATTTATTACCCGATGATATTGCCGATGAGTTAGTTAAATTACAAGATCAAGTGCCTCCCTTTAGTAGTGAGGCGGCACGCCAAGTCATCGAGCAAGAACTGGGCATGTCTATAGCCGAGGCTTTTGCAGAATTTGATTCTGAACCTATGGCTTCTGCCTCAGTAGCTCAAGTTCATGCCGCTACTTTGCATACAGGTGAGAAGGTCGTCGTAAAAGTGCTTCGACCTGATATAGAAGATCGCATTCATTCTGATATGGGATTAATCTATGAACTTGCACGAATGGCAGAGAGATTTTGGTCAGATGCTAGGCGATTACATCCACGAGAAGTGGTTGCTGAGTTTGAAAGAACCACGCTTGATGAGCTAGATTTAATCCGAGAGGCTGCAAACGCAACTAAAATTCGTCGTAATTTTGAAGGTTCTGACATTATTTATATCCCAGAAGTTCATTGGGCTTTGACGCGTCGTAAAGTAATGGTTATGGAACGTGTCTATGGTGTGCCTGTTGGAGATATTGAGACACTAAAAAAACACAATGCAGATTTTAAATTATTAGCTGAGCGTGGCGTGGAGATATTTTTTACTCAGGTGTTTAGAGATAATTTCTTTCACGCAGACATGCATCCAGGCAATATTTTTGTTGAGGTGCCAGCGAAATATATTGCTATTGATTTTGGTATTGTTGGTAGTTTGTCGTCGTCTGATCAACATTATTTGGCTGAAAATTTCCTTGCCTTTTTTAATAGAGATTATCGAAAAGTTGCACAAATGCATGTTGAGTCAGGTTGGGTGTCCAGCTCCACGCGTATTGAAGAATTTGAAAGTGCAATACGCAGTGTTTGTGAACCAATTTTTGAGAAGCCATTAAAAGATATTTCGTTTGGTCAGTTGCTGTTACGTTTGTTTCAAACAGCGCGACGGTTTGATATGCACGTTCAGCCTCAGCTTGTGCTATTGCAGAAAACCTTACTTAATATTGAGGGCTTGGGAAGGCAGCTTTATCCAGAACTTGATCTTTGGCAAACAGCCAAGCCCTTTTTAGAGCGATGGTTTCAAGAGCGAATGGGCCCTCGGGCTAAATTAACCAATTTTATTAAGCAATTCCCAGAGCTAGTTGAGCATTTTCCAGAAATGCCACAATTACTTTATAAGGCCATAGACAGTGTTGCGCAAGCCCAGCAGAGTGCCAAAAGACAAAATGAAGAGTTGTTGTTACTAAGACAGCAAATTGAGAAAAGTCAGGCGCTTACAGGTTGGATGGTGCTGCTCAGCTCCGTTATTGTTAGTCTAGCCATTTTGTTGCAGTAATCAGCGCTAGTTAGTTACCAGCATTTATCTGTAGTGATGTTTGCTAGGTGCGGATTTCTTATGCCTTTGCTACCTGTGTTGGTAAGCGTTAATGTCCCGCAATCATCTTTTTCTTGAGCCGATCCAACAACGGGGCTAGCATTTAGCGTAAAGGTGTCGCTGGAAATATCAGCTAAGCTAAGTGTGTAGTTGGCGGCACCTTGTTTGGGTGCTGCTGTAAAAGGTAGGGTTGGGTTAGTGTCATCGCCTGTGTTGCATAGCGCGTCTGCGCCAGGATTTGTGTAGCAACCACCTTCGCTGGCATTTCTTTCTAAAAAATTAGCCAACTCAAGTAGCGCGCTTTTGGCATCGGCTCTTTTTGAAGACATAATGCTTTTTTGGTAGTTTGGATAAGCAATCCCCGCTAATACGCCAATAATTGCAACAGTAATCATTAATTCAATTAAAGAAAAACCAGTGACGTATGTTTTCATGGCAGATGTTAAGTAATGTAGAGGTTAAAATTCAGCGGTGTCTTTTAAAAAAGTAGCGGTGCAATTATGGTTGCCGTTAGATAATATTAATGTAATGGTAGCGTTTCCACCTTGGCAATCACCTTGCCAGCCATTAAAAGTATATCCAGGATTGGCGTTGGCCTTTAATGTAAGGTTGCCTTTATTTTTTGCTAATGCACTATAACATTTCTTACCACAATTAATGCCTGCAGGCAGGCTGGTGACCGTGCCTAAGCCATTTATTAAAATTCTGGTTTTAGATACGTCAGAGTCAACGACACTTGAGGTGTATATTTTCTCAATATATACCAGCTGGGCAGCTGTGGAGAAGGGTAGTTCACCATAAGTGCTAAGGTTGCCAATTTTATTAATGATAGCTAAACCCTCAATAACATGGCCAAACACTGCATAACCAGGTGATTGCGCATCTTTATAATCAAGAAACGAATTAGTAGATAAATTAATAAAAAACTGTGAGGTTGCAGAGTTAGGGTCGTTAGTTCTTGCCATAGCAAGGCTTCCTGCTACATTTTTTAAACCGTTACTTGCTTCGTTAGCAATCGCAGGCTCAGTAGTTTTTTGCTGACCAGAAAGACGATCAAATCCCCCGCCTTGAATGACAAAGTTTTTAATTGTGCGATGAAAAAGAGTGTTGGTATAAAAGCCTTTTTTCACATAATTGAAAAAGTTTGTTGAGGTAATGGGGGCATTATCTGTATCAAGAAGAACGGTAATAGTGCCCAAGTTTGTTTGAATTTCGTAAATAGGGGGTATGGTGTCGCCAAATGAGTCAATTTGGAACGCCATTAAGAAGTAGAAAATTAAAAAATTAAATGAGCGAATGCGCATAACAATTCGTAATAGCAAGGGTTAAAGATCGTTCAGTCCAGAGATGCCAACGAGTGACCAGCTATCGATGTTATTAATGTCAGTTTGATCGTCGCCTTTATCATAAATAATTCTACAAACATATTTTAAGGTTTTTGAAGTGTTGTCTTCTTTATTAACAGCAGTGATTTCAGCATTAATAATGTACTGATAGTTGCCAAGCGTCCATGAGTTTAACGCATGAGCCGGGAATTCAAGTGTAGAGTTGTTGCTGTATTTTTCTTTGACGTAAGTATTGCAATGTAAGAACGCAGCGTCTGAAGTTTGGTTACTAATCGGTAACTGACTGGCTTCGTCTTTGCTTTCAACTAAAAAGGCATCTGATTTAACGACTTCATACACAAGAGGTAAGATGACTTTTTGTTGAGTGAGTAAAAGAAGGCCAAGACCAATGACTAGAAATAATAATTTATGGCGTTGTAGGAGGTTTTTCATGGTGTTATTTATTGTTGTTTTTATTGAAAAGTAGAAAAATTTTAACAGAGTTAAGTGTTTTCATGATAGCAGTATTTAGGGGTAAAAATTAATATCAATATTAAACGATTGGCTAAATGTTTTTGACTTGACATGAATATGCTAACTGGTAGACTGGCATCTCACCAAATTGAGTTGGTGTCTTTTCACTAATTAAAGTGACAAGCGGAACATGGATTATAAAGTATTGACTCTTGGCTTAGGCTAAGAATTATAATTTTTAGGAGATTAAAATGGCAGCTACAACTGAATCGGTTAAAACTGATGCTGCGGAAGCACCGCTGTTGAATGTTAGAAATATGTTACTAGGCGCTTCACTATATATAGTGTTTTACGGCTGGGTACGTTGGTACGAAGGTGTATACGGATGGTCTGCAGGTTTGGATTCATTTGCACCAGAATTCGAAACTTACTGGATGAACTTCCTTTATATTGAATTCGTATTAGAAGCTTCAACTGCTGGTATTCTGTGGGGTTATATTTGGAAAACTCGTGATCGTAAAGTAATGTCAATTACTCCAAGAGAAGAGTTAAGAAGACACTTTACTCATTGGGTTTGGTTGGTTATGTATGCAATCGCTATTTATTATGGCGCTAGCTACTTCACTGAGCAAGATGGTACTTGGCATCAAACAATCGTTCGTGATACTGACTTTACTCCAAGTCATATCATTGAATTCTATTTGAGCTATCCTATCTATATCATCACTGGTTTTGCTTCATTCTTGTATGCAAAAACTAGATTACCTGCTTATCAACAAGGTATGTCATTACAATATATGGTATCAGTAATTGGTCCATTTATGATTTTGCCAAACGTTGGTTTGAACGAGTGGGGTCATACTTTCTGGTTTATGGAAGAGCTTTTTGTTGCTCCTTTACACTACGGCTTCGTATTCTTCGGATGGGCTGCATTAGGTGTTATGGGTGTTGTTAACACTGAAGTTGCTTCAATTTCAAAACTTTTGAAAAAAGATTTGGCATAAGCTAAGTTTGTTTAACTAACGATCAAAGATTTACTTTGATTGTAATATAAAAATAATTTAAATCCTTTTAGGAGGTAAGCTAATGAGCGCATCTCAATCAGCTGTACGTTCACGCGCTGAAGCAGTAAAAGTTTCACGCACGTTCGATTGGCTAATTTGTTTCACTTTGTTCTTTGTTGTTTTAGGTGGTTACCATATTCATTATATGTTGACTGGTGGTGACTGGGATTTCTGGACTGACTGGAAAGATAGACGTTTATGGGTAACTGTTGCTCCTATCGTTTCAATCACATTCCCTGCTGCTGTTCAAGCTATGTTGTGGTGGCGTTACCGTTTACCATTTGGTGCTGTTCTATGTATCCTAGGTCTTTTATTAGGTGAGTGGGTAAACAGATACTTAAACTTCTGGGGTTGGACTTACTTCCCAGTTAACTTTGTATTCCCATCAAACTTGATGCCAGGTGCTATCCTTTTAGATGTTATCTTAATGCTTTCTGGTAGTATGACTGCAACTGCTGTTTTAGGTGGCTTGGCATATGGTCTAGTATTCTACCCAGGTAACTGGGCAATCGTTGGTCCACTTCATGTGCCAGTAGAATATAACGGTATGATGATGACACTAGCTGACTTACAAGGTTACCATTACGTAAGAACTGGTACTCCTGAGTACATCAGAATGGTTGAAAAAGGTACACTTAGAACATTCGGTAAAGACGTTGCTCCAGTATCAGCGTTCTTCTCTGGTTTCGTGAGTATCTTAATTTACTTCTTGTGGCACTTCTTCGGTCGTTGGTTCAACTCGACTGAATTCGTTAAGTCTGCATAAGGTATATTGTTAAACAAAATTAAAACTGGTGGCTATGTTTATTGGCCACTAGATACTCATAAAACTATAGATTCTCTATTATAGAGGAGGATATATGAAATTAATTAAAGACAAAGTTGCTAAATTATCCTTTGTTGCTTTGCTAGCTGCTGTGTCAGCTTCAATGTTGTACACACCAACTGCATCTGCTCATGGTGAAAAATCACAAGCAGCATTCATGCGTATGCGTACTATTCACTGGTTTGATTTAAACTGGTCAAAAGAAGAAGTTGCTGTTAACGATACAATGACAATTTCAGGTAAATTCTTCGTGTTCAGCGGTTGGCCTGAAACTGTTGATAAGCCAGAAATTTCATTTTTAAACATTGGTATTCCAGGTCCTGTTTTCATCAGAGCTGGATCTTGGGTTGGCGGTCAATTAGTTCCACGTTCTATTTCTTTAGAACTTGGCGAAACTTATGACTTTAAAGTATTGTTAAAAGCTCGTCGTCCAGGTGACTGGCACGTTCATACCATGTTAAACGTGAAAGGCGGTGGTCCTATCATCGGTCCAGGTAAATGGGTAACTGTTACTGGTTCTATGAAAGACTTCG
>Ga0247838_1002889_pt1 | contig 20838 bp, 15 predicted proteins | sample LaCruzMarch2015__5_FD_189097 | JGI IMG/M metagenome (GOLD analysis project Ga0247838, IMG submission 189097) | Freshwater microbial communities from meromictic Lake La Cruz, Castile-La Mancha, Spain - LaCruzMarch2015_15m | ecosystem: Environmental > Aquatic > Freshwater > Lake | place: Spain... | reverse complement strand
CAACTCCTCCTCTCCTCAACTCCTCCTCTCCTCAACTCCTCCTCTCCTCAACTCCTCCTCTCCTCAACTCCTCAACTCCTCCTCTCCTCAACTCCTCCTCTCCTCAACTCCTCAACTCCTCCTCTCCTCAACTCCTCCTCTCCTCCTCTCCTCCTCTCCTCAACTCCTCCTCTCCTCAACTCCTCCTCTCCTCAACTCCTCCTCTCCTCAACTCCTCCTCTCCTCAACTCCTCCTCTCCTCAACTCAATGTTGCTTCTCAAACGTTTCCCACGGCGTTTTCCGGTGGCTGTCGGTGCCGAAGTATTCCAGCACAACCTGTAGCTTTTCGGCGTCCTGGTAACCGGGCAGGGGTTGAATGAGGTTGAGGTTTTCGTCGAGAAACACGACGGTTGGGAACGAGAGGCGGTTTTGCAGCCATTCAGCGGACAGCTCATGGAATCCGCGGGTGCCATTGCGGACAAAGCGGTATGTTTTGTCCTTGTATTCGATGCTTTCGGTTTGTTCGGCGTTAAACCGCACAGGATAGTAGTGGCTGTTGAGGTAGGCCGCCACCTCGGGGTCGGTGAAGGTAGACTGGTCCATTTTTTTGCACCACGAACACCAGTCGGTGTACACGTCCACAAATATTTTTCGTTTTTCTCCTTTTTGGAGGATCATGGCTTCTTCGATAGACAACCATTGCACGCCAACGGGTTCGGGCTTGGCGAGTACAGGTGCCGATGCGGGCGTGGTATAGTCGCTGTTTCGGGGGTTGGTGTTGTAGGTTCGTCCGTTGTTGGGCGCTGTGGCGTTCCCGTTTGCCGGCGCAGGGTTAGTGGTGGGTGCAGCAGCGCGTTCGTTGGCACTCGTCTCCGGGTTTTGTTGGTTTGATGTGGTCAGGGACGTGGATTTCTGTTTGCCTCCGGAACTTTTTTCGGGCATCAGGGTGTTGGAAGGTGGGTTCACCTTGATCAATTGACCGGCGCGAGGCGTAGGTTGGGCCCACAGCAAACCGGTACTCAGCATGAATAAAATCAGCAATGTGCGCATATCCCCTATCATCGTTTCAAAATAATTCAACAAAAGTACTGCATCTGTAACTGAATTAGCAACGTTGCAGGCACTTGAAAGGCAGACTTTAAAATAAGTTTAACCCTTTTGGGCCCTTAGTGATGCCCCGGGCGATTTGGCCCGCTTGTCCGGCGGGGGCTACCATACCCTGTTTTGGGACGCCGCTTTCTAAAAAACAAGGAATCTCCATGTCAGCGGGTTGCAATTCCGGATTTAACAGTATTTTTCGGCGGTCATTTAAACACCTACAAAGGCTTGTTCCAATGAAGTGACTCAAAACTATTTATCATAACCGACCATCAAACCCACCCCATGAATTGGAATGATCTCACAGACGCCATCCGGACCGACGAATGCGTGCTCCTCCTCGGCCCCAACGCCGCTACCTATGAGGGCGAGAGCCTGCGCGACCTGCTCGCCGAACGCATCGGCCGCCTGCTGCGGCAGCGCCGGCCTGACGCCGCGGCCAGCCCGACGGATTTGGCCGCCGGTGTGCGCCTGTTCCTGCAGTCATTCCCCGACAATGGTCAAGCGCTCGATGCCCTGCGCGGCGCACTCGGCGATTTTTACCGGGAATTTGCCGACGAAAAAATCCCGGTGTACGACGCTGTGGCAGCGCTGCCATTCAAATACATCATCAACACGGCACCCGATGAGCTGCTGTTAAACGCGCTGAAACGCAGGGACAAAAAGGCCCGTTTTTTCGATTTTAACTTCGACAACCCCGATTACAACATCGATCAAAACAAACGGGCGCTTAACCTCGAAACGGAGATCGCCGAAGACGCGCCCCTGGTGTTCAACCTGCTGGGACACTACGAGCGGCCCGATGCGCTGGTGCTCACCGACGCCGCCCGGCTGCGTTTCCTCGAAGTGGTGCTCCAGCGCGAAAAAGAAGCCACCCTGCCCGCCAACATCGCTTTTTTCTTCAACAAACGCCCCGTGCGCCGCCACCGAAAAGCTTTTGTGTTCGCAGGGTTTGACTTCAACGAGTGGCACATGCGCCTTTTCCTGCACCTGCTCGGCAGCCGCCACGGTCAGGTGCTGCCGCATTCTATTTCCCTGCAAGACAAGGACGTGCTGCAAGGCGATGCTGAAACGTTTTTTACCGAAAACTTCAACATGCACTTCATCGGGCCGGATGCCCTGGGTTTCCTCACGCGACTGGCACAAGAACTGGAAAAACCCGCAGTAGCCGCCCCGCCTGCCCGCCGCGAACTGCTGCTGCTGTACCACCCCGACGACGAAGCGCTGCGCGCAGAGGTGGAGACCTACCTCGCCCCTTTACGCCATGACCAATTAGTGGAAGTGTGGCATCAGGAAAAGATCAAACCCGGTGAAACAGTGCACGAGACCCTCGGCGAACATCTCCGGAGCGCCCAACTGATCGTACCGCTGGTGACGGCTAATTTTATTGCCGACGAGCGCCTGTTTACGGATATCCTGCCCGAAGCGCTGGCCCGCCACCAGGCCGGCAGCGCCAAAGTAGCGCCCATCCTGATGACGCCCTGCGATGTGGAAAACACCCCGCTGTTCGCGCTGCTGACCCTCCAGCCCAAGCCCCGCGGCAAGGCCCTGAGCCAGAAGCCCGACCGCGCCCAGGCGCTCACGGCCATTGCAAGCGACCTGCGCAGCATGCTGGAAAACATGAACAGCAAATCCGCTCAAAGCGCAAGCGCATGAAAAATCGATATCCCGGCATCCACTCCTTTACCGCTGAAGACCAGGCGCTCTTTTTCGGCCGCGAGCGCGAAAAAAAGGAGCTCTTTCGCCTCATCGCCCTCAATGAGGTGGTGGTGCTGTTCGGCAAATCGGGCACCGGCAAAACCTCTCTCCTGCAGGCTGGCGTAGGCCCGCTGCTGGCCGAACGGCAGATGCAGCCCGTCAAGATAAGGCTCAACAACACCCGGCAGCCGATCAGCCGCCAGGTGTTCGAACAACTCAATGACGGCGATTATCTGCCCTTCGACACGCCCGACAACCTCAGCCTCTGGGAATACTGCAAACGCTTCGAATACGCCCCCGGCGGCGAAGGCTACACCCCCGTGCTGCTGCTCGACCAGTTTGAGGAACTTTTTACCCTGTACCACGACCAACCCGAGGCCCAGCAGGAATTCATCGGCCAGCTCGCCGGGCTGCTCAACCACAAGATACCCTCCCACGTGCAGGAAGCCACCCAGGCCATCGACAGTGAAGCCGAACGCACCCGCTGGCTGGCTCCGCCGCAAGTGAACATCGTCATTTCCATCCGCTCCGATTTTTTGTACCTGCTCGACCGGCTGTCGGGGCGCATCCCTTCTATCCTGCGCTGCCGCTACGAACTCCCGGCGCTCGACGAGGAAAATACTCGTCTGGCCATCACCCGCCCGCCCGCCCTGAGCGGCCCTTTCGCCTCACCCCTGTTTTCCTACAGCGAGGATGCCTTGAAGGAAATGTTGGACAGTTTGGTGAACACCGACGACAACGCTTCCGTCGTTCCCGGTGCCGTGCGCGAAGTGGAGCCATTTCAGGCACAGTTGCTCTGTCGGCATATCGAACAGAAGGTCATCGCCGAAAAACGCCCCGAGGGGTTTGTGGTGACGCCTGACTTTTACGGCACCCGTTACGGAATCCAGGATATCCGCAAACAATACTATGAAAGTGTTCTGGCACACTTCGACGTCCACACCCGTCCTCGGATAGAGCGCCTGCTGGGCGAATTCCTGCTCAGCAACGATCGCCGGATCATTCAGGAGCGCTATTATCTGCTGGAAAAATGCACCCTTGGCGAACATGACCTCGCCTTGCTTTGTGCCGAACGTTTGCTGCGAGAGGAGCCCCGCGGCGGCAGTTACTACTACGAAATCAGCCACGATACGCTTGTGGCACCGATCGCAGAAGCACGGGAAGAAAGGCGGCAGGCGGAAGAGGCGGCCCTTTTGGAACAAGAACGCATCGAGGCCGATCGCCGTGCAAAAGAAGCCGAGGAAAAAGCCGCAGAAGACCGGAGACGGGCGGAGGAGGCAGAGCGTTTGCGGCTGGAAGCAGAGCGGCAGCGGACGATAGCGCAAGAGGCTACCAAAGATGCCGAGAAAGAAAGGGATAAAGCCCAAACCGCCTTAGCCAATCTGGAAACAGCACTTGCCGACATCCGCATAAAAAACCAGGCGACTTTCGAAAGTTTTGCCACCCTTGGCACCGACCTCATTTATACGCTTAACCATGCAGAAGCCATAGAGAAAATGAAAGTGGCTGCGGGCATAGAGGTGGATGCCAGCTTCAAACAGCAGCAATTAACCGAACCCATCTCTGAACTCCTGTATTTTTTTGCCGAAAGCGGCCGCAGGGTAGAATTGGCCCGGACAGCAGCCGATCTGCTGTTGCAATTAAACCCTGATGCGGCCTTGGTACCGCTCTTACAGCAATGCCTGCGGGAAAGCTGGAATACGAGGAGCCACTTTGCGCCCTTGCTGGAAAAACTCCCCTCCTTTCAAAAATTGCAGGCGCGCTACTACCCGGAGCTGGTTTCTGTACCCATGGGTGCAGATGGTATTTTTGAAATGGGTAGTGCAACTGACGAATGGGGACATCAATCGGATGAGCAATTGCACCAGGTTAAACTCTCCGCTTACCAGATTGCCGCTACGCCGGTCACCTTCTATCAGTTCGCGCTGTATAGTGAAGCGGCTGACCGGGGCCTGGCGAGCCGTACGCCGTACTGGGGGCGATTCGGTGATCATCCAGCAGTAAACGTCAATTGGTACGAAACGATGGAATATGCCAACTGGCTGAATGTACAGGCGGCTCTTCCGCCGCCTTATCAAATACAGAAAGAAGTTAATAGTGATCCGGATAACGCAGTGCGAAATGACTTTTTGAAATGGAAAGTGGACTGGGACACCCAGGTCAGAGGCTACCGCTTACCCACCGAAGCAGAATGGGAGCTGGCTGCCCGGGCCGGAGTGGGTGCCACCAGAAACCTTTTTGCCGGAAGCGACACCTTGGATGAGGTAGGCTGGTGTTGGGAAAACTCTGGCGACAAACCGCTCTCGGGCAAGTGGGACCTGAACCGGATTTATGACAACAACGGAAGAACACATCCGGTGAAACAGAAAAAGGATAACGGCATCGGCATATATGACATGAGCGGTAACGTATTCGAATGGTGCTGGGACTGGTACGGCAATGAGTACTATAATGAGTGCCAAAAAGAAGGTGTAGCGCATGATCCGACTGGTGCCCAAAGCAGCGCTGACGGCCGTGTTATTCGCGGCGGGAGTTGGTACTTCATCCCGGAGTTCTGCCGGGTGGCGAACCGCTACGGGAACTTCCCCGACAACCGCATCATCAACTCAGGCTTCCGCCTGGTGTTCGTCCCGTAGTCAGTTGGCGGGCCCATCCCGGCTTTATTTATGAGCAAAGCGTGTGGCTGAAAAAAATGTGAGGCGGGGGAGGGACGACCCCGGCACGCATTTTTTGTAAGCCACAAGCGTTTTTTTTTACCTTACCGCCTCAGGCGGTCGAAATTTTTTTTTGAAAAACAGGTTTTTATGCAAATCAAACTTTTTACCATACCCGTAGGCGACAGCGGCGGGGCTTTGCAGGAGATGAATGCCTTCTTGCGGGGCAACAAAATACTCGAAGTAGAAAACAAGCTCATGGGCAACGAAAACGGGGCCTATTGGTGTTTTTGTGTGCGCTACATCGAGCGGGCGTACCCGGAGGCAGGTGGTGAAAAAGAGACGAAAAAGGTGGACTACAAAAAGCTGCTGGATGAAGCTACCTTCGAGAAATTTTCCAAACTCCGGGAGATGCGAAAAAAAGTGGCAGCAGACGAAGGCATTTCGACTTTTATCGTTTTTGGCGATGAAGAATTAGCCGAATTGGCCAAACTCGACGAGATCACTGAAAAAGCGATGCTGGGTATCAAGGGCATCGGGGAGAAGAAAGTGGAGCGATTCGCCAAACATTTCATTACACCACCCAAAACGGATGAAACGACCGGGATTCCTGATTGAGCCTATAGCGGACATGGCCAACCTGGAATTAGCCTACTACAAGGCCCGGCGCGGCAAGATCGCCAAAGCGCAGGTGTTGGCCTTTGGCAACCATCTGCGTGGCAACCTGAAGGTCTTGCAGGCGCAAATCCTGTCGGGCGAGATCGAAATTGGCGGCTATAACTACTTTACAGTATACGACCCCAAAAAGCGGCAAATCTGCGCCGCGCCTTTTGCCCAGCGGGTGCTGCACCACGCGCTGATGAACGTGTGTCACCCGTTTTTTGAACGACAACAAATCCATGACAGCTATGCCAGCCGCATCGGCAAGGGCACGTATGCCGCCCTGAAACGCGCCGCTGCTTTCAACAGCCGGTACACCTGGTTCCTGAAATTGGACGTGCGCAAGTACTTCGGCACTATCCACCACGGAGAGCTGCGGAGTCAACTCTGCGGCATGTTCAAAGACCCACATTTGCTTCGAATTTTCGACCGCATCATAGACAGTTACTGCGTGGAGCCAGACCGGGGCGTGCCCATCGGCAACCTGACGAGCCAGTATTTTGCCAACCATTACCTGTCCGCTGCCGATCATTTTGCCAAAGAAAACCTGCGGCTGCCCGCCTACGTCCGTTATATGGACGACATGGTGTTGTGGCACGATGACAAAGCGGCGCTTCTGGAGGCAGGGTTGCGGTTTCAGGACTTTATCCGGGAGCGGCTGAAACAGGAACTCAAGCCCTTCTGTCTGAATAACAATACTGCGGGGTTGCCGTTTTTAGGTTATTTGCTGTACCCCGATACCATCCGGCTGGCTCACCGAAGCCGCCAGCGATACATCCAAAAGATCAAAACCTATCAGGCCGCGCTGGACAGCGGCTTATGGACGCAACATGAATTCCAAAACCATGCAATGCCCCTGACGGCGTTCACCCAACACGCCGATGCAAAGGCATTCCGGCAAAAAGTACATGCCGCATTGCCATAGTGTCGGCGTGAATTTGAGTCACGCCGACACTATGGTGCGAAAAAAAAGGGCATGCATCGAGGGCTCGAACCGTGTTATTCGCGGCGGGAGTTGGAACAACAACCCGGAGAACTGCCGGGTGGCGAACCGCAACAGGAACAACCCCGACAACCGCAACAACAACACAGGCTTCCGCCTGGTGTTCGTCCCGTAGCTCATAAGTAAAGCCGGATGGCTGCCACTGAACAGATGGATGACCCTGCTCCCGACTCACGTGTCGGGACGAATAGTAGTGAAACACCTGGTGCCGGTAGGGCGAACGGGATAGCCGCTTCGAAGGTTCCGGGTGTTTTTTTTGCCAGAAAAACCCCATCTTTGTTTTTGATTCAATTCTTCGCCATGCAAATCATCGTAGAAGTTCAAAACCAGAAAAAATTAGACTTGCTGATAGAGTTGCTTAACTCACTGGAATTTGTGAAAAGCATTCGCTTGGCCGACGCTCCAATGAATGTGGTTCCGACCAAGGTCAAAGGGTCTTTTTTCTCCCGGTATTATGGAAGTCTAAAAACCGGGTTAACACCGGATGAAATTGACCAGAATCTCAATTCGCTCCGAAAAGATTGGGAACACGATACCTTTCATACATGGTAAATCCATTTTCAATTTAAGATTAATCATCAGATAATCAATGTTTTTAAATTAACATTTAATCTAAGTATAAATACGCTCTTTTAAACCACACACCAAAGCAATATGGAAAACAACAACCGCTACTTCTTCGAAGCCAACCGCCAGGCCTGGAACCTCCGCACCGGCATCCACCTGCATTCCGATTTTTACAATGTGGTGGCCTGGAAGTCGGGCCAAACCAGCCTGACCCCCATTGAACTGGCTGAAATGGGCGACGTATCCGGGAAATCGCTGCTCCATTTGCAATGCCATTTTGGTCAGGATACCCTCTCGTGGGCCCGCTTGGGCGCGAAGGTGACCGGCGTCGATTTGTCGGATGCGGCCATTGCGGAGGCCCAAAAGTTGGCGCTGGAGATGCACCTGCCCGCGCGCTTTATGTGCTGCAATGTATACGATTTGCCAGACCACCTGGACGAAACGTTTGACATCGTTTTCACATCCTACGGCGTGGTGGGGTGGCTGCCCGATCTGGTGCCCTGGGCACGGCTAATTGCCCGATACTTGAAGCCGGGCGGCGTGTTTTATCTGGCAGAGTTTCATCCGATTGTGTGGATGTTCGACGACCAGTTTGAAAAATTTGCCTACCCGTACCACAACAGCGGGGTGATTGAAACGGAGAATAAGGGTACGTATACCGATAAGAGCGGGCAAGGGCCCGTGTTTAAAGACTACGGCTGGAACCACGGCCTGTCGGAAGTGATCAGCAGCCTGACCGCAGCCGGATTGGTACTGGAGTTCCTGCACGAGTTTCCGTATTCACCGTATAATTGTTTTGCCAAAACGGTAAAAGATGAGGCGGGCAACTACCGGATACAAGGTCTGGAAAACATCATTCCCATGGTTTATTCCATTCGGGCGCATAAACCTTGAGGATTTGTCCTAATTTGCCCGCTGAAAACGAACTTTTTCCCTGCTCTATGTCCTTTTGGAACAACCTTTTTCGGCGCAAAACCATCGCACAAGCCATCGCTTCGGCCGATGCAGCGCACGGTGCCGGCCTTCAGAAAAACCTGCGCGTGATCGACCTGACGGCGCTCGGCATTGCCGCCATCATCGGGGCGGGCATCTTCAGCACCATTGGCGCGGCCAGTTCGAACGCCGGGCCCGCTGTGTCGGTGCTGTTCATTTTTACGGCGGTGGCCTGCGGATTTTCGGCGTTGTGTTATGCGCAGTTTGCATCTACATTGCCCGTATCCGGCAGCGCGTACACCTATACATACACCACGTTTGGAGAAATAGCGGCCTGGATTGTGGGCTGGAACCTGCTGTGGGAGTACGCCATTGGCAACATTGCGGTGGCCATTTCATGGAGCGATTATTTCACGGGGTTGATGTCGGGCATCGGCCTGGATCTGCCTTTGTGGATGACGATGGACTGGTTTTCGGCCCGCGCTGCGGCTTCGGCTGCGAATCCGGCGTCGCTCAGCGAGGCCGGACAAGAAGCGTTGGCGGCCTGGAATTCGGCGCCGAGGCTGATCGGTATGCCTTTGGTGGCCGACATTCCGGCGTTTGGCATCAGCGTATTGCTGACGTGGCTGGTGTATCGGGGCATTCGGGAATCGAAGCACACCAGCAACATGATGGTGTTGTTCAAGTTGGGCGTTATCCTGGCGGTGGTTTTGGTGGGTGTGTTTTACATACAACCGGCCAACTGGACGCCGTTTGCGCCCAACGGCGTGCGGGGTATTTTGGCGGGGGTGTCGGCGGTGTTTTTTGCCTACATCGGCTTTGACGCCATCAGCACCACGGCCGAAGAGTGCGAAAATCCGCAGCGCGACCTTCCTCGAGCCATGTTTTACGCCCTCGGGTTGTGTACGGTGTTGTACGTGGTCATTGCGCTCATCCTGACCGGTATGGTGCCTTATGACCAGTTGGCGGTGGGCGATCCGTTGGCGTTTGTGTTTGAAAAGGTGGGCCTCAACTTTTTTTCCGGCTTGGTGGCCCTGAGTGCAGTGGTGGCCACGGCAAGTGTGTTTTTGGTGTTCCAGTTGGGCCAGCCGCGGATATGGATGACCATGAGCCGGGACGGGCTGTTGCCGCCCAAATTTGCCGAAATACACCCCCGCTTTCAAACGCCCGGCTTTTCCACCCTGTTGGCGGGTGCCATTGTGGCGGTTCCGTGTTTGTTCATGAACCTGAACGAGGTGGCGGATTTGACGAGTTTGGGCACCTTGTTTGCTTTTGCGGTGGTGTGCGCCGGCGTGCTGCAAATGGACGCGACGGGCATGACGGAACAGGCTAAATTCAAGGTCTGGTATGCCGACAGCCGTGTTTGGCTGCCGGTGTTGCTGGTGGCGTTGTTTGGCGTGTTGTACTGGGCCAATCCGAACATTCTGGCGGACAGTGTGGCGCCCGGTGCCAGGGCGGAACCGTTGAGCATTTTGCCGCTGTATGTGTTTTATGCCTTGGCGGTATTGATTGTGTTGTTTGCCATTGCGCGGCGCTGGTCGTTGATTCCGGTGCTGGGGCTGCTGCTCAACCTGTTTATGATGTCGCAGGTGATGTTTATCAGCTGGTCGCGTTTTTTGTTTTGGATGGTGTTGGGTGTGGCGGTATACGGGTTGTACGGGTATTGGCACAGTAAATTGGCGAAGGATAACAAAGGCATCAAATGATGTTGAATGAACACCATAATGAGTGTAAATTTGCATGCATAATATGTGCATCATGAAAAAAACAAGACTGTCCATGCCGACAGGGCGTGATCCCATTGAAAAATTAATGGTCAACAGCAATAAATTGGCTGTAAACACCCAAAACAGTCCCTGGAATCGCGCTGAATTGTATGACCGCATTGTCGCAGGGGTGCGTATCGAAAATCCTTTTATTGATACTAAGTTGTAAAAACAAATCTCAATCCATGACCATTGTTGTCCTCACCGGTGCCGGCATTTCTGCGGAGAGCGGCATCACCACCTTTCGCGATTCGAACGGCCTGTGGGAAAACCACCGCATCGAAGACGTGGCTACGCCTGAGGGTTGGAAGCGGAATCCGGCGTTGGTGTTGGATTTTTACAACCAGCGCCGCCGGCAGCTTTTCGACGTGGCGCCCAATGCTGCGCACTTGGCCATCACCGCGCTTCAGGAGCATTTTGATGTGCAGGTGATCACGCAAAATGTGGACGATTTGCACGAACGCGCGGGCAACAACAATGTGCTTCACCTGCACGGGGCGTTGCGCAAGGTGCGGTCTGAACAAAATCCCGATCTGGTGTTTGACTGGGAAAAAGACCTCCATCTGGGCGACTTGTGCCCGTTGGGCAGCCAATTGAGGCCCCATATTGTATGGTTTGGCGAAGAGGTGCCAATGTTGCCCCTTGCGGCCCGCATGGCCGAACAGGCAGACGTGTTTCTGATTGTGGGCACATCGTTGCAAGTGTATCCGGCAGCCAGTTTAATGGTGTATGCCGATCCGGACATTCCGTTTTATTATATTGATCCGAACCCACAGGTGAATTATGAATTGGCGCAAAAGAAAAACCTGATTGTGTTGGAAGCGCCGGCAACCGTGGGTGTGCCCCAGGTTGTGGAAAAGCTGATTCACACCTCCCAAAATGCATAATACGTGTTGAATGGACAAAGAAATCATTATTGAACTCATCAAGGTTGCGCCGTCGATCTTGTTGTATTTAGCCGTGCTGGTGCTTTTTTTGCGCTACCGGAAGTCGGTGGTGGAGGGCATTTTGCCCAAAATTTCCAACTTCAAGGCATTTGGCATAGAGGCCTCGTTTGTCAAGGAGGGCATCGAAAATGCGGCGCGCACTCAAAACCGGACCGATGTGGTGGTGAGTCCCAGCCTGATGAAACGGATAGCCCATTTTCCCAAAAGGCCCATACGGGTGTTGTGGATAGACGACAATCCGGAGACCGTGATGTACGAGGCGGGTATTCTCCAAACGCTCGGCATGCAGGTCGAATTCGCCAAAACCTCGGCCAACGGCTGGGAAAAATTGCGGGGATACCCTTTTCAGTTGATGGTGTCCGATATTCGGCGGGGCGATGACGCTACTGCGGGGCTTCAGTTTTTGCAAGACTTGCAAGCGCAGCAAAAGCACATCAACGTAGTGTTTTATGTCTCTCAGCTGGATCGCACCCTGCCGATACCCATAGGTGCATTTGGCATCACGGATGACCCCAACGAACTGATCCACCTGATGATGGACGGAGCAGATCGCATTGAATAAAAAAGTAGCCTGAAATATTTTGAAATATGCTGTCGGCGTCTGTATCTTTGCATCCGCTTTTGAAAAGGGGGATTAGCTCAGTTGGTAGAGCGCTTGCATGGCATGCAAGAGGTCAGCGGTTCGAATCCGCTATTCTCCACTTTTTTACCAATTTTATCACTAAGGCCCTGAGGGACACTAAGAAACACTAAGGTTTTCTTGGTGTCCCTTAGTGTTTCTTACCACTAAGGCACTAAGGGGCACTAAGAAACACTAAGGTTATCTTAGTGTCCCTTAGTGTTACTTAGTGCTTTCCAAAATCTCTTCATTCAATTTTGCAGAATATTAGTGTTCCGGCTTTTAACAAAAAGTAGCGCAAATGGACAATCCTGCCCAAAATCCTTTTTTCACCAGCTTTAGTCCAATGCAAACGACTTATTTCCTATGTTTGTGGAGCAAAACCAAACCGCTCCGTGCAAGTAGAACCCGGCCAAATCATTAAAAACCTGATACCTGCTGAACCTGTAACCGTTATCAAGGTACAGCCTTTAGGATCCAGTATTTCCATTTCTTATACAGGTGTCAACAGCAATCGGACAAGCAGCAAGGTCATTTCGCAGTCAGATATGGCGCATCTGGAATTGTTAACCACCGAAGGTTCCTTCAATTTCCAAGGCGACCCGGTTAAATTTGCGCTTTTCGCCGAAGCGGAACGCATTAGCTCTGCCTATCAATTCGACCCATTGTTTGCGGTCAATTGTAGCATCGTAGATCCCTTGCCGCATCAGGTGGAGGCCGTCTATAAGTTCCTTTTGCCATTGCCGAAAATCCGTTTTTTGCTGGCCGATGATACCGGTGCAGGGAAAACCATCATGACTGGCTTGCTGCTAAAAGAACTACTCCTTCGGGACGCCATCGAACGCGTGCTCATTGTAACACCAGGAGGCCTGACGAAACAATGGCAGGAAGACGAGATGGGGATAAAGTTCAATATCCCATTTACCCTCGTCAATAGGGCAGCCTTTTCTGCAGACCCCAATGTGTTCCATACAGCAGCAAAAATTGTCACGTCTATTGACTTTATCTCCCGCGAAGATGTTATGAATGTCGCGGGCAATGCGCACTGGGACTTGATCGTATTTGATGAAGCCCACAAACTTTCCGCCTACGATTACGGCCAAAAACAATATCTCTCCCTCCGATACAAAGCCGCTCAATCCCTCTCCCAGCAGTGTGAACACTTATTATTACTGACTGCAACACCGCACCGTGGGCGAGCAGACACGTTCAAGAAGTTACTTCAATTGCTGGATGAAGACATTTTTGCCACCGACGAATTGGCTTCTGCCCGAGTTAAAGAATTCGAGCACAACGGGATCAACAAGTTTTTTATCCGGCGCTTGAAAGAAGATATGCGCGATTGGGATGGCAAGCCATTGTACAAGGATCGGCACACCAAAACAGTGGCTTATCAACTGACACCAGAAGAAAAAGCCCTGTACGACGCTGTTACCAATTATTTGACCAAACGAAAAGAGGAGGCCAGCGAAACCAAAAATATACACGTTTCACTAGCGCTGGCAGTCATGCAACGCCGTCTGGTCAGTTCCATTTTTGCCATTAAAAATACCTTGTTCAAACGATGGCAAGCCTTGCAAGGTATTGTGGACGAACTAAGTAAGACGCCAACACTCTGGAGTCAACGCCATAAACTGGAGGGTTTTGATGTAGACAATCTGGACGAATACGAAGACCTGGACGACAATGAACGCGATGCATTCGACAGCATTCTGTCAGATCCCAAAAAATTCAGACTCTTTACCACTGCCCAAAGTGTGCAGGAAATCCAAGAGGAGGCGCGTGAGGTAAAACGCCTGTATGACATGGCGGATACACTTTTTAAAAGTCATCAAGAAGAGCAAAAGTTTAAAGAACTGCGCGCTATGTTGACTGCGCAAAAGGTTATTGAAGGCTCCAAATTGGTCATTTTTACAGAGCATAAGGATACCTTAATCTATCTGGAGGACAGGCTTCGCAACAATGGCTACAATGTAGCCACCATTCATGGCGGCAAAACCGTGGATGAACGCCGTCAGGCACAATGGGACTTTTTCAAGCCAGAAACCCAGATTTTGATTGGAACAGATGCCGCAGGAGAGGGTATCAATTTGCAATTCTGCAATTTGCTCATCAACTGGGATATTCCCTGGAATCCCAACCGCTTGGAGCAGCGCATGGGGCGCATCCACCGTTATGGCCAAAAACAAGATGTAATGGTCTTTAATATGGTGGCCAGCAATACCCGGGAAGGTCAGGTGCTTGAAAGGCTGCTTACAAAACTGGATATTATCCGGGAAGGTATGGGCGACGACCGGGTATACGATGTCATTCAGGATGTTTTGGAAAATGTAGGCCTTGACGATGTTTACAATGCTGTTTTAAATGGCAAACAAACCTCCCTAAACGAATTTTTGGCAGCGGATAATGACCAATTGAAGATCAAATTCTCTGAAAAAATCAAAGAACAACGCGAAAAATTAGCCCACAGTAACGTAGATTACCGCGAAGCCCGCGCGTTAAAAGAAGACTCCGACGAAAAGCGCTTGCAGCCTATTTACATACGTCAGTTTTTTGAAAAAGCATTTACCCATCTTGAAGGAGCCTTCACGGAAGTCCGGCCAGATATTTACCGCATTGACCGCCTGCCGGAAGCCATTGCCAAAGCATTGCGTCAGAACCACAATATATACGCAGACTCTCTTCGGGCAATCCTGTTTTGTTTCAACAAACAGGTTTTTCTAGACTACCAAAACATTGGCGATCTGGGCAAAGTCCACTATATCAATCCAGGGAACCCTGTCTTTGATAACCTGATCGATGTAGTTCGTTTAACCTACCGCGAAGAAATGCTGAAGGGCGCTGTCTTCGTCTCTCCTGACGACCTGGAGCCTTATTTTGCGTTTTTCGTAAAAAGCCAAATCCGCGATAACCGCACGACCCAAAAAGATGAAAGTATTGCCGACGAACGGCTCTTATTGGTGCAGCAATTTGCGAAAGAGGCATTGAAATGCACATCCCCTGCAAAATTGCTTGACCTCCATGCGCCGACGGAGTTTGCCAAACCTGTTCAACCACCACCCGTGAGGGAAAGCGACAACATTGTTGCCTGGTGTTTTGAACACATTACATCGCTTCAGTTTGAGGAGATGCAGCACATCGTACAAAAAGATACTGCCAAACGAAGGGAATACCTTGATACAGCATTCACACAGGTAATTCTGGACGCCCAAACCCAAATTCAGGAATGGCAAGCCAAAGTCCTGATGGGCGATACCAAAGTACAAGATAAGATAGCCAAAAAGGAGGAGCGCATCCGTGAATTGGTTGCGAAGAAACAGACCCGTTTGGCAGGACTGGACCTGATGGCCCAACTTTCACCCAAAGCCCCAGAGGTGCTGGGATGCGCTTACATCGTGCCGCTTACGCTGGTTGAATACAAGAGCCACTATGGCATGAGCCGCGACGATGAAGCCGAAGCTATTGCCATGCAAACTGCTATGGAATACGAACGTGCGCAAGGCTGGATACCCCATGACGTATCAGCTAACAATGAAGGGTACGACATCAGAAGCATCAGTCCTGACCAGATCAAACGATACATTGAAGTAAAAGGGCGCAGTGGCAGCGATGGCAGCGTGATGCTCTCCGAAAACGAGATGCGCAAGATGGGAATATTGGGCGACACTGTCTGGCTCTATATTGTCCTGAATTGTAAAAGCCAACCTGAACTGTTTCGCTTTCAAAATCCAGCCAAAAACCTGATCTTTGAACAAAAATCGAAGGGGATTCAGTATTTCTTGCCCATGAATGCCTGGAAATCAAAAATCTAACGGATCACGAATATGTACATCAGAAAAGTTGAAATCAAAAATATTCGATCCATTTCGGATTTTTCTATGGAGTTCCCCAAGGGGAAGGAGGCTGGTTGGCATGTGCTGATCGGGGACAATGGAGCAGGGAAATCCTCCATTGTGCGCAGCGTTGCCGCTGCTTTGATCGGGCCGGAAGAAATTGGCTCGGTCCGTTTGTATTGGGATGAATGGCTGAGCCAGAAAGCAGCAAAAGGCAGCGTTAAACTTGAAGTAACCTACGATTCTAAATTTGATAAAACAGGCCAGGCACCCCCTCTCAAACACCAAACCATCTCCAATGAAATCATCCTAAAACGGAATGGTCGGGTTGTCATGGAGTCAAACATCAATGCAGCCAAAGTAAATCCAAAAAAATACAATTGGGGAGACAACAAAGGCTGGTTCTCGGTTGCTTACGGCCCGTTCCGGCGTTTCACCGGAGGCAATCCTGAATGGAACAAAGTTTATTATGCAGCCCCTAAAGCAGGCGCGCACTTGAGTGTATTTGGTGAGGATATTGCCCTGACCGAAGCGTTGGAATGGCTCAAAGACCTGGACAGGCGCAGATTGAAGGAAAAAGAGTCCGGCACGATGACCAGTTTGGTCAGCGAACCCAATGGACAATACCAATCAGAGGCAGATGTCGTATTTCATGGGTTAAAGCGATTCATCAACGAAAGTGGCTTACTGCCGCACAATACCTCTTTTTTAGGGATAAATATTGAAGGGGAACCTGAATTTATGGATGGCAACGGGAATACAATTAAAATCACACAACTGAGTGACGGATACCGCTCCATCCTGAGTATGACTTTTGAACTAATCAGACAATTGATTCGTGTCAATGGTTCTACAACCGTTTTTCAGTCTGTTAATGAGCATCTTCCACATTTTAACCTTCCTGGCGTTGTCCTGATTGACGAGATAGACGCTCACCTCCACCCCACTTGGCAAACTCGCATCGGCCAGTGGTTTACCCGGTACTTCCCCAATCTTCAATTCATTGTTACTACCCACAGCCCACTCATCTGTCGGGCCTGTGAAAAAGGCAGTATATGGCGCCTCGCTGCACCGGGAAGTGACCGTATTTCAGGAGAGGTAACCGGAGAAGATAAAGACAAATTAATCTATGGAGATGTGCTTGATGCTTACGAAACAGACGTTTTTGGCGCAAAAATCACCCGTGGCGAAGAAGGTCGCGAAAAACAGGATGAATACCGCAGTTTAGTCTACAAGGAAAACTACGGTCAGAAAATGAGTGCCGAAGAGAAAAGACAATTGAAACACCTTAAAACAATCTTCCACACGGATGTTGCACTTGACGCATAAAGCGCTGTCGGCCCAAACTCAAAACTACCTCAATGCCCGACAGGCAGATATTGATAGCAAGACGCCGTTTGACATCAAAGCCAAACGAGCAGGCCGTTTGTGGGATTCTAAAACTGGACCGAAGGCGGGAATCCGCGCTTTTACGGAAATTAAAACCACACTGATTTCTATGTGTATCGGTGTTGAAATCTGTAATTACTGTGAACAAAGTGAAGCCTCCGATATAGAACACATTCTCCCTAAAAGCCTTTTTCCAGAGCAGGCTTTCCGATGGACCAACTACTTACTTGCGTGTAAGAAATGTAATACTACCCATAAATTGGATGCTATGTACATTTTTGACCCCGCTAACTCGGTAAATACAATTTGGGTGGACCGAGGTACGGAACCTACCACCACCGATTTTGCATTTATTCAACCCAGGCTGGAAGATCCTATGGAGTGGATGCAATTAAGCTTCACGGACTTCCTTTTTTATGCTCGGCCGCCCCATGCCCCCGGAACACGTGGCTTTGTAAAAGTGGAGCGAACCCTGGAAATCCTGGAACTGAACAACCGGCCCAATCTCGTCAAATACCGAACAGAAGCTTTCGGGAATTATAAGCGACTTCTGAAAGAATATGTCGCTGTAAAAAAGGCCACAACGCATCAGGAACTGGAAGATGCAGTGGCCGGAGACCCCGCGGTAAACCATCATGGGAGTTTTGTCAGTGAACAACAACGTATTCTTGATGCGATCAAAAACAGCATACGGACAGGCGAGCATTTCACCGTTTGGCGGGAAATGATCCGTCAGCAAAGCATCCTCCCCAACCTGATCCAACAGCTTTTCACCCAAGCCCCCGAAGCCCTCGCCTGGTAATCCTCCCACTCAATGCACACCGCAAAAAAACTCATAGAAGTAGCCCTGCCCATCAAGGAAATATCCGCCGAAAGCGTGCGCGATAAATCCATCCGGCACGGGCACATCAGTACCCTGCACCTGTGGTGGGCGCGGCGGCCGCTGCCCGTGTGCCGCGCGGTGGTGTTTGCCAGCCTGGTACCCGACCCGCTCGACCCACACTGCCCACCTGCGTTCCGGGAAGCAGTGGCCTTGCTGCTGGGCAAAGACGAAAACACCAAACAAGACCCCTACCGACCCTACGACGACATCCCCTGGACGCCGCCTATTGACCCTATGGAGGATAACCTCCGCAATCGCCTCCAGATGTTTATCGGCAAGTTCTCTGACCAATACTGCCGCGACATAAAAGCCGGGAAAGTAACGGCGGCCAAGGACATGCTCGACGCCAACAGCCTCATCAAGTGGGACAATAAAAACAACGAAATAACCCTCAATAAAGCCCGAAAACTCATCTGGGTAGCGCATAATAGCGGCATCGCGCAGTCGGCGACTGCACTCCTTGCTGATTTCGACATCCATTACAATGCCATAAAAACCGCTGAAGCCGCCCTATACACCATCCCCGACCGGCACCTGCCCTCGGCTGAAGTAGCCGAAAAAGAAACCGCCTTGCATCTGGCCATCGAAGCCTTTTTAGACAAGATGCCCCGCGTATTTGATCCCTTCGCGGGCGGGGGGGCCATCCCGCTCGAAGCCGCCCGACTCGGCTGCCGCGCTTTTGGCAACGACATCAACCCCGTAGCCCACATCATCCAGAAAGGCAGCCTCGAATTCCCCCAAAAATTCGGCAAACCCATCACCTACAGCGTGGCTGCTTTCCTGGAGCGCTATGGCGAAGCAGCCCTGGACGCCCAGCGCCTGGCCGGACATGTATTCGGACAGCAGGTACAGATTGCCAACCGACTCTCTTTTGATGTGGCGTTTTACGCAAAAAAACTACTCGCCGCCGCTGAGGCTGAAATAGGACACCTGTACCCCGCCGATGAAAAAGGCAACAAGCCCATTGCTTATTACTGGGCACGGGTGGGTACTTGTTCCAACCCTTCCTGCCGTGCCGAAGTGCCGCTGTTGAAAGCGTTTTATTTGGCGAATACCAGTACGAAACAGGTTTATCTTCAGCCTGTTATTAAGGGGACGGTGATTGATTTTGAGATTAAAAAGGGGAAATGCGAGGAAAAAGGCTGGATGGATAAATCTGCTTTGAAATGCCCAATTTGTGGAGCAATAACGGACGCAAAAAATATTACACAACAACTTCACCCAGACAATGCTAGACATCGACTTCTTGCAGTAATTGAAGACTCAACAGAAGGTAAATCTTACAGAATTCCAATAAAACATGAGTTTGAAGTATTGAGTAAAATTAATATTTCACTTGAGCCAATTACCGAAAAGTTACCGATTGCTTTGACAGGTGGCTCAATCATGTCTTGGGGCTATAGTAATTGGGGGCAAATGTTCTCCCCCCGCCAACTCTTAGCCCTTCAAACGCTCATTGCCAAACTCCACGACCTCCAAACTGAACTCGCCCCTCAAGCCAGCGATTACGGCAAGGCTGTGTTGACGTATTTAGGGATTTTGGTGGATAGGGTGGCGATTGTAAATACTTCATTTGGTAGGTGGGACGTAACACGTGAAAATATTCAGAGCCCATTTTCTAGGCAAGCTATAGCCATGGTTTTCGATTACCCTGAATCGAATTTGTTTTGTAATGTTTCTGGTAGTGCGTCAAATCAATTAGAATGGATATGTCGGTATATTGAATCGGAGTCGGAATGTTCATTGTCTGCTTTTTTGAACAACGCTTCTAGTGGTGATAAATCTCAATTTGGAGATAAATCAATAAAAGCCGTAGTCACCGACCCACCCTATTACGATGCCATTGCATACGCTGATTTATCTGACTTTTTCTATGTCTGGCTCAAAAGAACCTTGGGCGATGTCTATCCGCTCAACTTTGCAACGCCCCAAACGCCCAAAACGGATGAGTGTACCGCCCTCAAGCACCATCATAATGGCAAGGCGGATCAAGCCAAGGCTCATTTTGAGCACAAACTGACCGAAATATTCGATGCCATTGAGCACCAGACTTCTGACATCGTCAGCATCATGTTTGCCCACCAAAGCACGGAGGCCTGGACCACGCTTTGCAATTCCATTCTGGATGCCCGCATGAACATCACAGGCAGCTGGCCCATGGATACCGAAATGGCCAACCGCAGTATTGGGTTGGCTGGCGCTGCATTGGAATCCTCCGTCACCGTAGCGGCCCGCCCCGCCCAACGCCAAGGCTATGGCGACTACAAAGAAGTGAAAAAAGCCATCGAGGTCCGCGTGGCGGAAGAAGTAGAATTGCTCTATGCCCTGGGTTTTCGGGGCGCAGACTTGCTTACGGCCTGCTTCGGGCAGGCGGTCAGCGAGTTTGGACGCTATAAAAAAGTGGAAAAAGCCGATGGCAGCGTAGTCACGGTGGCTGAATTGCTCGAACTGAGCCGCGTGGCTGCTTTCAACGCTTTGCTCAAAGGGTTTGAGGGGGATGATTTTACCAAGTTTTACATCGGCTGGTTACAATTATATGGCTTCCTCGAAAGCGACTTCGACGATGCCGCCAAATTTAGCCGCGTGGGGCTGAGTGTGAATGTGCAGGAACTTTTCAACGCGCACTTGCTGCTCAAAAACGGCAATAAACAAACCCTGGGCAATTATGCGGAGCGCCTGGAAGCCTTTCCTCGGCTCGGGGAATCGGCTGACAGCCCGCTTATCGACCGTGTACACCGGGCCTTGTCGCTTTATGCTGAAGCCGATCGCAGCGCCTTGCTGCAATACATTGCGCGCATGGCTGCCGAG
>Ga0247838_1002884_pt1 | contig 20886 bp, 18 predicted proteins | sample LaCruzMarch2015__5_FD_189097 | JGI IMG/M metagenome (GOLD analysis project Ga0247838, IMG submission 189097) | Freshwater microbial communities from meromictic Lake La Cruz, Castile-La Mancha, Spain - LaCruzMarch2015_15m | ecosystem: Environmental > Aquatic > Freshwater > Lake | place: Spain... | reverse complement strand
TGCAAAAAACCCAGCCCTTACGAGCTGGGCTAAGGAATGCCGGGCCGTCGGCCCTAGAACGGCGCGATTCGATCAGAGCCTTGGGAAACTTCCCTTCAAAAGCCTGGCGGAGCAAGCCTTCAGGGCGCAGGGGCCCCTGCAATCAAGCCTGTTCCTGCCCACTCAGAACGTCGAGGAGCCGGAATTTACCACGAAGAGCATCAAGCGAGGAACCTGGAGTGAACGGCATGTCCAAAAGATCCGATCGGAAGAAACTTTTTTGACTGTGGTAAGTCATAACGCGTAATTACATCCGATGAGAATTACCCTCTCGATACCGGATGCTGTGGCCCATCGGTTCCAGGCAGCCGTCCCCCCCAGGCAACGGTCGCGGCTCGTTACTCGCCTCTTGGAGGCCTCCCTAGCGAAGCACGAGGACGCTCTCGCGGCGGTCTGTCGGGCGGCGAACCGGGACAAGGCGCTCGAACGCGAGATCGGAGACTGGCAAGCGTTTGATGATGGGGAAGTCTTGTGACATGATCCGACGGGAAGTCTGGCGGGTTTCGCCCGACCCGGCGCAGCACTCCGAAATCAAAAAAGCGAGACCACGTGCGGAGAATTCGGCTGCAGATGCAATCCAATGACAGGCGCGTCCGGGATTTGATGCGCGCCGTTGAGTGGATCAAATAAACCCGGAAACCGCGTCGTCCAGTCCCGGTTAGCCTGCGGCATGAACTGAACCGAGTTAAGCTCCGCTCCGTTGATGGATGGGACCCGAGAGGCGAGCAGCGCGGAGTGCAGAAAGGAGTGCCCGGGATTCGTGAGATCCTGAACGCTCAGGCGCAAACCATGCGCATGTCCCCATGCGGCCGCGAGCAGGTTGAAACTGTGGCCCTTGCACGTCTTAAGTGCCAGCCCGGACCACCCCTGCGCGATCGCAACGGGCAATAGTTCCATTCCACTCAGACCCTCATCAAGCATCACGGGCTTTTGTTTAGACACTTCATGCCACGTCTGCGGACGAGCTTGAATGTCACGATGCGTCGGTTGCTCGAGATACTCAATCGCCCGATACGCATCCGCGTCGAGGTCGCGGACTTTCGCGAGGTAATCCGAAACGCTCGAGGCATCCGGGTTGGCTTCGTTGCTGTCGATCGAGAGCCGAACGGGTTGGTTTCCGTAGGGCGCGAGGTGTCGATGGATCGCAACGGTCATTTTCGCGTCGGCGACGGCGTCTTTGCCTAATGTTTTGATTTTGAAAGCCCGATAGCCGCGGCGCTCGCGCCATTCCCTCACCACGTCATCCAAATCATCCGACGCGCCAACGACATACCAGGCATCGAAGACGTTGTTAGCGGGTCGGAGGACGTCGCGAATCGCACGGAAGGCCCCGGTGCTGGGAAACCAACGGTCAACGACTGGCTCGTTCGCATCGCCTTCGTATAAATCAAAAGCGGACGCTTTGGCGAGTTTCCCGGTCGCATCGTGGAGTGCGGCATCGAAGGGACTTGCGCAAACAGAGCGTGCAAGCACCGGCATCCCGGCGTCCGCGTGGAGGGATTCGTGCAGATGAATGCCGAGCAACAGGGGGTGCGCCTCGCGATTGCCACAGCGCTCCCGCAGTTCTGCCGCCAACTGTCCGCTATATCGGCGCATTTGCTCCTCCCGAAGCGCGTGGGGTTGCGTTGGATCCGGCCACGCCCAAAGGTCACTAAGAAGAATGTTCCCCACACCGGTCGCTTCGTGCCCGGATGCGCTCCGTACGCGGACCGTTGCGGTGGATTCGACTAAGTCCGTAATCAACCCACTGCTAAGGCGAAGCGGCTTGGAGAACGAACGCGCGGTAAATTGAACGTCCGCTTCAACGACGGAAACCGCGATCATTGGATTTCGCGTAGCTCAACCGTTCGCTTCTCGCGCTTGGACAGGACCGAAGCCAGGCAGATGCGGATGGCCCGGACGGCGTCTGCGACGGGACTCACCGGACCGCGCTCGCCGCGGATTTCGCGAATGAATTCCCGGAGCATCCGCGCATGTCCCTTGTCCGGCTCCGCGGTGAATTGAGCCATGGCATTGCCGCTCTGGCCAGCCTCCTCGCAAGCGGCCCGCTTTTTGTCGAGCCAGCCGTGTAGACCTCCACCGGCTCCCACCGAGGGATGTTTGTCGCCAATCATGGGAAACGTGCGGACCGCCGGTGCATCGGCGATTCCGGCGGTTCGAACCTCCAGCATGTGATCCACGACCACCACGCCACCCCGGCCGATGGCCTCGTAGAGTTCCTTAGGGTATCCGAACGATCCGTTGGCGCAGGAGAAGATGGAGGCCATGTGTCCTCCTTCAAATGTTATGGAAACCTGGTGAAGAAGCAGCCCGGTGAACACCGTGGTCACCGAGACCGGTTCCGCCTGGAGAAACCAGCACGCAATGTCCGCAAAATGGGTATTCTCGATGAGGAGGAGCCCAATTTCGGCATTTTCTCCGGCGAGGTGAACGGCTTTCCAGCTCCACCAGTCGTCGTTGATGCGAATGGAGAGCCCGGCTGCACCGCTCTCCCCGGCAAACCGCTCCTGCAGGGAGGCATCGCGTTGAAAGCGCCAGTCGCACGCTGCGGGTTGCTCCATGTGCGCGGCGAAAACTCGCTGCGCCTCGACCATGGCCGGAGAGCAACGGCGGTTGTGGCCGACGCAAAACGGGATCCCGGACTGTTCGACGATTTGCTGGATCTTGACCGCCTCCGCCAGGTTTTTAGCGAGTGGCTTCTCGCAATAAACAGGCTTCCCCGCCGCTGCGGCGGCCTCGATGATCGGAATGCGAAACGTCTCCGCAGTTGCCACCACAATGGCATCGACTTCCGGATCCCGAATCACGTCTTCAAAATCTTTGGAAGTGCGAACCCCCGGAGCAATCTTTACGCACTCCGCAAGCGAGGCGTCACTAAGGTCGCAGCAAGAATGAAGCTGCGCCTCCTCCATTCGAAGGAGGTTGGGGATGTGCATGGAACGGGCGAGCATCCCGGCACCGACAACGGCGAACCGAGTTTTTGAGGGATTCATATATTTGTATTGGACTAATAGTCGGAACTAAGAGTCTTACAATAATGAAGAAGTCGGGGCGACAGGATTCGAACCTGCGACCTCCTGGTCCCAAACCAGGCGCTCTACCAAGCTAAGCTACGCCCCGAACTGACAAGACCGAGAGGGTCGGTCATAACGCCAGAAAACGCAACCGCTTTATCCGGGGGAATCACGGATGGTCGCAGGCCAACGGTCCCCGCTAAAGCGAAACCCCGCCGCGCCGCTGCGCCGCTGCGGGACTACCCCGGAATGCCCCGCAACATTTCCGCGTTGGTCGGATACTTGCGCAGGAAGAATAACAGCCGCTCAATGGCTTCGATCGGCTTGTGACCAGCGAGTCCGCGGCGGATGACGTTGATCTTGTGCATGTCCTCCGGGTCCAACAGCAGTTCCTCTCGTCGCGTTCCGGAGAGGAAAATGTCGACCGCCGGGTAAATGCGCTGATCACTGATCTTGCGATCGAGCACTAACTCCATGTTGCCCGTGCCTTTGAACTCCTGGAAAATGAGGTCGTCCATTCGGCTTCCGGTGTCGATGAGCGCGGTCGCCATGATGGTGAGTGACCCCGCCTCTTCGGTGTTTCGGGCTGCGGCAAAAATTTTCCTCGGGATTTCGAGTGCCCGGGCGTCCATGCCGCCGCTCATTGTGCGTCCGCCGCCCCCGGTGGCGTTGTTAAACGCCCGACCGATGCGCGTGATGGAATCCATGAGCAGAAACACGTGCTTGCCCATTTCGACAAGTCGCTTCGCCCGCTCCATCGCCAGTTGCGCGATGCGTGTGTGGCTCTTGATATCGCTGTCGTTGGAACTCGCCAGCAACTCCGCCGTCGGCACGGTCCGCCGAATTTCCGTCACCTCCTCCGGACGTTCATCGACGAGCAGGATCATGAGCTTCATGTCCTTGTGGTTCTTAACCACGGCGTCGGCGATATGCTGAAGCAGGGTGGTTTTTCCCGTGCGGGGAGGGGCGACGATCAAACCTCGCTGACCCCGACCCACGGGCGTCATGAGGTCCATCACCCGAGTGGTGTAGCGCTCCGGCACCGTTTCCAGCACGATGCGCTTGTTGGGGTTGATCGTCGTGAGTTCCTCGAAGAGCGGGATCGTGATGTACTGATCGGGATCTTCCCCTTCGATCTCCAAAAGGCGGAAGAGTTGCATGCCGCGGTTGCCCCGGCGTGTCTCGCCACGGATCATCATGCCGTCGCGCAGGTTGTATTTGCGAACGACCTCGGGCGTTACAAAGACATCGGTTTGCGACTGGGCGTAAGCGCGCTTGGCCTCGCGGAGGAAACCGAAGCCCTTTCCGGAAACTTCGACTACGCCTTCCGCGTAGGTCGGCGGCCCGGGCGGTTGCGGGGGAAGCGGTTCCTGGGATTCGTCGACTGGGGATTGCCCGTTTCCGCCGCCACGATTGCCGTTTTGGCGATCGCGATTATCATTGTGCCGGTCGCGATTCCGATCACGCCGATCCTGGTGACGATCGTGCCGATTGCGGTCTCCCGAGCGGTCTTGGGGCCTATCGGGCCTATCGGGCCTATCTGTCCTCTCGGGCCGATCTGGTCGGTCGGTCTGACGAGCTTGACCGCCGCCATCGCCAGTAGACGGATCGGCGGCAGCAGGCGGGGGGGTGCTCCTGCCAGCGGACGCGGCAGCAGCGAAAACATCCGGTGCCGGGATGGTATTCGGGATGACAGGATGTGCGGCCGAAACGGAAACAGGTGCGGTCGGTTCAGGGGCCGACGACACGGTCGGCTCGGGTCGCTCTGGAGCCTGCGGTGCCTCCGTTGGCAGAGAGGGGGCTCGCTCGGGTTCGGCGTTAGCGGCGACGGGCGGCTGCGCCACGACGGCGGCAGGAAAGGGTTCAACCGCAGGCGTTGACTCCGCAACCGCCGAGGACTCGCTTTTCGGGAAAGGCAGTTCGTCTGCCGCAGGGGTATCGCTTTTGGTTTTGGAGGCCTTCGCGGAAGCTTTGCGGGGGCGGGGGGCGGTCGCCGGGGAGCGCCGCACCACACGTCGCTTCGGGGCTGCTTCTGCGGGTTGGGAAAGTTCTACTTCTTCACTCATTGGGAAAGGTGCGGAGAAACGTCACCGCGGACGTGTGGGTGTGGAAAAGGACAGGACGCTCTCGCCCCGCAGTGCGAAAGGAAAATAAGGCGCCATGCCGATGGTTCGGAACACATTGCCCCGGGGCAGTTCGCACGTTGCTGAGATAAAGGATGTCAAAATTTGAAAATAAATGGCCGACGCGAGCGTCAGCGACAGGCGTTCCGGCGCCTCCGGTCGTCAAAACAAAGCACTCCAAGAACTCCGGCGACGGAGGATCCCTGCGGCTTGTGCAGGGGAATGCCCCCGCAGAGAACACGTCGCAGAGTTCTGATGCGCCTAACCTTTGACCAATTGCTGTGGCCTGCCATGAACACGATTGTCGTGGGGTATCCGCAATGAACGCAGCCGCTCGCCAGGGAGTGTCACGAAGTCCCCTTCCAACCGTCAGACGCTTTCCGAGGCACCTCTAAAGACCTTTTGGGGCTCTCGAAGGTTTTTTAAAAGCCTTTTGAAGGCCCTTTAATACGCCTCTCAGCGGGGAGATCAAAATACACTGTTTCCTATTGAACGAATCTAATCGAACCACGCAGAGGGCGAGTGCCTTTGGTGCGCGCCATTGAAGATAAGGGGTTAATACGGTCTAGGGATGCGGATGTCAACGGAAGAATCAAGAAAAGCCAGCGCGCATGCCTGTTGTGGGAACATACTCGATCCGCACTCGAAATCTGGGGAGTAGTTGATTTCACCATGAAGAACAGGAAGGGCATGAAGGAAATGGCTCCAAAGGGCCTTAAAAGATTCATTCACGCGTGCACGCGGTCGGTAACCGAGATCAAGCCAGTCAAAACATGTTACTCATCCATCTTCATGCTCTTCATGCTCTTCATGCTCTTCATGCTCTTCATGCTCTTCATGCTCTTCATGGTGTTTTGAACGGTGTTTTGAACGGAGGCATTCCGTACACTCGATCTAATGCAGGTGCTCGTCGGGACAATCCCCCGTCTCTACCTGGATCGTCGGATGCCGAATCCGGAATCGTTCCGCCAATCCAGCCCGCACCTCCGCAAGGACAAGATCGCGGTCCGTCTCCGGGGTCACGCGCAAGTGCGTGCTCAGCGCGGTCACGCTCGTGCTGATGTTCCAAATGTGAAGATCGTGCACGGAAACGACACCAGCGACGCCCTGAAGGTAGTCGCGAACATCGGCGAGCGAGAGCCTCGCAGGGACGGCGTCGATGAGCTGCATGAGCGACTCAACCGTCAATCCCCAGCTCCCCTTGATGATCACCCCAACGATGAGCAGACCCGCGACGGGATCGACCCAGGTCGCACCGGTCAACACAATGGCGATACCGGAAATGACCACTCCAAGGGAAACGACGGCGTCCGCAGCGAGATGCAGGAACGCGCCCCGAACGTTGATGTCATCCTGCGATCCCCGGGTGAATAGCCACGCGGTGAAGCCGTTCACGCCGATTCCCACGGTCGCCGCGATGATCATCGGGTAGCCATCGACCGGCGACGGATGGAAAAATCGATTGACGCTCTCCCACGCGAGGAAAATGGACGATCCCACAAGGAGCATGGCGTTGCCGACGGTTGCCACGATCGTGGTTCGCTTCCACCCGTAGGTCAGCCGACCCGTGGCCTTGCGGGCCGCAAGTGCGATCGCCGCCCAGCCCAGGACGAGGCCCATGACGTCGGTCAGATTGTGCACGGCGTCCGCAACGAGCGCCATCGACTGGAAAAACCACCCGATCAGGCCCTCCGCGATGCAGAAGGAAAGATTGAGTCCGACGCCCCAGCGGAATGCCAGTTGCTGCGCGGCGTCCATGTCTTCCATGTTCGGACCCGCGTGGCTATGCTCGTGCCCGCCGTCATGCGAATGTTTCCCATCCGTTTCGCTCATGACGCCTTCTCGCCGAACCGTTCCGGGAACGCAACGACCGAATCGTTGCTTATCCCCCTACCGATTCGTAATGCCGCACGCCCTTGAACCACATCCATCGGGCGGCAACGAAAAAGAACAGCACCCATCCGGCTTGGATGGCCATGCCCCGCCACAGCGCTTCCCCCTGAACTTCCCCCATGAAGATCGCCACCGGGAAGTACAATTCATACGGGAACGGCGTCCACTCGATCACGCGCTGAAGCCACTCGGGCATGACGTTGATCGGGAACAGCCGCCCGCTCAGGTAGTACTCGAAGGAGTACAACAGGAAGACCACCGTCGAGATCTCCAGAATCCAGAACGCGAGCATCGCCAGCGCGAACGAAATGAAGAATTGCAGCGCCGCCGCCATAAGCAGCGAAACCGCCGTCAAAGCCCAGACAGAGGGATCTGCAGGCCATTCCAGGGTCCGTCGGAACCAGAAAAAGATGGCCGCGATGGGGATGATCGCCACGCCCGTGTACAGCAACCGACCGCTAAGGAACAGCGTCGCACGGTACCAGAGGTAATCGACCGGCTTCGAAAGCAGCGCGTTGATGTGCCCCTCGCGGATCTCGGTGGCGATTTGGAACTCGTCCTCCGTGGGGGTGACAAGGTTTTCCACGAGCAGAATGAGAAGAAAGTAAAAGATGATCCGGCTGCCGTCGTATGAGCCGATGTCCTGACCGCGGTCGACCAGGATTCGCTGCCAAATCAAAATCGTGGCGGCAAGCGGGATGAGACTGAAAAGCGTGCGCAGGAAAAAGTTCCATCGGTAGACAAACGTGTTCTGGATTCCCACGTTGAACACCGTGAGGTAGGCGAGCGCGTTCATGGTCTCTTTTCTGCAATCTCCGCGGCCAATCGCATCGCGGCGATCATGCTGTCCGGTCGTGCCTCGCCGGATCCCGCGATGGCAAATGCGGTCCCGTGATCGGGGCTCGTTCGCACAAACGGGAGTCCGAGCGTGGTATTCACCCCTTCGTCGAACCCGTCGAGCTTGAGCGGAATCAACCCCTGGTCGTGGTACATGCAAAGCACCGCCGAAAACTCGCCCCGCGTGGCCCGGTGGAAGATGGTGTCCGGGGAGAACGGTCCCTGGAAGCTCTGCCCGAACGGCATCGCGGCGTTCAGCGCCTGCACCGCGGGAGCGATGATGCATTGCTCCTCTGTTCCCAATTGTCCGTTCTCTCCCGCGTGGGGATTCAGCCCGGCCACCGCGATCGGAATGCCGCCACCCCGCCGCGAGGCGACAAACGCCGCGAGGAGTCGGCCGATTCTGAAGATTTCCCCGGCCGTCACCCGCGCCGGAACCTCGGCCAAAGGGACATGCGCGGTGACCAGCCCCACGGTGAGCCGCGGCGACGTCAGGCACATCGCGAAATCCGTAACCCCGGCGCGATCCGCAAAGAACTCGGTCTGCCCGGGAAACGGGAATCCGACTTCGCGGAGTGACGACTTGCACACGGGTCCGGTGACGACCCCGTCCACCGCTCCGGATCCCGCAAGTCGGGCGCATTCCTCGAGACATTCCCAAGCGGATTTCGCCCCGTCCGGCGTCGGGTGACCAGGGCCCGAAGCGGGCGGGCTGACCTCAATCCACTCGACATTCCCGGGCAGTCGATCGCTTGCCAGAGCGGCACGAAGAATTTCGGGACCGACCCCGGCGGGATCCCCGGGGGTCACCGCCAGGCGAATGCGGCGGCCCATTGGCTCAGAAAAACTTAATGTACGCCTTTTGACGCAACTTCGCGATCCAGCGCTCCTGGATCTTGTTGCGCTCTTCCTGCATCAGCTTGCGCTCGATTTCCTCGCGGACATCGGAGATCGGTTTCACGGTCGCGTTCTTGCGCGCTTCAACCGTCAGAATGTAGTAGCTCTTTGCGATCTGAACCACGTCACTGACCTCTCCCGCTTTCAGGGAAAACGCGACGCTGGTGAGTTGTTCGTTAAGCGTGTCGCGTCCGATCCATCCCCAGTCTCCGCCGGTTTCCTGCGTGCTGTCCTCGGAGTACACTTCCGCCATGCGGGCGAAGTCAGCGCCCCCGACGAGTTTCTCGCGGATCTCCTTTGCAATTTCCCGCTTCGAGTCTCCGGAATCTTCGTCGCGCAGAACGATCATCCGCAATTTGATCTGCTCGGGCGATGCCCAGATCTGTTTGTTCTTGCCGTAGAACTGCTCCACCTTCGTCGGGGAGAGCACGAAATCGTCTTTGGCAAACTGCGACCGCATGGCTTGGATGACGATCTTGTCGCGTTCCACTTCCCGGAACTGCGTGAGCGTGTACCCCTGTGCCTTCAGCGTTCTCACAAATGCGGCGCGATCGCCGCCGAACTCTTCGCGGATGATGGTGTTCACCCGGTCATCCACGACGTACTCGGGGATCGAAGCTCCTTTGTCCTTCTGGAGTTTTTTGAATTCCTGGAGGACGAGCTGCCTGTCAACGAGATCGTTCAACGCCGCTTTCCGGCTTTCGGCGATCTGTTTCTCCAATTCCGCGCCGGTGTAAATATCGCGGAGAGACCGTTCGCGCGCCCCGGCAAGATCGCGCACCTGTGACATCGTAATCACGTCGCCGTTGATCACGGCCGCGATGCCGTCTGCGCCGGCAGCCCGGGGCTGACCCCATGCCTCATGCCGAAAGGCGCACGTGAAAACGCCCGCCAGAGCGAGGGTTTGGAAAAATACGAAAAATGCGCGGCCCATTCTTTTTTTCGATCAGTCAGAAGCAGTCAATCAGAAGCTCTCCAAGTAGTGGAGCACCTCGCGGAAGTTAGAAGCGGGGTCGGAACCCGTCAAGCGGGGAAACCGCCCGCCAATCAGCACAAAGTCCCCCTTTCTTGTCAGCATGAGTTTGCCTTCCCGGGTTTCCACCAGCGTGATCTTTTTCTGGCCCGCCACGAGACGGATGCGGGTCAACAGGAGGAGATTCTCCGCGGCCTCTGGCAGTCGTCCGAATCGATCCCTCCATTCCCGGCCGAGTGTCTCCAGCGCGGCGTGGTCCTCCACTTCCGCGATCCGCCGATAGGCTTCGATGCGCTGGCGGGCCAGGCCCACATAGGAGGTCGGCAAAAACGCCGGGAGTCGCCCCGTTTCCGGTGATGCAACAAAATCCGCCTCGCTGGATTCCATAAAATCGATCCGAACGGTCGCCAGCGTGCCCGTTGGCGATGCCTCGCCCTTGATCTGCGCGACGGCCGTTTTCAGCATCCGGCAGTAGAGTTCGAAGCCGACCGCCACGATGTGACCGCTCTGCGCGGTGCCCAGGATGTTTCCGGCGCCGCGGATTTCGAGGTCCCTCATCGCGATTTTGAAGCCCGCGCCGAGCTCGCTGTATTGTTTAATGGCATTGACCCGCTTGCGTGCGTCTCCCACCGCCATGAGTTCCCGGGGTAGGAGCAGGTAGGCGTAGGCCTTGTGCCCGGCGCGCCCCACCCGGCCGCGCAATTGATAAAGGTCCGCGAGTCCGAAGCGATCCGCCCGGTCAATGAGGATGGTATTGGCGTTCGGGATATCCAATCCGCTTTCAATGATGGTCGTGGAAACGAGCACATCGGTTTGTCCGGCGATGAACCTCCGCATGACCTCTTCCAATTCGCCCTGCTCCATCTGGCCGTGTCCGATGTCCACCCGGGCGCCGGGGCAGAGATGCACGATTCGCTCGCGCATTTTTTCAATGGTGCGGACGCGATTGTGCAAAAAATACACCTGTCCGCCGCGCGCAAGCTCGCGCTGGATCGCATCCCGGATGACCCGTTCGTCGAACGCGCACACGACCGTTTCCACCGGTTGCCGCCCGGGCGGCGGGGTTTCGATAACGGACATGTCTCGCGCGCCGACGAGCGCCATGTAGAGCGTCCGCGGAATGGGAGTTGCGGAGAGGGTAAGGACGTCCACGCTGCGGAATCGCTCCTTCAGCTTTTCCTTATGAGCGACTCCAAATCGCTGTTCTTCGTCGACGATGACGAGTCCGAGGTCCTTGAATTCGACATCGCCAGATATCAGACGATGTGTCCCGACCACAATATCGGCTTCGCCTGCTTTGAGGCGCTCGATGGTTTTCTTCTGCTCCGACCCCGAGCGGTAGCGGTTGAGGAGATCGATGGAGACCGGGTAGTCGCTCATCCTTTCCCGGCACGTCTGAAAATGCTGTTGGGCCAGAACGGTGGTCGGAGCGAGGATGGCCACCTGGCGACCATCCACGACGGCCTTGAACGCCGCTCGGACGGCAACCTCGGTTTTGCCGAATCCCACGTCGCCGCAGAGGAGCCTGTCCATGGGGCGCGAAGATTCCATGTCCGCTTTGATTTCACGCAGGGACCTCGTCTGGTCGGCAGTAAACTTGAACAGGAAGGCGGATTCGAACTCGTGCTGCCAGGGTCCGTCCGGTTGGCACGCGCGGCCCAATCCGGTTAGTCGATCGGCCTGGATGGCAAGGAGGCGTTCCGCGTATGCAAGGATTGCTCGTTCGGCCCCGCGGCGGGCGCGTTGCCATTTGCCGTCGCCCATCTCGGAAAGGGGCGGGGCTTTTTTCCCAACCCCGACGTAACGGGAGACCTGCCAGGCTTGGTCGAGTGGAACAAAGAGGCGGGATTCGTTCGCGTACTCGAGAACGAGCACCTCGTTGCTTTGTCCCACGCCGCCGGGGAGTTGCTGCATGCCGAGGTATCGGCCGATGCCGTGTTCAAGGTGGACGACGAGATCGCCGTCCTCGAACTCGCTGTAATCAACAGCCTGCCGCCGGGCTCGCGCCCTCTCCCGGCGCCCCGCACTCGTTCGTGCCCGCTGGCTGGCCGCGCGGCCGAAGATCTCGGCATCGCTTAAAACTGCAAGCCGGGCCGCGGGAAACAAGAACCCGCGAGACACGCGACCGATCGCAAACCGCAGCGCGCCGGGGTCGCCTCCATTCTCCGCCACAATTTCCCGGAAGCGTTCGGTTTCTCCCTCGTTGTTGCAGAAGACGATGACGTCCCACTCCTCCGCGAGCCAACCTCGGATATCCTCAAAGAAAACAGCACGCCGCGCCTCATCGAGGAGAAGGTCTCCCGCCGCGCTCGCGGCCATGCCCGTCGGCAGGAACGCCGGGGAATCACGGCCGTCCTCCGAGGGATCCGCCAAGAGTCGAACGTCCGCATCAACAAACTCGCCATCCACGTCGATCTGAAGATCGCCGTCGCGGATGTACCCGCGGAGGATCGACCCCTCCTCGTCCGGATCCCCAAGGAGGACCTCCAGCCGGTCGGTCCGGTGCTGCGACGTTTGAGCGTCGAGGTCAAATTCCCGAATCGATTCAATTTCATCGCCGAACAAATCCACGCGAACCGGAGCCTCGGCCTGCCAGGAAAAAACGTCGACCACCCCGCCGCGGACGGAAAATTGTCCCCTTCCGTAGACCTGCGGGACGCGGTCGTATCCGGCGGCGGTCAGTTCCGACGCAACGACTGCGGGGTCGAATTTCTGGCCCACTTTCCAGATTCGCATCCCGCCTTGTACGGAATGGGCCGCGGGCACCGCGCGGTGGAGTTGGTCGGCATGGATGACGAGGTGCAGGCCGGACTCTCCCGCAGCGAGGCGGGAGAGCAGGAACAGGCGCTCCGAAACCGTCTCGGCATCGGGCACGGCATCTTCGGAAGCGGAGGATTCGATCTCGGGGAAAATCCGAATGGACGGGATCCAGTCTGCCACATCCGCGGCGAAGGTTTCCTGATGACGAACGTCGCGGCAGATGAACCAGACATTGTGCGCCGGGGATGTCGCCGCTGCGAGAGAGGCGAGGAAGGGCTGAGCGGCGGGATCGACGCCGTGGAAGCAAACGGAATGGCGACCCACCGCGTGGAGCTTTTCCACCAGAGCCGGATGGGTGCGGAGCTTTTGCAGGGCGGGATCCATGAACGAAAAAAGGTCCGCACGCGCATGGCGGGCGGAGCAAACGTAAGGATGCAACGGATTGGCCGGGGCGCAACGGGAATTGCTTCGGGACGAGCTCCGGATTTGACCTTTCTTTCCGGCGTCCCCTTTCTGCATGCTTGCCGCATGAGCGTCATCGTCACCGTTCCCGGCACCACCGCAAACCTTGGGCCCGGGTTCGATTCCCTGGGCATCGCCCTTTCCCTTTACAATCAGGTTCGGTTGAAGAAAGGAGGGGAGCGGTCGGAGCATCCGATGATCGATGCCGCCGCGGACGCATTTTTTACCCGCAGTCGCCGCAAGTCGTTTGCGTTCCAGTGCTCGATCGACGGCGATGTTCCCAGGGCGAGGGGACTGGGTAGCAGCGTCACGGTTCGCCTCGGGGTGCTGCACGGGCTAAACGCACTCACGGGCGAGCCTCTCGACGCGGTCGCGCTCTACCGGCTGTGCGCGCAACTGGAGGGTCACCCGGACAACGCCGCGCCGGCTGCGTTCGGGGGATTCACGGCCGCCCGTGCCAATGCCGATTATGTCCGCGTGCGGCTCGCTGCCTCGCTGCGTTTCGTGCTGTGGATTCCGGACTTCGAGGTCGCCACCGCGGATGCCCGGCGAGTGCTGCCCGCGCAGTTCTCCCGGACGGACGCCGTCGCCAACATCGGCAACGCCGCGGTGCTCACGGCCGCACTCATGAAGGCGGACTACGCCGCAGCCAAAGGATGTTTCACGGATTTCATTCACCAGCCCTACCGGGCATCCCTGATTCCCCATTTCGAAGAAATCCTCCAGGCCGCCGACAAGGCGGGAGCGCTCGGGGCCTGGTTGAGCGGTTCGGGGTCCACCATCGCCGCCATGACCCTCGACCACGCCGACCGGATCGCCCGCGCGATGCAAAAGGCCGGAGGGACCGCTGCAAAGGTCCTCATCGTGAAGGCCGACAATCGCGGTGTACAGGTGCGCACGATTGATGCGAAAATGTAAAGGTTATGAACTTGACAAAAGCTTACATGTAAAGGTATCTTCCCGGAGTGCAAACTCCAACAAATTCATTGGTGCCGTTCCGCGGGCGGCAGGGTTTTACGCTGATCGAGATGACGCTCGTCATCACGTTGATGCTGGCGATGATCGGCATCATCACCTTCGGGGTGAGTGCCTGGAGGGAGGGGGCGAATCGGTCCACGTGTATCATGCAACAAAGCACTGTGCAGAAGGCGATGCGGTCGCATGTGAACATGAACGACATGAACACGGGTGACACGATCGCGCAGGCGGATGTCGTTGGCACGGGCCGGCTCATCGAGACGGCGCCGGTTTGCCGAAGCAGCGGGACGTACACGTATGGCAGCACGGTGCCGGCTTCCGGAACCCGTTGGATGACGTGTAGCCGAACGAACCACGCACCCACGAACACGACCGGTTGGTAGCGGGGAGTTCATTTCACGAACCAACGATGTTCCGCCCCATGCGAACGCTGGGTTCCACTTACCGGGCCGCCGCCCTGCAGTCCCCTTGGTGGGGAGGTTGGGAGTCCTGGCGATTTGTTCGGAGCGCGGAGAGCGTGCCATGGCGGTGGCACCTCTGGACGGACGGGATCTCGGTTGTGTCCGCGCTCGTATCGCGAGGGGTGTGGCGGGAGGGGCCGGATATTTCGTATACGGATACGCAACGGCCGGGGAAAATTGGGGAGATTCTGAAGACGATCCTCACGGAAGGGATCGGGGATTTTCGCCCCGCTTCCCTTGGGCTCGTCTTTCACACCGCAGATGACCTCGCATTTGTAGCCGTCCGCAAGCAGTTCGAAACCCCGGATGCATTTGAAACGGCGCCGCTTCTCGCTCGCGACGACCCGGGGTACCTGGTCGAGGAGCGGGTGGATCCCGGTGCGGGCTATCGTTTTGTTCCCCTTGCGGCGGCCCGATCCGCGGTCGCGGCCAAGCTTTCCATGCATCGGGAGGCCATCTTCGCCGATTGGCTGTCACCGACCTCGCGGGTTCGGGTCAGTCTCCGGAGCGCGGTCCTGGACATCCTCGACGGGCTTGCGGCGCAGGCGGCCGGCGATGTGGACGATGCGTGCTGGTTGGTGGTGTTTCCTCGCATGACTGTTCTGTGTCTCCACCGAGCGCGAGTGGGTCTGGTGGGAGTCAGTAGTTTGCCGCATGGATCGCGAGGGTGTCCGCCGGATCTGGGGTTCCGCACCGCGTCCCTGCTGAAATCCTGCGATCGGGAAAACCCCGTCGTTCGGGTGTTTGCTGGCTCCCCGGAAGTGCGAACGGAAACGACCGAGGAAGCGCTGCGAACGGTGGGCGGCTTTGGCGGGAGGATTCACACCTACACATTCTCTGAGTGGCGATCGAAGTTGTCGAAGAAGGGTGCCGAGCCTCCCCGCCCGGAATTCGAAACGGAGGCCTGCGGGAATCGCGGACCGGGCATTTCGGGGAACTTCTCGGCCGCGGCCCTTCGTGCGGACGACTTGCGTATCCGGCGATCGGATGCCCGCCTGTTGGCAGGCGCGAGGGTGGTGCGGAGCACGGCCTTCCTGGGTGGCATCGCTGCGATTGCGTGGCTGGCGGCAACGGTCGCTGCGACGGTGACAACGGACTCGTGGAGACTCCCGGAGTCGGCGTTCGAAGCGAAGGTCGCGGAGGCAGACAGTCTTCGAGCTCTCCGGAAAGGGGCGATGGCTGCCGAGAGGCTTTTCGCTCCCCGGAGTACCGCTTGGACGACGCTGGAACTCCTCTCCATTCTCTTCCCCGAGAACGAGGGAATGCTCCTGCGCACCGTGTCGTACTCCGCCGCCCCGCAGGGGTCGGCGGCATCCGCTGCCACTGCCTCGGGTTGGTCGAGGACTTGGAAAATCGAAGGCATCGCAGATCCCGGTGGTTCCGCCGCGGTGGATGGGCTCGGACGTCAACGACTGGCGACCGCTTTTGAGAAAGTCGCCGATTTGCCAGGTTCGGGCATGTTTGAGGCGAAGGGAAAACGGGAAGTGGAATCGACGATTCATCGTGAGCCAGCGCAGACGGAGAAAGTGGGCACGCGCTTGTACGGCAGTCGGTTCGCGCTTGAAGTCCGGCAAACTTTTCCGCCGACGGACGCCCTTGCGATCCCCGGGGCCGCCGTGGACTGGCCCCCTTTGGCGCAGGTTTCGGCGTACCTTCCATGACGTATTCGCGTGCCATTCTGGTGTGGGGCATTCTGCTTCCCGCGGTGCTGGGCCTTGCCGTGGTGCTCGGTGTGTTCTGGGTCGGTGGTCAGATCGAGACGGAGCGTGTGCGTCGCGCGGAGCGGCACGCGCGTTATGTGGCGGACTCTCTGGATGTGGACGCGATCCGGCCCGGAGCGGGGGAATTCGCCCGAACTCTGACCGCCGCGCACCGATTGCTCGCCGAAGACACTCACACGGAACTGGGTGAACGCCTGCGGGAACTGGAGCGGGCGTCCGCAGGCAAGGTGGAGCGAACCGTTTACCGCCAGGACGCCGCGTCGCGTTCGGATTTGGCAGGGGTGTTCCCCATTGGGTGCGACGTTTTGGAGATCGGATTGGAGGGCTCCTACCCCGCCGTGCAGGAACTGTTTGTGAAAATGGAAAGTGAGCGTCCCAACCTGATCCTGGATTCCCTGCGCGTGCGCACGCTTGCGCCAACGTCCCCGCGGCTGGCTTTTGAAGCCCGCTATCTGGCGCTGCGTTCCGCAGCCAGGGGAGTGGGGGCGCCATGAGGACTTATTTGTTTGCCTGTGTTTGTGTGGTTTTGTGCCCGATGTGGGCTCGGGCGGAATCGCTCGTCGAAAAGGCTTCCACTGCGGACATCCTCAATCGCTGTTCCGCTCAGTCGCGGACGGTCGATCCTTTTGGGCTATCGGAGAATCCTTCCGGTGCGGCATTGGCTTCGGGGGAAAATGTGATCCCGGCTTCCTCGGACCGCGAGCGATTCCTTCAAGCGACCCAATCTCTGGAGATCCGGGGTGTGACCCCTCGCCGAGGCGAGATCTTCGTGGGGGCACGGGCGCTGCGTTGCGGTCAGGTCCTGCGAGTGCGCAATGGCGAAGGAACCGTCGATCTCCGGCTCGTCCGCGTGTCTTCGAATTCTGTCATCTTTGAAAATTGCTCTGACTCGACGCGCCAGGCCATTGCCTTGACGATCGTTCCGCGCATCAACCCGGGAGGCGGCGATGTGGAGGTGCGGTAAACGGGGGTGGTTGAAAGTGTTCGTCGCGGTCGCGGGGTTCACCCTCGTCGCGGGGTGGGATTTGGTCGGGCAGACTGCAGAACCCGTGCCCCTGAACGCCCCGGCGCCGGGCAACGAGAATCCGATCGAAGAGCAACCGAACGGGACGTGGGTGAGGGACATCGCGTTCAACGACTTCCTTCAGATCATCGGGGAGCGGTTGGGGTTGCAGTACTTCGCCAATCCGGAACTAAAGGATTTGAAAATCTCGGGATTCCTGAAAACGGAATCTCTTGCCGCCCTGCGTGCAATCGCGCTCCCCTACGGGGTCGAAGTTCGGGAAACCGAGGGTACGTTATGTGCGCTCACTCCGGGTCAAATGCGATTCCTGCCGCGCGAGCAGTTCGCGTATTCGCTGCAGTACCTCCGGGGCCGCACGCGGGAGGAACAGGAGCGGTTGATCGAGCTGATCCGACCCGCAATGAGCGAATCGGGAGCGATCCGATACGAAGAAAAAACCAGCACGCTCGTGCTCCTGGATCATCCCGGCGCCATCGTCGCGGTGAAAGCATTGTTGGCGCGAATTGATGTCCCGAAACGCCAGGTGGTGGTGGACGTCAAAATCCTTCGGATGTACGGCAATCGCGCGAGGAGAACGGGGGTTGATTGGTCGCAGACGCTTGGCGCCACGGGGCTGTCGCTTGGTGCAACCGCGGTGGGTCCGCTCAACGAAATTTTCAATACGGTGCCGGTTTTTGGTTCCGCTGTGAACGTTGCCGAGCAGGCAGCCGCCGTGGTGGGTCCGGCCGGAGCTGCGGGAACGGAGAGTGTAACGGTCCAGGGCGGATCGACCAACGCGGGCATTATCCTCGCCCCTCTTCAGGTCCAGGCGGTCCTGCGGATGCTTTCGGAAAATGACCTCGCCCGTCAGGAAAGCGGCCCAGCCGTGATCACGGAAGATAACGAACAGGCGATCTTTCGGGTCGTGGACCGAATCCCGATCGTCGAACAAACCGTCACGCAGAGCGACGGGGTCAATAACATCTCCACGGATGTCCGTTATCGGATCGATCCCGATGATCCCATCGACCCAGCCGACAGCCGCGAGGTTGGGGTGTCGATTACGGTGACTCCCACGCTCCTGCCCGATCGAACGATCCGCATGCGACTCTTCCCGCGCGTGGCGACGGTCACGTCGTACGTTCGGGTTGCGACCGGCGCGGACAATATTTTCAACGAGTATCCTCGGGTGAATGAGACTTCGGTGGAGGCGATCGCGAGGATCCCGGACGGGTTCAGTCTCCTGCTTGGGGGCTATTACCAGAACGAGGTGCGGGAACTTGACAACAAGGTTCCCATCCTGGGCGATCTGCCGGGCATCCGGTTCGCGTTCCGGAGCAAGCAACGCGAGAAGCTTCGGGGGAGTGTGTGCTTTGTGATCACGCCGACCGCGTACGAACCGACGGCGGCGCGGACTGTGGAGGTGACGGAGATGCTGCGCCAACGGGAAGAGGCGCCGCCGCATTATGAATACGCCGATGACGACGCACCGCGGGACGATGCGCGGCCGAACTTTCTTCAGCAGTTGCGCAATCTCAACCCGTTCGCGCGGCGCGAGTCGGTCGAGCCTTTGCCGACGTCCCGATCGGAGGCCGACGCCGATTCAAGTCCGAAGGTTCGAACCCGTCAGGAAATGGAACAGCGTCGGCTGCGGGCGACGCTTCCTGGCCACCCATGAGTTTCCCGGCGGAGGCGGACGCGGTGGTTCAGGGGATTGAAATCTTGACGCTCCGGATGGTGGCGGACACGCAGATGGCGGGACAGAACGAGTTGCGCGAGTACTACCGGCGCTTCCGGGATTCCGTTCGCACGCCGTCGTGGCATGCCGATGTGTTGCACTGTTTCTTTGAACACAAGTCGCTCGCGCACCCGCTGCGTGACGGGGTTGCGCGGCGGATGGGGTCAACCCTGGGTGCTCCGATTCGATGCGATCTCCCGCTTTCCGGGGTGCGCCTGCGGGGTCGGGCGCGGCTGGCCGGGGTGGGGTCGCACGTGCTGGATCGTTGCGGCGTGGTGCTGGTCGTTTGCGATGCTCCCGGATTTCTTCTTGCGGGTTTCAACCCGGGAGGGCTGCGACACGTCGGCGAATGGCTGCGCCGTCAACCGCTCGCGACGGGGCATCTTCCGTATGTGGGTGCGGTTTGGTTGCCTTCCTCGGCGTACACCGCGCTGGCCCGGGAGTTGGACGGGCATGAACCTCAATCCCGCCCTTCAAATCCAAGGAACAGCTGATTTCACCATGAAGAACAGGAAGGGCATGAAGAAAATCGCTCCAAAAAGGGCCGAAAAATGCATTCACGCGTGCACCCGATCGGTGAACGAGACCAAGCCAAGTCAGAGCATGGAACTCATTCATTTTCATGCGCTTCCTGTCCTCCATGGTAGTTCCAACTTAGGCATCTAGGATGATGGATTTCGGGCTGGGCTTTCCTCTTCCGCCGGGTGCCGAGGCGGACCTCGTGGCCGTCTTGCGCGCGCACCACGCGTCGCGCGTCGGGATGAGTCCCGCAGATATCGCCCGCGAAAGCAGCCGCGGCGAGGCGCATCTGGCGCTCGCCGAAAGCGTTCACCTCCCGTTTTGGCCCACGATCACGGAGGAAATCCAACCGGAACTCCTCGAGCGCTTCGAGGGGTCGATGCTGCGCCGGGGGATGGTCGTGCCCATTTGCGAAAAGGACGGACAAATCACCGTCGCCGTCGCCAATCCGTTCAACACGCTCGGGATCGATCACGTTCAGCAGCATTGTCCAGGTCGGGAAATTGCACTGGTTGTCGCCCCAACTTCCGAGATCGCCACGGCGCTGGAGCGAACCGTGCTCGCGATCACGGTCGACCGCTCGGAAATTGACGCACTCGACGCGGCGGAGTCGCAGCTCGAACCCGAGAATTTCGACCTGGCCGCCTCGCCCGAGGATGCGGTGCCGCGGCTGCTCAGGGACATTTTCCACCGCGCGATTGCCCGTGCGGCGAGCGATGTGCACTTCAAAGTCGAACAGGAGCGTTTTTTCTACGCGCTCCGGGTGGGAGGGGATCTCGCCGCGCCGGTGGAACTGGAAGGCAAGCTGCGACCGCGGATCGATGCATTCCTGTTATCCCTCGTCCGGATCCCACGGGAACAAGCCGTGCGGGAAATCGGGATCAGCGGACGTTTTTCCCTCACTCACTCCGGCGGGCGCAAAATCGACTGTCGCTACGAAAGGCATCGGACGTACCGGGGGTACCACGTGACGATCCGCCTGCTGGATAAGGCCCGCGTCGAGCCCAAACTCGGAGTCGGTTCCCTCGCGTTCGACGAACCCACCCTGCTGCAGTTGAGACGCGCAATGGAAATGGCCGACGGCATTATCGTGCTATCGGGCCCCACCGGTTCCGGCAAAAGCACGACCCTCAACGCCATGCTACGCGAGATCGCGCGGCCGGAGTTCAATACGCTGACGCTCGAGAATCCCGTGGAGGATGAGATTCCAGGAGTGACGCATTGCGACCTGCGCGACGAAAGTGAGTTCGGCGACTACATCCGCAGCTTTATGCGGTCGGATCCGGATATTCTCCTGATGGGCGAGGTTCGCGATCCGGCCTCCGCCCGCTTGGCCGTGGAAGCGGCCATCACGGGGCATCAGGTGCTAACGACGGTGCACACTCCCTCGGCGGTGGAGATTTTTGATCGGTTCCAGCAACTTGGCGTGGCCCGTGTGGATCTGGCGCGGGTGCTCCGCCTCCTGGCG
>Ga0247838_1002883_pt1 | contig 20886 bp, 16 predicted proteins | sample LaCruzMarch2015__5_FD_189097 | JGI IMG/M metagenome (GOLD analysis project Ga0247838, IMG submission 189097) | Freshwater microbial communities from meromictic Lake La Cruz, Castile-La Mancha, Spain - LaCruzMarch2015_15m | ecosystem: Environmental > Aquatic > Freshwater > Lake | place: Spain... | reverse complement strand
GGCGCTCTTTAACAAGGCGGGCAAAAATAATGTGTGTGGGCGCGCGCGGCGGCATCCGCCGCCCCGAGACGCGCCGCCGTGGGCGTCACGCCGAAGCCTTAGGGCGGGTGCGTGGCGGGCACGGCGGCCACAAGACTGGCCGATTGTCTAACTAGTCGGCAAAACTGATTGGAACTGAAGAGTTTGATCATGGCTCAGATTGAACGCTGGCGGTATGCTTAACACATGCAAGTCGGACGCCCCGCAAGGGGAGTGGCGGACGGGTGAGTAACGCATAGGAACCTGCCCCGTAGTGGGGGACAACGTGGGGAAACCCACGCTAATACCGCATACGCCCCAAGGGGGAAAGCGGGGGACCGAAAGGCCTCGCGCTATGGGATGGGCCTATGTCGGATTAGCTGGTTGGCGGGGTAAAGGCCCACCAAGGCGACGATCCGTAGCTGGTCTGAGAGGATGGCCAGCCACACTGGGACTGAGACACGGCCCAGACTCCTACGGGAGGCAGCAGTGGGGAATATTGGACAATGGGCGCAAGCCTGATCCAGCAATACCGCGTGTGTGAAGAAGGCCCGAGGGTTGTAAAGCACTTTTAATGGGGAGGAACACCCGGCGGCGAACACCCGGCGGACTGACATTACCCATAGAAAAAGCACCGGCTAACTCCGTGCCAGCAGCCGCGGTAATACGGAGGGTGCGAGCGTTAATCGGAATTACTGGGCGTAAAGCGTGCGTAGGCGGCCCGTTAAGTCAGATGTGAAAGCCCCGGGCTCAACCTGGGAACGGCATTTGAAACTGGCGGGCTGGAGTTGGGTAGAGGGGAGTGGAATTCCGGGTGTAGCGGTGAAATGCGTAGAGATCCGGAGGAACACCAGTGGCGAAGGCGGCTCCCTGGACCCAAACTGACGCTGAGGTACGAAAGCGTGGGTAGCAAACAGGATTAGATACCCTGGTAGTCCACGCCGTAAACGATGTCGACTAGCCGTTGGGCCTATCAATAGGCTTAGTGGCGCAGCTAACGCATTAAGTCGACCGCCTGGGGAGTACGGCCGCAAGGTTAAAACTCAAATGAATTGACGGGGGCCCGCACAAGCGGTGGAGCATGTGGTTTAATTCGATGCAACGCGAAGAACCTTACCTACCCTTGACATCCAGTGAACTTGCCGGAGACGGCTTGGTGCCTTCGGGAACACTGAGACAGGTGCTGCATGGCTGTCGTCAGCTCGTGTCGTGAGATGTTGGGTTAAGTCCCGTAACGAGCGCAACCCTTACCCTTAGTTGCCAGCGCGTAGAGGCGGGGACTCTAGGGGGACTGCCGGTGATAAACCGGAGGAAGGTGGGGACGACGTCAAGTCATCATGGCCCTTATGGGTAGGGCTACACACGTGCTACAATGGCCGGTACAGAGGGCAGCGAACTGGCGACAGCGAGCCAATCCCACAAAGCCGGTCCTAGTCCGGATTGGAGTCTGCAACTCGACTCCATGAAGTCGGAATCGCTAGTAATCGCGGATCAGAATGCCGCGGTGAATACGTTCCCGGGCCTTGTACACACCGCCCGTCACACCATGGGAGCGGGCTGCAAAAGAAGTCGGTAGTCTAACCTCCGGGGGGGCGCTGACCACTTTGTGGTTCGTGACTGGGGTGAAGTCGTAACAAGGTAGCCCTAGGGGAACCTGGGGCTGGATCACCTCCTTACAAAAGGCGGCGGCCCGCCGCGGGCGTCCACAACACATTATTTTTGCCCCCCGGAACAGCCTGGGCCTGTAGCTCAGTTGGTTAGAGCGCACCCCTGATAAGGGTGAGGTCGGAGGTTCAAATCCTCCCAGGCCCACCACCTTTGCGTCCGCCCCCGGCCCGGCGGGAGGGCATGTAAGGCACGGTGGACGGGCTAGGGGGCCGCCACGGATACCGGGGCCATAGCTCAGCTGGGAGAGCGCCTGCCTTGCACGCAGGAGGTCAGGAGTTCGATCCTCCTTGGCTCCACCACCCGGTCCTGCCCGGAAGCGGCCACAAACCGCAAAAAAACCATGCCGCAACCCTATGCCGCCTTGCCCCCGTGGGCCGGAGGCCCTATAGGGTTGGTGCATCACCAATACCGCTCTTTAACAACATGGAAATCTGTAAAGGCAACCGCAAGGTTGCAGGTGCGGGCTTTAGGCGGCCGCGGGTTAGGCCCGGCGGCCGAAAAGCCCGCGCCCAAGCATAAAGGCGGGCGTTTTTTTGGCCGCTCCCCGGCATCCGCCAAGGCCGCGTTGCGGCCCGGGCAGGCCGGTTGGGGTTATAGGGTCAAGTGAACAAGCGCATACGGTGGATGCCTAGGCAGTGAGAGGCGATGAAGGACGTTGTAGCATGCGATAAGCCGCGGGGAGTTTGCAAACAAACTGTGATCCGCGGATTTCCGAATGGGGAAACCCGCCCGCAAGGGCATCCGGCAGTGAACACATAGCGGCCGGAGGCGAACCGGGGGAACTGAAACATCTAAGTACCCCGAGGAAAAGAAATCAACCGAGATTCCCTTAGTAGCGGCGAGCGAACGGGGACTAGCCCTTAAGTGTGCACATCGTTAGTGGAACGGACCTGGAAAGTCCGGCGATACAGGGTGATAGCCCCGTACACGAAAACCTGTGCATGTGAAAACGAGTAAGGCGGGGCACGTGAAACCCTGTCCGAACATGGGGGGACCATCCTCCAAGGCTAAATACTCCTCACTGACCGATAGTGAACCAGTACCGTGAGGGAAAGGCGAAAAGAACCGGGGAGACCGGAGTGAAACAGACCCTGAAACCGTATGCGTACAAGCAGTGGGAGCGGACTTGTTCCGTGACTGCGTACCTTTTGTATAATGGGTCAGCGACTTAATCTCAGTGGCAAGCTTAACCGGATAGGGGAGGCGTAGCGAAAGCGAGTCTGAACAGGGCGTCCAGTCGCTGGGATTAGACCCGAAACCGGGCGATCTATCCATGACCAGGCTGAAGGTGGGGTAATGCCTACTGGAGGGCCGAACCCACGTCTGTTGAAAAATACGGGGATGAGTTGTGGATCGGAGTGAAAGGCTAATCAAGCCCGGAGATAGCTGGTTCTCCTCGAAAGCTATTTAGGTAGCGCCTCGTGCGGACGCTGCCGGGGGTAGAGCACTGTTTCGGCTAGGGGGCCGTCCAGGTTTACCAACCCGATGCAAACTCCGAATACCGGCAAGCAATACACGGGAGACACACGGCGGGTGATAAGGTCCGTCGTGAAAAGGGACACAGCCCAGACCGTCAGCTAAGGCCCCAAAATCCAGGCTCAGTGGGAAACGATGTGGGAAGGCACAGACAGCCAGGAGGTTGGCTTAGAAGCAGCCATCCTTTAAAGAAAGCGTAATAGCTCACTGGTCGAGTCGGCCTGCGCGGAAGATTTACCGGGGCTAAGCCTGGTGCCGAAGCTACGGGCCACACAATGTGTGGCGGTAGAGGAGCGTTCCGTACGCCTGCGAAGGTGCATTGAGAAGTGTGCTGGAGGTATCGGAAGTGCGAATGCTGACATGAGTAACGATAAAGGGGGTGAAAAACCCCCTCGCCGAAAACCCAAGGTTTCCTGCGCAACGCTAATCGACGCAGGGTGAGTCGGTGCCTAAGGCGAGGCCGAAAGGCGTAGTCGATGGAAAACGGGTTAATATTCCCGTACCGGCCGTGGCTGCGACGGGGTGACGGAGAAGGCTACATCAGCCGGCGGTTGGAAGTGCCGGTTTAAGCGATTAGGGAGGCCTCTTAGGCAAATCCGGGGGGCCATATCCTGAGGCGTGACGACGGGCCCGCATGCGGGCGAAGTGATGGATGCCCTGCTTCCAAGAAAAACCTCTAAGCACCAGGTCACGGGTGGCCGTACCGTAAACCGACACAGGTGGGTGGGATGAGTATTCTAAGGCGCTTGAGAGAACCCGGCTGAAGGAACTAGGCAAAATGATACCGTAACTTCGGGATAAGGTATGCCCGTGAAAGCGGGCCGCAGTGAATAGGTGGCTGCGACTGTTTAGCAAAAACATAGCACTCTGCAAACTCGAAAGAGGACGTATAGGGTGTGACGCCTGCCCGGTGCCGGAAGGTTAATTGATGGGGTCAGCGCAAGCGAAGCTCTTGATCGAAGCCCCGGTAAACGGCGGCCGTAACTATAACGGTCCTAAGGTAGCGAAATTCCTTGTCGGGTAAGTTCCGACCTGCACGAATGGCGTAACGATGGCCACACTGTCTCCAGCCGGGACTCAGTGAAATTGAAATCGCTGTGAAGATGCAGCGTCCCCGCGGCTAGACGGAAAGACCCCGTGAACCTTTACTATAGCTTGACACTGGACTTTTGACCGATTTGTGTAGGATAGGTGGGAGGCATTGAAGCGGGCGCGCCAGCGCCGGTGGAGCCAACCTTGAAATACCACCCTGGTTTGTCGGGAGTTCTAACCTGGGCCCGTTATCCGGGCTGGGGACAGTGTCTGGTGGGTAGTTTGACTGGGGCGGTCTCCTCCCAAAGAGTAACGGAGGAGCACGAAGGTACCCTCAGCCTGGTCGGAAATCAGGCGCTGAGTGCAATGGCATAAGGGTGCTTGACTGCGAGGCGGACAAGCCGGGCAGGTGCGAAAGCAGGTCATAGTGATCCGGTGGTTCTGTATGGAAGGGCCATCGCTCAACGGATAAAAGGTACTCCGGGGATAACAGGCTGATACCGCCCAAGAGTTCATATCGACGGCGGTGTTTGGCACCTCGATGTCGGCTCATCACATCCTGGGGCTGAAGCAGGTCCCAAGGGTATGGCTGTTCGCCATTTAAAGTGGTACGCGAGCTGGGTTCAGAACGTCGTGAGACAGTTCGGTCCCTATCTGCCGTGGGCGTTGGAGGTTTGAGGGAAGCTGCTCCTAGTACGAGAGGACCGGAGTGGACGCACCGCTGGTGTTCCGGTTGTCATGCCAATGGCATTGCCGGGTAGCTATGTGCGGACAGGATAACCGCTGAAAGCATCTAAGCGGGAAGCCCCTCCCAAGATGAGACCTCCCCGGGGCCACGAGCCCCCTGAAGGGCCGTCGGAGACGACGACGTTGATAGGCGCGGTGTGGAAGCGCAGCAATGCGTGCAGCTGACGCGTACTAATTGCCCGTGAGGCTTGACCCTATAACACCCAACCGGTTTGGCGGCCGAGAAAAGGCGCAAGGCCTTATGCGAAGACTTTACAGATTTCCGGCGGCGAAGCCAGCGGGCGGGCGACAGCCCCCCGGCCTTGCCGCGCACCAGTCTGCTTGGTGACCATAGCGAGCGTGAACCACCCGACCCCATCCCGAACTCGGAAGTGAAACCGCTTAGCGCCGATGATAGTGTGGCGGTTTGCCATGCGAAAGTAGGGAATCGCCAAGCCCCAATCCCAAGGCCCGCCCGTTGAAGGCGGGCTTTTTTTTTGCCGCGAAGCCCCCACAAAGCGGGCGGCCCCGCCAAATCCAGCTAAAAACGCCGTCGCCTGCCCGAAACCCGTCCAGCACCGCCGCTTAGCCTTCGGTGACACGGATGACGGTGAATACCGTTTGGCCATAGCAAATGACGCATTAGCCTTTATAAGGTTTAATTGCTATAACCCGCCAGCTCTACATAACCTTGGCTAGAATCTGCGGTAATTATAATTTTCTCCTCATTTCAGTAATTTGGCGATAGGTTATGTCTTGAATATATCCCTAGACACAAACATAAAAGTTTTTTTTGGTTTTTAGACTAACTATCTTTATGAATAATCATAAGCCAACAGGAAAATAGTCTTTTGAACACTAATTAACAGCACATTGTATGTATCTAAATATGACAGGAATCGTCAACCCGCCGTTGCCAACATCTCAAACAATCCCTGCTGGGCATTTGCCAAAATCGCAGCAACCGAGGGATGCTTTAATTTCCGTTGCGCGGTAATGGCATAAAACCGTTCAAAAACGCCACTTACACACCCTAGCAATTCCGTACCGTACTGGCGATTAATTTCGTTAGCCACTGCCATCGGAGAAAAAAACAAACCTACCCCCGCTGCGCCAAAAGTTTTTAACAAGGCACTGTCTTCCACTTCCGCTTTTATGCACGGACTGAGTTCGTTAATGTCAAACCACTGGTTCAGCGAACGCCTCAACGCGGTATTTGAGGTTGGCAGCAAAAATGGTGCACCGTTTAGCGAACGTGGAAAATCTTGCCGATAGCGCATCGCCAAAAGGGGTGCAGCAAACACCCCTACCATTGACTCCCCCAGCAAGTGGTTAAACACCCTCGCCCCACTCGCTGGTGTGGCTGGCATATCTGCCAACACTAAATCAATGGTGTGCAAGCTGATTTCAGATAGCAGACGTTCGGTTTTATCTTCATAACAAATAATTTGCACCGGTTCGGGCTGTTGTAGCAACGGAGCGATCAGGCGATAGGAAATTAGCTTGGGCAAAGCGTCCGTAACGCCCAAGTGCAAGCGCAGCCCCCGTTCACTGCCTTGGCCTTTAAGGATTTGGGTAAGTTCACGGCCTAGCGTGAAAATCTCTTCAGCGTAATTGAACACAGTCCTCCCTGTATCAGTCAAGGCCAGCTTGCGCCCGTCTTTACGAAATAATTGTGTACCGATATTGTGCTCAAACACCGCCAATTGCCCGCTGATTGTCGGTTGCGCCAGATGCAGCATTTCGCAAGCTTTACTGATGCTGCCATATTTGGCGACCGTCCAGAAATAATATAAATGTTGGTAATTGATGCGTTCCATAACGGCTTTATTATCGTAAAAACCTATACTAAAAATTGTATTATTCTATTTTACTATCTTTATGCTTGGCCGTATTGTATTGCCATGCTAATCAAAAAGCCTTTTGGCCATCAGGTCAGTTAGACCATGAAAACCTTGACCCAAGAAATGCAAACCGCGATTACGCCGTCTATGGATTTAAGCTTATTAAAAGAAGGCAATAAACGCTTCATCAAAAACTTAAAAATAAACCGCAACTTATTGCAACAAGCCAGTGAAACTTCAGATGGGCAACACCCCTTTGTTGTCATATTAAGCTGCATCGACTAGTGCACCTCGGTTGAGCTTATTTTCGGCCAATGCTTAGGTTGGGGGATATGGTGAGGATTGCTTCGTAAATGAGTAACATCTGAAATTCTGTTTGACCTAGAAATCGAGAGTTTATCTTTTACTCAAAAAATCATCAAAATATAACAAAAATTTTTTAAGAAAAATCATTCAGAAAAACTACGTAACGTTGTCTTTTTCCGACTTATTGATTTGAGTAGAAATGGTTAATAAAAAAGACGATAACAAAAACACATTCAATTAGTCTGATTGCATTTTACTCATTTACGAAAGAATCCTTACGGTTGCTCAAGTCCGTAGCCCGACTTCGGTTAACGCTAAGGATTTGGCTAAAAATAACTTCCCTGAACCATTCTTGAAGCCAGACCTGACAGGTTTCAAAAACCTGTCAGGTCTAAATATCAGGAATTTATTAATGGCCAAATCCTAAGCTACGCACTGTCCGCGTGAACAGCTTAAGCTTTATCGCTTGGTCTGATTGTTTAGTTTGCAATGACAAAGCCGATTACGGCACATGTAGATTGTTAGCCGCTTGGGTTAGTTTGCCCTGTTTGGCGATGTTCTATAAATAATGCAGATGATAATTGAGCCTGCTCATCGCGCTAAAAAGCGAGATTTTTGTTACGTTAATAATTATCTATCCTACAAAAGAATAGCAGGTATGAAAAATACCTCCGTCAATATCAAAAGGGGTTTTAATCATGTTTACCGATCATTTGCTGGCTTCGTTATGGCTTGCCATCATTTGTTTACCGCTTGTTTCCGCTAGTTGCGGTTACTTTTCCCAAGCTTGGCGGAAAGCGGTGCGGCTAATCGGTGGCGGTTTGGTGATAAGCCTATTGGCTTGGCTGGAAATCGTGTTTGTCCAAGGTCATGATGCCGGACTATCTTTGTTTTATATCACGCCGCTGAAAGCGAGCCTGTTGGTGTTGATCCAGTTCATCGCTTTTGTCGTCTTGCGTTATGCCCAAGCAAACTTCATCGGCGACCCCGACAACCGACGGTTTCTCCGTTGGTTGATGCTGACTGTTTTTTCCGTGATGGTTACGGTAGGAACTGACCATTTGCTGGTCTTTTGGCTTTCTTGGCTGGGAATCAGTGTAAGTTTGCACCAGCTTTTGATGTTTTATCCCCATCGCCCCAGAGCCGCTTTGGCAGCGCATAAAAAGTATATTTTGGCTAGGCTAGCCGAAATATTGCTGGCCCTTTCGTTTGGTTTACTTTATTTGACGCACCATAGCTTTTCCATCAGCGAGATTTTATCCCACTATCCAAGCTCTTCATTCGGCTGGCAGCAACAATCCGCTGGCGTGCTGTTGGCTATGGTGGCGTTAATCAAGTGTGCGCAATTGCCTTTGCACGGCTGGTTAATCCAAGTCGTTGAAGCGCCCACACCGGTGTCCAGCTTGTTACATGCCGGCGTGATTAACATGGGCGGCTATTTGCTGATCTTGTTTGCACCCGTTTTCGACCAGTCTTGGCCTGCACGATGGTTGGTGCTAGTGATTGCCGGCTTATCGACTGTGTTAGCGGCACTCATTATGATGACTAGGGTCAGCGTAAAAGTCCGGTTGGCCTGGTCTACCACCGCGCAAATGGGTCTTATGTTGTCAGAATGCGCATTAGGACTTTATCAACTCGCTTTACTGCACTTGTTGGCGCATTCCTGTTACAAAGCCCATGCCTTCCTCAATTCTGGCGACGAGGTCAACACCTTGCTTAGAAGGGAATTGACCGACACCCAGCTTCCTAGCTTGAAAGCTTGGTGGGTCTCAATTTTCACCAGTCTGATTCTGGTGACCTTAACCATCATGCTGGTTCGAGGAGCAAGTCTGCCGTTAAGTCCGTGGTTGCTGGTCGGCATTGCTGTTGCCCAAACGCTGGCCTTATATTTTAACGAGTCCGCTAAGGTCTTCATTACCCAAGGCTTAGCCAAAGCCTTGCTATTGCTAGGCGGCTATACCCTAGCCAAAACCGCCAGCGCGGTTTTAGTCTCCAATATTCCCTATACCTATAATGTTGTCGCCGACTGTTGGCTAGGGTTGTTATTCCTGGGTTTGTTTTCCGTTTATCAGATATTGCAATATCACCCATCTAACCCGATGGCACGTCGTCTGTTTATCGCTTTAAACGCAGGGTTGTACCTTGATGAATGGCTGACCTGTATGACGTTGAGGTATTGGCCGCTGCATTTGCCCAGAACGAAATCACCTATGGTTTCTTTACAGCCGGAGGCTCTATAAATGATCCAGAAAACAGAGCAAGTGGACGTTGTTGAGCTATTGCAGCAAGCAGTAAAGCAAGCTTGTCAGCGCATTGCCCCTAGCTGGCCTTTGGATAAAGCCATTGCGGTCAATCCTTGGTGGCAACTGCGCCACCAAACAATGGTGGATGTCGCCGCGAATGTGGCTGCTCTGGGGCGGGTAAACTGTCTGATGCCACCCGCTTATTATCGCGAACTGTGGCAACGGCAAATAAAACCGGAACATCTCGCCGCAGCGGCGGAAGAACTTCATGTTGATGTGGGACATATTGAGTTATTGGCCTGCCTGGACAACTCCCAACCAACCGACCATTGGCTAAATGTCAGTGACTGGTTGGATGCGCACCCCGATAACCGCCATAAAATGTCTTGGCACGATGAAATAACGCAGCAAATCAGCCAGTTCTGCGCCCTTTATTGCCAATATCCACAGTGGATGCAAAACACTGGCGATGCCGACAATGATTTTTACCGCAATTGGCTAGCGGTCATCCGACAAGACCGGGGCGTAGAAATACTCACGGCTGAAACTAACTTGCACCGATTGTTTTTGGCATTGCCCGAAACGACTGGCGAGATTTTTGAAAACGCCTACGCGGCTCTTTGTCCAGCCGGAACCCATCCTGAGTTGTTCGCCGATTATTGTTACGCCCTTTTGTTAGACATTCACGGTTGGGCTTCTTGGACGGCTTATCTGGATTGGCAAGCAAATTTTGACGGCCAAAGCAACCCCATTCCCGAACAATTACTGGCCGTGAGAATGGCGTGGGATTGGGTTGTGTGGCAGCAAACGAAAATTGAACATCCAGAAACTTACGATCTACTGAGACAGCAATTTTTCATCCAGTTTGCCAAACTTGAAACATTGCGTACCCAGTGGCGTAATGCGCAACGCTATTTGTGGGTTTGGCAGCGGGCTTTGGAACTGTCTTTCCAAATGCCGCTACAGCAGAAATTGCTGACTTACCCCGATAATGAAAAAGTAACGCCCAGGCTGCAAGCGTTTTTTTGTATCGATGTGCGCTCAGAACCGTTTAGGAGAGCCTTGGAAGCGCAGACTCCAGCTATCCAAACGTATGGTTTTGCAGGTTTTTTCGGCTTACCGCTCGACTATGCGCCAATCGGCAACGATTTTGTCAGGCCGCAATTGCCCGGTTTGTTAAACGCCTCAATCCGAGCAGTACCGATTAACACAAATGACCCTATTGACAATTCCGTCAACAAAATAAAAGGGCAGGTTTTTTGGCAGAAAGTGGGTGATGCCAGCTCTTCCAGTTTGGGATTAGTGGAAGCCAAAGGTTTATGGAAAGCGTTTGATTTACTGAAAAACAGTTTATTTCCCTCTCCCCCGTTACACGGCATAAACCAAATCAGCCATGATGGGGATTGGCAGCTAATTCGTCAGGACAAGCCGTTAAGCGTTGCTGAGCAAGCCGCGTTGGTGGCGGGCATTTTGGGTGCAATGGGGCTGACCGAACATTTTGCCGAAACCGTTCTCCTGGTTGGTCATGGCAGTTGTTCCGCTAACAACCCGCAAGCAGCCAGCCTGGATTGCGGTGCTTGCGGAGGCCAAACGGGTGAAATCAACGTCAAAGTGTTGGCGCAACTGCTTAACGATGTGGCGGTAAGAGCCGAGCTAAGCCAATACCCTATTGATATTCCTCGGCAAACTCACTTCATCGCCTGCCTGCATAACACGACCACCGATGCCATAACGTGTTTTGGTCAAGCCGATTACAGTCAGCACGAGTGGCACGCTTGGCTACTAAAAGCCAGTCAGTTGGCGCGAGGACAAAGGCTGGCTAGCTTGCAGACCGACGTGGAAACCAATATCACGCAGGAAAAGTTTTATATCCAAAAATCCCACGACTGGGGACAAGTCCGACCGGAGTGGGGTTTAGCCAACAATGCCGCGTTTATCGTCGCGCCCAGAGTCCGCACCCGACACCTTGACCTTGAAGGACGTTGCTTTCTGCATGATTACCAATGGCAAACGGATAAGGAATTTAAAATCCTAGAACTCATCATGACCGCCCCGATGGTGGTCACCAATTGGATTAATCTCCAATACTACGCCTCGGTGACTGACAATCTCAAATATGGCAGCGGAAACAAGCTGTTGCACAATGTTGTCGGCGGTAATATCGGGGTTTTTGAAGGTAACGGCGGCGATTTGCGCATCGGTTTGTCATTGCAATCACTACATGATGGCCAAGAGTGGCGGCATCAACCCATACGGCTTGGCGTTTATATCGCCGCACCTCGCGAAGCCATGGCTAACATTATCGACAAACACGCGGCAATTGCGGATTTAATCAATAACCAATGGCTATTTTTGTTCCAACTGGACGACAGTAACCAATGTATTTGGCAATTTCAACAAGGCCAATGGCGACAGGCCGTGGCGAAAGGAAAAAACGTATGAATAAGTTAACATCGCTACAGCAACTCGAAGCGGAATCCATTTTTATTATCCGTGAAGTGGCGGCCTGTTTTGACAAGCCGTGCATGTTTTACTCGATTGGCAAGGATTCGACGGTGATGCTGCATTTAGCCAGAAAAGCCTTTTGGCCGGCTCCCGTTCCGTTTACGTTGCTACACATAGATACCACCTGGGAATTTTCCGAAATGGCGGTATTCCGTGACCAATTGGCGGAAAAACACAACTTACACATCATTGTGCATGTTAACGAGCAGGCGCTTGCCGAAGGTATCCATCCGGTAACATCCGGCTCGGTTAAATACAACGACCACATGAAAACCTTAGCGCTAAAACAGGCAATGAATTTATACCGATTTGATGCCGCGCTTGGAGGGGCAAGGCGTGACGAAGAAAAATCACGCGCCAAGGAAAGGATATTTTCGGTGCGCGACGCCCATCATGGATGGGACCCCAAAAACCAACGCCCCGAATTATGGCAAATTTTCAATGCCGAAATACAACGCGGGGAGTCTGTGCGGGTTTTTCCGCTGTCCAATTGGACGGAATTGGACATCTGGCAATACATCATGATGGAAAATATCGAGCTGGTTTCATTATACTTTTCCGCATCCAGGCTGAGCTGGATTGATAGCGCTAGCGGTCAGGTTTTTGGCTTGGATGATGAACGTATGCTGCCCTATTTAACGCCCGAAGAGCAAAAAACGATTGCCCATCGTTTAATCCGTTTCCGCACTCTGGGATGCTATCCCCAGACCGGCGCAGTCCTAAGCGAAGCCAACTCGGTTGCCGACATCGTGCAGGAGCTACTGCTGGCTAAAACCAGTGAGCGTGAAGGCAGGGTGCTCGATAAAGATCAGGTTGGCTCCATGGAAAAAAAGAAGCGGGAAGGGTATTTCTAGTGGTAAACCGATTTCAGGATACAACATTCGCTTTGCTAACCATACATGGCAAAGAACAGACCATAGCACCCGTGCTATGGGAAAAATTAAACGCAAAAATCGTGCATACCGATGCATACGACACCGATTCGTTAGGAACTTTCAGCGGGGAAACCGAACGCACCTTAGCCCCCGTCCACTGTGCAAAGAAAAAAGCGGAATTGGCTTGCGACTTGACGGGGATTCCAATCGGACTGGGTAGCGAGGGTAGTTTCAGTCCGGGGCATTTCGGCCTGATGACTTTCAATGAAGAATTACTGGCCTGTGTAAACATGAAAGAGCATTGGGCCGTGGTTGGGCGATCTTACCAACCCTGTTCTGTGCGGGAACAACACTGCCAAAACGCCGACGAACTCGCGGCGTTCATCAGCAACACGCCATTAAACCAAGGACTTATACTGAAAGTCCAAGGACATTTGGGCAAAGGGCTGGTGGGTGAGCCAGCAATCCATGAACAACTGTATCAATGGTTCGGAAATACCGTACCGTGGCCGATGATAATCAGTTATGACCTCCGCGCCCACCATTGCCCGGAACGCCGTGAACGGATCGCTAAGGCTGCGGAGAATTTGGCCGAACGCTTATTAAGTGCCTGCCCTCACTGTGACCGACCCGGCTTTTGGCCGGATGAAGTCCGGTTTGGCTTACCGTGCCAATGGTGTGGGACCCCGACCAATGCTATCATGCAGCGGATAGCACTGTGCCAACATTGTCACTATCAACAAATGTTTGATGTTGCGGAAGCGTTTGCCGAACCTTCCGATTGCCCGATATGTAATCCGTGATTGCTATTTTTCGTATTTTTAAAGCGCCATACTTTACAAAGCATCAACCGGCAATGCGTTATGACACCCGAATAGTGACCAAGAGCGACAGAGTGCAGATATTGACAAGTTATGAAAATTGTTTACATCAAACCTGTTTTACCTTTGAATTTTAGTGCTGGTGAGCAGTATTCGGTCAGCTATTTTAGGTTTCCGGTTTCATGATGAGAATTGCGGGCGATTAACGGCGCGTGTGACCATGTGGAAATGGGCAATCTGACAGCGTTGTTCAGTAAAATACAACCGGCTGTACATGGAGAACATAACGAAACTAAACAACGCCATTCCGGCAATGCCCTATTTGTTGAAAAATAGCGGCCATATTAATGTTAAGCGGACAGTAAAAGCTATCAGCGAACGCAGCCCAATATTAAAAGCTATGATCGAAGCGGGCGAAATCGGCATTGCTGGCGGCCACCACGACATCAGCACGGGTGTCGTGGATTTTTACGAAAATACCCTGATTATCAACCAAGTGGCTATGTAGTATAGATCAGGTGAATTAGCTGGTTCAGAGCATAGGTCCAAATTTCGGCTTTTATCTATTAAGTTTGCACGTTATGAGCATCAAAACATGAGCGCCTTGTCGCCTTTTCAGCGTCTTAAACAACTGATCCAACTTGAACACCAAGATATCGGCACCTTGCTGGCATACGGCCTAGGCATTGGATTTATGTCGCTGGCAACGCCTGTTGCTGTGCAATCCTTGGTCAACACCATCGCTTTTGGGGCATTACTGCAACCGTTGTTGGTGTTGACGCTGGTATTGCTGGTGCTGGTTGGTTTCAGCAACAGCTTGGTCGGTTTGCAATTTTATGTCGTCGATATGCTGCAAAGGCGTTTGTTTGTGCGCGTGTTTGGCGATGCGGCGACCCGTCTGCAACACGCTGATTATGCTAGTCACGATCAACATGATCTGGCTGAATTGGCCAACCGTTTTCTGGATACGGTCACCTTGCAAAAAACCGCCTCGGTGTTGCTGCTGGAAACCTTGGGCTATGTGTTGCAAACCTTGATTGGCATGGTTTTGTTGGCTTTTTACCATCCGCTGTTATTGGCGTTTGATTTGTTCCTGATCGCCGCCCTCGTGGTGATTTTATTCGTTATGGGACACCGGGGCCTAGACACCGCGATCGAGCAATCCAAAGCCAAATACGCGGCTTTGGCGTGGCTGGAAACTATCGTCGCCAACCCCGTGTTAGGCAAATCAGCCACTGGGGAAGCATACATGCACGCACAAACTGAACGTGTTGCCGAAGCCTATTTGCACGCCAGCCACGAGCATTTCCGCGTCTTGGCGAGGCAAAATACCGGCGCATTGGTGTTGCACACTTTGGCGAACACCTTGTTGCTGGGCATGGGCGGCTGGATGGTGATTGAGCACCAGCTTAGCTTAGGACAATTAATCGCCGCCGAATTGGTGGTCAGCGCGATGATTTACGGTCTGACCCGTATGGGCAAAACCTTAGACAACTATTACGAATTACTGGCCAGCTTAGACAAAATCGGTCATGTCATAGACTTGCCGCAGGAAGTGCTGGACGGTGCCGCGCCCAATCCAAGCACACAGCCGTATCAAATTGAAGTGGTTGGCGTCGCCTTGCCGGACAACCCACATACCGACATATTGCGGCACATCGACTTAAACATAAAAGCAGGCGAGAGCGTAGCAATCACGGAAGGTGCAGATCGCGGCACTTTACTGGATGTGCTGTTTGGTTTACGTGCACCCAGTGCGGGTTATGTGAACATCAACGGACATGACTTGCGTGATCTAAATTTGCGCCAGCTTCGAGATACAATTGCTTTAGTGCGCGAGGTGGAAATTATCCCTGCGTCAGTCATAGACAATCTGGCTTTGGGACGCAAGCTAGAATTTGCCGACTTGCGCCAAGCACTGGCGCAAGTCGGCTTGTTGGAGAGCATCTTGACTTTGCCCGCAGGTTTGCAATCCGAACTTACCAGTGACGGCGCGCCCCTGTCGCCAGAGCAAGCCTTGCGCCTGACTTTGGCACGGGCCTTGGTGCAGCAACCGCGTTTGTTATTGGTGGACGGAGTTTTGGATAAAATGGATAGCCGCGTCTTACCTTTGATAATGGATAGTTTGTTTGCCGAGCTATCGGCATGGACAGTAATCGTCAACAGCCAAAACCCGCAAGTGGTAGCGCGTTGTGCGCGGCAAGTAAGGATTTTGGAAGGTGTTTTGTTTGAATAGAAGATAGTTGCTTGTCAAAGGCCGCACAGAAATATCCAAACAAAGCAATTTGTAAACAAAAAACCATGAACCCAAACCACGAACCACAACCCTTAAAAACCTTAGCCCAAGCAGCGACTGCGCCTATCGCACACCGTATTGCCCGCTGGTTGATTGCGATGTTTGTCGTGCTGATGGTGGCTTTGGCCTTTACGCCATGGCAGCAAAACGTGCGTGGCGTTGGCCGCGTGGTGGCTTATGTGCCAGCCGAACGTCAGCAAATCATCAGCGCCCAAGTGGAAGGCCGGATTGCCCATTGGCGGGTTAAAGAAGGCGCGAAAGTCAAACAGGGCGAGGTGTTGGCGGAATTGGCCGATAACGACCCGTTGTTTTTACAGCGTGTCACTAGCGAATTGCAAAGCTACCAAGCCAAACAGTCCGCCAACGATAGTCGCGTAGAAACTTTCCGCCAACAATTGAAAATGGCCGGACAAGCTAGGCCGCAAGCCTTGTCTGCCGCCGACTCGCGGATTGCGATGGCCAAACAACGCCGCACTGCCGCAGAGCAAACCGTCAGCGCCGCCAGTGCCGCTCAGCAAACCGCGCATTTAAACTTGTTACGCCAGCAACAATTGCAAAGCAAGGGTCTGGCTTCCCGGCGTACGTTGGAATTGGCGCAACTGGATTTCGCCCAACGCAAGGCCGACAGCGAACGCGCCCAAGCGGCTTTGGCGGCGGCAGGCAGCGAGGTTGATGCTATCAACGCTGACCGCCAAAAACTCGCCGCCGATACCTTTGCCAGTATCGAAAAAGCCCGTGCCGATTTGCAAAAAGCCATCGAAGACCAAAACACTGTGCGCGGCGAAGTGTTGAAATTGCAAACCCGTTTGGCGCGCCAACAAACCCAAACTGTAGTCGCCCCGCGTGACGGCTCGATATTGCGTTTGCTCGCCAACCCCGGCGCAGAAATGGTCAAACCCGGTCAGCCCTTGGCGATTTTAGTCCCAGACACCGATCAACGCGCCGTGGAATTATGGGTCGATGGCAACGATTTACCGCTGATCGTCACACAAACCCACACACGCTTGCAGTTTGAAGGTTATCCGGCCATTCAATTTGGCGGTTGGCCAGAATTTTCAGCGGGTTCGTTTGGCGGTCAAGTTGCCCTGATTGATGCCACGGATGATGGCAAAGGCCATTTCCGCATCGTCATCACGCCTGACCCGACTGACATCCCTTGGCCTGATGCGCGGTTTTTGCGTCAAGGTGTACGTGTTAATGGTTGGGTCTTGTTGGGGCAAGTCACTTTAGGCTACGAATTATGGCGGATTTTTAACGGCTTTCCGCAATTGGTGTTGCCCGAACCGGCGTTGATGCAGCAAGGCAAAGACAGCAAAAGCAATGATTACAGTAGCGATAAAGACGAGAAAAACTAGGATGGGCATACGCTTGTTCCCAAGCTTCAGAGACTGTGAAAGTATTGCAAAATGCTCTAAGAATTAATGATTTTCCACGAAAACATGAAAATCACGAAACAACTAAATAACAACTTTCAATAACTTATATTTTAGCTAGTTTTACACTTTCGTGTTTTTTCGTGATTTTTGTGGACATAAAATTATTCTTTCACAGTCTCCGGAGCTTGGAGACTAGCGAAATATGCTTTAACAATAAAATGAAAACAGCTGCCTTATTTATCATTATCTTGGCCTTAACGCCTTCCGCTCAAGCCACCCCCGCCTTGGGCTTGGATGAGGTTGTCACATCCGCTTTGCAAGCCTTCCCTAGCCTGCTTGCCACGGAGCAACGCAAAGCCGTAGCCGAGGGCGAATTGCAAGCGGCAGAAGGCGGTTTCGATACCCAAATGAAAATCCGCAACAATTTTTCCGTGGCGGGCTTATACGAAAACCAGAATAACGATGTCAGCTTTGAGCAACCCACAGCCTTGGGTGGCGCCACTTTCTTCGGTGGCTGGCGGCGTGGCGTTGGAGATTATCCGGTTTACGAAGGCAAAAGCCTAACTGCAACCGACGGCGAATGGCGGATCGGCGCCAACATTCCGTTGTGGCGCAACCGCGACATCGACCGCCGTCGCGCCAGTTTGCAGCAAGCCGAATTGGCGCAACTGATCGCCAACCATGATTACGATCAAGCCTTATTGGAAGTCCGTCGCGTTGCTACGCACCGCTACTGGGATTGGGTGTTGGCAGGGCAACGCCTGCAAACTGCGGAACGGCTGTTGCAAATCGCCGAACAACGGGATTCTGGTATCCGCCAGCGCGTAGCAGCGGGCGACATCCCTGAATTTGAAGCCCTCGACAACCAACGCGCCATCCTTGAACGCCGCGAGCGCAAAGTCGCCGCGCAACGTCTATTGGAACAAAGCGCGATCCAATTGTCGTTGTATTGGCGCGATGCCAATGGCGAGCCGCGCTTGCCCAAGGCCGAGCAATTGCCGTCAGGCTTTCCATCAAACGAACCGCAAAAACTGTTGCCTTTAGAGCAAGCTTTGCAAACCGCGCTGGCGCAACGCCCCGAACTACAACGCTTAGGTGTCCAAAGCCAGCAAACCCAAACCGAGCTAGATTTCCAACAAAATCAACGCGCACCGGGCGTGGATTTGTCGGTTATGGGCGCACAAGATATTGGAACGGGAAAAGACAAGATCAACCGTGACGAGCTTTATGTCGGCCTAAACGTAGACATACCGTTGCAACGCCGTGTCGCCACAGGCCGCGCCCAAGTCGCCAATGCCAACCTGCAACGCTTGAAGTGGGAACGTCAACTCGCCGAAAACCGTATCGCCGCCGATGTGCAAGACGTGTTCTCAGCGCTCTCCGCCGCCCGCCAACGGGTTACCCTCAGTGGGCAGCAGCAGCAAGCAGCGCGGCAATTGGAACAAGGGGAGCGTGAGCGTTTTGAATTGGGCGAAAGCACCGTGTTGTTTGTGAACCTGCGTGAAATCGCCCACGGCGACGCGGCTTTAATGGCAGCCGAAGCTACCAGCACTTTCTTGAAAGCCAATGCCGACTACCAAGCGGCGTTGGCATTAAGCATCCACTAACCCCTTTATTAAGGCGGAGGTTTTTATGAATATTTTATGGCCTGATTGGGCAACGCCAAGCATCATCGCCAAAACTTTAGTGATCATCACGTTGCTGGGGTACATCATTCACGCACCGCTAGAATTTATTCATCATCTCGTGGAAATCTTGCACATAGTCTACGAAAGCATCGCCTATGTGTTGGAAGAAATTTTGCACCACGTATTCCACTTAAACAAATTCCAAAGCCAGTTGATTGTGTTTTACGGGAGCTTGACGTTAGGTTTGTTCGCCCTTTACCGCTTATACCAACGCTTGCCAGCCTTTTTGCAAAGACAGCAAGTGAGATTTTATGTGCAATATCTGCGCTTAAAAATCTTCTGCTTGGGGTTTTGGCGGCAGGCAAGCTGGGTCGAGCGCGCCAAATTAATGTTGATCCAAATGGGTTTTATGATGGGGGCATTTATGTATTTTTTGGGGTGAGGGTAAGGCCGGAATACAAAGACGTTTTTGTAATTGAGCATGTCGCCAATCAAACATAGCAAAAATTGTCTTCCTTTAGCCGAACGATTACAGTTAGCGGTTGGTACGAAATCAAACAACTCCCAGAATTTAGCGAATGGCTATTCGGCCTAAAAGACAACCTTACACGCCGCCGTCTTGCCCGACGCTTGTAAAAAGTCCCAAACGGAAATCTTGGTGATGTAAGGCCTTTTGGTGAAGGTTTGAGTTAAATGCGCCAAATTTTTGGACGATTAATAAATCCAGTCAATAAGTTATGTGTGTTTCATAAGTAATCGCAAGACCAATTTTAAATTTTATGGTGCGATTACTTATGAAACAATTAATATTATGTACAAAGCAACGATGTCTCGATAGTGTCACTTAAGAGGTGGCAACAAATGTAGCCGTTATTAACGCCAAAGCCATAAAACATGCCATTGCCGAATACCTGACTATCGTCTTAGAAGAAAACTCAGATGCTTTGGCGCTAACCCTCGGCAGCATTGCCTAAGCATACAGCATGAGAGTAATTTTCCGAGCCGCCGACACGAGCCGCAAAGCCCTCTTAATTGGACAATTCAAAGGCTTGACTTCAACCTGACGCGCTTACTCACCAACATCCCGCAAAACAGCATCTATCAAACTCTGGCGAATATAAATTCCATTGCTCTGTAATTGCGCCGTGAACGGTTTAATCGCTGCAATCAATCCCAATTTCTTGGCTTTGCGTAAAATGCCTAATGTGCCGATACGATTGACCTCAAACCGTTCGGCGACACGTCGGGCTTGGGCATCGTCAAGCAACACCGTACAATCAGGTAAACTCATTGCCAAAGCAATTGCTTCCGCTTCGCCGGGATCAAGCAAGATGGATAACGGCCTTACCAATTCTGGTGATGGTTTTTGCAATATTTGCCAATCCAGTTGGCTAATCGTCGATGCGCCAGGCAAACCCGCACCAGCAACCGTACTCTTCCCAGACTTTTTCAGGAATCACCACTTGCTGGTAGCGTTTAGGCAATGATTCAAGCTGACCAATCACTGCCAAGGCAATCAACGGGCTAATGTCGCGGACAATGGTACGTTTAGTCATCGTTCAATTCATCGGCGATTTGGTCGTCATCCAAATTGATAACCGGAACCGCCAACCGCCCCAGCTCAAACATAAACTGCACAACCCATGTTGCAAAATGCGGCGGTTTTGCCTAGAGAGAAACGATGGAGTTCAAACAGCTTAACTGCCAGTAAAAAAGTCAGTTCTTTTTCCAGGGCTTGCGGGGATTTTCCTGAGGTGATGAGCAAGTCGTCGGGGTAGGGTAAGGATAGGGTGTGCATGGGGTGACCTGTTTTGCTGTTAAATTGCCTGTAGGGTAAGCTGCGCGTACCTTTTTTACAAAATCATCGTGTAGCCGAGATGACGGTACGCACAGCGAACCCTACTTGGCTGTAAGGTTGCTATGTGTACCTTTTTTACAAAAAATCAGTAACTACTCAGCCCGCCCTTGAAAAAGCGTAAGAGATCAAGCAAAGTATAGGCATGGAAAAGCAGCCCGATTTATCAACCCTGACCGAGCAAGAAAAAGACACGCTCATTATCACCCTGTTGGGT
>Ga0247838_1002875_pt1 | contig 20923 bp, 14 predicted proteins | sample LaCruzMarch2015__5_FD_189097 | JGI IMG/M metagenome (GOLD analysis project Ga0247838, IMG submission 189097) | Freshwater microbial communities from meromictic Lake La Cruz, Castile-La Mancha, Spain - LaCruzMarch2015_15m | ecosystem: Environmental > Aquatic > Freshwater > Lake | place: Spain... | reverse complement strand
CCCCAATGGTCTTCAGTCGGAGCCATGGAAATGCCCTTTAAGTAGAATTGCTGCTGAAAGAACCAGAACATGGCTGCATGTCCTGCCTCGTGAAATGCCGTCAAGGAATTCTCATCTTCCAAATATTTCCGCCGCTGTATGTTCATGTCACACTCCACTGGATAGGGTTCTTTGCCCAATGCTAAATCACCACGACATTCAATCTCGCCACAACCTAGCTTGAGATTTTATAGCCAACTGCGTTCCAGTTGGACGAAGCCAGGTTTAAGCCCAGAGCCGCCCAACTTTCAACCCATCGCTTTCCTCATTAAGAAGAAATTTCTATTCGTAGAAACCCGCAAACCCGTCCTTACTCACGCCGACTCTTCCAGGCATATAACGTCTCGCGATTTCTACCATTCGGTCCCTGTATTTGAGGCTTGTACTCTCTGGGTTGACTAGCGCCATCGCGGCTGGCAAATCTGTTCGCTTCGTATTCTTCCCGTCGGTGCTCCCATCACCAATGATGAAGTGATCGATGACGACTGCATCAGCCACACTGGCAACTTTTTGGAAGAATGCGTTCGGATCATCTATCGGCAAAAGCGGCGCAACCATCACGACGACAAAATGCCCCCGTTGACGGAGCAGTTGACATGCGTCTAGCCGATCCGCAATCGGACTCGCATGAGGTGGAAGTCCAGGGAGATTGTTTCGATCGGTTTCTATCGAGACTTGAAAACGCAACTTGCATTTGTTCTGAAGTTCCGAGTACAGGTCTACGTATTTCGTAACACGATGCGTGTGAGTTTGCAAAATCAATAGATCCGGAGGTAGATCTAACATCGCTTCCAAAAGCGACTTTGTAACTCCAAATCGATCCTCTTGTGGGATGAATGGATCCGTAGAGCTACTGCAAAAAATCGACATACCTCCCTTGGTCTTTTGAGCCCACTGCCGCTCAGTACGATAACAATCGCGATACGACTGGGCAGCATTGGTTCGTGCTTCTAAGAAGCTTCCCCATTCCCGACCTTTGGTGACATAGGTGTTGAATCTCACATAACAGCCAACTCCACACAATGCATTTCCAAACGCACACCCCTGGTAAGGTTGCATCGAATGCGAGCAGATTGGCCCACGCCCGTCGGCATTTAATAAGTAACCAGACTCCGACCGTGTCAGAATCTTCTTTATGGTGCTTTCTGTAATTTCCATGGTATGTCTCCTGCGGGAAAGGGAACTCGTGTTTCCAATCAAAGGCACTTTCGCCCCGACAATTGCAAACTGAGTCCTGATCGAAGGATTCTCTTCGTGTTTCAATGCGATCGCCATCGGACGAATAGTGTCCGACGGCGTGTTAGTTTCAGTTCAAAAGGCATGCAGAACGAAAGCAACTTCCAGAACTTGAATATCGGACTCAGCTAAGACCTAGTTCCAGGCATCCTCGACAACGAATTTCCCATCTAGCGAGGCCAAAGTCGCAATCCTTGACTCACCTACCCACGCTTCCAATTTGTTTGGCTCCTTCGATTGACGCAGTACGAATCCCAACTCAAGCTCTTTTGGGATGTTTCGAGACATAGAGGTAAGCCTTTTGAGATTGAGTTTAGACTGGAAATCCACCGAACTAATTTTTCTCGCCGCCTCGAAATTCTTCGATACAATCGATTCGATAAAGTCATTGAAGGCAGCGGCCGCACTCTCACGTTCCTCGATACTCGCTTGTTCGGCGAGCGAGGATTCGATCGTAACAATGCGAATCCTGCAGTTCCATTCTGTCTTCAACGCTTTTGCTTGAATGGACAACAGAGCGTAACGCTCCGATTCGAGCCTCGCTTGGTCCATTTCGACAAGTTGCATCGCCAGTGCTTTTTTGTGCGCCTTCATCCGTTCAAGTAGATTCTGGAGTTCCACGCGCGCAGATTCGGTGAGCTTGAGGTTACCTGAAGATGCGAGTCTCAATTCGATTTCTTCAACCTCCGCCGATACCTTATCTTGTTCCGCTATGACTGATTTGCGGATACTTTCTGCCGCAAGATCACGCACCACCTTGCTGGCCTGGTTAGCGGCATCGTAAAGCATTTTTCCGAAGTCCTCTGGCTTCACCGAACTACCAAAGTAGTCGACGGCCCAGAAGAAGGTGGGAATCAAAATGCATGCTAAAATAAGCCCAGAAATAATTCGACCGATCATGTGATTTACTCCAAATTGTTTAATTGAACGAAATACCTCCAAGGAACAGCCTCGAAGGTGGCAACCAACGAGACTTACTATTTGATTCGTGAGAACGGATACGGATTTGGTAATGCATTGCCGCTCGGTTTATTGCCTCGACTTACGGCGTGCTTTGTAACCGCTTGCTTCTCTGCGGCTAAAACTTGTGTGCGTGCTGAAGTCGAACCAGCAGGCTGACTTGGAATGCGATTGAGCGTTCGAGTCGAATACTTGACTGGCTCTTGATTAACCTGAGCCAATTTGTTCAGCTGCTTAACTTGCTGAAGCGCTCGATTGCTGTAGTCTCGCGTGGGCGATTGCAGCGATTTTTGCATCGCCGAAGGAAGCTGATTCCCCGTCTTTGACGATCCACCGCTGACTCCGTATTTGTGAAGCGAAACTTTGCCAGTAGTGGTGTTCTTTTGGAAAATTCCATAAAGATGCTGTGATGTATTGGAGTTTCGTGAATTTCCTTGAACGACGGGATTTGCCGACGGTCTTGCAGAAGATGCCTTTGACTGAGAAGTGCTTACAGCGGGCAACTTTGCTGCGCTCCCCCTCGGTAAGACTGAAGGCGTAGTAATCTTCGGTAACGGAGAAACGGGCTTGGCCACAGCCGTTCGCACGGGTGGCCGATACTGCGCGATGGCAGTCAGAGGCATTAAAGAAATACAAACTAAAGTTGCAAAAAAGATCATCGGAAGACTTTTCATAATTCAGACACTCCAAAAAAATTGAAAGGGAACACACCTTGGAATACAACGAACTGACCAATAAGACGTTTGATATGCCTGACGCGGGCCACGGGACGTCTACCCATTACGTAAAGGCACATTTGAGGAGCCGAATTTTCTGGACGGACAGTTTTTCCCAAGTATCTTTTGAGTTCGGCGAATCCAGCCGAAAGTAGGGCTGCGCACACTGGATGAGCGGACGGTTGCGAATCGGACGAAGGCGGCCTACATGTTGGTCAGAAAAAATTCGCGATCATTCAGGCAAGCCTAGCTCTGATGCTTTCTTAGGTCTTGCGCGATCGCGGCGCAATGCCGAAGTATTCTTGTTTGGTCGATCCATCACAAACGGAGTCGACGATCGGGTTTATCGTGTAGTCTCGGATCTTGACAGGTACTCTTCGATCACTATCACTGCCCAATTGAAGCCCCGTAATGTGCCCTTTTGGCAGCCGTATAGCGATGGTGAGAACTACCGGGATCCCGAATCGTTTCCCTTTGAGAAAACGCGTCGGTGTAGGCCAGCCTCGGCGAGTTGATCTAGCTCAAAGACCTCGACCGTGAAACCTTGGGCGAGAATGTGTCGAGTCAACTCCTCAACAAGGACCACTCGATGGCATCCAGTTTGACGGAGTTGCGGAGCCCACTTGCGAGTTGTGTAAGGGCTCAAAGCTTCTGTTGACGGACAATATCCCTTGATGTAAGGATCTGTGCAGTAGAAGACCGGTATCCAACCTCGCGAGTTCTGAACAATACAGTCCGCTAGTGCGTTTTCTAGCGCTCCGTTTCCGATAAGCTCGTTCGCGTATTCTGCCGCATAATTCCCGAATGACATCGAGTCGTCTTTACGAAACCTCTCCAGTAGTTGCAAAGATGGGCACAACTCGTCGAATCGGCTATAAGTGACAAGCGCAGGAGGTCTGTCAATCACTCCCTGTCGCATTTCCTGCACCCCATCGGAGAGCAGCTTGCCTGGACGCCAGTAGTCTGAGCCGCCCCGCATGGTATCCACAAGTTGAATCCCCCACGCTTCAGAAACTTGAGTTAGACATCGAAGCGATCTACCCAAAAGACAAGTCGACTTGAGCGACGTTTTCCAGTTTTTGCGGGAGCCGTACTGTTGATCCAGGAACGACTCGACCGTTGCATGCAACTCATAGGAATCCTTTTTCGACGGCAGACACGTTGAGGGGAGCGAACAACCAACATGTGCAATCCGGAGCGTTCCAGACGTTACGGTTGCCGTCATAAGGCCTTCGACTACCTTTGCTACCGGGTGTTCCCAATGGACCGTCATGATAATGAGACCTTTCTGAAGCGTCGGAATAAAACGAAAAAGTTGCCGCAGTCAAAGAAAGGCACTTTTCATTCAAGCCAGTAACAGCTTTAAAAACATTTGCACAAGGTCCTTTGCTTTTTGTTGCGAGTATGTCTCTCGCGAACATAATTCTTGGTGTTTCTAATTGTTCGCGACTTCATGCAGTGCCAAGGACGCCCCAAATGTGGCGTCTCAAGTAATCTTGGCTTGGATGCGTCCCAAGGTCTTAGCGATCACGATGCAACGTGGGCAATCCCACCAGCCTTGATGATTTCGTTTGCGGCACGTTCCGCGAGTTCGTGCGATGTGCACCATCCAACGACCGTGGGAGATGATTCGACAAGACGTTTGGATTCAATGAGCGGCAGCTTAGTCAGATCTTTAACCGCCTTAACGACATTGAGTTTGAAGTTTCCGAAGCTTTCTAGAATGACTTGAAATCCCTCATTTGCAGATACGGAAACTATTGGAGCTATCTCTGCTGGGGTTTCGGATTGGCTCTCTTTGGTAGTGGGAACTTGAGACGCCTTCCGCTTTTTGTCCTCTTCCGCTTTCTTAAGACGCGTGTAATCTAGGTAGGATAAATTAGCTTGTATATTGTCGGTGTTGCTGTATACGTAAGCCATGAAGAAGTCGGTGATGTTTGCTTTGCGAACAGCCAATTCTTCTGCAAGCCGCAAAACCAATGCTGTTCGAGTGTTATTCTCGCTCTCGAAAGCCATCCACCATTTTTTTGCCGACCCCTCGGTCTTATCAAAGTCAAGTGTTTTCTTGACATCTTCAAGTCGTTCGCAAACCTGCTTATCGGTCCAGCCTTTCGTATTGGTGATTCCTGGAGGCAAACCTGGACTAGGTGCTGGTTCAACGCACGTTGGAGCTATTGGACTTGGTAATTCGAGTTGTGTCGAGCGAAGTTTTTCACGCCCTGAAATCCCTTTGGAGGCCCGAATGTTCGCAGCCATTTTTGGATGCTCATACGAACTTTGCAGATAGGCTTGAAACGATGTTGCGCCGACAAGGAAAGTGGCTGGCATTCCAAAAATTGGATGCGAATAATTTGGTGTTCGAATGTCTGCCCCTGAAAGAAGGGGGCGATTGATGAAAGTTGGATTTTGATTCTCATAACAAGGCAACGCCACCATCTGCTGACCCGTCGATTGCGAGAAGAACTCGGCATCGCTTGCGACGCCTCCTGGCAAGATAACCTTGGTGTGAATATTGTCGATCAAAGAACGGCTAGCCGCCCCATATACCAAATCCAAGGAGGACAGAGACTGTACCCCACTAACCGTCCCAATTTTGCGTGATCGCATGGTCATCAGCCTAGTTGGGGAGAGCATGCAACCCAATGCAGGTAGGTCGTCGTAAAATAGTGTCGCTGGGATTACTGACTCTGGGATTGGGTTCATCTCGGCAACATCGATCAACGCATCGGTAACAGCGTGGGCAAACATTTGATAGAGGACGAGCATCGTCTCAAGCCTGATCTCAGAAATCTCGCAATGTAAGTAGACCGGCTTTCGAAAAAGCTTTCGAAGACATAGTTCGTCTTGCGACATCACTCGCATGACGTTGTCGGCAACAAAAGAAGTCATTGCCCCTACAATTGAAGCCAAGACGGTGTCCGAATTTTGGGATCGGCCTTCCAAGAACGTGGCCAATTGTGTGGAACTGGGATTGTTGTGTCCCTTAAGTGTTTTGATTAGATCATCTAACGGCAACGAGAATAACTTGTACATTGCGGGAAAGGATCTGTAACCAGACTTCCATGCGCCTGATAGTGCTGTTTGGATCCACTGAATCCAAAAAGTGGAATCGCTGCTCATTGGGTTTTTTGTTGAGACGGCAAATCGCCTGATCACATCGAACGCCTCGTCAAGATCGACATTATGCAACGGATTCCAGCCGCGACTTCTCCAAGAATCATCCAGGTTGAAGACTACCATTTCCTTTCCGGAACTCGTGCACAAGGTCTTCATCGGTCCGTAATCACTTGCCTTCAACGAAAATGACGCGGCCGTTTGCTCAGGATCTTCGATTGCGGAGAATTTCATCGCGTCGATGAACTTGGTATTCTTACCTGCCCCCGTTGGCCCGAGAACCATCGTATGCATCGAACGCTGCTCGCTCTGCCAGACTAGATCGAGTCCGTAGATCGCAGTTCGCGACAACGGGTCGCGTGGATTCTCATTCACGAGAGGAATTGTCGCGGGTAATACAAGAGATCCGCGCGACCGCTCCATTGTGATCGGCTTGAGTCCTACAATGGTAGGGTGCCTCGTTCCTGAGACAAAGCTGCAATGGTCGTCGCCAGGAATCTCAACGCCGCTCGTAGTCTTCATGAAACCGGGGTTGGTTGGATCGAAGCTGAGAGAATCGCTTGTGTTGGTTTGTCGAGCTGATGGGTGCATGATTCTGCCTTTACCTTCTGTACTTCGTGAAACGGACTGTTTGGAACTCAAGTAGCGACAAAGTCGCACAACACTCGAGTCCCTGTGTCCCGGGAAAAGGCACTTTGCGGCAGGCAGTTCTTTGGAATCTCCAGGCCATAGGAATTTGCCGGAATTTTTGGTGTTCGTCTCGGAATAGATTTCGAAAAGTGCCTTTGACTAATCGAAACATCTGGCGAACGTTTGCCCGCGGTATTGCGTCTTGCAGATTCAGTCATCCGTAGTAGATGGCTACGGAAAGCGGTCGTCCAAGTGGCAATCAGGCTGATACGAGCGAAAAGTTAGCGGTTCTCACAAAACTTGTTTTTCGATGAAGCCGGACCAAGGTGTAGAGAATCAAAAAGAGATTAAAAACCATGGATAAAATGATCGACGGTAAAAAGGTCCAAAATTGGCATCGCGGATTGAGAGAGAATGAGTCAAGAGCTGCTTTTCTGCGCCGGCATGAAATTAGCGATCAAATTGTGCTCGATGAGTATCGTGCATGTCTTATGGAGTCAAATAATTCGCACCGAGAAAACGAATTTGACGAAGACGACTGGTACATTCACAACGAATGGCCCTGCAGCGGTTGCATAATGTGCCATGCAGAAAACCGGTATGAACATGAAACCTATAAAGAAGAGATTTGGCTTCGTCGACTAAGCCGTGATGTTTACTCAGGGCAACTGAGTCAGTGTAAACCACTCATTCCTAAAACGATTTCTCCATACGAATCAATTACGTCCGGAAAGTCAGTTGGTATTGAGCAGAAATTGTTCGATCACTTATCGCTAATGAAATGCGAAAACGCGAAATTGAGTGAATTGCAAGAAGCGTTCTGCTACGCTCGCTTTCCTCTCGGAACGATCTCGAGGCGATTAATCGACAAATGTGACCCGCAAGCACAACTCCTGCTTCTGATTTTCCAGCCGTTTTGGTCGCGTTCACTCGAAAGCTATGACGGGAAGTTCGTGGGGCACCACGAACTATTCAATCATGTTTTTGACCAACGTTTTAATGGTCGCAATCCCTTCTTTGGTTTTGGAAATGGTCCCGGGTATGATTACGCGGACGCTAGAGAGAGTCGAATAAAATGGTTGGTTTGGGGAGTCGTTCTTAGCTATCAAGGAAACCTTGCACGAGCCGGAAAGATTTTTGGTTGGCGCGTACACTCAAAGCTCCAGTACCACGTCGAACGACTCTTGTCAGGTGCGTTGGATCCGGTTCTAGGTCAAGGTACGTCAGATTGGTACCGATCAAGTCCAGAACAACTAGTCCGCTTTGCTGAAGTTCTTCGACAAGGCGGAGAAGTTTGCGAATACTTTCGCATTAACTCCTTCGATCCTACGGAGCGAACAATATCTGACTCAAACTACATTCATTGGACCCAAACACTCCAATGGTTGATTACTCATCGTGATCTATTGAGCGATGAAGACTGCACAGTGTTAGTTCAATGGGGAGACCATAGGTTTACAGAAAGCCTTGCGGCTGAGAATCATTTCAGTTGGAAGGGGCGAACACCGAGAGCAGCGTTGAGAGCCGCAAGGGAGTATCAGCGACAAATAACGCAAAATGGTCGTACGATCAGAATGCTACGCTGGAACGCACATGGACTATCCTGGATATGGTCAGACCAAAACAATACTCGGTGGGAATTTACCGAGTTGACCCGGACCCAAGAGCTAATCGAAGAAGGCAATGAATTGAAGCACTGCGTAGGTGGATATAGCGAGGGTTGTACGTTGGGGAGTTACGCCATCGTATCGATGCGGCGAGACGGAGTTCGTGTCATCACCATTCAACTCGATCTTACGACGACGAGGGTTATTCAGGCCCATGGAAGCCGCAATCGCCCAGCATCTCGCGAAGAGTGGCGAGCTATCAGCGCCTGGCTGGAACTGTGGGCTAAACGATAGCCGAGCGTATTGCGTTCGCGGTTAACGCAACCGACTCGGTCGATACCATTTTGATTTCGAACAGCCATATAAGTGGGCGAAACTGCCACGTAGCGAGCGCAAGTGTCGCCGCGATGGTTATGACTCCAACGAACTCTGGAGGCGGGTTCTGATTCCGGCCGGCGTACAAGAGTCGTCGCTGCGAACCGAAGGACCATTTGCCTACAGAGACCTCGACGAATGCATGGCCGTCATCGATAAGTACATCGAGCCCGTCGCGAGATTTAGCGTTATCGCATATATGGGGCACGTTTAAAGCCGGAAAAAGACGGTTTCGACAGGGGAAAAGTGCCATCGAACTCGGATTCGCGACGTCGTAGACTCGTCTCGGCGAGTCTGCGAATGCCACCAACCCGAATCTTGGCAAGATCCTAGCTATGCCTAAGCATACGGAATTCGTCTCGAACGGCACATCGCCTTAGTGAAATCCATTAAACTGACGGTCAAAAAGTGCCTTTAGATGGTCATCGAGATGAATCGAATCCCCAATCCAATTCAAGCCATGCTACCGACGACAGCAGACGACACAAAAGACCTAAATCAGTCCTTGGAACTTTCCAACGAGATCCTTGGGAACTCGTCAACTGTATCGTCAATACAGCCGGCACCAACAATTCTCGATATCTGGAACGAAGCCATTAGGCGAGTTGCGGAATCGAATAAAACGATTGAGCAGACCATCGTTGAATTCCGCGAGATTCGTGAATACTTTCGGACCACTAAGGTGGCCTCTGGGAGTAAATCGATGACACTCGAAGAGTACTACAGAGCGCTCGCAAATAACGAAGCGATGAAGCGGTCGGGAGTGTCACCTGACGACCCCCGGGCTATCGATGCGATGATGACGGAGCTCAAGGCCATAGAAAACGGTTGGACGACGGAGAAAAGAAATCGCATTCAAGGGAAACGGGATGAGTTGCGAAGGTATGAGGAAAAACTTTTCGGTAGTGGTGTTGTCAACGGCCGACTGAATAACCTTGACAAGTCAGACCGAATCCATCTGACAAATGCCGTCACTTTTATCCTGTTCTTTTTCTACCGAGTAAGCGAAACAACCAGACCAGATGGAAAGCTAAAGTATAGATTCCCAAGAATCGATGACTTGAAAATCTTTCTTTCTAAGCAGCAGTTTAATTTCCCCGATACATCAATTTCGGCGAATCCGTACTGCGATGACCGGATAACACACTTCATTGCGACGGAAATTACAAACCTTGTTCGTCGTGAGCAGAAAACGAAAGCGGAGGATTGGCCGAACTACGATGGATTTGTCCTTTTGCATTTTTGGAAGCTGAGCGACGACTCCGGCGAGAAATTACAGGATCTATCGTGGAGATTATACGAAACAGAAATACGAGCTTCGAATCATTCGGATTCGTCTGTTGACTGGCTCTCGAAACTTACCTGTGATAATGGACTACCCGAACAGCTGATTCTCCATGCACGTCAAATGGCCGATTTGTTAGCATCGTGTAGTTGTAAATGCTTTGCAGACGCTGAAAAAAGAAAACCTACGAAGGCCGTAGAGAATCAATGCTTCCAACGTCATAGGCTGTTACCTGGAAATCTTTCTAAAGCGATAGCTGGCAAACTCGGTCAGACGAAGGCGGGAAAAGAATGCCAAGATCCTTTCGCATACCTTGTCAAATGTATTGTCGTTAACCTCACTGCGAAGTATTTTCCAAGAGAGAACCTTTACTCCCTCTTCGAGCGGACATACAAGTATGGCGATATTGTCAAATACGAGCCACTGACTTCAAAATCAACATTTAACCTGCACGAGGGCGACGCACCGTCGAGTGGTGCCCGTCGTGACCGTGATGTGAACGATAACGTCTTCGTTATCTTCTGCAATGATTGCAATAAGGTTCTTGATGATAAATTATGTTCATGCAAGCGTGGCTCGATACGGCTCGAGTCACTTGATCAATGTGATCATAATGACACTTTGGCAACATTTGATTGCAACATCCGTGGCTGTCAAGGTCGTGGTGGAGCTGGGACTTTCTGGTTAAAAGGCAACGCTTGTTCAACCATCGGTTGCAAGAAAGATCATCCGTCCAGAACCATAAGAGCTGCCTATGCACCTGACTACCTTGAGTTTTTTTTGCCATCAGAAGATTCACTCGAAGTCAACTCGTCGACCGAACCATAGGCCGTTCCCCGAATCGCTTTCAGCCACAATGAAAATGACGAATCAAGAAATCAATTACCTTATGAAAATGAATCCCTTCAATCCCCTTCAATCTATTGTGCGCGGTACATTCACAGCGGATTGCGATACGTGCAATTTTGAGTTCCTGGCTGGAGAAGACTCGATTCTTATGATCGACGAATTGCCGATCCAGATCTATCCCCCCTTTCCAGCAGAGAAGGTACATCGGATTCAAATTGGGAATTTCATGGACGTTCCTTTGATAGCCTACAAACTAGCCTGTGGCATCTATAATGATGAAGGCAAGTTGGTGTCAGCGCATCGCACGACGCACAGTGGCTTTTTTTCAGTCACGCTAGAAGCAGGACGCAAGTATCGAGTCAAACTTGCCCCCCGTTATGACGACGAAGAACAAAGACAAGTTATCGACCAACTCGCAGAGGATGGAGACCCAATCGCCGAATCTGAACGTAGTCAATTTTCTGACGCTATTAGTATGCTTCAGCCAGCAATCAGTGATTCAACCGCCGAACCTTTGCTGATGTCTGTTGTACTACGAAAAGAGTTGCATCGCATTTGTGACCGACGCTTGACCACAGCAGCCTCGAGTTCTAAGGATCCGTCTGCCGTCGGTAAGCCCGTTGAGTTGTTCGAATTGCTTCAGGCAGTTAAGTCACCGACGAAATGGCGCTTTCAAAATGCCAACTGCGATTTTGTTGTAACTGGCAAACCTCAACGTCAATTGGTCACGGTAACGATGGGGGACTTTGCCGAATCACTCTGCGGCAAAGAAATCGCTCTTGAAGTAGCAACGGTCGGGAGGAAAGAAAATTTGTATAAATGGTCGAAAACATTGGTGAAAGACATTCTGATCTACGAATTTTTTGAGGTGCCGAGTACTGGAATTGTTGGATGCCGTGTTTTGCTCGATCAGGAAGAAGCTGTTCGGTTTTTCCCAACGGACACAGGCGAGAGATAACAATGTTGGAACTAAATTTGGAGAGTCAAGATTTTTGGAGCGTTTTCGCAGACTCTACACCGAGCGACATTTACCCAAAATGGCTGGGATGTCTTGAGAAAGAAGTCCTCGAAGCAATCTTGACGGCCAATGGCAATCAATGTCTGCTGATTTCGAAAGACAGAGCTGATACGATCCCAGCTATGATTTTGCGGGCGTTGGAACGTAAACGAGAACGACTGAGCTTGTTCCAATCAGCCAGAGTCATTCCGTTCGCAACATGCCATCCCAATTCAAAGCTTCCGATGATTGGCTGTTTTGGACTCTCGGAACAAAGGGATCCAGTTTCTCGCCCATCAATCGTCATGGGACGCGTCAATTTTGATTCTGCGACGTCATTGCAACTCGAAAATGTCATTCAAGAATTCTGCCGGAAACGCAAGATGGATGATCTTTGGCAGTACGTCGTTCGATGCGAAGCAGTTGAGAATGCCATTCCAATTAACGGAATGAGTGCCTCTTTGCCTCTCGCGCTATTTCTTTATTGGTTAAATGATGAGCGTTGGCCAAGCGAACCAATCATCATTACTGGCGAGATCGACGATAAGGGGAATGTTTCTCCAGTATTGCACGTCGAGCAAAAGGGATTCGCCGCGCGCGCTGGAGGCTTTAAAGCAATCTGCTATCCAGTCTCTGAAAAAGTTCCTCCCGATGATCCTGGTGTTCTCCTGAATGGCAGTCTTCAGGACTTTCAGTTTATTCCAATTATCTGTGCAACCTTCGACCAATTTCGAACTGAGCTAGAGAACAAGCTTCGCGAGCTGCGAATGCCAGTCGAGTCCAACTCGAAACGTAAAACTCAAATTGGAAACGACATAGACCTTTCGCAGCTTCGACAGGTTCTAAAAGAGGGCCGCGAAGTGGTGAAAGCGAACGAGCTTTTTGAGGATGCGATAGACCATTTCAATAAACAACAGTTTAAACGAGCGGTCGAAACGCTAAGTGAAGCACTGCAGCTCGCCACGGCCGCGAGCGAACCGAATCTTGAAGGAAAGATTATGATTAATCTTCTTCAAGCGGAAATCAACCAGTTGGTACTGATAGAGAAGGCAAAGGTCTTTCCGATAGAGCGCTGGCGCGCACAAGTAAACAGACTCATTGACTTGAATTACAAGCTACAACAAACGTACGCGATGAAAGCAAGAATTGAATTCTTGACTAAAGACTTTGATGCAGCGAGTGATTCGATTGCAACCGCACAAAAGCTTGCAGCGAACGGGGATTTTGACGTCGACTTGACGGCCCTAAGTGCAACGATTTTTTGCAGACGGTGCAACGGTGATTCAAAACTACTATCGGAAGCCAATCTTGTCGCTGAATGCAATCGCCTACTCTCTTTAGTTGATACTCATGCATTTCTCTCTACGGTGCGGGTCCTACAACCGATACTTGAAATTATGCTTTCGAATGAATGGGACTTGTCCTCGATCATTCAAAACTTAAGCGATCGAGCCGAACTTCATTTCGAAAAGCAATTGGTCGTTGACCCAACCGAATTAACGATTGGATTGGTAGTTCTTCGCCAATTGGCATTGGCCTCAGCAAAACATGCGTCCGGCGAATCATTGTGTCGTCTCGCCTATCGCTTTACAGAGCATTGCGGCGATGAAGTCGCACAAGCTGACATCAGCGAAGCGCTAGCTCGTACGCTGAAATGGCGAATGGCAACCTTGGGAGATGTTGACGCACGAACGTCGCTGCCGAAGTGCCGCCGCGATGCAGCTTCTAAGCTCCTGAACGGTTGCAACGATCCACTCAAGCTCAACTATGACCGACTGGTCAAATACATCCATCATTTAGGAATGGGGGTCTTTGAGCAATACAGGATTTACATCGACCATATGGCAGGATTTGTAACCGCAGGGGAATGGATGGTATTGCTGAAAGATGCTGTATCCGCTTATCAACTGTGCCTGTGCGCGAATTCGAAGCTGGGCAGCAATGCAGAACCCTTCATTACCGATGTGCTGAGTGTCATCGCCGATACGCAGTCAAAAATAGGAGAATACCGACTCGCTGGTGCTGCTTTCGAAAAACTTAGCAATACAAGTAGCTGCCTTGCATCTCCCGACAGGCAAGCAGACTTTCTTCATGATGCTGTCTACTATTTCACAGTTGGAGGCGATACCGAGAATGCGGATCGAGTGGTTAGTGATGTAAAGAAAAGCTTTACGAAACAGAGCATTCAGTTCAAAGCCATTGAATCAGTTGAAGAGCTTTTGGAAGATGTCAAGGAGTCGCGGCGATGGTTACAACTCAGCGACGATGCGGTGGCTATCCGAAAAATTGGATATGAGCATGGGATCCGAAAAGCGATACATCCGACAGTTAACCATCTATTTGAGTTGTGGGACGATATCCCTTCAACCCAACGGGACTGCTCGTCTGTCGTTTACGACTATTGGGGGCGAGGAAGCTTCCTGCGGGTCTGTGCGGCAATTCAAGCGTTTCCCACCGACTGTTTCACAATTGACGCAACTTCAATTTCCGATATCACCCAGGCAGCCGAAATGTTGTGTCCTGTTTTCGAAGTCGTCATGATTAAATGGAAGGGGCCGTTACTAGGGCGTGAAAAAGGTTTAACCGGGGGGTTTGTTCGGATGGATCGCCACCAAGACTGGCTTTATGGCAGTGGTTTCACTCATTGCAAGGAGGGTTTTCTAGGATACAGCAATGAACTACCAAACGATGTTGTTACTTTTCTACAAACCAAAGCACGAAAGCTTATGGAAGCAGGAAGACTGTTCGTTGTGCCTGCGCAGCTTATCGGTTGTGCTCAGAAATTTGTTGGCTCAAATGATAGCGACTTTTCGCATCGTCTTTTAGGAGGCGCTTTCCTTGGGAGTGGTGGAGAAACGATTCCTGGCGCTTCGATAAACTCTGAAGATCTCGTCGCATTGAATCGGCTTGTGCTCCCTTACTTTACTGGGATCGACCTGAACGATCTTGCTACTGTCCTCGATGACGTTGGTGAACAAATCCGCCCCATGCAGCTTCGGTTTCGCCAACTGCTTGCCGACGGCGAACTGGAGCAAGCGAAAACAAGTACTATGAAGCGCGATGTAATCCATCGGCAGATAATGGTAGCGATTGGTGACATTCGTCGATCTCTCGAAATTGCACGAAAGTCCACTTCACTAAATCTAGGTGACACCCAATTGAGAGCATATGCAGGAAAGCGTGGGCCAGCGCTTCAGGTTAGCTCGACAACAGCGTTGCTGAACTCAGTTCTCCCCATTGAATCCAAACTCCGAGAGTGGATTCCCTTTTTTAGCTTAGAACAGTTGGGTGGACGGTTTCAATGGAACGCTCCGCCAATAGTCAACAATAATCTTTGGCCTATCGATTCCATCGACAGATCGTGGCTCTCTGCTCCCACTCGAGGTGCAGGTGCGTCAGGTACTCTTGTAGCCGAGTAGACAATTACATGCTAACGGTATCACGTCAAATCTTCGTGGGTACTACCCAACCAACAAACAAAATGAAAATGTGCAGGAGTTCGCAGCTCGGAATATGCTGACACTTACAGTTGATGAAGATTTGCTCGACGACGGATTCGCCGCATGCGGATTCGCAGCCTTCGTTGCAGCATTAGAGCCAAATTGTATGGACGCATTGAGAATCAGCTACGGAGTAGAAGGTTCAGAAAACCTATTGCTTTTTGCGAGATTGAAACGTGCCGCGATCAAGCGAGTTAACCGACGGATTGCGGCGTACGCAAAAGGGATGATTGTCCCTTTCGCGACAGTCCATGAAAAAACGGGGTTGCCGTTTGTCTGCTGCTCCGGCCTTAGCCGATCTATATTGTTGCAAAGTCATTCGATGGAGAGACAAATTCCATTGAGCCAGAAGTTTGTCGAAATCGGGTTCGAAGAATCGGAAGGACAGAATTTCGCATCAGCCATGGCGAATGTCATTCAGGGGTACTTCCAGACGAACTCCGCGACCGGCGATCCTGACTTAATCGAACCTAGCCCATTACTACTTAACAAGATTCCAATTACAGGTCTCAGCGCGAGTCTTACAGTTGTTATGCATCTGCTGTGGCGAGAGCAACGTCGATGGCCGACGGAACCGATCCTTATTACTGGTGAAGTCACGGCAGCGGGTGACGTGAAGCCAGTCGATTTTATCTTGCAAAAGGCGTTCGCTGCCCAAGCTGCTGGCTTCCGGGCGTTTGTGTACCCAGTGGCAGAACTCCGTGATTCCGAAGTCGAGTTCGCCAGAGATTGCAGCAACTCTCAATTTGAAGTTATACCCGTCGAGGCTGAACATGTAGATGATTTTATGCACAAACTCGAAGAGCAATTATCGGAGATCGGTATTCGCGTCGATACGAGTCTCGGTCGTCGCAGCCCATTGGCGACCTTAAGTAAGTACGCTTTGTCTGCGATGTCCATCGCCATCTCTGTTTGGCTTATGGCGAAATTGACAACGTCTGAATTCTCGCCGAACGCCAAAGCGCCAGAGGCAGTCTCTGTTACCGGCAGTACCCAGTTTGATTCGAAAAGCGCCCTTTTAACAGTGGCAAAGGAATATGGCGTCTCCGAAATCGAATTGGAATCCATCATTGTACGATTTGGGTCCGAAGGAACTGCTTCACTAAAGGTAGTTGAGCAGCTTAACTTGAATGGAAAACATGCGGAAGTTGTCGCAATTGGCCAGTACCTTCTACTTCGACAACAACATTCCGTAAAAAATCAGCTCGAAGAGTCGATAGTCGACATTTGGCGGTTGTCGCTGGAAGCGGCTGCACAAGATGTTTCGAAGTTAGCGGAGCAAGAATTGCGGTTTGCTCGCGCCGAACGGTACGCTAGCTTTGGGCAATCCGTGATCGAGCACCTGAACCTAAGCCAGCCTTCTAACGGTTCGAGTGATCGAAGTCGCATTCGAGCCGAGTTCGTGCTGAAAACAATCAAGGTATTGAAATCTGCCGTAGATGAAGTTGCTGGTATCAGGGCAAGGATCGAACGTTGCATCCGCCTACTCGATGAATACAAAAACCTTAAAGACTGGAGCCTAGAAGATAAAACGACCCTCGCCTGCGAGAAAGGCTCCTTACGACTTTGGCTATCTCGTTTCAGCTCGCTCTCCATTGCAAAAACACAATTACGCGATGTTGAAAATGAAATCGAAACCGCGCTTGCAGCAGATTCATCTTCCAATCCCAGTCTTCGTCGAAAGTTGATGACGCTTTTGTCGAGAATTCTTAACGCGCGCAGCACATTGGAGGGCGAAGTACCCGCCATTGAGATGCTGGGACGAGCGGTGAGACTCGCCGAGCTTACTGAAAGCGAGCGACAACTTGCAGAGCCTGATGCAATCAGGGATGCAATGTTCGCAAGATGTAATGCACTCGTGTTATTGAGTGACCGTAAGTTTTCTGAGGATTCGGTGGACTTTGCAAAGGAAGCTTGCGATTCGCTCAGAGAACATTTTTTAATCGAGTTTCGAGAGGACTCCAAGCGAGAGGACTATCCGCAACTAGTCAGCCTCTATTTTCGGGCACGCGTGTGTACGTTCGGAGATGAAGACACAAAGTACTCGATATGGATCGATGATCCAGTTTTTCAAGAGTTTTCGCGTGTTGGGTTTGACCACGTCTCACAGCGATATCTTGCTTTGTTTTCACGGAGGTATTTGCATGGCTTCGGTCCAACTCAGATTGCAAACATTCGACAACTAATTGACGCGCTCGATACTCGCATCGAGGTCCATACGCCCATCGATTCTCCCCGTTACAATGCTGAGTTTCGCAGTATTCGTCTCCGATACGAGTATGAAATTTTGCGAGCTCAAAGGAGACTGCATCAGTTTTTTGGACAAGGCTACTCACTGAAAGAAGACCTTGACCGCTTAGGATCACTTCGATTGATGAAAGATATCGTTCGATCGCTTACGGCAGGTCCGAATGAAGTTCCGAAACACGTTTTAGCCGAGTGCAACCTGATGGTTGCTGAGTTTAGCAGTGAGCCTGAATATCCTCGTGCCGCTCTTGGTCTGCTGGCGGACTCCACCGATCCAACACTTTATTCAATCGCGAAACGCCTGGTCGAAGAAATGGACAAAACGAAATGATACTAGAGGAACGGTTTAGGTTTCGTGGTCTCGACAGCTCGAAGTCCAGAGGTCGATTTTCTCGACGGTTATTGGATCATCAAGGAATTTACTGATTGCGCTTCCAACCGTCATGTTTGGAAGACTCACGGAAACGCCATCGAGGAGCGGTTCGATGAACGATGTTTCTTGGGTTGAATTTGTGCGGTGAAAGATTTGGATTCCAGTGGTCGATTGAGCGTCGTTAATTAGTTCGCTCGGATTCTGATCTGCAAGGATCACGCCGACGCCACGTCCACGAAGTTCCTTGATGGCTTTGCTAAAATGCTTAGCCAATCGCTCGCCGACCGTGATGAACTCGGATGTACCAGCCTTGGGCTTACCTATAACGCGGTGTGCTTCGTCCAATGCTAGAACATTGCCTGTAACGTGAGAGGAATCTCTCAGGATGGCAGATTCGACGTAGTAAACCGACAAAACCCCCATCAAAAAATCTGATTCTGAATCACTGCAACCGCGGAGCGAGATCACCATTCGACGATCTAGGAGGTGATCGAGCCCGCGATCACATTTGTAGTTGAAATGGGAGATGAAACTGCGTGGTAGGTCGGAGAAGCGTCCGTGCAAAACAAGTTTGAGATTGGAGAGCTCACCAGAAGGAGTCCCAGCGAAGACCGATTGAATTACCGAGTCGCGATTCGTTTCCCACCAGGATTTTAACTCGCTCACAGGATTATCTTGGAATCTAAAGTACCCGGCAGATCGCAATCGGCATCCGTTCTCGGCAAGTATCGATTCAAACGCTTGATCGTCGAGATTCCACAGATGCTGAAAGAACCGATCAAGTACCTTTCGAACGTAAAACGGCAACATGGCTCCACCCCCGCCTGCTACGGCACAGGCGAACAAATTCGACAGGATATCTAAATGCGGTCCCAATCGCATTCGGTCCGGGCAGACAAAAGGATTGCAGTTTAGAAATGCCAACTCATTTGGTTGCTGCCCGGCCTCCAGGTACTGGATCGAATGACTTTTTGCCCATGGCTTAAAGCTATCGAAGGGATCAATTACCAAGATTCCGGGGACGTTCAACTCCACGGCAACGTCCAGTAGATTCCGGAGAGTATTGGTTTTCCCACTACCCGCGCTTCCTCCGACTAGCGTATGAAGTGTGAGTGAACGAGGGGTCTTTTTGATGCGATCGAAAATCGATTCATGGGGCGGGAAGTACCTGGCGTTTTGGATCGGCGGGCGAACTAGGTAGGGCAACTCACTGGAATAAGCGAAGGTCTTCTTTCTTGAACAAACAACTTTGGCAGCAAGCATTTGCGCGACTTGGTCGGCGATGGATCGCGAGTTGCTCGATATTTCGATTTCGAACAAGGCATCTTCCTGAGGACGAAGCCCTTTTGCAGCCCCAAGGATAGCAATTCGAAGCCAGCCTTTTTCACGCCGAACGACTGACGTGAACTGCTCAAGGGGAAGTTTCTCGATGGATGTAACTTGATCGCCGGAAATGACGAAGGAATTTGGAGTCGTACCATTCCTGGCAGATCGTTCAACCCAGAATTGCGCGGGATCAGTCTCGTAAATGGACTGTACTTTGGTATCGTCAACCTCATGCGGATGCAGCCAAGCGTTTGCATCTAGCGGAAAGCTTGAGAGAACACTCCATTCTCGAGTTTCAGCATTGATGTGGAGTTCCAAGCTTCCGCGAAGCGAAAATGGAACCGCATGACACTGATTGAGACCTGGAAAGTTGATGTTAAAAGGGCGTGTGTAGCGGTAAATGTACATAGTCTAATCAATCGATTTGGCGTTTAGGAAATTCATGACCCTGCGAAAAATGCCACCGAAGATTGATGGACGTTGCAGTGTGATACACAACTGTTGTCGTGCTGCCGGCTGGAAATTGCCTATGATGTTCGATAGATGGCTGGAAACGCCCTCTAGCTTGGCCGGTAATTCTCTGGCCGTGTTGTCTGTCAAAGCTGCGAATGTCGATTGATAATGCTGCAATCGAATTTTCAGTTCGCGTTTGGCGTCGAGCGGAGTGGTTATCGCAATCTTCGCAATTTCAATGCCTGCCTTCTCTCGGGCTTGGTCAAGGGCTGTTATGCGAGTCGTTAGTGCTGGAGCCAGAGCCAAATGGGTGCGAAACGTGCAGTGGAGCCAAGGCAGATTGTGCCTTGCCTGTATCGCGTCGGCCAGAACCTGTAACTCCTGATCGATCGACGGCGCAATGAGGTGCAGCGCAGCGGCAATCCCGAATGTATCGTTGATCCCGTATTGGGTCGCGAGGCCGATTGTAGAAGAGAAGGATGCTTCAGTCATCGGCTTGATCTTCCCGATGCCGCCCCCTAATAGCGTTCTCAACAGTTGCGACTGGGAGTAGTCAATCTTTCGATTGACATCTTGGTTAAGCCCGATGTAGCACTCGAGCTGCCCATTGAATCCATTTCCAAGGCTAAAACTTGGACTGAATTGAGCGGGTAACTTGAACTCCTCGACCTCAACGCCAGCCCGATCGGAAAACTCCAATTGTTTCCGAGCGATGCCAATCATTCCGGCTCCCGAGATGACGCGGTATCGCCCCCACAACGGATCGTACTCAAGCATAAGTTGGTTCATATTTAATCCTTATCAGTCGAAGGGGCCATAAGTTGATAAAGCGTGATCGAGGTCACCAAAGTGAACATTAAGGGCTTGCTTAGATAGAGTTCGACCAAGTCACCTTGCTGAGGGTTGGCAACGATATGGAAAACAATTGCGCCTGCGTAAAGAAACATTCCAAACAACACGAACCAAAAGAACAGTGCCATTCGCATAGTGATGAGTGCAATGCGGGTTGGGACGACGGCGAATACACGTTGTCGTACCCAAGCGATGAAGTTCTTCGAAGCAAGGAAAAAAAACAATAGTCCAATACCGGGGGCGAGAAATTGTATCCAATCTGCATTGGGAATATTGAACTGGCGAACAACGCGCAGCGCAAGGAATTGCGAAAGCGTACAGATTCCAATCGGATTCAATAACCAAGCAAAAAACTCTTCGAGGA
>Ga0247838_1002867_pt1 | contig 20969 bp, 12 predicted proteins | sample LaCruzMarch2015__5_FD_189097 | JGI IMG/M metagenome (GOLD analysis project Ga0247838, IMG submission 189097) | Freshwater microbial communities from meromictic Lake La Cruz, Castile-La Mancha, Spain - LaCruzMarch2015_15m | ecosystem: Environmental > Aquatic > Freshwater > Lake | place: Spain... | reverse complement strand
CAGGATGCCCATGCCACGGTTTGCAACGATTGGAGATGCGCCCCAGCCGTTGCGTAAGTTGCATGGCGGGTTGTCAAATAATGTTTTTTTGCATACCCTACTCCCCATCGGATGCTGGAAAAAATCGCAGAGTATTTTTCTGATCCCCGGTTTGGCCGGGAGCGGATTTTTTGGGGGATTTCGCTCCCTGCGATTTTGTTTGTCCTGCCATTGCTCCTGGTGGTGATGTTTATGGACGAGATCCGGGAGGCCTGGGAGGCGCAGAAGCCGGTCCCGCCTGACGCATTGGTCGCGACCAACCCGGAGGCGTTGGAGCTCGCAAAAAACGAGATCCTCCTGGGAAATTTGCGCGAGGCGGAGGAAATCCTGAGGGCGGCGAGCCAGGGAGGCGGAGATCAGGCTGCGGCCGGACGGGTGCTCGGGGAGCTCCTCAGAGGGCAGGGAAGATTTCAGGAAGCTGTGGAGGCATTCAGCCGGGCGATTGCGCTGGCCCCGGTCGCGGAGGATTTTTTCCGCCGGGGCCAATGCGCGTTTTCCCTCGGAAACGATGAGGAGGCGGGCCGGGATTTTGCCATGGCCGCCGAGCTCTCGCCCTCAAACCCGCTGTATTCCAACCGGCACTATCTCTATTTGATCTCCCGCGGAGAAACGGAGGCCGTGCGGAACCGGATGAATCTTGATATTCAGCTCGGCATGGCAAACACGAAAGATGGCTGGATGGTGGCGGCCGCTGCCGTGGCACTGCAGGAGGACAAAGCAAACACCGCTGCCAACCTCCTCGCGGAGGCGTCCGCCCGCTTCTCGGCCGCGGACCTCGCAGATTTACTGCAGGCCCCGGCCTTTGATCCCTACCGTCAAATTCCGTCCGTCTCGGCGTTTCTTTTGAAGCCCTAGTGTTTCGAAACACGCCCAATGCTTCGCACTTCTGAGCGGCTGTCTAAAACGATCCTTTCGCAGGAACGGAAGCGTTTCGGGTCGCTTGGTAGGCGCCGCAACTTCCCCTGACCACCAGATGCGGGGTCAGGAGCACCGTACGTGGAGGCCACTCCGGCTGTGCGATGCGCTGCATCAGGGTGTGAAATGCCGTGACTCCGATTTCCCGGCAGGGTTGATGAATCGTGGTCAGCGGCACGACAAAAAGCGTGGAGAAGCGGACGTCATCGAACCCCGCCACCCGGACCTGACCGGGCACGCTCAACTGGAGTTGCTCCAGCGTGCGCATCAAGACCGCTGCGGTATGGTCGTTGGCGCAGATGAAAGCGTCAAAAATACTTCCTGCCGTCAGCTTGCGCACAAATTTCAAATCGGCCGGATCGCCCCACGACACCCAGTCCGGACGCAGTTCGATCTGGTGGCGCAGGAGGGCCTCGCGGACTCCGGCAATGCGGATATCCACGCTGGAAGCCGAGTGCGGACGCGCCACAAAGGAGATCCGCCGGCAACCCAACCTCACCAGATGCTCGGCAAGCAGATAGGCTCCCGCAAGGTTGTCAACCCCGACCAAATCGAAGTCGCTCCGGCTCGGAAATGCGCGCAGATCGCGGTCGAGCAACACGACTTGAATGCCTGCGTCGCGCAGACGCGTGGCAATCCGCTCGTTTACCGTTTCGTTGTCAGCCGACAGCTCGAAGGGGGCAAAAACCACGCCCTGCACCTGGCGCTGGATGAGCTGCTCGCAAAGCTCTTCGGCGTGGTCGCGGCTCAGGTCGCCATCGCCATGGGATGAACCGCCCCAGATCACGCTGTAACCATGCGCCCTTGCCAGGCTGGCAATCTCGCCGCAGATCACCCCAAATATTTCCGTTGTATCGAGACCGGGCACAAGTAGACCGAGCTGCTTTGACGCGGGGGCTGGCGACTCGGAGCGGACGTAAGATCCCGAACCGGCGCGGCGCTCAATGAGGCCCTCCGCCTGGAGATCCCGCATCGCTCTTGCAACGGTCGGACGGGAGGTGCCGAACCGCTCGACAAGCTGTGCCTCACTCGGCAGGCGCTGCGCTTTTCCACATTTCCCGGAAAGAATGGCTTCACGGAAGTGATCGGAAATCACGCGATGGAGAGGACGCTTTGGCATGGAGTTGGCAGGTTGAGGATCTGATATTACAGGTTTTAAGAACCTGAAAGATATTTGTTTTTACTCCCCGAGCCGTCTGACAAATCCTCCGGGTGAGAAATGGATCTCCCGAAGCCCCTTTTTCTGACCATCTCCCCACTCGCTATTTTTAATCTGCGGCTAAACCTTCTTTAGTCTTTCGTTTATCACATGAATCCACGCCTCTTCCTTTGGTCTCTCGTCTCCGCGCTTGCGGGGTTTCTCTTCGGCTTCGACACGGTCGTCATCTCCGGCGCGGAGAAGACGATCCAGGCGCTCTGGGGGCTGAGCCCTGCAATGCATGGCCTCGCCATGAGCGCCGCCCTGTGGGGAACCGTGCTCGGATCCGTCGTGGGGAGCTGGCCGACGGATCATTTCGGAAGAAAGAAGACGCTCTTCTGTATCGGGTCGCTGTTCCTTGTGGGCTCCTTATGGTCAGCGGGCTGCAACGACGTCTATTCGTTCATGATCGCGAGGTTTCTCGGCGGGCTCGGGATCGGCATCTCGACCGTGGCCTCCCCGCTCTACATCTCGGAAATCGCTCCGCCGGAACATCGGGGAAGGCTTGCCGGGATGTTTCAGTTCAACATCGTCTTCGGCATTCTCGTCGCGTTCCTCTCGAACTTCCTGCTGGCCGGGATCGGGGAAAATGCCTGGCGGTGGATGCTCGGGATCATGGCGGTTCCTTCGATCATCTACACGCTCGCCTGCCTCATCATTCCCGAGAGCCCGCGCTGGCTGATCGGTCGCAAGAATGACCGGGCCGCCGGGGCACGCGTCATCCGTCTCATCTACCCGAATGCCCCGGAGTCCGAGATCGTGGCGAAGGTGGATGAAATCGCCTCGGTGTCCCACGACAAGACGAGCACTGGTCGCTTTTGGAGCACGCAGCTGAAGACGCCGATCCTGCTCGCCTTCCTCATCGCGTTCTTCAACCAGCTCTCCGGCATCAATGCGATCCTGTATTTCGCGCCACGGATTTTCGAACTTGCCGGGCTGGGAGCCAAGGCCGCGTTGCTCCAGTCAGTCGGCATCGGGATCACCAACCTCATCTTTACCTTCATCGGTCTCTGGCTGATCGACCGCCTTGGCCGCCGCACCCTGCTTTACATCGGCTCGTTTGGTTACATCGCATCTCTCGGCCTTTGCGCGTGGGCATTCTTCACCAAAACTTTTGCCATCGTTCCCGCTTGCGTCTTTGCGTTCATCGCCGCCCATGCGGTCGGACAGGGAACGGTCATCTGGGTGCTGATCTCGGAGATTTTCCCGAACCGTCACCGGGCGCAGGGTCAGTCGCTCGGCAGCTTCACCCACTGGATCTTTGCCGCCCTCCTTACCCTATTTTTCCCGTCGATGGTGACGGCATTCGCTCCCGGATACGTGTTTCTCTTCTTCTGCTTCATGATGGTCCTCCAACTCATCTGGGTGAAAATGATGGTGCCCGAGACCAAGGGGCGCACGCTCGAGGACATCGAACGGAATCTCGAAGCCTGACCCAAACGGCACAAAGATGGACAGGCCAGTGACGATTTACCGGGACGCCGCCTCTCTCGCCGGGGTCATATCGGATTTCCAAGTCAAGACAGCCGCCGCATTTCCCCGTCTCAGCGGCCTCTGCGGCTTCGACGGCTTCATCGACACCTTCGTGCGCCTGCAAACGCCCGCGACAATGGCGGAATTCGGCCCGAAAGTGGCCGATGCCGCTGGCATATCCGCTTCCTACCCGGTGCGCCACCTGGGCGACAAATTCGGCGGCAACGGCCCGCTCTTTGTTTCCGCGATGCACGACATCCACGCCGGGGAAATCGATCTGACCTACATCGGAGCCTTGGGATCCAGAGAAGTTCTGCCGATCTTTCAGGCTGCGCTGGAGGGAAAAACCAGGCGTCTTTTCACGCTGGCCCAACCCGCCCACACCACTTGCCTGGAATTCACCGATGGCAAAGTCATGCTCTGCGACATGGCTCCCTGCGGGGATGTGACCTGGGATCGCTTGCTGGAATGCGTGGGCGAAGCTGTTTTGGATGAACTCCTGCGCGACGCCCAATTCATCAGCGCCGTCAACTGGGGCAAACTCCCTCACGCCGGGATGATCTGGAGCAGGATTGCCGGCCGCCTGGCCGGACTCGGAGTCCCTGCAAAGGAAACCCACTTTTTCATGGATTTGGCGGAATTCGAAACCCGTCCGCCCGCTGACCGCGAAGATTTGCTGTCCCGACTGGGACCAATCACAGGCCAGTGCCGGACCATCCTGAGTTTCAACCTCAAGGAAGCATGGCAGATGGCGGAATGCTTCGACGGCAACTATCATGGAAAAAAATCTCCTGATGACGTCGCCGAGTTGGCCTCCCTCCTGCGCTCCCGCATCGATGTCGATCGCGTGATCATCCACCCGAATGACGGAGCCGCCTGTTCCAGCGCATCAGGAACGGTTTATGTGCCGGGGCCATATTGCCGGAATCCGTTGATTTCCACGGGAGCCGGAGACAACTTCGGTGCCGGCTGCCTCTCCGCCGCCATGCTCGGGCTCGACGACGCAGGGATTCTGCTCGCCGGAAACTGCGCCAGCGGCTATTTTGTGCGCTCCGGCAGATCTCCATCCTATCCGGAAATGGGGCGATTGGCCTCTTTGTGGGGTCTGGGAGAGCTCCCGGAACGTCTGCCTCTGCATCTATAAACGCCGCACGCGGCCAGATCGCGTCGAGGATCAGGTGGTTTCCCGGAATGGATGCTCTGGAGCAAAGTTTCCGTAACGCGCTCGATCAGCAAAAAATGGCCACCTGCGGCGACATCCGATTGGCTCAAGAAAGAAGACCAGTCTTTAGGGTCGAAGGATCGCCAAGGCGTTCGGCCTGGCATCGGTGGAGGAGAACTGTGCAAACACCGCAGGGCCTGCCAATCTTTCCACAGCAAGAACTCCGATCAATTTCTTCAAGGTGGAATGCTTCATGTCGCCTATTCGAAGGTTAGGGTGAGCGCGGGAACCCTTTCCGGTTGAACCTGGACGCCCGGGCCAATAATCACATACGAGTTCACGGACCCGTCGGTGATGTCGAGCGCCTCCCGGTCGGCGATCTCGAAACGGAATACGGCGACCGGAGTGCTTGTCCTCTGGTAGTCGGCCTGGATCATTTCGGTGACATCCACTTCAATCGATCCCGGATTGTCGTCGCTGGTGATGAGTTGAAGCTTCTTTGAGAAATTCTGATCGTCCGCGAAATGGGATGTTGAGAGGCCGTGCCAGCGCGCATCCGATGTCCACAGGTCATCGAGCCAGTCCTCCGCATGAAGAAGCCACAGCGGCGGCAATGGCTTGTCAGGGGCGTCCCGGTTGATCCTTGACACATAAAGGCGCAGGGTGGCGCGCGCCAGCTTCCTGCCATCGGGGGCAGGCAGGTGGAATAAAACGAACGCCTTGCGCACCCGGTTCGAAACGTTGGGATTGCCCACGTCGCCGATCTGAAGAGCGCCCGACTCGGGATTCACCTTTCCTCCTGGATCGCCGGAGATCGACCCGGAGTTATTGGCGTCATCCATGAAATAGGCGACGACTTCGTCGGGCATGTTGATCGAGTTCACGATGACGTCGTCAGCGGTCAAAGCGATTGGATAGAAGGCAATGGCGGTCAGGCAGGCGAGTAGTGGTTTCATGGGAGGGTTTAGTTTGTTTGATTTTCTTTGATTTCTTCGCGTGTTTCTTTCTCACCGTTCCATGGTTGTCGATGACTCCCATTTCCGGATTTCGATCTGATCGAACGTGACGTTACCGCCCTCCGAGAAAAGAAAAAGCCTGTTGCTGGAAGAGTTCTTTATCCCGCGCCTCACCACACATTGCTGGCCATTCAGCTCCACATCGATCAGGCCTTCCGGGCCGAGGATGACATCGATCGCCACCGGTTGATCGAGGGCTACATTTTTGACGCTTGCCATCCCCGGCGCAAAGTTGTGTTTGCCCGGTCCTGCCACCCGTCCGAATGAAGCGGTTTTTTCCGCTGGATTGAAAATCAGGGCGGTGCCGGTGGCGTAATTACCGCCCCCCTGGAATGACAGTCCGAAGGTTTTGGATCCGACGGAGGGACGTGCAGTCAGGCGGATGCGGGCCAGTGGAGGCAGCCCGTCGATGACCGCAGCAGCAAATTCCCCGGAGGATTTCACGGTGACGCTCCGGTCCCCGGCTTCCGAAGTTCCGATCAATGGATTGGCTTTCAAATCCAGGACCTCGCCGCGCACCGGGGTCATTTCAGGAACAAACTTTTCACCGAGCGTTCCATCGGGCAGTCGGACCAGTTCATGGATCACGGAGTCGCCGCCCCATCCGCCATCGCCGACCATGCCGACAATCAGACGGCGGCCGTCCTTATAGGGTGCGGTTTTTGGAACTCCGAGCGAGGAATCTGGGATATCCCGCCATGGCCCTAGGAGCCCATCGCCCACTCGTGCCGTTTGGGAGGCAAAGAAATAATGACCTCCTTGAAAGCGGAAGTAGTGCGGGCAATCGCAGTTTTTCGGCGCAAAGGCGAACGGAGATTTCTCTTCCTTCCAGTTTTTCAAGTCCGTGGATGTGTAAAAAAAGATCTGCCGCTGGCCGTCGCGCTGGCCGCGCGTCAGGAGACCATATCCTCCGCCTTCCATTTCAAAAATGTCCGGATCGCCGCCGGTAACCCCGGCAAAAGGCTTGCCGCCTTCGGGGGGGGCGAAGCGAATTCCATCCTTGCTGCGGGCGATTGTCACTCCCACCTCTGTTGTCCCTTTCTGGACCGCAGGGGCCATTTTTAAGTTCCATTGGAATCCGATATATTCCCCTCCGATTTTTGCGAACGAGCCGGTCCAGATGGCGCCTTCCTCGGGACTGCTTTTCACCGCGTCGGGATGCTCCACCCAATGCACCAGATCTTCGCTGGAAATATGTCCATAAGAAAGGCCTCCCCAACCCCAGCGCCGCTGCCAGTGGCTGCGGTCCTTGAGGTAGAACAGGTGCCAGCGCTTGCCGTCAAACATCGGAGCGCCGTCCCCTGCATGGGTATCGAATCCGCGCGGGCGGAAAAAGGGAGGTGTACTGTTGTTCGGCCCATAAAACTCCACCTCACGCTGAGCCACCGCGTCTTTTCCGCCGCTGCGCTCGATGATCTGTTGATCGGTCGCCACGCTGGCTTCGACGTTCAACGCCTTCACCGCCGGATGCGATGCCAGGGGCTTTCCCGCCTCTACTATGGAGCCCAGCGGCCATTCGACATCCAGTGGAACGCCATCCACGAAGAGCTCCATTTCCCATGCCGGGGGAGTCAGCCGGACGGTGACTTTATACGGTCCGTTTCCGATCAGCCGCAGGGGAGCCTTGACCCGGAAGAGCCCTCCCTTGGCGTCGGCCACATCACGGGCCGTCGTGAAAAAGCGCTTCTCGTTGAAATTCTCCTCCACCTCCTTCACGACGTCGGGATCGGCGCTCATGCGCAGTTCAAACACAAGCCGTCGATCGGCGCCTTCTCCCTCGACGGCAAGCTTCCAGCGTTCGCCTCCGTCGCTTGCCGACTCGCCGGCCAAAGTGACATCACCGCCGGCAGGAAGATCCGCCAGATCCACCGTGAGCGTGAGGCCCTCGTTGGCGGGCAGGGAAACCGTCGGCGAGGTCTTCTCCCCGGCAGCCGGGGAGATGGCCCTCACCGGGACAGTTGCAAGGAGTGTCCCGAGAAAGAATGCGAGAAGGCAGTTTTTCATTTATTTGTTGGTCTGGAGTGGATTTCTGCGCGGATGCGCTGGTTCGAGCCGGCTTCGAATTTTTTCCAAGCGGCGATTTGATCGAGCGTCGCGGAGTCGTCTTTTGCGACCTCTCCATAGTGCGGATATTGGTCAAATCTTGCGGCTCCGAGCGCGCGTGGGTCGCCGGTGCGGATGAGGTAGTCGTCCATGCGTTTTTTGAGAGCCCCCAGTGTGTTGGCCTGGGCCGGGTCATTGGCGAGGTTCTTCATCCTCCAGGAGTCGTTGCGGACATCGTAGAGCTCCCACGGTGGCCGAGGGCCGAATGCAAGAAGGGTCTTCGGATAAATCTCCGGATCGGCAAAGAGGCGCATCAGGGGATCGTAGGTAATCCCTTTTTCGCGGATGGCCGCCTCTTTCGCTGGTGGCGGCGGCGGGGTTTTCCAGAAATCATTTCGCCGGTTGTTTTTGGGATCGGCATCATTGCGAATCAGCAAAAATTCGTCGGTTTGAATCGCGCGCATCGGGTAGGAGGTGTCATGCCGCTCGATGCCGACCACCACAAAATCCCGGGTCGGATCAATCCTTCCATTCGCATCGGAATCGATGATCGGGACAAGGCTTCGGGCGGTCATCTCCTTCGGCGGGGTGAGCCCGGCCAACTCGATCAATGTGGGGGCAACATCCATCAGGTTGACGAAGTCGGTCACCGTGCGTCCGCCTCTGACTTTGTCTTTCCACATCAAGGCAAAAGGCATTCTGGTCCCGAGATCGTAAAGGTCGCCTTTGGCACGCGGGGCTCCCATGCCGTTGTCGGAGGTGAAGATGACCACGGTATTCTCGAGCTCGCCGGTGCTTGCGAGGTAATCGAGCATCTTGACCAGCTGGGCATCCAGCCATTCGATCTCATCGTAATAGTCGAGGAAGCTGTGGCGGGTGCCGGGGGTATCTACGAGGTATGGGGGAAGGACGACGTCATCGAGATTTTTGCCGCCGGCGGCACCACGAGCAAAGTGCTGCGGCAGGTGAGGCTCGCGGGGGCCGAACCAGAAGCTGAAAGGCTGTCCCTCCTTGCGATCCTTCAAGAAGGCTTTGAAGTTCTCAAAGTAGTCCACGTTGGATAATTCCGGTGGCGGAGCGGGATGGAGGGTGATCTGGTTGTAGCTGATCCCGACGGGGTCGGTTGTTCGGCCATCGCTCGACCAGAAACCCGGACCGAATCCCTTCCCGGTATAGCCTGTAAAATATCCGTGCTTCCGAAGGATATCCTGATAGGTCGGCAGGTGCCCGGGAAATCCGCTGAACAAAACCGACCCCGGTCCGAGCTCGTAAAAGTTGTGCCCCGTTAGCAAAGCGGCGCGCGAGGGGGAGCAGGACGGCGCGGAGCAGAAGGCATTGGTGAAGTTCATTCCTTCGCGCGCGATCCTGTCAAACCCCGGAGTTTTCACGACGGGGTCCCCGTTGAAACCGGTATGGGGGAACGATTGGTCATCGGTCAGCACCACCAGGAAGTTCGGCCGCTTTGCCGCAACATCCCCGGGCACGGCTGCCTGTGCCTGTCCTGCCGCAATAGCAACAACCCATAGGGCTGAAACCATCGTCCCGAACTTCGCGATGATCCGGGGCAGGGCTGTCGGCGAAGGGAGAGGGCTGGACTTGACGAGGCTCCTTTTCATTGTATCAAACAATCAGCAGAGGCACGGAGGAGCCGGGGGGGTAGAAGGAACGCTCATGATTTAAAGTTCTTCGGTCAGCGCTTGTCGGAAACACCGGATGGGAAGGGTTCCATGTCGGTCACCCCAAGGGGGCCTTTAAAAAGCAAGGCGGCGGGCTTTTCTCTCGGCTCGCCAAAATAGGTGTCCTTCACGGTGAGGTTCGTGACATTGGAAAGATATAATCCCAGCTTCGACCAGTTTTCGATTTTATTGCCTTCGAGAAGGATGTCGTGATGGAAGTCGGGGGCATCCAAAACCGGCTTCCTTTTGACGTTCTGGGAATAGATGCTGATCTGGGCCTGGCAGGGGTCGATGTGGAAGAGCTCATCAAATCCGCAATTGACGATTTCGTTGTTGCGGATGACCAGTCGGGCCGCCTGAAGCCCTTCAGGCCAGGCCGGCTCGTCGGAGATGTAGATGCCCGATGCGCTCACTCCGTCGATCCGGTTTCCTTCGACCAGGCCATCGGCGGCCTTGAGAAACATGCCATAGCGTCGGGAATTTAAAATCCGGTTATTGCGGACGACAAAGTTCCCGCCGATGCTCGTGTTATAGACTTGGGTGTTTGCCTTCTCCGAGCCAGCCGTCAACCCACCGGTCTCAATCGGATTTTTCAGCATAACATGACCCGTGGCGATATTGATCCGTTCGACCTCCGATTCCCCGAGGAGCCTGCCCGTTTCGGGATCCAAAAAGGCGAGACGCTCTCCGGGTTGAATTTGCTCGTTTTTCAGTGGGGCAAAGTCACCTTTGGCCGTGTCGTTCAGGCGCACCGAACCGAGGATCAATTCCGTGGGGGAGATGACCTGCCGGATGAAAACCGGACGGCCGTTGTAGATGCAAACCACGTCGTCCCCGATCCCTTCAAAAACGCAATCTTCGACCCAGGGTCCGCCACCCCGGCTCCCGTAAATGTGGATGACGTCCGCATTGCCGCCCTTCCAGCGCCCCGGTTTGATCAGCGCTTTGCATCCCAGGATGTTGATGCAGTCGTTATAGATTCCAGTGTATTGTCCGCCCCCGGAGGCGTAGGTCGTGATCCCCTGCATCGTGACTTGTCGGCAGTATTCAAAGTCCGCAATGGGAAGGTTATTCCGCGCAAGGACGGTAAAGCGATCACCGACGCTCAAATCATGCTCCCAACCACTTTTCAGGTCGATAAAAGGCAGGCGATAAACTCCGTCCGCCAGTTTTTCGGCCGTTTGGTAGAGGAAGAAATTACGGGCTCCGTCGCGCAAGCGGCCGGGGATGTCGGGGTCGAGCGGGACACACTGGTTGATGCGCTTGGCGTTGAGAAATTGGGGGTCGTCCAAAGTGGGATACCCCTCTGCGACGGCGAAGTCGATCTGGGGGGGATCGGCCTGGATCCGTTGGATCGTCCCTTGCGTGAATGGCAGGGGATCGTAGTCGATGACGAAATCCCGGACGATCACCCGCTCGCAGTTCTTGAAATGAAAGATGCCCTTTGTGGGGTCCGTTTGAAGAAGCAATGCCCCGGCCCCGTCGATGACGGTGTCTTTCAAGCCGTCGAGCAGAAAAGATCGCCCCTGGGGGCCGCGAGATTTGGAGCCGCTGATCCGGTAGGTGCCTTTGGAAAATTGCACCTTGCAGGGAACACCGCAGGTCTTGGCGGCATCGAAAGCTGCCTGAATCGCCTGGGTGTCGTCCTGGCCGTCGTCGGGGCCCGCCCCGAAATCGGCGACATCTATCGTCTTTGTGACCGGCAATTCGGTGAGCGGGAGCGGACGCGGAAACCATTCGCCGGGCTTCTTGCCGGGAAAGGAGGATGTCCAGTTCATGGGAGGCTTGTTTTCTGCAGGAGCGGCTGTCGCAGGGGATGTGGAAGGCGTCGAAGTCTCCGGGGGCTCTGCCGCGTGCAGCTGGCTCGCAAGGCCAGCCAGTCCCAGAAAGACCAGGGCGACGATGAGTGGCAAGGCCATTACTGGCGTTGGAAAGGGAGGTTTCATCCGGAGTTTAAAGGTCGCCGCCAAGAAAGCCTGACCAGAGTCCGATGTCTTTCTCCGGGAGTCTCAGAAAATCGTGTCGGGGACAGGGGGAAAACATACATGGGAACCCTAACACTCGGAAGGGGTTGATCAATGGCGTTTCGCAACAATGATGTTTTACGTAAAACTATTCCTTTCGGACAGAGGAGGACATGCCCGCAGCGGGCGGGAGAAACCAGTCTTTTCCACAAACGAATGATCCGCAAAAACGGAAGGGGCAGGCGAAGACAGTCAGAACGTGGCTCAGGGCAAGGCGCAGCCCGGGGCATCGCCGGATTGGTGGACCACACAGCGCGAGCGATCCATGAAGCCGGCGGGCGGGAAAAACTCCGCCTCGGGGCACCGGGGCGGAAGCGTGACTTCGGCATGGAAACCGTCCTCGCGCACGGACCACGCGACGTGAACGACGCCATGCCGTGTCGGGACGCCGCCCTCAGCCATGGACAGTCCGCAGGGGTTGGGGGCAAAGATCAGCTTGCCGTCAGGGGTTTCCTGGCGGAGGCCCAGCACGTAGCGGCTGATCCAGGCGGTGGGAGCGGCGGACCAGGCATGGCAGAGGCTTCGCGGGCGGGCAGCCCAGGTGCCGTCGCGATAGGTGCTTCCGGTCTGCCATTCCTCCCAAAATGTCGTGGCACCGGCGGCGATCATCCGCCCCCATTTCTCCCGGATAAAATCCAGCCCCTCCGCAGCCATTCCGACAGACCCCAGTGCCTCCAGCAGATAAAACGAGAAGAAGGGAGATGTTTGCGCGAGCGAGGAGTCCTGGAGCGTTCGCCGCAGGAGGCTTTGGTTGTCCGCGCGGGAGAGGCCGCTCACCACCGCCAGCGCCTGGGTATGCTGGGAAAGCCGGCCCCCGGCGGCCGGATCATCGGGGGCGATGCAGTCGCGATAAAACCCCATTTCCTCACACCAGAACACCCGATGAAAATTTTCGGCGATGCGCGCGGCGGCGCGGCCATGACGTTCCGCGCCTTCCGGCAAACCGGCCCATTGGTTCAAACGTTCGGCGCAGCGCAGGGCATGGTAGTAGATGGCATTAAGCGGAGCGATGCAGCCCGCCCTCCCCAGGGGAGCCCAGTCGATCAACACCCAGCCCGGCACGTTTTCCAGGAGTCCGCTGGAATTAGCCAAAGGTTCAAAAAAGCCGAGCAACCCCTCCCCGTGAGCCAACATCTCCCGCAGCCACGCCGGATCGGCCTCCCAGATGGCCGCGTCCTGCAAGGCGACCAGCCACCAAAGCGCATAGTCCATGATATCGAGGCGGCCGTCGTCCCGGTTGGAAATCGAGGGGATGAACCCGTTCGCGTATTGGCTGTGCGCAAAGTCTTCGATGAATTTCCGCACGATCGCGCGATCGCCAAACGCATTTTGGATCACCAGAAGCTGAACCCTGCCATCGCCCAGCCACTGGACCTGTTCCCGCCATGGACAATCCATGAGACGGTCGTGCAGGCAGAGCTGCTGGGTATAGGCGCCGGTCGTCCAGATATTCCGGACCAGCGGGTCGCTGCACTGGAAGGCTCCCCGAGGCTCCACCGGGTAGGTGCAAAATGTCGCGCCGACCCCATGAATGACCAACGGCCGGGTGAGATTCCGAAACGTGAGCTGGAGAAAACGGAACCCTTTCCAGTCATAGACCCGATGCCGTTGGCGCCCTTCCCGAAGGATATACCGGTCAGCGTAGTGCGTGCCTTGGCGCATGGCCTGCACCCTTCCAGCCGTAAGCATTTCGCCATAGACCATATCGACCATGGCCCCGTCATTTCCCTCCACATCCAGCCACCCGTAGCCGTTGATTTCCCGGCCAAAATCAAAAATCACCGTCGCGCAGCGGCGCTCGGGTTGGTCGGGGGCATTGGCATAAGGCTGTATGACCTCCATGCAGCCCGTGGCGCCTTCCAGGAGGTTTGCCGCTCCGGAAACCATCGTGAGCGACGGCTCCTCGGGGACATCCTGCAAGAGGGTGACCGCAAGGCTTTGATACGACTGGTAGCTCCACATCTGGGGGAAGTGTTCCTGGTCGAGCACTTCGGCAACGCGTGAGAGGGCGACGGGGAGGAGATCGAACTCCTTGATCTGCGGGATTCCCCGAGGAAACTCGCGGCCGGCCCAGGGGGCGGTCACCGCGACAGCCAGGGGCCAATGCGCATCATCGTAGTCCGCCGCCAGCCATGGTTCTTCCAAGCGGCCATCGTAGATTTCCTGCGGACCATACATGAGATTCCGCCGGAATGATGGGAGCAGGAAGGCTTCCACGCGGGAGATGCGCCATGTCGTATCGCTCTCCATATCGACTCCCCCGCCGTGCAGCGAACACCAGAACGCCGGCTCGGGACAATACGCATGGGCGGTAAAATAGCGGAAATGGATCAACTGAACGGCGATCAGGTTGTCGCCCTCCCGCAGATTCCCGCTCACTTCGATCTCATCCACCCTCCTCACGGCGGTGCCGGAATGCGCCGGGCCGCTCGAAACCGGTTCCCCATTGAGCCAGAGCCGATACCGCCCGGAGCAGGTGACGCGCAAGATGCAGGGCGACCCGTCACGGTTGGCGCGAAAGGCTTTCCGTGCCCGAAGAAAGACCTCCTCGGATTTTTCCAGGCCTCCGAGCCAGATGGCGCTCATGCCTTGGATTCCGGGGCGATCCCCTCGGGGCCGACCATTTGCTCTTTCTCCAGATACACAGCGCCCTGGGGCCACATGAGGCCATCCTGCGGAAGCGGCACATCCCCGCTGAGCAAGGGATCGCCGGTGCGCGACATCCATCCGTGGAGCCGGGCGCGCAGATCTTCCAGCACCTCCAGCATCTCCGGTTGGGCCGCAAGGTTATTGCCTTCCTGAGGATCCAGCAGGAGATCGTAGAGCCGCTCCTCCGGGAGGGTTTGTGTCCTCCATTCGGTCTTGTCGAGCCAAAGGGATTTTGGCGGGCAATCGTCGCAATTTGTCAGAACCGGGCTCCGGAACTTCGAGTCAAAGCGGCGGATGTATTTCCAGCGATGCGTGCGGATCGCGCGCTGGGGCTCGTAGGAGGCATGATACGTCACCTCGGCGAAGATCTCGTCATGAATCTCCTCCCGCAGGCCCCGCACCAGCGGCAGGAGAGAGCGGCCCTGAAGCCATTCCGGATTCTCGATCCCGAGCAAATCGCAGACGGTTGGAAAGATGTCCAGATGGGTGACCATGGCATCGCAGACTTTTCCGCCCGAAAGCCCGGAAGGACCGCGCAGGATCAGATAGACTCCGGTGCCATGATCGGTCAGATGGCATTTCATGGCCGGCATCGCCAGGCCGTGATCGGTCGTGGCGATAACCAGCGTGTTCTCCGCGAGCCCCGAGGTATCGAGGGCAGCCAGAACACGCCCGATGTTGCCATCCAGAATGCGGGCGTCGGATTTGAATCGCGCCATGTCCGCACGGTTTCCGGGCGTGTCAGGAATCGGCGGGGGGACCGCCGTGTAGCGGGGATCATCGCGGGGATCATTTCCGGAAAACTCCCGGTGCGTTTCAAAAAATCCGACCGACAGGAAAAATGGTTTCCCGTGCTCCCGATGAAGATACCCGACGGCTCGGGAGGCGATCTCCTCCCCGGCCAATCCCTGCAGCGGAAGAATCTCCTCGTATCCGATTTTTTGCGGCTGCTCAAACGGTGCAACGTGCTGGATCCCGCAGAGGGCGGAGGTGTAGCCGGCGCGGTGAAGCGTATGAACGAGATGCTGTCCATAGTCGTTCAGCTTCCAGCCGAGGTGGGCGAGCCCGAGCATGCCATTGCAATGCGGCGCCATGCCGGTGAGAAGCCCCGAACGGCTTGGCGAGCAGGTGGGCGCCACGCAGAAGGCCTTCCGGAAAAGGACGCCTTCCCCGGCCAGGCGTTGCAGATGGGGGGTGTCCACCGCACAGCCATGCGGTTGGATCCACCGACCGGTATCATGCGAATGAATGTAGACGATGTTCGGCAGGTTCATTGCTTCCTTCTTCTCGCAGGGATTCCTCTTCGTTGCAAGGGTCTGCCCGGGAGGCCAGTTGCCGGGCGTCCCAGGCGATGGACTGGCCCGGCACGCACTCCGCGGCCGGCAGGCCCCCGGCCTGAAACCAGACCGCCTGCGAATTGGCCGGGTCGGATGAGATCCGAATTTCCTGATCGCTGATCCGTAAGGAGATCGATTGCCCTTGGATCCGGAAACGGAATGCGAGCGATTTCCAATGGGCCGGCAGGGAGGGCGCCACAGAGACCCGATGCCCCCGCAGGGAAAGTCCCGCAAATCCCAAAGCCACGGCCATCCAAGCCCCTCCATTGGCTGCGGGATGCGTGCCGCCAATATAGAGGTCGCCGACAAATTGTTTGGAATCACCGGTCAAATCCACGGTCGCGGTCTTCATGAAAAAGGGATAAGCGCGCTCGGGCAATCCGATGTGCGCGGCCAGCATGGCATACGCACAGGCACTCAGTGAGGACCCGTGCTCGGTCCGGTGATTGTAATATTCCCAATTCCGTCTTTTGACCTCCATCGAGTGGTCGTCACGGAAGAGGTTCAACATGAGCGCCACGTCGGCCTGCTTCAAAATCCGCGTGGTTGTGGCGACGCCGCTCCCTCCCCCAAGGTATTCGTTCGGATGGAGAACCCGGGACTTCAGCTCCTCCAGCGTCACATCGTCCAGCGAGAAATAGCCGTCAAATTGTGGAATGATGCCGGTTTCCGGGTCGGGCCGTGGCACATGAAGGGAGGAATTCATCGCCTGCCAGCATTCCACCTCGCCCTCGAAGTCGAGCCGGGCTTGGAGCTGCCGGTATTCCGCCGGGAAGCGCTCCTGAAAATATTCCAGGAGGTCGAGCGCCGAATCCATCGCGCATTTTGCCATGCGATTCGTGAAGGCATTGTTGTGAACCCGTTCGTGGTATTCGTCTGGACCGACGACATCGAGAAGTTCGTAGCGGCCTTTCTCCGGCTTGAAATAGGCATAGGAAAAAAGAAAGCGGGCGCACTCGATGAGCACCTCCATCGCACCGTCCCGCAGGATTGTGGCATCTCCGGTCCAATCAAAATACTGCCGGATCGCATGGACGATATCCGCACTGACGTGGATTTGCTTGTCCCGGAAATGGGTGCGCAACGGACGATTTGTCAGCACATCGGTGACGTTAAAATCCGTGCAGGCATCATCCCCGGTCTCCTGGCTTTCCCAAGCGTAGAAGGCACCCCGGAACCCATAAGATTGCGCCTTCCGCCGGGCCCCATCCAAAGTGTGATACCGGTAAAGAATCAGGTTCCTTGCGACTCCGGGCTCCGTGAGCGTAAAGACCGGCGTCATATACATCTCGGTGTCCCAAAATACGGCTCCCTTGTAAACCTGGCCCGACAAGCCACGCGCCGGAATAGAGACCCGGTCGGAATGCCGGGGAGCGGTCAGCTGCAACTGATAGAGGCTGTAGCGCAGAGCGAACTGCGCCTCATCGTCTCCCTCGATCCGGATGTCGCATCCTTCCCAGATCGCTCTCCAGCGATCGGCGTGCGCCTTCCTCAAGCTGTCATAGCCTGCCTGGAGCGCCTGTCCGCCCAGCAGGACCGCCGGGCGACGGACCTCTCGGGATGGCTCGTCGAGCGATGTGAAAATCGAAAGATATTTGTAAAAAACATAGCCCGTCCCCGGCGCGGCCTGAAACCCGACCTCACGGAAGCCCTCGGCCCGGGAGAACTCCGCAGCGGTTGGAAGGCCCGAAAAATCCACGGTTTCGCACACAGTAATCTTGGTCCCCAGCTCTCCGGTTTTTGCCTGCACCACGAGCTGTTCGCCCTCGCGCTCGTTCGTGATCTCGACGAGGTGCGGGCCGTTGATATCCCAAACTCCGGCGTCCACCCCGGTGCGAAGCCGGAGCGCCTCCGGCACCGAGCAGGAGACGGTGTATTTCATACAGAGCAAATGCGGCTGATCCTGCGAGGCGAAGCGCTCGGCCTCTACGGTCACCAGCGCCCCGTCGCAGGCGAATGTCGTTTTGCGCCGGTGAAGGGCCTGGCGCAGATCCAGCGTCTGCTCGTGAGAAGCCACCGCCGCAGAAAGAACCGAGAGCTCCTGTCCGCGAAACCAGACCGACGTCGAGAGGCCGTTCGGGGCATTCACAGGCTCCCGCCAGCAGCCCTCCACCTGATCATAAACCCCGTTGAGAATGCAGGCGGTCTTTTCCGGGCTGCCGAACTCTTCCAGCGTCCCCCGATATCCCAGGTAGCCGTTTCCGATCAAAAATCGGTTGCCATTCAGCGTGATGTCGTTGGCTTGAAAACTGGCTTGAGTATAAATCCACATAGGTTGATCGAAAGCGGTCCCGCCCGAATCCCATCGTGCCGCCGATGCCCTCCGAACTCAAGGGGCCACGGGAATAAAAATTTTATACGTAAAATGACAAATCCGGCACTCCCGGTTGATATTATGCCCGATCGGGTGCCATACTCCTTCTGTGCACACGACCAGGAAACCACACCGCCCGTTGACATGGCCCTCCCCTGCCCCCCTGCTTCGCCACATCCTGTTCGGCCTCGCGCTCCAGGCTGCCGCTTGCAGCTTATCCCATGCAGCATCCGCCGACAAACCGAACATCATCGTCATTCTCAGCGACGATTTCGGCTACGGCAGCGCGGGGAGCTACGGTGCTCCAGCCAGCTTGCGAACACCCAACCTCGACCGGTTGGCCACTGAGGGGCGGCGGTTCACGCAAGCCTACGCCCCCTCCTCGGTATGCTCGCCGACGCGCTATGGCATCATGACGGGACGCTACTACTGGCGCACGCCGGTCAAGGACGGCGAGGTGCTTCCCGCAAACGCGCCGCTGCTCATTGAGACCAACCGGCTGACGCTCGGCTCTCTCTGCAAAGGCCAGGGCTACAATACGGCCGCCATCGGCAAGTGGCATATCGGCCTCGGCACGTCCAATGGGACCGATTGGGCGGACTGGAGACGTCCGGTGGATTGGAGCGCATCGCACGCGCCGGGACCGCTCGCGGTGGGGTTCGACTATTTTTACGGCCTGGCAGCAAATGTCGGCAACCACCCGCTGGCTTACGTCGAGGGCGACTCGCTCGTTGACAAGGCACCCGGTCAGATTGTTTCCATTGAAGGTCAGGGGAAGGACCAAAAAACGTTGGGCATCGAGCCGCTGCGCAAGGACGACGAGGTGATGCGCAAGCTCACCGACAAGGCCGTCGATTGGATTGAGCAGAACAAATCCCGCCCATTCTTCCTCTTCTTCGCCCCCAACGCCGTCCATGAGCCCGTCACGCCCTCGGCCAAATTTACCGGCAGCCCCTACGGCAAATACGGAGATTTCATCGAGGAGCTGGATTGGAGCGTCGGCCAGATCCTCAGCACCTTGGACAGGTTAAAGCTGGCCGACAATACCCTGGTGATCTTTACCAGTGACAACGGCGGCGTTATTAATCCGAACAGCCCGAATCATGCCGAGGCGATGAAGGCGGGCCTGAAGATCAACGGCGCATGGCGCGGCAGCAAGCACTTCGAGTGGGAGGGCGGCTTCCGCGAACCCTTCCTCGTGCGCTGGCCGGCCAAGGTTCCCGCAAACACCGTGAGCGACCAAATGATCTGCCTCACCGATGTGCTCGCCACACTCTCCAGCATTTTGCAAGTGCCTCTGCCCGACGGCCCGGCTGCGGAAGACAGCCTGGATGTCAGCCGCGCATTTTTCGAAACAACGCCTGGCAAGCCCGTGCGCGACCATGTGATCCTGCAATCGTCGAAGGGCGCTTTCTATGCCATCCGGCAGGGCGACTGGAAGCTCATCGAACGCCAGAACCCGCCGCCATGCAATCCACGTAACGCGAAAAAGCTCGAGGCAGAAAGGCAACAAGCACCGAAGGCGGACCAACTCTTCAACCTGGCCACCGACCCGGCGGAAACCAAGGATGTTCGCGCGGAGAACGAGGAACTCGCCGCCAAGCTGCGCAAACTGCTTGTTGAAAGCCGGGACCAGGGACGCACAAGGGATTGAATACTGATAAGTCATCCGATTTTTCCGAACTACCCCTCCGCATTTGGGACAACCTGCATGCGGCCACCGTCTCCGGGCTGACTATTGCCCTCCTGGGGGGTGCCGCAGGCGATAGCCTATCATGAATATGACTCATCTTCCCCCAGCTTGGTGTCCCGCAGGAGTTACCGGGCAAGCGCCCTTCCGGAAACGGATTGTTCCCTGGCGCAAGACCTTTAGCCGCAAGCAAGGATCAGCGATGGTGCCGCACCGCTCCATGATAAGAACCTGGAGCGCCTTGGCTCTGGAGAGCGCCATCCTCACCATCTTTCTGTGCGGCCTTGCCTGTACGGGTTTCTGTGCCGGGACGGACATCGCCCCGGATATGCCGGCACAGCATGGCCCGGAGGTTCGTGGCGGCCCCTTGCGGCTCGCTGGCGATGCTTATCCGCGCGCCTTCTTTTTCCGGCGTTCCGAGAGCCAGGCGGACGGCGGCAAGCTGACGTTTCAGGAGTGGGAGGAAAGCTTCCGTCCGCTCATGGGCATCATGGGGAAGGCGTTGGACGAGGAGGTGCCGGGGCGCTCGCACAACATCGGGTTCTTCACCCGCTTCAAGCAAGCCCATCCGGATCAGGGCGTGCTGCTGCATTTCAACGGAAACGCGCGCGATCCGCGCTGGGAGTCACAGCGGTTTTTCGCCGGCCACTGGCTGTATTTCAACGGGGCGAAGGTTTTGTCGGCGGCGAGTCCTGACGAGCAGGAGAGCGTTCTTCAGGTTTCCGACGCCTCGCTGTTTGAGACCGGCACGGGCCGCTATCGAAATTCCAATGACGACATCGGGCTTTGCGTGCTGGGGGCGGATGGACGCCCGGACTGGAATGAGAGCGAGCAGGTGCAGCTTCTCTCCGTGGATCGCGGGAAGAACACCATCCGGGTCCGGCGCGGTTGCTACGGCACGAAAGCGCGGGCATTTCCAGCTGGGAAAGCCTACGCCGCGGCGCACTGCACGGAAGGGCCGTTTGGAAAGGACTCGAACACGCTCTGGTTTTACAACTACTCGGCGACCTGTCCGAAGGATGCGCGGGGGCAATCCTGCGCGGACGTCCTCGTCACGCATTTGGGCGAGATCTTCGGCAGCGGCGGCCCGCTCGCCGCGTTTGACGGGCTGGAGTTTGATGTGCTCAACAACGTCCCTGGCGGCGGGCGCCCCAGGAGCGTGCGCGGTCCCGACTGCGACGCCGACGGCGCGGCGGATGGCGGAGTCGTCAGCGGAGCGAATGTTTATGGGGCGGGGGTTATTGAGTTCTGTCGCCAACTCCGCTCGCAGCTGGGGGAGGGCAGAATCATCATGGCCGACGGCGCAACCAAACGGAACACGTCCCAGCGCGCGTTCGGCATTCTGAACGGCATCGAAAGCGAAGGCTGGCCGCACCTCTCGGACCACGAGATTCGCGACTGGTCCGGCGGGTTGAACCGGCATTTTTTCTGGG
>Ga0247838_1002849_pt1 | contig 21120 bp, 21 predicted proteins | sample LaCruzMarch2015__5_FD_189097 | JGI IMG/M metagenome (GOLD analysis project Ga0247838, IMG submission 189097) | Freshwater microbial communities from meromictic Lake La Cruz, Castile-La Mancha, Spain - LaCruzMarch2015_15m | ecosystem: Environmental > Aquatic > Freshwater > Lake | place: Spain... | reverse complement strand
AGTCGAACTTTGCCATGACGAGGGCGCTGAGGAGAAAGCTGCCACTCATGAGCAGCACGGCCTTGATGATCTGCACCCAGGTCGTCGCAAGCATGCCGCCGAAGACCACATAGACGACCATCAGGATTCCCACGCCAACGACCGCAACTTCATACGAGACGCCGGGAATAAGTTGGCGCACCAGAGTGCCGGCGCCGACCATCTGCGCGATCATGTAGAAAATCGAAACCGTGAGCGTGCTGAGCGATGCCATCGCCCGCACGGGTCGCGGGCTCAGGCGATAGGCCAGGATGTCTGCCATCGTGTATTTGCCGGCGTTGCGCAGCGGCTCGGCGACCACGAGGAGAACGGTCAGGTAAGCCACGAGGAAGCCTACCGAATACATGAAGCCGTCGTACCCGTTGGTAGCGATCATGCCGGCAATGCCGAGAAAGCTGGCGGCACTCATGTAGTCGCCGGCGACGGCGAGGCCGTTCTGCCATCCTGTAATCCGCCGACCGGCGGCGAAGTAGGCGCTCGATCCCGAGGATTTCCTTGCGCTGAAGTAGGTGATGACAAGCGTCGCGGCCACAAAAGCCAGGAACATCCAGAGAGCCACCCCGCCGGGCAGCGCAAGAGCAAGCACGGGACTCACCGGCCGAACCTCCCCAGAATCGATGTCACCCGGCGGTCCCAACCGGCCGCCGCAGCGACGTAGAGGAAGGCAATGATCCACGCCATAAAAAATTGCGAAAGCGCAAAGAGGTAAGCCCAGTTCACTGCTCCCCAAACCTCACGCGACATCAACTCGGGAAACCAGCCGACCAGCACAGGCAGCGCAAAATAGTAGACCACAAAAAAGATTGTCGCCGGCACCACGAACTTCGCCTTCGCAACGAGCAAAGCTTTGAATTCCGAATCTTCCGCAATCGCCATCCAAGGAACGGCTCCTGCTTCCTCCTCGGCAGTTCTCTCGTGGGAGGGCTTCTCGGGGCCGCGACCCAGCGGCGCAATGTCCGTTGGTGAGGCAGATTCCGGGGTCAGGTCTTGGCGGGGGATGTCAGGCATGATCGGGACGCGCTCAACAGAAAAAGGAATGATTCATCGGGCGCAAGCCTAATCCGCCGGGAACCGCCGCCGTGGGTGGATTTGTCGGCAAGGGGACCCGGTGAGAAACATCTGCCATCGCCGCGGATTAGAAAATTTTGCTGCGCAAAATGGAAGGAAACGCGTTGGACGCTGTGCTCTGACTTCTCGCAGCTGTGGGAATAGAGCGTTTTAAGAAGAAAGGTAGCCGCGCCCGTGAGGGCGTGGAGGGAGGGACTCGAAGGAATGGCAGAGGCCACCGTCTCACGACGACGGCTACGTCATTATTTAAACCGCTCTAAAGGTCGTTTTCCTGCGAAAAGTTTTCGCCGGCGTGGCAGGTTGATTCCAGCCAGGCCTCGTAGGCGGGGTCAACGTCCGCACTTGCCAGAGCCACGATCTCGGGGGTTTGGTAGGGATGGATTTCGCGCAGCCGTGCGACAAAAGCGGCATACCCCGGATCGGGGACTTTGAAGAGAACCATCACCTCATTTTCCTCCTGGATACGCCCCTCCCACCAGAAGATCGAGCGGGCACCGCGCAGCAAGGTGCCACAGGCAGCGAGGCGTTCCCCAATGAGCGTTCGGGTCGCGGCCTCGGCATCGGCCTCAGAAGCGAAGGTTGAAAGAACAAGCCTCATGCCACAGCCGCCATCGCTGGCAGCACGCTGGCAGGACGCACGATCCATCCTCCGCCCAGCACAAGATCTCCATCGTAAAACACGGCGGCCTGGCCTGCCGTGACCGAGCGCTGCGGCTCGCGGAGCACAATTCGCGCACGCCCTCCGGGCAGCGGCTCAACCGATGCGGCTGTTCCCGGATGCGCATAGCGGATTTTGACTGTGGCATCCACCGCGCCGGCAGGTTCCCCGCCGATCCAGTTCACACGATCCACCTCAAACTCCTCCCGCAAGAGTTCCTCTTCGCCACCCACGATGACCCGGGAAGTGTCGGGATCGATGTCAACAACGTAGAGAGGTTTCGGCGAGCCGCCGGGAAGCCCCTTGCGCTGGCCAATGGTAAACATCTCAATCCCCTCATGGTCGCCGAGATGGCGGCCGGAAGTGTCAAATATCCCACCGCGGTGGAAGGCCCCCTCTCCGAGGTGTCCCCGGAGGAACGCTTTGTAATCGTTGCCGGGCACGAAACATATTTCCTGACTGTCCGCTTTGTCAGCGACACGAAGCCCCAGTTCGCGGGCTACTTCCCGGATTTCGGCCTTGGTCATCCCGCCGAGGGGGGTGAGGGCACGGCCCAGTTGCGCGTTGTTGAGGCTGAATAGAAAATACGACTGGTCCTTTTTCGGATCCCGTCCCTTTCGCAGCCGGGCTCCCTCTTCTCCGTGTTCAATGATCGCGTAATGGCCGGTTGCGATGGCCTCTGCCCCGAGAGCGCGGGCTTTGTCCCACAGGCTTCCGAATTTGAGTTTTTCATTGCACATCACACAGGGATTCGGTGTGCGGCCCGCCCGGTATTCGTCGGCAAAGTAGCCGATGACGATCTCCTCAAAACGATCACCCTCATCCACCACGTAATGGGGAATTCCGAGCCGGTGAGCCACGCCGCGGGCATCGGCAATGGCCGACGGCCCACAACACTTGTCCTCAGCCCGCGACATGCAATCCTGCGGCCAGACTTTCATCGTGACCCCCACGACATCATACCCGGCCATTTTCAAAAAATGCCCGGCCACGCTGGAGTCCACTCCACCGCTCATGCCAAGCAATATCCTCGTCCCGGGCGCAATCATCTAGCGAGACACTGACTCAGACCAGGCAAGGCATGTTTGAAATTTTCCGCCGTTCGTTGTTTTCAGCCCCAATTCCCAGTGCCTCGCTGAAAGACTTTTCGCTGCGAAAAGTCCTATAGATTCCTTGAGGGAGATAGTGGGTGAACAGAGGAAACGCAAACCCTGACTCAATTGCTTCATCTTTTGGAACTCAAGGAATCTATTGATCTGCCAGAAGCACCATTGCCTCGTTGCGGCGGAACATTGGCAGGGTCCATGGCGGATCGTAGTAGGCAAAGATCACTTCCCCCTTCTTTTCCAAACCGTTTGCCCTCACCCACTCGTCAAGCTTTGCAGCGGCTTCCTTCTCCCCCTTCACACTGGTCCAGCCACTGAACCGGTAAACCGCGAAGCGTCCGGCCGCCTGCTCGCGCACCGCCAGCGAAGAATCGGCGGGCCGGGGCGTCTTTTCCTCCGGCATCCCGACTGGCATCACGAACGCCATTTTTCCACCCTCTTCGCGGCCTTCGGTGAAGACGGGTGCCGTCATGGGGATTTTTTGTTCTGCCTGGTTGGATCCGGAGATATAGCGGAAGAGGCGACGAAAATTATTGTTCATCTCATTCTGGCTGCCATCCGTTTCGACGAGGACCAGTTGCGGATATTGCCGGACCTCGAAGGCACCGTCCTGGCGCAGGACTTCGTAGGGGGCGATTTCGGTTGCCGCTTCGGCGAGGCCGACGGCTGCGAGGAATGCGGTAAGAAAAGTTTTCATCATGGGAATCAGTCAACTGTCCCTGCTTCAGGAGCGATGTCCAATGCAATCGGTCACAGGCTTCCTGGCACGGAGCGTGATTCTGGGCCACCACCAGACAATTTTCCCTACCTCCCTGGCAAGTCCAAGGGAGCGTATCACCCCGGCAGGAGCCGTGCGCACCAACTCGATCACCTCTTTCCTGTTCTCAGAAGGGGTTGCGGCCGTCTCGAAATACCATTCCAGGTCGGGTTGTTTGAGCGGGCGGGTGACCACATCCTCCACAATCAGGCCTGCCTTGACGACAAGGCCGCGCCAACCCGCCGGGCTCAGGAACCTTCCATGGCTCGGGTCGCGGAGCTTCTCGACTTTGTGCAGCCAATCCTCCACCCCGGGAGAATCGTCGGGAACGCTGCCATCGATCAGGATGAACCAGCCCCCCGGCTCAAGCACGCGTCCGGCCTCACGCACAAACGCGGATGGATCGCTGAAATGATGCGCGGCAACCCGGCACGCAACCACCGCAAAGGACGAGTCCGGGTAAGGGAGTTCCTCCGCAGAGTGCACCGCACCTTCGATCTCCAGCCCCCGCTCGATGGCCAGGCGCTTCGCACTTTCGACCATGGCGGGAGAAACATCGCAGGCCGTAACAATCAAACCCCGCGCTGCAAGGCAGGCCGCGGTATGCCCGCCACCGGTCGCCACATCCAGCGCCCTTGCTTGATCATGCCATTCCACGCCGGCCAATGCATCCTCAACGTCTGAAACATCGGCCAGAATTTGACTCTTCCCATAGCTCGCACTGCGCTTCTCGAACTGGTCGCGCGATGCGCGCTGAATCTCGTTCAGTGGGTTCAAAAGGGGAAATCCTCCGAGGGCGGAACCGGCGGGCAGTGTGGTTTGAGGAGGACCGGGACCGGCCTCGGTGGAGGGAGTGGCCGCGGTGCAGCCGCACGGATCACTCGCGGGGTGGGAGCGGGCGCTTTGGCGAAGATGCGCATATTCACGTCGGAGGTTTGTTGGAGAAACGGAGTGACGGCTGGAACCCTGGCGTTGAGCGTATAGTTGCTGATGAGCAGGCGGCCCTTGGCTTTTTCAGCGTTCTGAAGCACGATATTTTCAAGGATGATGTCATTGCTGGGCAGCTCGCCGAACTGGTCGGAAAGCAAACCGGCGGTCGCCATGAGGCGTTGGATATCGAAGACCTGGGGATCAGGCAGCCGCTTGGCATCGGGGAGAAGGGCGATCATTTGTCCGGGCCCAAGCAGGAGCGACTCGCCGGCAACCGCTTTGAGGAAGGCGCGCAGGGTGCCCTCCAACACAAAGATTTTAATCGCGCCAAGAAACTTCCCGATCCGCGGCGAATATTCGACTGCGATGGTGGTGCCTGTGATGGCCGCGGTGACCGCCGCCGTCTGAATCGTGGCACCACCGGCGGCCTTTGGCACCTGCATCAGAATCACGCCGCGGTTGAGCTCGATGTCGCGGGTTCCGCGCGAGAACGAGAAGACCGAGTTTGCTCCGACACGCGCGATGGTGCGGTCGTTAAAGGTGAGCTCGGCCCGGGACTTTGCCCCTGTTTCCAGCGAGGACGACCCGCGCAGGATGTCTCCCACGGCCGCAGTCCGCGGGGTGCCGGAAGGCTCAAGCAGCGATACCGAATTGATGGCGGCAGTCACTTCCGCCGATTCCAGCACGGCAGCGGGGCTGTTCGCCGGTCCAAATCCGGCCAGCGCCCCAACCACTGCAAGCAAAGTGAAGAATTTTTTCATGGAATCAAAAACTGATGAGTGCGGTGATTGCCCCGCCGGCGTTTCCTACAAAGAAATCGTATTCCTCTTCATTGGAGGCATTCCACCCCAGCCATGCGGAGCCTGAGAGGGTCAGCCACTTCAGGGGGCGCACCGACGCCGAGAGGCCGAGGGTGTTGCGAAGATCGGCCCGCCCGCCCTCGCGGAAATCGTAAACTGCCATCTGATAAAACAGCGACGTGTTGAACGCCCGGGACCAATCGATCTGGTGCGCAGCGAAGAGGCTGAACTCATGGGCCAGGGCGTAGCCGGGGTTGCCGCCCAGGCTGAAGTCGGCCTCCGCCGACACGAAGAGCGCGTTGGCACGGGAGAATTGGAAGGTCTTTCGTACACCGGTAACCAGGGAGTGTTCATGCAGGATCTCTCCGCCGCCGGGAGCAAAGAGCAGGTTGTATTCATACCGGCCATAGACGCCCACATCCCACAACTCCCGAAAGACTTTCAGGATTCCTGCCGAGGCATCCACCGCGTTGAAGTCGAGGACGGGATTGCGGAAGTACCGGAACCCGCGGATCGAGCCGGCTCCCTCAAAAAAGAAGTTGTTCCCCAGGTGGGGCAGAGCAACGGCTTCGGCATAGGCGCTCATGATCACATCGCTCGACGGGGACGATGGGGTATAAAAGGCGTTGCTCGTCCAGGTGGTCGAGTACCCCGCGCCGATGTTAAATGGCAGGTAGGCCCGGCTTTTGGTGAGGAGGAGTTGTTCGCCGAGATCCGCGTCGGCGGGGCTCGCCGGCGCGAAAGTGTCGTTCGGCGTGAACGTGTCGATGCGATTGAGAGTCGCGAGGGTGTCGCGGGTTGTCCGCGCGGCATTCTGAGCGTTCTGGGCGCAGAGGTCCGGGAGAAAAAGCAGAAGGGCCATCCCTGCCGCCGCCATAATTCCGTGCGTGCGGGCATTCATCGGTGCTAGGAAATCTGAAATGACGACTTCCGACAAGTCAAGTTCGCCGGAGGGTGCCGGCCACCGGGCGCGCAGGCTGGGAGTTCCCTGCGGCGTTGCGGCACTTGTGATGGCAATCCTCGCTTACATCCCTGCCGGGCCTCAGGAAACCGCCCGCCTGGCGGTTAACGACTGGCTGATCCAAATCACACCAAAGCCCAAGCCACCGCTTTCATTCGGACTGGTCTTGATCGACTCGTCGTCGCTCACGCTCGACCAACTCTCTCCCGAAGAGATCGCCGGATCGCAAGCGCTCACAAACATGGCCGCAGGATGGCCGTGGTCGCGGCAGGTTTATGCGGAGGCCATCGGCAAGATGCTGGAGGCGGGTGCAAAGTTGATCATTCTCGATGTGCTTCTGCCCAAGTCGCGGCCAGATGACGAGACGCTACGGGAAGTGATTGCAAAGTATCCTGGCAGGGTCGTGCTGGTCTCGAAGCTGGCGGAGGACGTCTCGGCTGATGGCCACACGATTATCAGATACGAGCCTCCCTCCGAATCGGTGATCCCGGATAAAGGTGGTCTCGTGGGGTTTGCCAACTTCTGGGCCGACAGCGACGGAGTTGTGCGTTCGGCCCCGTTCCGGTTGCGGTATGGTGCCGGCGAGGCGATGTCCTCCCCGGCAGTGGCGCTGGGGTCTCTGGCGGGCCAAACCAGGCTGGACGGGCTTCCGGGAAGTTCTCCCTTCCTTCCCTGCATGGAGGGGCTATCGCCGGAGGTGCGTGTGCCCATCTGGCAGCTTTTCGTTCCGAAGGTCTGGGAAACAAACCTCCAGTCCGGCGGGGTGTTTCGAGACAGGGTGGTTGCTGTTGGCTACGCGGCCACGGAATTCCACGATGCCTTTCAGACTCCCGTGGGCAAGTTCATCGGAGCGGCCCTGCATCTTTCGATGCTTGGCGCGGCGTGGGAGGGGGCACTGTTCCGCTTCCCAAGCCATGGTGCCGGTTCGGTGGCCGCCGTCGCCGGTGGGTTGGCGGCCTGGCTGATCTGGGCAATGGTCCCGGTTCTTTGGGTCCGGGCTGCCGTCCTTTTCGCGGCCGCCGCGCTTGCCGTGGGGGCTTCCATCGGATCGATTCTCTGGGCGGGTTGGATGCCACCGCTTTTCGCGCTCTGCGGCGGAGGGGCGTTTTCTGCGGTGGCCGCGCTGGGGTCGGACCTTCTTCACGAGGGCCATGCAAGGCGTCAAGCCCGCAAAATCCTGGAACGCTACGTCTCGCCGGGGGTTGCCCGCGAGATCCTCGACAATCGCGCAGCATTCCTGCAATCGCTGGGAGGCACACGGCGCGAGGTGACGGTAATGTTTTCCGACCTGCGCGGTTTCACCTCGACCTCAGAGACCGGGGAGCCAACCGAGATTTTCGACCAACTCAACGAATACTTTGCCTATATGGTTGATGAAGTCCTCGAATCCGGCGGAGGCATCGACAAGTTCATGGGGGATGGAATCCTTGCTGTGTGGGGCACTCTCGCGCGTCGATCACCGGAGGAAGAGGCCGCGGCTGCGGTGTCGTGCGCGGAACGCATGCTCCTTGCGCTCGAAACGCTCAATGCGTTGCGCAAGACCCGCGATCTGCCGCTCTGGAAAATCGGAATCGGGATCCACAGCGGACCCGTGCTCTTTGGAAATGTCGGCACCGAATCCCGCATGGAACCCACCATTGTCGGAGACACGGTCAACCTGACTTCCCGCATCGAGGGTCTCACCAAGAGCCTCGGTGTCCCCATTCTTCTGTCGTCAGGAACCGCCGTCCTCGCGGGTGGTATCGCCCGCTTCCGCGCGACCGACCGCGTTCGGGTCGTGGGCCGGAACCGGTCGTCCGACCTATTCACTGTCTGGCCGTCAGAGTTTTCTGCTTCCGACCGGGAAAGCCACACGGCGGGCATCGATGCATTCCGGACAGGGGACTTTCCAAAAGCGGCCGCACACTTCCGCTCCCTCTCTGCCTCCCGTCCGTCCGATCCCCTTGCGGCGCTCTACCTCTCCCGAATCGGAAGTATGGAGGGTAAACCACTTCCCGCCGGCTGGGACGGAACCTCCGTCGCCTCCAGCAAGTAGTTGGATTCTTTGCGAAGTGGAATTCCGTGCTTTTGGATTTTGCGAAGCAAAATATTTTAATCCGGCGGCGGAGGGCGACCGTTTCTCAACAGGTCCCCTTGCCCACAACCCCGCCCCTGACACCTACTCCCGCCGGATTAGGGCCCGCCAGCCTTTTCCCGTGGACGGACGAATTCCTCAAACCAACCCAGGCCGTTGTCACGCATCCATTGCCAGGCAACATCCCCGACAAAGATAATGATCCAGAATATCAGGGCGAAGTAGAGGACTGTCACAACCATCCAGAAAATTGCGATGGCGATCATGAGTCCATCGTCCTCCAGGTTGGCGAGGCACGCAAAAAGGATGACCAGGGCGGGAAGCGTGTTGTTGAACGGGATTCCAAAGAAGGGAATCGCCATGAGGAGGCCGGCAAAGCAAATCAGCATCCCGCGGAGGATTCCCATGCGGGAACCATTAACCAATCCCTGCATGCGGGGCCGGCAAAGCTTGTGTCCCCACTCGAGAATTTTTCGGCAGGTGGCGAGAAGGATGTTCCACGAGCTCGCGGGAAGTTCAATTTTCCGCAACCGCTCGGGCAGCCAGGGAGTGGTCTTACCACGGGCCACCTGCCAGCCAAGGGCCGCAAAGGTCATCCCGCCGATGGCCGAAAGGGGCCCCAGCGAAATGGGTTGAAGGAAGGGCACCGTGAGCAGGATGCAGAGAAAATCAAAGCTGGAGATCCGCAGTTCATCGAGGGCTTTGCCGATGGTGAGGGGCTTGCCTTCTTTGTTAAGGGCATTCAGGGCCTCCAGGTGCCCCAGGGTTTGTTCGTAGTGCGACATTGACGGATGCGAATAACCAGCCTTCACCCGATTCGACAATCAAATTTCCGGCGGGGCAGCCCCTCAGAACTCAACCTTCAGGCCCGCATACCAGTTCCGCGGCATGGCGGGATCAATTCCGTCGGAGCGGATGCGGGCATAGTAGTCGCGGTTGAAGACGTTGTTGATTCCCCCGATAACACTCACGAAGTCTTTATAGATTCTGGCCTCGACGGTGAGATCCCACACGTCGTAGGCCGGGATGAATCTCGACGACGAGTTGCTGTCGTCGGCGAACGAGGACCCCAGGAAGGTTCCCATGAACGAGGCCTTTACGCGGTCGCGCCAGTTGTAGATGACCCCGACGCGATAAACATAGTCGGGCAGATATTGCGGGGTATTCCCGGTATTCGGGCCGCTGAGAAATTCCCCCTTCTGCAGCGTGAGCGCTGAATAGACATCCAGTGATCCGAACGTATCGACCCAGCTTGATTTTTTCGATTTGGAATCCACTGCCGATTTGAAAGATTCAGGAACCGGCTGCGGGCGATTGAAAGCCGCATCGGCGAGTCCGACGAGGTCCACCTGCACGAAGAGGTCCCATCCATAGACGAACGACCTCCCGGCATTTTCAATGACGGTGATGTTGCCGTTGTCCGCCGTGCTCGAACCGATCTGGTCGGAGGTATCGATCATGAAGAAGCTTGTATCCCAGGTGAGCCACTCGAGGGGTTCGCCCCGGAAGCCGAACTCGTAGTTCCAAATGAAGCTCTCCTCGAGGTCTCCAGCGACGACGGTGTTGGGAGACGTCGGGACTGCCTGGGTGAAGATCGGCGGGCGGTAGGCTTGTGAGACGTTGGCGTAAGTTTGGATCGTTGGTGTGAACGAATATTCGAGGCCCAGACCGAAGAGCGGCACGAAGTTGAATTCTGTCTGGTCGGCCAGTTTTTCCCCGGCGGCGGTCTTTTTGCCGTTGAACGACTCGGTGACCGATTGCCAGATACTCTCCATGCGCACGCCGGGCGTGATGGAGAGATTGCCGATGGTGAATTTATTCTCCGCGAATACCGAGTAATACCACGAATACCTCTTGCTCTGGTTGTCGATGTTGCCACTCATCGCGGTGGGACTGTCACCCGTGGCGTCAACCCGCGGAGAGTAGGTGCTGTAGAGCATCATTCCCCCCGTGAAGGTATGGGTTTGATCGAAGAGATCCCAGTCGTGGCGGACCCGGGGCTCGACTCCGAAGGTGTAGAATTGCTGGGTCTCGAGCTGGTTCGTCTGAGCCTTGGGGCCGGTTGGAAGTGTGCCGAAGCCACCGCCGTTCTGCCTGCGGCTGAAGCGCAGGTAGTAGTCCCACCATCCCCGAAAGGAGACGAGAGTACGGTCCGAGACATCCCATTCCCCGATCAGGGCAACGGCATAGCGACTGATGCGCATCCGGTCGTTGAACCGCGAGGTTGCATTGCGGTTCTTTGAGTAGTTCACGGTATTGGGCCCATCGGAGAGCGTGAGTCCGCCGGGCTCGCCGTGAACTTCATCGTAGGCGGTCACGTTGAGATAAAGGCGCACCGGACCCGTGGCATCCAGAGCGAGAGTGCCTCCCCATGCATTGAGAAAATAATCACTGTTCGCCACGCGGAATCCATCGCTTTGCTGGTGGTCGTAATAGGCTGAGTAACCCAGGCGGCCAACGGTTCCGCCGATTGCACTGAAGTTTGAAAAATAGTCGAAACTGCCGACGAGGTTGGTTGATTCGACCCGGAACGCCGTGTCGAGCGGTGGCTTCTTCATCACAAAGTTGATGGCACCCGCCGGCTGGGGACCATACATGAGCGCCGCACCACCGCGGATAATTTCCACCCGCTCGACCGCATCGAGGGGCGGAGTGTAATAGGCCTCGGGGTAGCCCACCATGTCGGCATGAATCGGTATGCCGTCCTCCAAAACCTGAAAGTATTGGGTCCGGTGCGGATCGAAGCCGCGATACCCGATGCTTAGCAACGGCGTGGATTCCTCGGACAAAAGCACCCCGGGCGTGGTCGCAAGAACCTGACGGTAGTTGTCGTTGCTGATTTGCGGGATCTCATCCAGCCGGATGTTGGAGGTCTTCTTGCCGGCATTGATGCGCGTGCCTTCCACATCCGGCAAAAAGGCACCCTGCACGTTGCGGTCGTAATCGGCCTCGACCTCCACTTGCTCCAGCACCTCCACCGGCCCCTCCTGCCCCTGCCCCGCAAGGGAGAAATAAATCAGACCGCACCCCACACCCCACAAGATTTTGCATTTTCTCATCGAGGCGGGAGAAAATGCGACAACGTCTCAATTGGCAAGAAATATTTGCGATCCAATCTCAATAGTGGCGTGACTTTGGTTGGTGGAATGAATAAAAGCCGTGGTCTGATGACAGAGATCTTCGAGCTATTTCAGAGGGGAGGAGTGCTGATGTGGGTGCTGCTGGCATTCTCGGTGGTGGGCGTAGCGGTGATAGCCGAGCGGATGATTGTATATTTGGGGTATGGCCTTGGGTCCGACCGGTGGTTGGAAGGCGTTTTGGAGGAAGTTCGTGCGGGGCAGACCGGTGAGGCTCTCACAAAGGCGGTGGCCTACCGCCATCCTGTGGCGCGGGTGGTTGAGGAGTATTTGAAAAACCTCGGCCGTCCGGCGAAGGTCCGTCGTGACAACGTGAGCCGCCGGGGCACGCTTGTTCTGGAAGGTGTGGAGCGGCGGCTGCGGGTCTTGGCCGCGTTGTCCCATCTTGCCCCGCTTGTTGGACTGCTGGGAACCGTTCTCGGCATGGTCGTCGCATTTGCTCAAATCCAAACCCTGCAAGGGGCAGCCAAGCCGTCGGATCTTGCGGGCGGGATTTGGGAGGCGCTGCTGACCACGGTCTTCGGGTTGGCGGTGGCCATTCCTTGCATGGCGGCGTTTCATGCGTTTGAAAGTCATGCCGACAAGATCGCCCGGCGGATGGAACTTGCCGTCACCGCGTTGGATGATCTCTTGAATCCGGAGGAGCGCATTGGAGCGGAGGGACTTCCGGGCATGAACGTGTCCGCTTCCGAAAAGTGGAATTCCGTGGGCTGAGCGATGTTCCGAAGAGCTGCCCGCCCGACACACACAATCGACATGGCACCGCTGATCGATGTGGTGTTTTTGCTGCTGATTTTTTTCATGCTCACCTCGAGTTTTGTTCCGCCGTCCCTGCCGCTCAGGCTGCCCGAGGCGGCTGCGCAGGAATCCGTGGACCCGCACCTCGTGATTGTTTCCTTGGACAGCGCGGGAACGCTTTCGATCGGCGATCAAGTCGTGACGGAGGAGGATTTTGAGCGTGTGTTGCGGGAAGCGATGAAGGGTGCCGGTACGACGACCGTTCATTTTCGCGGAGACCGGGAGTCTGGTTATGGAGATTTTCTTGAATTGATGGCACGCGCGCGCGGAGCGGGTGCCGGCCAGTTCAACCTCATTCACAGCCCCCGGCCATGACCCGTTTGCTTTTTCCGGGCCTGATCGGTGCATCGGCGCTTCTCCACGGGTTCTTGCTGCATTCGGGACGGGTGGGTGTATCTCCCGCGGCTCCTGCAGCGAAGGAAAGTGAAACGACGGTGATCCTTCTTGAAGAGCCGGAGCAGGTGCCTGAAATGCCTCCTCCTGTTCCCGAACCCGAGCCGCTTCCCGAACCCGCTCCAATCCTGCCGCCCGAACCACCGGAGGAAGAGGAAGTCCTTTCAGCGCCGAAGGCTGAGGCTCCCCCCGCTCCTCCCCTCCCAAAACCGCCTGCTTCGCAGCCCCGGAAGCCACAGAAGGAGACGCCCAGGCCGGAGCCTTCGCCGCGACCTGCCGCACGCGCTGCCGACGAGCCAAGGCCGGTCATTGTCCGCAACCCCGCACCCCGCTACCCCGAGTTCGCCAGGCGCAAGGGATGGGAGGGCCGGGTCGTCGTGCGCGTCTCTGTGGACGCAAACGGACGACCAACGCAAACCGTAATTTCCAAGGGTTCCGGCTACAGCGTGCTTGACCAGGCCGCTCTTCAGGCGGTCAAGACCTGGCGCTTCCGCCCCCGTACTCTCGGAGGCGTGCCAATGGCAGGAACAGTGGACGTGCCCGTGAATTTCTCGCTGCGCATGCCATAAAAACCGGGTCGTTCAAAACGCGGAACTCAAGTCATCCAGCCTGCCTCCAAGCGAGGTGCCGTCTCCCCCTTTTGCGAAGCAAAATTTTCTAATCCGGCGGTGAAGGGAGCGGTTTCCCATCGGAACCCCTTGCCCACAAACCCGCTCTTATGAGCACCCCCGCCGGATTAGACGGTCAACATCGCTGCTCCGAAAACGCCGGCGCTGTCGCCCAGGGCCGGCCGCAGAAGGCGTGTTCGCAGCTCTCCATTGAACGTGTGGGCAAGGATGGCCTCGCGCGTTTCGTCTGCATAGAGGAGGTCGAGGTTGCCGACGCCTCCTCCGATGACGATGGCATCCGGGTCGAGGATATTGGTAACCGCACCGATCGCTTCGCCGAATTTCTTGCGAAGCCGGTCGAGAGTGGCGGCTGCGTGGGGATCATCCGGGGCCTGCGCGATTTCCGGCAGCCGCAGTTGCGCTCCGCCGAGGGAGCGGTAATAACGTTCCAGAGAAGGTCCCGAGATGACGGTTTCGATGCAGCCCTTGCGCCCGCAATAGCACGGGGTCTGCTCACCGCACAGGGGATTGTGGCCCCATTCGCCGGCGATGCCGTGCAGACCATCAAGAACCCGGCCATTGACCACGATCCCGCTTCCAACGCCCGTGCCAAGGATCAGGCCCACAACAACCGGCGCTCCGACCGCCACACCCAGGCTGGCTTCCGCGAGCGCAAAACAATTGGCGTCGTTTGCAAGCCTCACCTCCGTGCCCAGACGGGACCGGAGATCGTCTTTCAGCGAGCGCCCGTTGAGGCATGTTGTGTTTGAATTTTTCAGGCCTCCGGTTGTTGGTTCCGTGGCACCCGGCGTGCCGATCCCGATGCATGGCGGGCGTTTTTCTCCCGATTCCGCTTCGAGCATTCCGACAAGGCGGGATATCTGGCCGAGGATATGTTCGTAGCCGCGGGCTGCCTCGGTGGGCAGGCGAAGGCGCAAGGACGTTCTGGAAAGCGAATCCGCATCAAGGATTGCACCCTCGATTTTGGTTCCGCCGAGGTCGATTCCCCAACGGTGCATGGCCGGTCAGACCGAGACGCGCATGGGCATCAACACGTAAAGGTAGGGCGTGTTGATCTTCACGACACCCGGGCTGATCTCGTCGATCAACTCCAGGTGAATTTCGTCCTCGGTGAGATTGCGCAGCGGGTCCATCAGGAACTCCGGATTGAACGCGATTGCCAGATCGCGTCCGCGGTAGGCGACCGCCATGGATTCGCGGGCCTCGCCGACCTCGGGAGTATTTGCGGAGATGTCCAGATTGTTTTTCGAAAACGCCAGCCGCACCGAGCTGGCCTTGTCGGTGCTGAGAAGCGAAACGCGGCGGAGGCTGTTGAAAAACGATTCCCGCTCGAGGGTGATCCGTTCCTTGGCTTCGCCGGGGATGACCTGCCGGTAGTTCGGGTAGTTGCCTTCGACGAGCTTGGATACGAGCTCGGTGCCGCCCACGCGGAACAATACGAGATTCTCGCCGGCGACGATCTGGGCCTCCCCTTCCTCTCCGAGCACGCGCTGGAGCTCGCTCACGGCCTTGGTCGGCACGATGAAGTCGCGTTCCTGACTCTTGGGAAATTCAATGTCGCTGTCAAAAAGGGCAAGCCGCCGGCCGTCGGTGGCCACCATGGTGAGCTTGTTCTCAGTGAAGGAAAAGAGGATCCCGTTGAGCACGTAGCGGGTTTCGTCGGCCGAAATCGCGTAAGCCGTCTTGCGCAGTCCGTCTTTAAGTTCCGATTGCTTGAGCGTGTAGATCTTGGAATCCTGAAATGACGGGAACGGCGGGAAGTCGTCTTTCGGCAGGCCGAAGATTTTGAAGAAGCTGCTGCCGCAGGTGAGGCTGGTGATATTTTTTCCGTCGGTCTCGAAAATAATTTCGGCAGTTGGCAACTCGCGGATGATGGCAGCGAGCCGGCGGGCGGGCAGGGTTGTCGCGCCGGGCTTTTCGATTTGTGCTGCGATCTCACAACGAACACCCACTTCGAGGTCGGTGGTCGTGAGCCGGAGGCCGGTTTCTGTGGTTTCGAGGAGGACGTTGCCCAGAACGGGCAGGGTGGCACGGCTGCTGACAATGTTTTGCGTGCGCTGGAGGCCGTCGAGCAGAGCGTCTTTTGTGACTGCGAACTTCATGGGCGTAGAATAAGCCTCTGTGTTTATGCGGCTCCGCGCTGACTGTCAATTACCTGAATCCACCGCCTTCCCTCCCTGGCGCATTTCCCCTATGAACTGGAGCCATGGGTAAGACCACATTTCTCCTCGTTGACATCAGCAATACGTTCACCAAAATCGCGACAGCGACGCGCGAACGTCTTGGACCGACCCACCGTCTTCCGACTGCGGGTCTTTCTGCGGCAGCCGTTCGCAGGATCGTGAAATCGAGCGGTGCACGGCAGGCAGTGGTCGCCTCCGTGGTTCCGGCTGCGCACGAGCGAATCCGTCCGGCGCTGCCCGCCGGGTACATCGAGGTCGGGCCCTCTGCGGCTGGAGGTCTCGTTATTGATTACCCATCGCCGAAGAATATCGGTGCGGACCGCCTCGCCAACGCCCTTGCCTGCGCGACCCTATACGGAAAGCCCGCCGTGGTGGTTGATTTCGGCACTGCGGTCACCTTCGACGTAATCTCTCCGCAGGGTGCCTACATTGGCGGTGTGATCGCTCCCGGGCTGGGGATGATGGCTGAGTACCTGCACAGCCGCACTGCGCTCCTGCCACTAATCGAACTTGGTCAGCCGCCGCGGGCCGTCGGGCGGAGCACGCGCGAAGCCATGTTGTCAGGTGCCGTCCACGGCTACCGGGGCCTGGTCGTCGAAATTCTCCGCCAGATCCGCAAAGAAGCCTTCCCCGGACGCCGCCCCGCAATCATCGCCACCGGAGGCGACGCCCGGCTCATCGGAGGATCCCTCGGCCTTTTCGACCGGATCGATCCTCACCTCACGCTGCGCGGCTTGTTACTGATCGCGCGTCACTAATATCCGGCGAGGCCGGTGCCAAGGGTTGGCGTGTGGGCAAGGAGACCCGGTGAGGCAGGGTCTCCCCCCGCCGCCGGATTAGAAGATTTTGCTGCGCAAAATGAGGCAGAACAAAGACCGAACCACGGTCCCTGTGGGTGCATAGGGGCATCAACTCCCTGATTATATCCTCTGCATCCCTTGCCATCCTTCCCCTCCTTCGCGTGAGGCACTGCATCGTTTCCGGAAGTCTTGCGCTTTTTGCGCAGGACTTTAGTAGTTGCCCCAAACTGCATCGGGGTTATCCTGTAGGGCTCTCTATGCAAGAAACGACTCTCATTCTCCTGAAACCCGACTGTGTCTCCAAGAAGCTTTGCGGCGAAGTCATCTCGCGCTTCGAAAAAGCCGACTACACCATCCGCGGAACCAAGATGCTCCGCCTCTCCTCTGCTCTCCTGCGTGAGCACTACGCGCACATTGCCGACAAGCCCTTCTTCCCGGAGGTGGAGCAATTCATGTCCCAGGGCCCCGTGATCGCGGTGGCCTTGGAAGGCGACAATGTGATCGATGGCGTGCGGACTTTACTCGGACCAACCGATTCCCGCAAGGCGGCGAAGGGCACGATCCGCGGCGACTTCGGCGTCGATATGATGGTCAACGTCGTTCACGCCAGCGATTCGCCCGAAAACGCCGCAACGGAACTCCAGCGGTTCTTCGGCGACGGCGGGCTCTGTTAGCGCCAACTTGGGATACCAGCCCTGCGGGCGGGGTCAGTCGAGCAGGTCATCCGGGAGCTTGCCGCCGTTTTCGGCGAGCTTCACGAGCACCTGCTTGTGAAGCCAGACATTCAGCTTGGCAGAGTCGGACACGTCTCCTGTGTAGCCGAGTTCTTTGGCAAGTTCCTTGCGCTGGGCGAGGCTGCTGTCCATCCCGACAAGCTTCATGAGATCCACGATGGATTTTTTCCAGTCGAGCTTCTCGGGATGCTTCGCCGCGAGTTCGGCGAGCAGGGCCGCGACGTCAACCGGTTCGGCAGCAACCGCCTCCGGTGCGACGGCTGCCGGTGCCATCTCCGGCGCGGGGGCGGCCACCGGCCCGCCGGATGTTGTGGTGATCTCTGGTGTGATGACGGCCAGAGGAGTCCTGCCGAGGACTTTTGAGAGAAGGGAGCCGAGGATGTTCATGCTTTCTTTTGGTTGAGGATTTCGGTGAGAGCAGGGATCGAAGCGAGGAGCTGCGAAACGACCTCCGGGCCGGCCACGGATTTCGCCTGTTCGAAAAATTCGCCCGCGAATGGCGCCGCCTTGTCAGGGGAAATTCCAGCGCCCTGGAGCGCGCCAACGACTTTTGCCAGGTCCCCGGCCTGACCGCCGAGGAGGCCACCGGCAGCGCCAAGCAAGCTGCCAATCAGTCCGCCGCCGTCGGTGGCAGGTCCGGCCGCGCTCATCGTGGCCGTGGTCCCGGGGATCAACGCCGCAAATTTCTCAAACTCAGTGCCCGAGGCTTTCTGCTTCACGAAGTTGAGCAGAATTCCCACTCCCTGCCGGACGATTGCCTCCGGGAGGCCCAATTTTGCGCTGATCGCGCTGATGATTTGATCCATAGGTGCATCTGTCTGACAGAGGGGCAGCAGGGACGTCAACGTTGAGTTTGTGACAAATTCTGTCCCAAGCGGCAATTCCGGCTCAGCCGCCTTTGGCGGACCACTTCCACGTGCCGGGCTCGATCTCGACTTCGATGAGCTCGCCCTCGAAGGCCCGGTTGCGCCAGAGGGCACCCTGCTCGCTCTGAATTTCCGGGAGGGAAATTTTCCGCGTTTCGGCGAGATCCTTCATCTGCTGGGCACGGTCGGCATTTTCCGCCTCGACCGTTTTTCTCACGTAGTCGCCATGCTCGCCTTCGGGTGTTTTCACGATGACGATGAGACCATCTCTTGCCTCGCCGACAAGGCGGTCATTTTTGAAGGCTTGAATGTCCGCCATCCGGTTGCGGCGACGGGCGGCGGGGTCCTCGGCAACCGGCTTGGTTTTTTCCTTCACCGTGGCGCGGTTGTTGGAATGTTGATAGACATCCACCCTCATCGCGATGTCCACCTTGATCGGATCGGGGGTCGCTAGGTTCACCGAGGGGGCCTTGCAGGAAGAGAGCAGGGCGCACAGAGACAAAAGAAGCGTGGGTTTCATCGCGGGAGGGGCTTCTTCCAGCGTCCTTGGGTCGAGTCGTCGGCGTGCAGCACAACCTCGAACGTGCGCGATCCCGAGGGACCTTGCAACACGAGATCCAGAACCCCCTGCGAATCCACGAACCAGAAATCGCCCGAGCACTTGGTGTAATCAAAGTCGCGGAGGGTTTCGAGGGCGATCCGTACGGAGTCCTGTTTGAGCGACGGCCAGCCGTCCGGCACCCTGCCAAGCATGTCGTCAAGCTTCGCGATGGTCAGAGCGCCGGTGCGTGTCGCAATCAGGTCCCCCTTGACCCGCTGGATCTCCGCACGGCGGGCATCGACCTGAAGGCGGAAGTCGAACGGGCCGGTCATCCGGAAGTTCTGCGGGGCAATCACATCGGTCAGTTGCCGCATGGAAATTTTTTTGCCCGAGAGCCATCCGACCCAATGGGATTCGGCATCGAAAAAAAAGCTGAACCCGCCGGAGAGGTATCCGCCATAGGCTTCGCCCCCGAACAGGCCGTTGATTCCCGAGCGGTCGAAGGTTACCGAGACCCACGAGTCCGCGGCCCGGTATTGTCGCCAGCGCAGGGAATCCAGGCGGACCGTGCCGACGATGTTTTTTTCGTCCTTTTCGGGTGGATAGCCGAACCGGAGTTCGCCCGGCTGGCTGGTGAATTCGAGTTTGTAGTCTTCGAAGACGTATTGTTGCGCCGGGATTTCGAGGGCTGCTTGGGCGCGCAGCGAAGCGAGATTGCCGAGATTCACATTTTCGGCGGAAGTGCGAAAGGTGAGCGGCAAACCGTAGCTTTCGCGTCCGCCGCTGCCGAGTAGGAGCCGCCCGCCCGTGAGGATAAACTGCCGCACCGTCCATCCCGGCCCACCCTGCCCGTCGCCCTCTTCCCCGAATCGCTTCTGCGCATATTCCATATACCAGAACAGATCGGGGCTCACATGGATGAGGGGACTTGTGACCGTGATCGCACGAATCTCCCGGCGAAGCAGACCGGCAAGAGTGAATTCGGCAAGCAGGGACCGGATCGAAAGCACCTTCGTGAGAGGATCGAGCGGGGAGAGAATCTCCAGGTCCGCGACCTCGATGGCCTGAGGTTCTTCCCCAAGCGCCGAGGCAGCCTTGTTGAGCGGCACGTTGGCGAAGGTCGTGTTCAGCGAAAACCGGATCCCCGCCCCGAGTTGGGGATCTTCTTCAAGCCGTATGCCAACCCTTGCTATCTCCAACCGTCCGATTGTGAGGCCTGCGGTCGCTCCAGGGGACGGGGAGGTTCCCTCTCCTTCAAAGAGGGCAAGGAGTTCATGGCCGAGCACAAGAGAACCGCCTTTGATCCGCACGGTTTCAATGCGTCCGGAAATCTGCGCCGGGTCGAAAGCGATCTCGGCGAGGTCCACTCGAAAGAACGGCTCGGACTCCGCGGCCGAGGCCTGCAAATCCCAGAGAAAAATTTCGTGAAGGTCCCTTGCAGGCACCGGAAACCCGGTGAAGTCGAAGGAAAACTTGGCATCAATTTTAAGTTCCTCCGGCCCGATTCCTGATGTGCGGACTTCTCCGTATTTGCACAAAAGCCGGCCAATCGTCCATTTCCTCCGGGCGCTGGCATCCGCTGTCTGCTTCGGCGTCAGATTCGCCAGCAATGCCAGCAGCTTCGGCGAGACCTCGATCCGGGGTTCGACGAGTTCCACAGAAGCCACCCGGCCACCGGCCAATTCCCGAAAATCAAAATCCACCGTCCCTCCCCGAAGAGTGAGTAGGTGTCCGCCGTCCGCCTTGGAGGTCAGGGTCAGCTCCCTGGCCTGCAGGCGTCCGGGAAGTTCGATTGAAACGTCGCCGAGTTTTGCCTCCACTCCGGGGATCGAGCGCTCGATCATCCACTTCGCGATGCGCGGGAGTTCCCGCAGCGCGACCCAGACGCCGATTCCCGCGGTCAGAAGCGCGGCGACCAGGACCGCAGCGACTGCCACCAGAGCGATGGTGACAAGGCGTGGTCGCTGACGGAGAGGGTCAGTGGCTGGCGAGTTGGTCTGCAAGAGTTCCCAGTGCGAAGAGAAGGCCCACGGCGGCGTTGGCCTGGAAGAAAGCCTTGTTTATCGAGTGCGCATCCCCGCTCTTGGCGAGAAGGTGTTCCCATACCAGAGCGCCGCAAACCGGGATCATGAAGAGAAAATAGACCCGGCCAAGCCCGGCTGCCAGTCCGAAGCCGAGCAAGCCGGTGAAGGCCGCCAAATGCAGTGCGATTGCGATTTGGAGCGCACGTTGCGGCCCCAGCCAGACCACGGACGAGTGCAGGCCTTCCCGCAGATCAAACGCGTAGTCCTCAAGGGCATAGATCATATCGAATCCCGCCACCCAGCACAGAACCGCTCCCGCGAGAACAAAAGGTGCCCACGAAAAAGAACCGCTGACTGCCACCCACCCGCCAACCGGCGCCACCGCCAGCGCAAGACCAAGAAAAAACTGGGCCCCATGAGTGAATCGCTTGGTGAAGGAGTAGAAAAAAAACAACGCCAACGCGACCGGTGAAAGAAGCAGACAGAGCGGGTTGAGGGCTGCCGCACAAAGGACAAATCCCCCTGCGCTGACCGCGCAGACGACCCCCGCCAGAAAAGGCGACGCCAGCCGGTGCCGCCCCTCCGTACGCGGATTCCGCTTGTCGATCTCCCAGTCTGCCAG
>Ga0247838_1002847_pt1 | contig 21138 bp, 17 predicted proteins | sample LaCruzMarch2015__5_FD_189097 | JGI IMG/M metagenome (GOLD analysis project Ga0247838, IMG submission 189097) | Freshwater microbial communities from meromictic Lake La Cruz, Castile-La Mancha, Spain - LaCruzMarch2015_15m | ecosystem: Environmental > Aquatic > Freshwater > Lake | place: Spain... | reverse complement strand
GCGTCAGAAAACGCCGCCCAAAAAACTACCGCCTTCTGACCAAACCCCGACACGAAATGGGTCACCTGCCACATCGAAAAGTCGGCATCGAAATGATTCCTGGAAAACCCTTAAGTTAGTGCCATTCCACACTGACCCCCAGTTCCCAAGACGACATCCTTCGCGTTCTTGTCATCGAAATCGGACACCGCCGCGAGGTCTATCGATAAAGCCTCCTGTCGCAAGTCCTTCTCATTCGCGGGGATTCTCCATACTCGCGGGCCTTTTGACTTCTGTGCCCCGCAAGCCGATAAGTGGGCGCCGACGGAGCAGAGCCCTCCAATGGAACGAACGCACCAGCGTTGGGACGACCGATCGCTATTCTCGCGTGGCGATTACGGGGCCGCGTAAGGAGCAGGGTCATTCCTGGCCCTGATAGAAAGATGGTGGCGGCGGAGCCGCGAGATATGGCCCGCGCAGGGCGGGCAGAGCCGGTCGAACAAGGACAGGAGCGGGAGGCGCGGGAGCGCCGGACACAGCCTGCCATAGGCAGCCCTTCGGGGCGCGCTCTGCGGGAGCAGAGCGCGGCAATCCCTTGCCCCTTAGCGTCGCCTGCGTTGGAGGGACGACCGCTTTGATTCCGGGGGTTCCTCCGGGAGGGTTTCTCACCCCCCAGAAAAGCAGAAGGACGCGGATCGCTCCGCGTCCTCCCTTCTTTCGGGGTGGGAAATTGTTGCGCCGGTCAAGGCGCGTTCTCAAATGTCAGCGACCGCCGGCGGCGCGGACGGAATGCCATCGCGGTGGCCAGGCCGGTCGCGAAAAGCGCCCAGGTGGTGGGCTCGGGGACTGTGACCGCCGCCCCAGTCCAAACGGTCGGTCTGGAGGGCCAACCGTACCAAAAGGGCATGCGTGCGTTCCGCCCCAAGCCGATAAGTGGGCGCCGACGGAGCAGAGCCGCACAGCATGAAAATCTTGGAAACAGGCGGTTCATTTGCTATTTATCGAAAATTCCCGATATGAATACGCCTCAGAATAAAAGCTTCGCAGAGTTCTTTGCCGGGATCGGGCTGATGCGCATGGGGCTCGAGCGCGCGGACTGGAAAATTTCTTTCGCCAACGACATCGACGAAGACAAGTGGTGTATGTATCGCGATCACTTTGGTGATACGGGCGAATTTATCCTGGGGGATGTGCATGGACTCGATCCTAAATCTGTTCCTGAGGTCGCCCTCGCGACCGCGTCTTTCCCCTGCAACGACTTGTCGCTCGCCGGAGCCCGGAAGGGCCTGCTTTTCTGAAAAGCCATGGTCCTCTTGCCGGACAGGATTTCGCTGCGCGAAAAGCTTATTCTTGCTGGACTGTTTTTGGCAAAATACGACATTGCTGGCCTCAAGGCGCTCGGCTTTGAGAGTTTCCTCGAAGCATTCAATGTGATCGGTTATGGCTTGGGAGCAAAACCAGCCTCAATTAAGAATTATCGAGATGAGTTTGACCCTTTGTTTCCAAATAGCCGAAAGGGATGGCACAAACGACCAACGAGGGATTACTGCCTAAAAGTATTTGAGGTGTACAAAGATCTGGACTTCTCTGTGTTCACTGGGCTCATCAAATCATTTGGTGGGTTTGACGAGAACGCTCTGAGCCAAAATGTGGATGATGGGTGCACGGCTGATGGAGAATCACAGTTTGCAAAGAGGTTAATTACCGGGTTGGCAGCCGAGCGCTACTTCGAGTGCGTCCACACGCGTATTCAAGAGTTCAAGGACCTCAAATTACAAAATACTTCCCGGCTTGGGTGCGGTTACGACTTCCAGCTTCAGCATGAGGGTCAGGAAGCGTTTCTCGCGGTCGAAGTCAAGGGGCTCAAGGATCGAAGTGGCAGTATTTCGATGACGCCGAAAGAGCATGCAGTTGCGGCGATGCTGCGTGATCGCTTTTATCTTTTTGTCGTTAAAAATTTCCGCGAGACTCCCTTCCATGAAGTTTATCAAGACCCGTTGTCAAGCAGCTTGCTATTCACAAAGCAGGAACGCGCAGTAGTCCAAGTTTCTTGGCTCACAACCGTCTGATTTGCCTCCAGTGAACACATCGTTCCCAATTTCGCTGGAAGAAGAAGCGGCTATAAATGCACTTGGAGGCTTTGAAAAAGTTGCTTCTATCGCCGAAGAAATTCTCTGCAGCTATGGGATCGAGCGCAGCCTTTTCACACAGAAAGACCAGCGCCTGATCCAACAGGGCAGGAGTCCAGCCAAACAGATCCTGTTCAACTTCGACACCGGCAAATCCCTCAGTGCGAATATTGAGGACCTTCTCCAGCAAGCGCGCGAGGTTCAGGTGAACGCGGGAGGAACGAATTACGTCGGAGCCATGCTCCAGCACCTCGTCGGGGCCAAACTCGATTTGGTCCTTGGGGAGGGAAAGCTCAAACACCATGGGTTCTCGGTGGCGGATCAGTCGACGGACCGCAAGGGCGACTTTCATGTGGAGGCGGTTGCCATTCACGTCACGACGCACCCCAGCGAGGCTCTGATCAGAAAGTGCGCCGAAAATCTCCGCGCCGGATTAAAACCGCTCATCATCAGCTTCGGCGACGGCGTGGCCGGAGCGATGTTTCTCCTGAAGAATTCGGAGCTGGCGGACCGCGTCGATGTCCTGGATGCCGGCCAGTTCCTAACCGCCAACGTTTACGAACGCAGTCTCTTCAACGCCGCCGAATGCAGGGTTACCTTGGGCAAACTCTTGGAACGCTACAACGAAATCGTCGCAACCTGCGAAACCGACCCGACATTGCGCGTCAGGCTCCCGGGCACGCCCGGGTAACGGATTCGAAGCGTCAGAACAGCGCGTTCTGACGGTTACGCAAAAATTGCGGCCGAGTTGCCGACCTGTGCTACGCGTGGCAATTACGGTGCCGCGTAAGGAGCAGGGTCATTCCTGGCCCTGATAGAAGGATGGTGGCGGCGAAGCCGCGAGATATGGCCCGGGCAGCGCGGGCGGAGCCGGTCGAACAAGGGCAGGAATGCCCTTGCCCCTTAGGGTCGCCTGCGAGGTCGGTCGGGATAACTCCTTTATTCCGGGGATTCCTCCGGGTGGGGATTTTGGCTGCCCCGGAAAAGCAGAAGGACGCGGATTGCTCCGCGTCCTCCCTTCTTTCTGGGTGGGAAATTTTTGCGCCGGTCAAGACGCGTTGTCAAAGGATCAGGTCTGCCTGCCACGCCATTCACTACTCGTACCCCAGTTCCCCTTCGATTGGGCATTTGCAATATCCAACTTGCTGCCAGCACCGAGAAACAGTAATCTCATGCAAATGAGCACGGTCATGGAAATCGAAGCGGCAGCCTCCAAGCTCCCTCTGGAAGACTTGGCTCAGCTTCTGCAGGACCTGCAGGATTTAGCGACCGCACGCGTGGCACTGCTTGAAAGCGAAGCTGGCGAAAAAACCGTCTCCTGGCAGGACCTGAAACGGGATCTCGATGCCCTACACGGTTGATGTCCATAAGAGGGCAGAAAAGTTTCTTCGCTCGCTGAAGGACGCCGCCCTCTACCGCCGCCTGCGCTCGGCAATCAATTCCCTGTCTTCTGGCCCGCACGCTCCGGGGACAGTAAAGCTCGCCGGAAGCGAGGGCATTTTTCATTTGAGCGTCCGCGACTACCGCATCCTCTACCACGTCCAAGACGACATCCTTCGCGTTCTTGTCATCGAAATCGGACACCGCCGCGAGGTCTATCGATAAAGCCTCCTGTCGCAAGTCCTTCTCATTCGCGGGGATTCTCCATACTCGCGGGCCTTTTGACTTCTGTGCCCCGCAAGCCGATAAGTGGGCGCCGACGGAGCAGAGCCCTCCAATGGAACGAACGCACCAGCGTTGGGACGACCGATCGCTATTCTCGCGTGGCGATTACGGGGCCGCGTAAGGAGCAGGGTCATTCCTGGCCCTGATAGAAAGATGGTGGCGGCGGAGCCGCGAGATATGGCCCGCGCAGGGCGGGCGGAGCCGGTCGAACAAGGGCAGGAGCGGGAGGCGCGGGAGCGCCGGACACAGCCTGCCATAGGCAGCCCTTCGGGGCGCGCTCTGCGGGAGCAGAGCGCGGCAATCCCTTGCCCCTTAGGGTCGCCTGCGTTGGAGGGACGACCGCTTTGATTCCGGGGGTTCTGGGAGGGTTTCTCACCGCCCGGAAAAGCAGAAGGACGCGGATCGCTCCGCGTCCTCCCTTCTTTCGGGGTGGGAAATCTTCGCGCCGGTCAGGACGCGTTTTCAAAGGATCAGGACTGCCGGCGGCGCGGACGGAATGCCATCGCGGTGGCCAGGCCGGTCGCGAAAAGCGCCCAGGTGGTCGGCTCGGGGATGGCGGTGGCGGAAATCTCTGAAATGCTGGCTCTAAAGGCATTTTCAGGAGTCGAGGCACCACCACCAACTGCATAATCAGTAATAGCAGTCCAGTCTATGGCCGCACTGAAGCTTGACATATTTACTGCCACAGAGGTGAAAGATGACGTGAAACCCGTGAATGTGTAGCTTGCACTACTAAAGTTGATATCTGTGAACAGAATTGAAATACCCGTCGACGCATTGCCTGCGTCAAATCTTGCTAGCAAGGATATATTTGTATTGGTTCCGCTTGAAGTTAAGTCGAAGCCGGATGACCAAGATCCCGGTGCAATTCCAAAACTGCCATCATCTTGAGGATCTCCTGCCCCAACAGGCTGTATTGCGACGAAGCCAGTATCTTGGACGTACTGGTCGTCAGAGCCATCGATCCAAGTTGCTAAAAACGCTGGAGAGTCTGCCAAAAGATTATCGAAGGCATTGATGACTATGGCTGCAGCATGGGAATTGACAGCGGATACAAAAGCAATAGTTGCAACTAGAAGTAGTTTTCTCATAAATTTTACAACAGTTTAGTTGGAGGGGAGAAACGGATTGTAAGGAAGCGGTTGGCTAAGAGTAGCTATGCCCGGGGCCGTTCCTACACGCTCTATCATAACGGGTGTGCCGAAAGCAATCTTTACAGCCGATGCGTTAGCCCTAGTGGTCGTTAACTCCCATCTATTGTCCACGCTATCGAAATAAAATTTCTGCCACTGGGTCCCATTCCACCGGCTCACCCTATCTGATGTTGTTGGCGAATCTGTGGACACCCACCCAGGAATGCCAGAAAAGGTGCTGAGTGCCACATCCACTGGAAAGCTATTGCCGATATAGGATCCCCCCGAATTTCTTACGATAATCTTCGCTGGATCAATTGGTACAGTGCCATAAAACGCCAAGTTAATAGGAGTTGATCCTCTCCTAACGTAAAGGTATCCAGTATCTGGACGAAGAATTACGTTATTTGCAGAGTTTGTACTTGTGGATGACTGCCAGCGATTATTCGCCGTATTATAGTAGAAAGTTTGCCAATTGACCCCAGTCCATCGTTGAATATTATCAGAGGTTTTATACGATGTTCCACCAAACGTACTCGTCCCGAATAACGACCCCAAGGTGTCAGCCGGAATTATTTGAAAAGTATCTCCTGTGGCACCGGTCAGAATTCCAAGAGTTGATAAATCAGTTCCTTGGTTTGCAACGGTAACTGTTGTCGCTGTATTCTGTGCTGCGACGGAGGTGGAAATTTCTAATAGCCTTCCCTCCTGTGCTCCTGAGGTGATTTTTATAAAGAAGGGGGTAGCTGCAACCGACAAAGCGCCTGGCGTCCAACCAGCTTCAGTTGCAGTGATGGTATTCGAGGTTAAAGATGAAATGACTCCACTCGATCTGCCAACAAAGTCCAGACTGATCGAATCCTGCAGAGGAAGGGCGATTGCCTTTGTGGAGTAAGCGTTAATTGTATACGTCATCGCCCCGACCGGAGTCGTCGTGGCGTTTTGGGCGTGGGCGGGGATCGCGAGGGCAGCCGTCGCGAAGAGAAGAGGGAGGATTCCTTTCATAACAAGGCAACATTGCCCCAGACTGTTGCGCAGTGTCAAGGGTGGATCTCAATAAATTGCGCGGCGGGTGGACGGTTCCTTCACCACTCTGCGGGGCCATTTCCGTGAGGGTAAATCAAAACAAACCACTCCAAACAAACGATTTAAAAATAAATAATTTTCCTCCGCGATCCGCAAAACCGTGCTTTGGCCGGCCGCGAACCGGGGCTTTGGATTTAGGCGGGACCTGTCCCACGTTCGGCGAGCGCCTGTTGCACGGCAGCGAGGACGGTGGGGGTGGGGATGCTTTGCATGCAGAGGTTATTTTTGCAGGAGGTCTGGCGGTTATTGGTGGCGCTGACGCACGGGCTGCAGGCGAGGCCGGCGGAGATGGTTTGGCAGCGTGGGAGGAGGACGCCGAAGAGGCGGGGGGTTTCCGGGCCAAAGAGGACGACGGTGTGGATGCCGGTGAGGGTGGCGAAGTGGGCGGGGCCGCTGTCGTTGGTGACGAGGACATCGGCGAGGTTGTAGAGGGCTAGGAGCTCGCGGAGGGTGGTGCGGCCGGCGACGCTGAACGCGCGGTCCGAGGCGACCTGGGCGACGAGCTCGGCGGTCTTGGCGGCTTCCGAGGGTCCGCCGGTGAACGCGATGTGGGCTCCCGGGCAGGAGGCGAGGAGGGCCTGAGCGAGGGCGACGTAGTTGGCATTGTCCCAGCGGCGGAGCGGGAGGAGGTCGCTGGCGTTGGCATTGAGAAGGATGAGCGACTTCGGGGGCCCGCCGCAGTTTTCCCGGACCAGCGCCGTGACCGCCGCGACCTCGGACGGGGAGGGGACGAACCGCGGCGGCTCGTAGGCGGCGGGGTCCGGCGGCACCCAGGGGAACTGCGGGAAGGCGTCCGGGTCGGCATCCAGCGCGGCGACGAGGCTGCGGAACGTGCTGCTGGTATGGATGTGCGGGTTGTAGCGCGGGCGGTGGGTAAAGAGGTCGCCGCGCCAGGGGCCCTCGGAAAAATACGCGTGGAACCCGACCCGCTTCGGGATCCCGGTCAGGAAGCAGAACGCCGCAGTCGCGCGCGAAAAAAATTCCAGATCGACGAGCGCCTCGAGCCGCATCCGGCGGATCTGTGCGAGGCGGCCGAGCGCGCTGGTCGCGATCTCCAGGAGGGATCCGGTGCGGATCGTGAGAACGTTTTCGTGCGGGATCAGATCGTGGGCGTCGAGGATGAAGCGGTTTTCATCGAAGACCAAGAAGAAGACGTTTTTGGCGCCGAACTTATCGACCGCATCCCGGATCGCCGCCCCCGCGAGCACGGTCGACCCCTGCTCGGCGAGCTTGACGAAGAGCAGGCCCTTGCGGTCCGGGGACGGGCGCGGGGAGACCCCGAGCTTGCGCGCGAGCGTGCAGGCCGCGCAGGCCACCACCCCCGCCCACTTGTCGAGCCGCTGGAAGAGCGGAGTGTTCGATGCCAGGCCAGCCATCAGACCCCGGCCGGCCCTCCGTGTAAAAATCGCATCCGCCAGTAAATACCCGCCCGTGCGATGTTGCGCAACCTTCTTCCCTTTGCAGTTGTATCCTCTGCGGCGAACGCGTTTGCTGGTTGGGATGACAACCCTGCGCGCGCGGATGCTGTACCCGGTATCGCGTCCTCCGATCGAGGACGGGATGGTTGTCATCGAGGGCGGGCGGATCTGCGAGTGGGGTCGCTGGGACGGGCGGGAGGCGGAGGATCTCGGCGAGGTCGTGCTCATGCCCGGGCTGATCAACGCGCACTGCCACCTCGACTACTCGGTGATGCGGCGGGCGATCCTGCCGAACGCAAGCTTTTCGCAGTGGATCCGCCGGATCAACGACCTGAAGCGCACGCTGTCCGACGACGACTACCTCGCCTCGATCGCGGCGGGATTTGGCGAGCTGGCGGCGAACGGGACGACGACGGTCCTGAACATCGAGTCATTTCCCGAACTGATGGTGCGGATGCCGCCGCCGCCGATCCGGACGTGGTGGTTTTACGAGATGATGGACGTGAGGAACCGGCTGCATCCGGAGGATGTCGTGGCCGGGGCGCTGAGCTTTTTTGAGGGCAGGCCGGGCTGGGAGGGTGGCTTCGGGCTCTCGCCGCACGCGCCGTACACGACGTCCGGCGAGCTCTTCCGCCTGGCCCGTTCCTGCTGCGAAAAATACCGGATGCCCCTGATGACCCACCTCGCGGAGTCCGACGAGGAGGAGGCGATGTTCCTCCACCGGGACGGGGCGCTCTTCGGGTTTTTGAGCGGGCTCGGGCGGGACATGTCCGACTGCGGGGGGATCTCGCCGGTGGCGCGGCTGATCCGCGACGGATGCCTTCCCGACGGGGCGCTGCTCACCCACATGAACCGCCTCGAGGATGGCGACTGGGACCTGATTCGCGGCCGGAATTTTTCGATCATCCACTGCCCCGGCTGCCACGAGTACTTCGCGCGGCCGGCGTTCCCGCTCGAGCGGTTTCTGGCCGAGGGTCACAACGTTTGCCTCGGGACCGACAGCCTGGCCAGCAACCGCGAGCTCAACCTCTTTGCCGAGATGCGGTGCCTTGCGCGCAGCCACCCCGGCACCGGGCCCAGGGAGCTGATCACGTTCGTGACGACCGCCCCCGCCCGGGCGATCGGTCAGGTGGGGCTCCTCGGGGAGCTAAAAGATGGTGCGTTCGCCGACCTCATCGCCCTCCCGTACGCCGGCTCGCCGGCAGACGCCGCTGCAGGCATCCTCGCCCATACCGGCCCGGTGGCGCTGACTCTCGTCGGGGGAAGCGCGGCGGCCGGAACCGATCTCGTGTAGGCCGCCAAGCAGATTGTAGATTATTCGAACAGCTCAGATTGATGATTCCCGATTGTTGATTTTTGATCGAAGTCAGCCCTTCAAAATTCAACAATAATCAATCGAAAATTGCCCTCTTAATATGCGCTCTGTAAGGCGTGCCACACTAGAAAAGGAGATCTCCCGGTCCGCCGGTGCATAAGTGCTGACAGGAGACTAGATTCTCAAAGGACCTGCTACCAAGCCTATGCGCACCGGAGGTGCCTCGGACATTAGCCGGTGGCGTAAGCCACCGGTGTGGTTGCCATACACGAACCGCCCCGGCGGGGCGGCGGACCGTGCTGTCTCCACAAAATGAGATCTTCTTCCGATGAGTGGATTGATGGCATTCCCGGTCATGTATCCCCATGCCCCTGCCGGGGCAACTCGCATTCTATGATCTCCCCGGTGGCTCACGCCACCGGCTAATATCCGCATGGCCCTGCCGGGCCAGTATCAGCGTCACCGGCTCATATCCGCATGGCCCTGCCGGGCCAGTATCAGCGCCGTCGGCTCATATCCGCATAGCCCTGCCGGGCCAGTATCAGCTCCGTCGGCCAAAATGCCCATGGCCCTGCAGGGCCAAGCACGGCTTTCCGATTGCGTTCGGGCATCGTGTGGTGAAGGGCTTGCGGGCGGGGCGGGGAGGTGGCAGAGTTGCGGGATCATGGGGGAAACGCACCGGCCAACTGAAGCTCTGTTTCCATTCGGGGTGGTGGCGGCGGTGGCGTGGTTTTGGCTGGCGGCGGCCTGTGCGGGCGAGTGGTCGGGGAACCCGGACTATGCGCACGGGTGGATTGTCCTCCCGCTGGCGGCGTACTTTCTGTTGAGGCGTCTGGCTGACGTCGGGAGGGTTGGGACGTCTGCGGCCGGGCGCCGGGCGGCGTGGTTCGTGCTCTGGTGCGGGGCGGCTCTGGTTCTTCCGCTGCAGCTCGGCCTGCAGGCGCCGCTGTACTGGCGGGTGTTTCCCTGGGGGATCGCGCTGGTGGCGGCGGCTGCAACGGTTTGCTGTGCGTACCTTGCCGGCGGAAAACCGTTTGTTGTGGCATCCCTGTTTCCGCTGCTTTTTTTGGCATCCGGGATCCCGTGGCCGACGGCGTTCGAGCAGCCGCTGACGCTGCGGCTCATGCACGGGGTGGCCTCGTTTTTGGCCACGGTCCTGCCCATGGCCGGGGTCCCGGCGCAGCAGGAGGGCACCACGCTCGTGCTGCTCAACTGCACGGTCGGCGTGGAGGAGGCGTGCAGCGGGGTGCGGTCGCTCCAGTCGTCGGTGATGATCGCCCTGGCGGCCGGAGAGTTTTTTTCTTTGCGGCCGTCGCGGCGCATCCTGCTTCTTGCGGCGGGCTTTCTGATGGCGCTGGCATCGAATGCGGCGCGCACGCTGGTGCTGACGGTTGCCGGGATCCAGGGTGGGGCTTCGGCGATGGGGAAGGTTCATGATCTGGCCGGATTGGGCGCGCTCGGCGGGCTGGCGGCGGGGATCTTTGCCCTGGCATGGTGGATCCGCCGCCCGGCCCCGGAACACGTGATGGATCCTGCGCCCGCTGCTCCGCCGGCACGGGCGGTTCCGCCCGGGCCTGCCGCTCACGCCCGCCCCTCCTGGAGGGGCGCAGCCTGCCTGCTGGCTGTCGCCGCGGCCGGATACGTCGCCGCATGGGGATGGTATGCGCACCACGAGTCGCGGCGTGCGGGCAGCGCATCCCTGCCGCTGGTCGCGGTCGACACATCCGCCCACGTCCAGGAGATCGAGGTCCCGCCGATCCTTCGCAGCGGGCTCGCGGCGGATATCGGATCGTTCGCGCGGGTCGTCCTCCCGGATGGCTCGGCCGCAAATGGGTTCCACTTCTTTTGGGACGGATCGAAGAACAACGCGCAGCAATTTTACCACCGGCCGGATTCGTGCATGCCCGAGGGCGGGTGGGAATTTGTCGGACCGGAGAGCGTGGCGGCCGGAACGATCGGCGGGCTGCCCGTCAAGTGGGCGGCGCTGCCGTACGAAAAGGGCGGACGTCGCGGGCTCCTGCTCTGGGCGGCCTGGGTGGACGGCCGGCAGATCCCGTTTTCCGTCAACACCGGCTCCGGGGTCCAGCGGAATAATCTCTGGCGTTTGATCGCCAACGGGCGCAGAACATTCTCCTATGAAACCGCCGCCGTGCTCGTCCCGTACGACGGGGAACATCCGCCCGTCGAGCGGGCGGTCCGGATCGCGGAGGAAATGTTCAAGCAACCATGAAAGCTGACCACGTGACCCCGATGATCCTCGCCTGGAACGAGGAGGCAAATATTGGCCGCTGCCTCGAGCGGCTCGACTGGGCGCCCGAGGTGCTCGTCGTCGACAGCATGAGCACCGACAGGACGCGCGCGATCTGCGCGGATTTCCGAAACGTGCGCGTGGTCGAGCACGCGTTCGAGTCCCTCGCCGGGCAGGCAAATTTCGGTCTCACGCACGTCCGCTCCCCCTGGGTGCTTTCGCTCGACGCGGACTACATCCTTCCGTCCGACTTCGAGTCCGCGCTGGCGGCGTTTGACGGGACCGACCGGACGGCGGCCTCGGCGCGGTTTACGTACTGTGTTTTCGGGAAGCCTCTGCGCGGGACCCTGTATCCGCCGCGGCTCGTGCTCCACCGCGTGCGGGATACCCACTACATCCAGGATGGCCACGCGCATCGGGTCTTTGTCTCCGGCGAGACTGCGGAGCTTCGGGTTCTGATCGACCACGACGACCGCAAGCCGATCGGACGCTGGTTTTTATCGCAGGTCGCGTACGCCGAGCTCGAGGCGGAAAAGCTTCTTTCCATCAACCGCCGGGAGCTGTCGTTTCCCGATCGGATCCGGCTTTCCGGATGGATCGCGCCGGGGCTTGTGGTGTTCTGGTGCCTGATTGTGAAGCGCTGCGCCCTCGATGGCCCGGCCGGCCTCTACTACACGCTCCAGCGGCTTCTGGCCGAGACCCTCCTGGCCATCTACCTGCTCGACGCGCGCCTGAGAGGGGGGCGGGCATGAGGCTCGACGGATATCAATCCGGCCTCGATCGCGGAGCCCCGCGCTGGAAGGAGGCGCTCTGGCTGCTCGTCAAAATCCCGCTCTTCCTCTGTCCGATCCCCCTGCCCGGCGGGCTTCGGGCCGGCGTGCTCCGGGCTTTTGGCGCCAAGATCGGGGCGGGCGTCGTGATCCGGTCGGGCGCGGATATTTCTTTCCCTTGGAGGCTCGCCGTCGGCGACCATGTGTGGATTGGCGAGGGGGTTCGGATCCTCTCGCTCGCGAGCGTGACGGTCGGGTCGCACGTCTGCCTCTCGCAGGAGGCGTTCCTCTGCACCGGATCGCACGATTATTTGAGCCCGAAGTTTTCGCTCGTCGTGCGGCCGATCGTGATCGGCGGAGGAACCTGGATCGCGGCCCGCGCGTTCGTCGGCCCCGGCGTGACCGTGGGCGAGCGGGCGGTCGTGGCCGCCGCCGCGGTCGTCGTCAAAGACGTCCCCGAAGGCGCGGTCGTCGGCGGGAACCCGGCCCGCCGGATAAAATAATCTTTTTCCGCAATTCCATCGGTGGGACGATGCGGTCCGGTGAATCCTGCTCCGCGCATTCTGTTCTTCCAGCGATCCGTCCCGCCGGATCATTCGGCTGCCGGTTCGCTGCTCTTTGATTTAGCCCAGGACCTTACGCGCTGCGGGTGGGAGGTCTGGATCGCCGGAACGCGTACGTCGCCAGATGTTCCGGCGGAGGAATCGTGCGAGGGCATCCACTTTTGCCGCGGCCTCGTCCCCCCGGTCGACAAATCCTCGCTGCGCTCCCGGTTCCTCGCCTTGCCCGGGACGTGGCTCGCGATGTTTTGGGCGGTCCGCCGCTGCCCGCGTCCGGAGATCCTGATCACGCTCACCGACCCTCCGCTTTCCGCCTGCGCCGGGACCGTCCTGGCCCGCCTGCTCCGCTGCCGCCATGTCCACTGGTGCCAGGACCTCTACCCGCAGGTGGCCGCAGCTGCGGGAGTAATCCAGGAGGACGGGATCGTGTTCCGCTTGCTCTCCCGCCTGATGAGGGCCGCGCTCCGGGACTGCTCGCGCGTCGTGGCTGTCGGCCGCTGCATGCAGGAGCATCTCGGAAATATCCCCACCACCCTCATCCCGAATTGGGCCCGCGTCGCGCCGGTGTCCGCACCAGCGCCAGAAACCGGATTTCGAATCCTCTACTCCGGCAACCTCGGCCGCGCGCATGACTTCGAGGGCCTGAACTCCGCAGCGAAAATGACGTCCGACCCGAAGGGCGCTTGCCCTGGGCCAGGGGATGCATCTGCGAAAGTTGCAAAAGCGGGCTCCGCCTTGAGGAAGTTTGTTTGGAGTTCCGCCTTCAGGCGGTGCTTTTTTGGCTGCCTCCCCCCTCGGCAGCCGCCTGAAGGCGGAACTCCGAACCCGGATGCCCTCTGCCTGACAGGCGTGCAACTTTCGGAGATGCGCCCCAAGCCAGGGGATGAAGCCGCATCGGAGCTCGATTCAGATGCTCTATCCGATCCGAGCCTCGTTTGGACGGTCTGCGGTGACGGGCCGCAGGCGTCCGCCATCAGCCTCGCGGTCGAGCGGATCCCGCCGGTCGCATGGGATGATTATCCGAAGCTCCTGGCATCCGCCCACGCCCACCTGATCACGCTCCGGAAGGAATTCTGCGGGCTCGTTGTTCCCAGCAAACTTTACGATTGCGCCGCCAGCGCCCGCCCCATCCTCTTCGCCGGACCGGCGGACTCCGAGTGCGCCCGCGCCATCCTCGAAAACCACATGGGGCTCGTCGTTCCCGACCGCGATGGGCCCGCCCTTGCCGAAGCCGCCCGATCCCTGGCCCAAAACCCGGAGCTCTGCCGCCAGATGTCCGCCGCAGCCTCCCAGTTCAGCCAGGTGCATCGCCTCCAACACAGCGGCGACCGCTTCGACGCGCTGCTCCGGTCGCTCCTGAGATAAACCCGAAACATCGGAAGAGGCCCGGGGGCACCGGAGGTGCCTTGGACATTAGCCGGTGGCGTAGGCCACCGGTTGTCTTGCCATAGGCGACCCGCCCCGGTGGGGCGGTGGACCGTGCTGCTACCACAAAAAATTCTCTTCTTTCGATGAGTGGGTGGATGGCATTCCCGGACGTGTATCCCATGCCCCTGCCGGGGCAATTGACATTCGACGAGGCCCCGGTGGCTGACGCCACCGGCTAATTTCCTCAAGGCCCTGTCGGGCCGATGGCAGCTCCGAAGACCAGTTGCCGCCCAGGGAGCGTTGGCGGCGGCCGCCATCCTTCCGGCCGGTGCTCAGAGCACCGAGCTGCTGAACGTATCCTACGATTCGGCGCGCGGGGGATCGACGATCACGTTTTCCGAGCCTGCCCTCAGGCGACGGCAAAGTCGACCTGCTGCTTGAACATGTCGACCCTTGCTACGACGACCTCGATGTGGTCGCCGACGCGGTAGACCTTCTTCGTGCTGCGTCCGACGAGCCGCCCCTTTGCGACATCGGCGATGTAGAAGTCGCCGGCGAGGGACGAGATGTGGACGAGCCCGCCGAGCAGGAACTCGGGGAGCTCGACAAACATCCCGAAATTCCGGACGTCCATGATTGTGGCCTGGAACGAGTGGCCGGTCCGCTTGGCGACCTGGAGCTGGAAGAACTCGAGCTTTTTGAGGCGCACCGATTCGCGTTCGGCATCCGAGGCGGTCCGCTCGGTCGTCGAGAGGTGCTCGCAGATCGTGTTCAGCGACTGCGAGTCCGGACCGGACTTCGTGAGGCCGAGGAGCCGCTCGAGCGCGCGGTGGACGACGAGGTCGCTGTACCGGCGGATCGGGCTGGTGAAGTGCGTGTAGTCGGGCTTGGCGAGCCCGAAGTGCCCGATCGGATCGGGCGAGTAGCGGGCGCGCTTGAGGCTTTTTAAAAGTGCCACCTTCACCGCCGACTCGTGCGGCTGGCCACGCAGGCCGCTTAGCAATTTTTTGAGTTCCTCGCGGTTCGTGAGGTCTCCGGCCTTGACCCCCTGGGACTGGGCAAACTCGCGGAACTCGACGAGTTTTTCCGGGTCCGGCTTTTCGTGGACCCGGTACATCGCGGGCTGCCGCTTGACCTTGAGTTCGCGGCCGACGAGCTCGTTTGCGAGGAGCATCATCTCCTCGATGAGCTGGTGCGAGATGTCGTTTTCCACCCGCTCGAGGCGGATCGGCTTTCCTGAGGCGTCCAGCCAGACCTTGAGCTCCGGGAAATCCAGATCCAGCGATCCGGCCGCGAAGCGCTTTTTCCGGAGCAGCGAGGAGACTTCCCAGGCGGTGTGCACGCTTTCCGCCAGCGTATCGCCGCGCGGGGGAAGGCTCAAAATCTCAAACGCCTGCTTGTAGGTGAGCCGGACCGCGCTGCGGATCACCGTCTTGGCGAACCGCACCGAGCGCACGTTCCCGTCCCGGCCGATTTCCGCAAACACCGAGAACGCCATCCGGTCGACGCCGGGCTTGAGGCTGCAGATCCCGTTGCTGAGCGCCTCCGGAAGCATCGGGATCACCCGGTCGACCAGATAGACGCTGTTCCCGCGCACCTGCGCCTCGCGGTCCAGCTCGGACTTTGGCCGCACGTAGTGCGACACGTCGGCGATGTGGATCCCGACGTTCCACCCGTGCGCGGTCCGCTCGACATCGATGGCGTCGTCAAAATCTTTGGCGTCATCCGGGTCGATCGTGAAGATGAACCTCTTGCGAAGGTCCTCGCGCTTGGCGGCCTCGTGCGGGTCGACCTCCGGCGAGACGTGGCCGGCATCGCGGAGCACGGTTGGCGGAAACTCGGCCGGAAGCCGGTGCTTGCGGATGATCGAGAGCATGTCCACGCCCGGCTTGCCGACCGGTCCGAGCACCTCGATGAGGTGCCCCTCGGGGTTCACGTGCCGCGACGGCCACGCGTCGAGGTGCGCGACCACCTTGTCGCCAATCTTTGCGCCCAGCTCGGCGGCCGGCGGCTGCAGATAGAGGTTGTGCACAAACCTCGGGTCGTCGGCGACCAGGTAAAAAAAGTTGTCCGACTTCTGGAGGGTTCCGACGATCGTCTCGTTCGAGCGCTTGAGGATCCGGATCACCCGCCCCTCGCGGCGCGAGCTGTCGCCCGGGCGCCCCGACGGCGCGCGCTCGGAGTTCACCCGCGCGACCACCAGGTCCCCGTGCATCGCCGTGAACGTGTTCTCCGAGCTGATGAAAAGGTCCGGGTCGCCGGCCTTTTCGTTCAGCACGTGGGCCGCGCCGCTCGCATGAAATTGCATGACCCCGGTGAAGAGGTCGGCTTCCTTGGGGAGGATGTAGCGGTCCTTACGGATCCGCGCGATATCTCCCGCCAGCTCCATGTCCCGCAGGAGCCCGAGCAGCTTTGCGCGGTGGCCGGGGTCCAGCTTCAGCTCCCCGGCAATTTCCACCTTGTCCATCGGGCGGCTCGCCAGCAGCCTGAGGATCTCCAGCTTGAGCGCCTCCCGCCCGCCGGGATCGGCCTTTTTCACCGGCTTGCCGGCCCCCCGAGATGGCGGTGCCTGCCGGCGCGGTTCCTGCGCCCGCCCGGATGGCCCGTCTGGATGCCCCCCCTCGCGGCGGGGCTTCGGCTTTTGGCCCGATGGCTGGGCCGGCGGCTGGCCGGCCGGTGCCGACGCCGCAGGCTTGCCGGCACCATCCGGCTGCGGCCCCCTGCGCCCTCCGCGCCTCCGGCGCTGGGGATTTTTCTGATCCGACCCGGAACCCGACTTTGCAGACTGCCCCCCGTTTTGTTTCCTGCCCTGAGGGCGCTCGTTATTCACAGACCCACCCATCGCCTCTTCCCAGCCGGTTGGCAAGAAATTGCTTTCCCCCCGGCGCGTTCGTCTAGGCAGGGGCAAGATGCCCCTGCTACGGCGATGTTCGGCTTCGCCGGCCCCCTGGCTCTGTGTGGCATGGGCATCCTGTCTGATTCAGGAAGCGCGCTGTTTGCGTAAACATGCGTTTCCATAACGGTTTATACGCTATCAAGATTTTGAGGTGTTGCAAGATTTCGCGTGGAATACTTCCGGTTTGCATGAAATCTGCATGAAGAATTCGCATCGTCTCGCAGAGTGTTCGCAGGAGGACAGGTGAAGCAATCGTCGCACCTGCTTCCCAAATCGCGCGGTCATGCCGAATCAATATGCCACAGCAGCGGAGTCATCAATGCCCGATGTCAGGCTGAGAAGATCGCCGGTTGAGTTCGCCACGCAGACCCGCACCGATTGGTGTGCAAAACTGTTTCAGTATTCGCCCGCATTTCCGCGACCAACGGTTCGGCACAATTTTCGTTGCGCAGCAACCTTGTCGGCGGAACTGGGAAACATGCACGCGGGCAGTGTTGGCCCGGGGAGCAGTCGATCCATGTGCTCGCCGAAAATCTGACGCAGGAGTTCCCGGAAGCGCCCGAGCGCGGCCACGACATGTCTGCGGCGGGAAAGTCGCTCTGGCGGCCATTCTGGCGAAACGCGGTGATGCTCTGGTTGGGATTCGACCCTTGGCTTTCGTCATGCGCGATTCGCTTCGCACGCATTGTCGCGGCGGAGGCATCTCCCGCTGTTGCTGACATGGCATCTTCCCCGATCCGCCTGCACGAGTTGTCGCCAACCGGACTTTCACGCGGCCGTTTTTTTCGCCTGATCAACGCGGAGGAGCGGTGGGGAAAATCTCGCTCGGTTCGTCCAGTCGGCCCGGGACGGACTCGTGTTTGGTGTGTCTTTGTAGGTTCGTCGTCTTTGAGGTTCGTCCCGTCCTATATAGGGACGGGGACGAACCCCAAAATTGACGACTAATTTCGTTCGTCCCCGGACTACTGAAGACGACCAAAGACGAACAGACGAACCCCCCTCCTCCGCGCCAACTTTAATGCGGAAGGAACGACTTTCGCAAGCGGGTGTACCTGGAAACCCGGTGGGGGTAAATCAGCATTCGAGGATGGGGGGGTGGGGAAGGATTTTCCCACTTGGATCAATAACCGCATTCAGCAATACGGGTTTTGTCGAAGAGTTGAGCTCGCTAAATTTGGCGACCTCAAAATGTGGCAGCGGTGAAGTTTTCCCCAAATTTGGGGAAAACCTCAAAAGGCGGGCGTCCCTGACCTCGGCGCTCCACTTTCGCGAGTTGCCGCGTTCTCGGCGCACCTTCAGCCGCCTTCACTCTGGCCCGCGCCGATCACGGCGGCATCGAACCGGAGGCAAGCGTGAGGCTTGTCGGGTCATCATCGACGACAAGCACCAGATTTCCCTGATGCGCTCTGGGTTCGGACGCGATGGCTTCCGTCTCTCGGGCGTTGGGATGCCGACGATAAGCTTCATCAGCAGGGAGAACAGGCTGTGCAAATTGAATCAAATGATGAATCGAGCTTGAAAAACCGCAGAACGAAAAGAAATTACTGAACAACGCACGACAACCGTGGACAAGAAACCAAATGGAAAATCCCGGGAGGCATGAAAACCAATTCACCGTTCGGAGGCTGGAGCCACCGTCAGCAAAAGCCCCCCGCTTTATTGCATAGTCTGGCGGGCCGTGCCGCGTCCTCGTTTAACCGGATGCAGCATCATCATGCGTCAAGCTTGCCCCCACCAGAGATGTCTCCCGAGGTTCGAGTCAGCAATATCGGATTCGACCGTCCCAAAAAGCACCACCGCTCCATGCTCTCGCTATTGCGCAGCAGGCGGCACGGAAAAGACCGGATCCTCCGCTATATCATCCTTCCCGCGATCGTGATCCTCACTGCTGTTGGGATATTTCTCCTTATGAGAAACTGAAAACAGCGTAAATCCTCACTAGCGGGCGCGGGTGGAGGGATGGTATTGCGCTCATTCCCCGGCCGAGGATTTCCTGCACAAGCCACCGGGGCCTTTGGTGCAGAACCCGGCCGAGCGGGAACCGTATCACGACCTGTCCGGGTCTCTGTAATGGGCTGCCGGGGATTTTTTATGCCCGGATGGACGGGAGTTGACATGCCACCGTCGGCATCATGTCCACCCAACTTCCAACCTCTCGCGACACCATCGCCATTGACGAAGAATTTCGCGCTCAGCTTGGGCAGCGAACCCTATCCCCGGATGCAGCGGCGTTCCTTCGGGGCAAACTCTACAATTCGCGAAAACTGGCCGTCCCGAATCAAACCGGAGCAAATCAATACGCCGAGGTAAAAGCTCAAAATGATCGACGACCGACGACGGCTGAAACCATCTCAGCGCAAACCGGCGTGAGCCGCGAAACAGTGAAGCGAGACGCCAAATTCGCGGAGGCCGTGGAGAAACTTGGCATCACCAAGGATGTGCTGTCCGGGACGGAAAGGCGCACCCGCAAGGAAATCATCCAGGCCGCCTTCCCAAAGTCACCCTCGCCAATTCGGGAACGTCCGCTGGAGGACATCCTCACGCAGCGCTGGGAACCCTTCATCAAAGACATCCCCTTCAACAAGCACCGGGATGTTTACCACTGGATCACCCGGAAGCTCAACCAGCCCCGGTGGTAAACCGGGCGCAGATACGACAGGCGACTCGTTTTTTCCGGTCCCAGACAGCCAAAGTGAGCCTCTTCCTCGCCCGGCACGCGCCTCTCCCTCCCATTCCGACTTGAACCGGCGGCGTTTGATCGGGGTGGCAATGATGGAAATGAGCGAAACAGGGTTTTTCCCCCAAAGTATTCCTATAATATTTCCTCGTGTACCACTTTGGGGGAAAAACCTAATTTGCATCATTTGCATCATTCACCCCTTTTTTGAATCGGCCTGCAAGGAGCGGAAATCCGAGGAATACGAGAGCAAGCGAGCATCCTCCGCATTTTCCCGGACATCGCTAGCAGCCTGAAAAAGCAGAAAACACGAGTTGCGTGTGCGTTGCATGAATAGGCCGGAGACGGCACTCCAGCGGGGGAGCTTTCTACTGGTTCGATGCGGCTGATTGGTCCGCCGGTTGGTGCGTCACGACAAAGGGAATGGCAAAAGAGCAGAGAGGCAACAGTTGCCCTCCTGCCTCTCGCTCCACCCATCGGATCACCCGGAAGCTCAACCAGCCCCGGTGGTAAAATCTGGCGCGGGATCGTGCGCTTCGTTCGGGTTGACACGCCAACGTCGGCGTTATTGCTATCCAAATCAAAAAATCCCGTCACGTTTTGACGCTCATCAGCACCAGCGAACTGTACCGCCTTCTGAACGTTCCTAAAACCCGCATGCTCCGTGCCATCCGCGAAGGCGTTATTCGCCCGGCTGGCGCAATTGGACACGCGACCGTCATCGTGATGACGAAGCAGGATCTGAAAAACTGGAGCGCCCACTTTTCGCATTCTGAGCCTCAACCACTGGTAAAACGACCGCTCAAAGTGAGCCTCAACCGCTCTTCGCGCGGAAATCACCGCGAACCCGTCATTTCGGGGTCCCGTGACGTAAAGTGAATGTAAAGTTGAGGGGGTTACTTTACATCAAAAAGGGGGTTTTTGGAGGCTAAAAAAGAGGCGTTTATGCTGCGTAGGATACTCATTATCAGGCACAAGCGAAAGGAAGATGGTTGAGGGGGTGTCCGGAAAAATAGTGTAAAGCTGAAAAAACAGGTTCTCATGGAATTAAGGGGATGGTCGCTCCCCCCATGGCCTAAGTCATTGATAGGTAATAGATTTCCTTGCTCGACTCGCCGCTTTTTCGCTCGGCCAGTTGACACAGGTGCTCATAGCCAGGAGTCGAAGACCCGCTGGGGTAGAATTCAGTGGCCTTTTGTGGCGGCCATTCCGACAAGGCCGGACGTTCCGCTCAGTTTCGACCAGAAGAAGCCGTAGCAGGCGACGACGACGAAGCAGGCCATCGGAACGATATACCCGGCCGACATTCCGTGCAGGTCAGCGACGTGTCCCATGAGTTTGGGCATGATGGCGCCGCCCATGATCGCCATGACAATGAAGGACGAGGCTTTTTTTGCCCGTGCTCCCAGCCCGTAGATTCCGAGCGAGAAGATCGTCGGGAACATGATCGACATGAAGAAGTAGCTGAGGAAGACCGCGGCGGCCGAAAACCACCCCCACTTCAGGAATACGAGCAGGCTGCAGAGGCCGGCCAGGCAGGCGAAGAGGGCGAGGACCTTGTGGGCGGAGAACTTCTTGAGCAGGCCAGCTCCGATAAAGCGTCCAATCAGGAAAAAAACAAATCCGCCGGAGGCCAGGTTCGAGGCTCCCTGGTCGCTGAGGCCGAGAAGGCCGTTCTTGTGCACCTCGAACCATCCGCCCATCGCGCCGCTTTTCCACGCATCGGGAATCGCCGGGATCTGAGAGGTCATGTAATTGATAAAATACGCGAAGATACCGCACTGTGCGGCGACGTAGAAAAACTGGGTGAGCGTGGCTCCCGAGAAGTGCGGGTGGCTCCAGATGCTGTGATTCGTGATCCGGCCATTCATTAGCAGGAAGACCACTGTGCCGA
>Ga0247838_1002812_pt1 | contig 21374 bp, 21 predicted proteins | sample LaCruzMarch2015__5_FD_189097 | JGI IMG/M metagenome (GOLD analysis project Ga0247838, IMG submission 189097) | Freshwater microbial communities from meromictic Lake La Cruz, Castile-La Mancha, Spain - LaCruzMarch2015_15m | ecosystem: Environmental > Aquatic > Freshwater > Lake | place: Spain... | reverse complement strand
CTTCATCAAGTCCGTGTGCGTCGAGGGGGCGCAGGATGCCACCGGCCACTGTTATCTGCACGAGGAGACCTGGGACTGCGGGACGCTCCACGCCATCCCGGTGCTCGACCGGCTGTCCACCATGGACTGCGCCGGACCGGTCCGCTGTCTGGGCACCGAGTGCGTGAGCTTCCCGGGCGAGCAGTCGGCGGACTTCGCCAAGGCGGTTGCTGCCCTGCAGGCGGCGCAGATGGCGGCCTCGGACATGCAGTGCGATCCCGGTGGGCGCTGTGTGGTCTTCTCGGGCGAACCTCGCGAGTGCAAGCGGGCGGTGGGCGGCATCGTCAACTGCTGCAACACGCCGGGCAATGCCGCGCTGGGCGACTATCTGACCCTGGTGTTCGCCACCATGAAGCTCGACAACGCCGTGATGGGCCTGGACAGTGGCAGCGCCGTGCGCGGCGCCTGGGAGACCCTGCGCGGTCCCATCGCCGACACCTACAGCGCGGTGACGCAGGCCTTTTCCTCGGCCGCGAACACCCTGATGGGCAACACCACGGCCGCAGCCACCGAATCGGCGTTAAAGGCAGGTCTGGCGGAAGCCACCAAGAATTTGCTGATGCAGACCGCCGAGTGGACCGCGCAGGTCTTTGGCGATGCGGCGGCCAACACCCTCTTCGTGGCGGCGGACGGTGCCGGTGCCGCGGTGACCAATGGCGTGGCGGCCAACGGCGGCGTCACCTTCGCCCCGCTGATCGGGACCGTGCTCAGCGTCGTCATGTGGGCCTACACGATCTACCAGGTGGTGATGATCCTGATCAAGCTGATCTGGACCTGCGAGCAGGATGAGTTCGAACTGGGAGCCAAGCGGGAGCTGAAGGCCTGCACCCGCGTCGGCGGCTACTGTCGCAGCGACATCCTGGGGATCTGCATCGAGAAGCGCGATGCCTATTGCTGCTTCAACACCCCGCTCGCGCGCATCTTGAACGAGCAGATCCGGCCACAGTTGGGACGCGACTGGGGGGACCCCAAGGCCCCGGACTGCCAGGGCATCGACGTGGCGGACTTCAGTCGGGTCGACTGGAACCAGGTGAACCTCGACGAGTGGCTGGCGATCCTCGTGCAGACCGGGCATTTTCCGACCTTGGACACGTTGGGGATCGATGCCCTGACCGGCAGCAGCAGCGCGTTTGCGGTGCACGGGCAGCGGGCGAATGCCGCCCAGCGCAGCACCGAGCGGGTCGATGGGTTGGACGCCGAGCAGTTGCGGCTGGATGCGGAGAGCGCGGCCTGGGGTGGGGTGTTACCGGGGTTGCCGGGGGGGAGGTGACGGCGTGACTGCCGGCCGCGGAGCCGCCGGTCGACCAACCGAACGCGCTGTTCTGGTCGCGCCGGCAGCGTCCGGGACGCCAGCATCGTCCCGCGGTTTCAGCGGTCGGCGATGACGGTGACCACCACGCTGCGCTGGTCGCGTGGACCATCGAATTCGCAGAAGAACAGGTTCTGCCAGGTCGATAGCCCCAGCGTGCCGTCGATCAGGGGCACGGTCTCCGCGGGGCCGACCAATCCCGCCTTGAGATGCGCATCGCCGTTGCCGTCCTGCTGGTCGTGCCGCCATACGCCCTTGGGGATCTGCTTGGCAAGGAAGGCGATGACATCCTCCTGCACGCTCTCGTCCCAGTTCTCCTGGATCATGATCGCCGCGGTCGCGCCTTGGGCATAGACATGGACCAGGCCGTCGCGGATGCCGCTGTGCTCCACCACGGTCTGTACCTGACGGGTGATGTCGACCAGTTCCTGTTCGCGGTAGGTCGAGAAATGGATGGTGTCGCGCATGGTCCGCGGAGGCCTCGGTTGATCTGACATGGGTAGGAATCGTACCGCCGTGGGGGGGATCTGCGAACCCCCGACCGGGGTTGGTCTTCGACGGGTGGGCGAGTGCAACGTCAACAGACGACCCATCCCGGCCAGTCGGCTGCGCCGCGTGGGAGACTGCTCTAATGCCAACAGCGGCCAGCGATCCGCCTCACGCAGCCTAAGACACCCGCGATAGAGGGGCGATTTTCGCGGGTCACTTCAACTATTCACTCGTCCCAATCACGACCCTCGGTTCGCCTGCGGCGTGCCCATCAAACGGCGGACGCCCATTCCAACCCGAGCTTCGTGACAAACTCCCGCTCATCCGCCTCGATCGCTTTGCGCCGAGCGGTCAGCAAATCTGCCAGTCCCCCCTGCGCATCGCGCGCGATCCCAATCTTGGCGAGTAGCTCATCCTCTTCCGGCTTAGAGTCTTGCGCCGTTCGACTCCTGAGCGCCGTTCGATAGCTGTTAACGGAGTCCGTAGTCAAGATTACCCGATTCCACCAATCCGATCGCTTGCCGCTTGGCTGCAGGACACCGATGGCATCAGCACCGATAGCTAATTGTCTATGCGCGGTTCCCGACAGGTCGCCACCATCCTCGTGTCGAGCCATCGCCAAGGCCACGGCCTTTGAGCGAGCCGCCCGAAAATCGAAATTCAGCACCGGGCGCACGTTCTTGGTGAGATCGCGCTCCATTGCCTGGAAAGTACCGCCGTGAATCATCTCCCGGAGCGCCGTGAGACTGCGGTCGTAGATGGCCGAGTTGACGCCCGCAAAGGCCTCTCCATAGGTCGTCAGCCAGAGCCAGCGGCGTATCGCCTCGCGGGCTCGCGGTTCCGATCGCTCGTCGAAGAAGTCAGAGCCCAGACATACGGCCAGCGTGATGAGCTGCCACGAATAGGGCAAGACTTCGGGGCCGGTTATGCCGCAAAGCTCCCCGACCAACCGAGCGGCATCCGCCATCGCCTGAAAGGCCCGCTGGATCAGCCCGTCCTGTTTCGCAAGCTGCTGTGATAGCTTATCGACCTCCATCTTGGCCGGATGCTGTTGGGCCAGGGCGGCGCACACCCGCAGCACGTCCATATCGGGCAGGTCTTGCCAGCCGATCGGCTCAAGCAGCTCGCTGCGATGCTGCTCGAAGAGCTCCTGAGGATCGAATCCGTTCCGGTAGGCGAGCGCGGCGACCATGTTGAAATCGGTCATCGGCGTGCCGCTGGAGTTGATGCGTTTGAAGCTCTCAGTCGCGTCCTCCAGGGAATCGACCGCCAGCACCGCCACCGGGATGTTGTACTCGCGCAGCCGGTCCCTCAGGGCATCGACCTCGGTCACCTGCGGCTCTGTGAGCTTGTCCCCCTGCTCCCGCACCCAGCGGTTGAGCGCGGTTCGGTTGAGGGCATGGCTTAAAGGGAGCTGGGTTGGCGTAGGGCTCTGGCCGGTCTTCAGCAGAACGAATCGGTCGCGGCTCTTGGGCGGCGCGTCGTTCTTTTCGTTTTTGGCTGGATTGAGCTCGAAGACCCACACCTCATTCTGGCTGGCCTCATCGGTGTCGTCCACCACCGACTCCATCTTGGCAAGCTGAAGGTCGTGGACCAGTCCCGGTCCGAGGATTTGAACCAAGGTGGATAGCCGCTGATGGCCGTCCAGCAGCAACCGTTGTCCGTCCCGGGAGGATGCCTTGCGAATCCTGAATCCGCCGATGACGTCTTTGGTCTTGATCGGACTATTGGTGGACCAGAGCAGGATGGTCCCGATCGGAAAGCCACGGTAGAGGCTGTCCAGCAAATCCCCACGCTGAGTTGGCACCCACTCTGTGCCTGGGCGTTGGAAGCGCGGTATCAGGATCTCGCCCCGCAGTACCTCCGCAACAATTTGATGGAGGGGCGAGATATAGGGCTGTCGCTCATAGAAGGGCATGGTCGGTCTCCGGTCACATGGCGGATGCGATCCGCTCCGCCAAACGGGTCATCTCGGGCCAGGCGCCGTCTTCTTCGAACCATTGGTCCGGCCAGTTCAGGTTCGCAGTCATGAACAAGTTCTTGAACAAGGGGAATTCTCCAAGTTTCGGCAAGGGGACGAAGTGCCGCCCATCGCCCTTTGCCGCGTGCGCATCGATGTCCGCCAAGAGGCGTTCCCGCTCGACAGGATCGGTGATTCGTTCTTTGACGATTGCCTGCAATGCCGGTATCGGCAGATAGTGCTCCTGGTCGCGTCGCTCCAGACGGTGCCAGTGTCCCGCCAGACCTGCCTTGTCGCAGGTGCGTCCCAGGTCGCCGGAGCCGGGGCCTGGGGTATCGAAACTATCGCCATCGTGGTCCCAAACGATGAAATGGACTAGCTGCCAAATTTCCGCTGGTAGTCCGAAGGCTAATTTTGCATGTTCATCGTTGCAGTGGAACTTGATCAAATCGGACATAACCGGGAGTCCGCCGCCGTTCTCGTAGCGCAGTTCGCCGCGACTCTCCCATTCCGCGAAACGCGCCCGCCATACCGGCGGAAGGATTCGGCGAATAAAGGCGGCATCGTGGATCTGGTGCTCGATCAGGATATACAGGGGAAGCGACAGGGCACGTACCGCGTCCTCCAGTGACACTCGGCAGCCCACATGCTCCGCTCCAGGGTCACGGTCACAGACCAGCAGCCGCTTGGCACCCCGGGTCACGGCGGTGACCGAGACAATTGCCAGCCGCTCCTCAATCAATTTGATCTCCGTATGCAGGCCGTCCGGCCAGGCCGCCGCCCATGCGTCGAAGTTGGGCGCGGTGCGCGCGTGCCAAGGCGCGGCGGGGCTCATCGACACAATCAGGGTATGGCGTCGGCGGGCGGCGTTGCGCAGGAGCGCCAGTCGGTCCAGGTCCCGGTGCGGACCCGCGAATAGTGCATCGTCCATCCAAACGATCACGGTGTCTCCTGGGGCTTCCAGCGCAGGTCCAGGATACGATGGGCGAGTTCCTGCTCTTTCTCGAACAAATCGGGGCGCCAATCGGTCAGGGTCGCGTCGGCGTCGATCCCGATGGCCGTGACGGTAGAGGCCCCGTCTGGTCCCTGGTCAACCCAGTGCAGCCCGATCTCCTCGGGCGTCAGACGCCCCTCCAGCACGGCGAGTTGCATGGCCCGGAGCACATAGACGGAATGGGTTTCCAAGACCACCGGGATACCAGCGCGGACGGTCTGCGCCAGACGGTCGAACAGTGCCACCTGCAAGGTCGGGTGCAGGTGCGCCTCGGGCTCCTCGACCGCGAGCATGGTCGGCGCCCCAGGGTCGCCGGTCTCCGCCCACAGGGCGCACAAGAGGATCGGCAGCAGGGCGCGAAGCCCCTCGCCAGCCAGATGCAGGGGTAGTGCTTCCCGGCCGAAGGCCCGGTGAACGATCTGGTGGCGGCCGGAGGGGTCGCTGCGCAGGCTGAGCTCGTCGCCGAGACCCTCCTGCGCGGCGAGCCAGTTGGATGCCCCTGCGAGTACGGCCGCTCCCGGCCCGGTCCGCAGGAGCGCGGGCAGGTCCCCGCCGTCTGGGCGGCAGCAGCGGACCGCACTGGTCTCGTTGCCACCCGTGAGACGATTCGCATCGAGCCACTGCATCCAAACAAGAGGTGCGAGGGCAGCGCGGACGGCATCCGCGATGTCCTGGGCATCCTTCGGCAAGCCTTCGGGGATCAAGCTGTCGAAGTGGAGAGGTTCGTTCCAATCCTGGCCTCGATAGCGGCCTTCGTAATTCCCCCGCATGCCGTTACCGGCCCGATCGACGATATCGGCCAACTCAACCTTAAACTTGTCCCCGCCGGGTCCTCGGATGAGGTGGAGCCGGTCGACCACGAGTCCGTTGTCCTCCTTGAACTGAATCTTGAACGTGGGATCTGCCGGCGACCCTGGCGCGACCAGCGTCACCCAGGGGGAAAGGTTCATCTCGCGCCCCAGGTGACCAAGCTCCTTGAAAGACGCCCCGCGTAGCGCCGGGCTCCGCAGATCCAGCGGGCCGGCGCCGGGCGCGAGGGAGTCGGCCAGCAGCGCGAGGAGCCGCACCAGGGTGCTCTTGCCCGCCTGATTGAACCCATACAACAGGGTCAGCGGCCGGATGTCGATGCTCGTCTCGTCACGAAACGAGCGGTACGCCTGAAGCTTGAGGGTAAACAACCGGTCAGCGATCGGGGCCATGGCAGCGGGAAAAGTGGGTCGTCGATGCCAATGTGTGGCGACAGTGCTTCATTCTACAGCAATGGATGCGACACTCGACCGCGCCTGATTTCCGATGCGGCACATTGGTCTATCGCTTGTATTCTCGGCAGACGGACCGCGGTGGCGTCGGCGGGGCCCAAACCAGCCTTACGCGAACGCAGCGATGGCAGCCGAAGGGCCGCTCTTGTATCCACTGCCGCCGTTGCTAGACGCGTTCGCAGAGACAGGAATTGGCCGGCACCGGTCCTTGGGACTCTCATCTGATCGGGGCTGATCCAGAGTTGACGGTCGGTGGCGGTGCAGCCAGGGTCAGGCGGTGGATCGCGGCGCCGGACCGACCGGTCAGGCTCCGGCTGCTGTTTTCTCGGCCTCGGGATGGTCGTCTGCTTCTTCCACCACCTGCACATCCCCCGTGGCCTCCTCAACCTCCGCCGCCTTTCCCTGCCGCGCCGCTGCCTCCCGCGCCCGCCGCTCCAACTGCACGATCTTGCGCCCAACGTCCAGCAACTCGACCCGCCAGGCGTAGACGGCGTGCTTGCGCTCCTTGTTGCTGAGTGCCCGGTTCAGCCACAGGACATCAATCTCCATCATCAACCGGTCGAGCACCTGCACCAGCGTGGTGTAGAGGGCCAACTGGGGCGAGGAAATCTTGACGGTCAGGGTCCGCGGCAGGGTGTAGGCCACCGGTTTGGTGATGCCGTGCTGTTTGCGCTGCCCCTCCAGTCGCGCGATCTCGGCCTCCATCCGCTGGGCAAACACCTGGATCATGGCATCCACGATGCCGTCGACCTGGTCCATTTCGTCGTCGTCGCCGATGATGCGCAGTACCACGTCGATGGCGTACAGCGCTGCGGCGACCCGGAAGAACCCGCGTTCCAAGACCCGTTGGGCGTGCTGGGATTGGACCTTGATGGTCTCGGGGACATAGGGCCGGCTATACCGGGACTCGCGGCGGGCAGACGGCTTGGGGGCGGTGGCGGCCATGGGCGGTTACCGAGCGGATGGTGGGGGAGGGGCGAACGCCCAGTATGCCGCACCGCGTCGGACTGTCAGTCGCCGAAGGTTGCGGAAATCCGCCACTTTGCGGGAGATCGACGCCGCTGGCAGCGGATTAGCCGAAAAAGATGCAACACCCGCTTGCAAGTCCGCGGGACATCGGCTACATAGTCCCAGCGCGGTAGCTGGCCGCCCGAGGCGTTTCGGACCTCGGAAGAGCAAGCCATCACGATCCCTGGTCCGATCGCTACGGCCCCGTCGGCGCGCTTGTCGTTGGCCGCGCGCAGTCGGCACGCGTGCGACACGCTCCGTCATCGATCAGCCACGCGGTCACGCCCGCGCTGCCCGCTCCGGGCCTATTTCTGACCCTGGCCGCCGACCCTCCGCGGCCACCAAGATCACCCGCGCGATCAGGCGCCGCGGTTCGCATTGAACGCTCCGACGCCTGCCCGTCGCGTCCCATTGTGCCGACCAACCCCCGATTCCCCTGTCCACTGCGATCCTGCTGTCGCTGGAGTCCGCTGCGTGCGCAGTGGACAGGCGAATTGTCGCGTCTCCCTTGGTGGAGACTCGCATCGCGGTAGCTGGCCGCTTCAAGAAATCAGCACCACCGATGACCACGACCAACCGGGACCCGCGTCCTGAGTCAGGAGGGCTGCCACGGTGGGTGGTGACCCCCACCGGAGCGACTCGACCGCGGTCGCTCTGACCTCCGCAACCTGTTCGATAACCCCACCGGGCACCGACTGCCCCACGGGGCATGGTGCCCCCTTCCTCCCTGGAGACCAGCGCCATGAGTGACCTCGCATCCACGCTCCTATACGGAGCGCTTCTCTTACTGATCGCGACCCTGGGCATCGCCGCCCGGATGCGCCAGGTTCGGGCGCGTCGCGCCCGCCCGACCGACTGGGCGCGTTACGACGTGCCCACCGTCATCCGCCGCCGCACCGGCGGCACCGACCACTAGGAGACCACCATGTCCAGAGGGATCAACAAAGTCATCCTGATCGGCAACCTCGGCAACGAGCCGGACGTGCGCTACACGCAGAGCGGCGACGCCGTCGCCAACATCAGTCTTGCCACCAGCGAGTCCTGGAAGGACCGTGACACGGGCGAGGCCAAGGAACGCACCGAATGGCACCGCGTCGTGTTCTTCGGCAAACTCGCCGAGATCGTCAAACAGTACCTGCACAAGGGTTCCAAGGTTTATGTGGAAGGGCAACTGCGCACGCGCAAGTGGCAGGCCCCGGACGGTCAGGACCGCTACACCACGGAAGTGGTCGTTGGCATGGGTGGCACCATGCAGATGCTCGACTCCAAGCCTAACGGCACTGAGTCCCAGCCGCCGCGGAACGAGGTGAGCGCGACCAAGCGCCCGCCCGCCCGTAGCGAGACGCCGCCAGCCGACGGTGCCCCGCCGTTCGACGATGACATCCCGTTCTGACGACCTGACGTGATCGCCCGCCCCGATCCGGGGAGATTCGTTCTCTCCATCGGGGGAGATCCGTCTCCTCGGGTCTTGGCGCAGGTAATACCGTTCGCCTCGCCATCAGCGACACCAGTGATGGCGTTCGCGCCGCTATTCACTTTTCTACCCCTGGGGGAGACTTCCTCTCCCCCTGCGGAGCGGTGCGTCTCACCGGGGTACACCCGCAGGAGACAACCATGGCCGACTACTCGACCAAGGTCTGGACCGGAGCAACCCAGATCGTCGTTAAAGGGATGACATTCTCGCTCGTCATCGCCCTCGACGACCACGATGACCCGCCCTGGCAACGGGCCGACGGCCACGGGCCGGTATCCGACTGGACCCGACGTGAGAAGCATCCGGGGGAACGCGTTCTCATCAAAGACCGCAACTTCCGGCGCTATTACGACGTGGCCCAGGCCCAGCGCATTGCGCTACGCGAGCGTTGGGGTACGCACCGACCGCCGGTCGCGCGCCCCCGCGTCGCCACGCGACTCCACGGCGCCACGTGGTGCGACAGCGCAACGGTCACGCGACTCCAGGACTGGCTCACGGCACGCTTCGGCACCAAGCCGGCGAGCGCACGCATGGTTGCTGCCCAGGCGGTGGCGGAGGATTTCCAATACCTCCACGCTTGGTGCAAGAACGCGTGGTGGTACCTCGGCTACGAAGTGCGCCTGCTCGATGAGGACGGACGCGCGACGGCCCAGCGGGACGCGTGCTGGGGCTTCGAGTCCTGCGACGACTACATCCTGACGGCGGCGACGGAGGCCGCCGCAGCGATCGTGGAGCACCTCCGCGAGTCCCAACGCAACGCTGCGCGCGCCCAACAGCGCGCGCTGTTTGACGTTTGGGACATCGCCTTCGCGTAACGGAAGGCAACCCAACGCCGGCCAAACCGGCATCACCGCAACCCCCGGGGAGCAGACCGACTCCCTACGGGGATGGTGTGTCTCCCCGGGTCATTCACCCTCGGAGACACACCATGGCAACCACCAAGAAGAGCCCATTAGCAGTCGTTCCCGGCACCGGCGCGATCCCTTGTCGTATCCCGGTGGCCACCGCCGTCCTGGCGGAGATCGGTCTCGACCCGAGTACCTGGGCGGTCCTCACCGACAGCATTTTCCCATCGGCGAACACCGCCGAAGGGATCGTTCTGGCGGTCAGGTATTGCCAGGCTCGCGGCTTGGACATCATGAAGCGTCCGGTCCACGTCGTGCCGATGTGGTCGAGCGCGAAGCGACAATACGTCGAGACCATCTGGCCCGGAATCGCGGAAGTGCAGATTACGGCGGCGCGGACCGGGCTCTGGGCGGGCCTGGATTCTCCGAAGTTTGGTCCTGACCAAACGAAGACCTTCGCCGGTACGGTGATGCGCGACGAGCAATGGGTCGAGGCGCAGGCGACCGTCACCTTTCCGGAGTGGGCCGAAGTCAGGGTTTACCGGCTGGTCAACGGGGTTCGCTGTCCCTTCTCGGAAATGGTCTTCTGGGAGGAGGCCTATGCACGTCAAGGCAAGTCCCCGATTCCGAATGAGATGTGGCAAAAGCGTCCCCGCGGGCAGCTCCTGAAGTGCGCGAAAGCCGCATCGTTGCGAGCGGCGTTCCCGGAGGAGGCCGGTGAGTATACGGCGGAGGAAATGGCGGGAAAGGTGATTGAAGCGGACTCCGGACCCATGGCGTCCGTCATCGACACCCCGCCAGTCGCTGCCCAGGCCACGGTGCCAACCGTTCCAAAGGCTGCGGGGACGGTGTCAGCGTCGGTTGACCAACCTGCGACTGAGACGATTCCGCCGACCGACCAGGCCAAGACCACGGCCATTGATGAGGCCGTCCAGGCACAGATCAAGAAACTCGTTGGACGAGCCGCCGCCACGAAGGCCTGGGGGCAGGCGGAGGACTACGCCCGCTCCCACTTCACCGGGGAACACCTGACCCTTGCCCTGAACGAACTGGGCAAGGCCGCGGCGGCAGCGGTCGCGGCGACCCAAGCGGAGGAGGCGCAGGCCGCCTGACCGCCGGAAGATCGCCATGGATGGCGGTCGCCCACCGACGCTTACCCAACCCCACCGGGGCACCCGCTGCCCCGTGGGGCCTGGTGCCCCCTGTTCGTGGAGCACCAACCATGAGAGTCATCGATCTGGTCCAGCGCACCCCGGGGTGGCTGGAGTGGCGAGCGCAGGGGATCTCGGCCTCGGAGGTGGCCGTCATCCTGGGCCGCTCACCCTACAAGACGCCCTGGCGGCTGTGGGCGGAGAAGACTGGGCTCGTACGCCCGGAGACGGAACTGTCGAGCGATTGGTTCCGGAGCAAAGGAATCGCCGGCGAAGACCCGGCGCGGCGGGCGTTTGAGCAGGCGCATGACACGATGCTCCTGGCGCTCTGCGCCGAGTCCGATGCGGACCCGTTATTCCGGGCCTCGTTCGACGGTATCGACGACGACGGCCACCCGGTCGAGTTGAAGGTCGCCTGTCAAGCGGTCTACCAAGAGGTCTTGGACCTGGGGCGCGAGTCCACGGCCTTTCACCTCTACTGGCCGCAGGTGCAAGCGCAATTGTTCGTAGGAGACCAAACCAAAGGCTGGCTCGTGTTCTGGTACGGCCCCGGCGCCTGGGTGGAGTTCGAGGTCGAACGCGACGACGCGTTTATCACCGCGACACTTATCCCCGAGTGCCGCGCCTTCTGGGATCGGGTGCAGACCGACAAGGAGCCGCCCCGCGATCCGCAACGCGACCTCTTCACCCCCACGGGCGAGGCGCTCGTGCAGTGGTCGCGGATGGCGGTGGAGTATCGCGATCAGGCGGCGCGCAAAGCGAAGGTGGACGCCGAAGCCAAGAAGCTCAAAGGGAACCTGGACCTCATTGAGGAGGGCCTGGTCGCCATGATGGGCGACTTCATCCTGGCCGAAACCGCGGGCCTGAAGGTCCTGCGCTACAGCCAACGCGGGAACATCGGGTACAAGGACGCCCTGGCCGCGTTGGTCCCGGACCTTGACCCGAAGACTCTGGAGCCGTTCCGGGGAGCAACGTCAAACCGGGTGAAGGTCACCGTCCTCACGGAGGAACGGGCGGCGGTCCCGTTCGACCAGGAGCAGTTGGAGGTCGTCCGCACCGAGGCCGAAGCGGACCAGGGCTTCTTCTTCTGATACGTCCGCCCCTGGCCCATGGATGGGCGCAGGGTCCGGCGGCACGCCGCCCGACCCCCGGTCGGCGGCTGTCCCCTGCGGACGCTGGCGTTAGCACGCTGGCGCGTCTGCAAGGGACAGCCGAATTGTCGTTTCTCCCTTGGCGGAGAAACGCATAGCGCAAGCTGGGCGCTCTAGCAAAAACAGCCGAACCGAGATCCCAACCGACCCCCATCCGGGAGCGCACCACGCCCGACGGGCATGGTGCGTCTCCTGTTCTGACCGCGTACGCGTTCCGGAGAGGACCATGCACGAGGAAAGCGACCACATCGACCTTGAGGCGTTACTGGAAGAGGCCCGCGCCATTGTGGCGGGTCAGCGCGATCTGACTCCAACCGCCCTGCACCTGTGGGCAGCCCTGCAGGCAGCCGACGGGGCGGTTGGGGCGTATCCGCCTCCGACGGTCTTCGGGCAGCTTCGACTGCCACTCGACGTCCTGCACTGAGCGGCGCCCGCGGGCGCCCATCGACCCCCGCCCGGGGAGACCTGTGCTCCCCAGCGGGAGGCGTGCGTCTCCTCGGGTTCCTCAACCGACCCTGGAGACAAAGATGACCTACCAACGATTCGACGTGGCCAAGACCTTCGGCGTTCAGGCCCGTGCCGGGCTCGAAGTCCTCGGCTTCGCTGACGAGACCCATCCGCACATCCCCGTACGCAAGCCCTATGTGTTCCGCAATGAGGTGCTGCGGGACATCCTCGCCTTCCTGCGCGACCCCGCTGGGGACGGGTTTTTTCTGACCGGCCCCACCGGATCGGGCAAGACCAGCCTGGTGACTCAGGTGGCCAGCCGACTGTTCTGGCCGGTGCAGGCGGTGACCTGCCATGGTCGGATGGAACTGCACGCCCTGATCGGTCAGTTCGTCCTGGTCCAGGGCGAGACTCGATTCGTTCACGGCCCCCTGGCCGTGGCCTCCCGGGACGGGCATGTGCTGATCTTGAACGAGAGCGACCTGATGGACCCGTCCGAGCTGGCGGGACTGAACGACATCATCGAGGGGCAACCCTTGGTGATCGCCGAGAACGGCGGTGAGGTCATCCGACCGCATCCGAAGTTCCGGGTGTTCGCCACCGGCAACTCGGTGGGCGCCGGGGACGGCTCGGGCCTCTACCAGGGGGTCCTGCGCCAGAACCTGGCCTTCATGGACCGCTTCCGCGTGGTCCATGTCGGCTACCCTGAACCCACGATCGAGAAGGAGATCATCAAGGCTCAGGCCCCGCGGCTGCCGGACTTGATCGTCGAGAAGATGATCGCCGTCGCCAACGAGGTCCGCCGGTTGTTCGTCGGCGCCAAGGAGGGCGGGGCGGAGCTGACGGTCACGATGAGCACCCGGACGGTGGTCCGCTGGGCGGGCCTGTCCCTCACGTTCAAGGGCGCGCCCAAGGTGTTCGAGTACGCCTTGACTCAAGCGTTGACCGCGCGGGCCGAACCCGAGCAGCGTGAAGCGATTCACCGGATCGCCGCCGATGTCTTTGGCGACTACTGGGCGGGGTCGCAGCCGTGACCACGAAGCCCTACGAACTGTTCCGTTTCACCCACCCGGATGGATCGGCCAAGGAGTGGGGTTACGCCGAAATGGGCACCGGTTCCGGGCTCTTTGAGGTCCGGTGGGGGAAAGCCGGTCATCTGGTGCAACACCAGCTTGGTCTGACCCGCGCGATCATTCATCAGCGTCGGACCGAGAAGATGAACAAAGGCTACCAGCCGGTTGGGCGGCGGCTGATCAACACGGAAGGGGCGGTCAGTCCGCTGCCGCGCATTCAACCGCCGGCACCCGAGCGCCCGCCAGCGCCGCAGTCCCCGCCGAGGAAACCGCAGAAGTCCGCCATCGACATCGCTGCCCTCCTGGGTGGGGATGAAGACGGGTTCTACTTCTAAACCCATCGTCCAATCCAACCGCCAACCGCGGCGCCTGTGGTCGCCGCCAGGCGGTCGCGTGCGTCGTGGTGTGGCAAGGAGACCAACTGTGCAAGACATCCACCGCATCCAGCGCATCACCGATCAAATCACCCTGGTCGTGCTTGGTGTGAACATCTGGTCGGGGCGCAAGAAGCTCCGGCCCGAAGACCTGAAGCTCGGGACCGAGATCCCGCCCGAGGAACTCGTGTCACTGGGGTCGAAAAGGATTTGCAATCCGGAGGCGCTGAACGCGTTCGGCCGCATCAAAAAGACTGGGGAGCGGGCCTGCCTGCGCGTCGGTACGCGCTTTCTGGGCGGTTACGCAGTTCCCAACTGCCATGCCGAGTCCTTGGCGGCGATGCTTGCGGTCATCAAGGCCGAGTTCGACGCCGAGATCATCACGTTTCTGTCCGAGTATGACCAGGCATTGGAGGACTGGATCTCCAGCCTGCCGGCCTGGGAGGAACCGATCCGGCGGGCCATCGAACCCGCCAATGTGGTCGGCGGCCGGCTGCGTTTCGGCTTTCAGTTGGTCCGGATCGCCCCGGCCGACACGCCGGGAACGCTGGAGCAGGAGGTCACCGGGCTCGGCGATGGGATTTTCGCGGAAGTCGAGCAGATGGCCCGGGAACTGGATCAGAGCTTTGAGGGTAAGGACAAACTCCACCGCCGTGCGCTGGGGACCTTCAGGCGCATCCGGGAAAAGTTGGCCTGTCTGTCGTTCATCGACCACCGGATTGCCCCGGTGGTCGACACGATTGATGACTGGTTCGTCCGGGTCCCGATGACAGGCCCGATCGAGGGGCCGATCTTCAATGAAGGCATGGGCCTCGCCCTGTTGCTGGGGAACTCCAAGCGAATGGCCCGGCACGGCGCTGGTCAACGGGCGATGCAGACCGGCGAGGGCGTGCCGGACCACGACGCGGAGACTGGTCTCGTAGCCCTGGACGGGGCGGGCGTTGACGCTGAGACGTCGGCTGCACCGCAAGCCACCGAGCGGTCCTTCGATGAGGAACTGGATGCGATCTTCGGGGCTGAGTCGGCAACGTCCGGCGCGCTCCCGCCCGCACGCATCGCGCTCCCGCCCGCGTCGTGGGTGGAACCCGCTGACGAGGAAACGGAAGAAGCGGCACTGGCCGTCGACGACGACAGTTTCTTTTTCTAACCCAACGGCGAATTGGGCGCTCCGGCGCCCGATCCGCCTTCAACCTCCCCCTGGGGGCGCCCGTCGCCCCAGTGGGGACGGTGCGCCCCATTTTCTTGGAGCGCACTATGAACCAGAACAACCTGATGCAGGCCCTGCCGATCGTTGCCGCTGCCTATGGCCGCAAGTTCGGGGTGCAAGTGGTGGTGGGCGGAAACCGCGCCTGCACCAACCGGCACAGGATTCTGATCCCGGCGATCAGCGATGACCCCAACGCCAAGATGCTCGCCTGGGGGTACTTGACCCACGAGGCCGCGCATGTCCGCTTCACGGACTTCCAGGCGGGCGAGGGGACCCGGGCGAAGGGGCCGGTGGCCAAGGCAATTCTCGGCGTTGTCGAGGATATCCGCATCGAGAACGCCATGATGCACCCCTACCCAGGGGTGCGGATCACGCTCGATGCCTTGTGGCAGTGGCTCTTGGCAGCCGGCATGACCGCTCCCCCAAAGGACGGAGACCGGTCGGCGGCGGTCCTCGTCAACACGTTGATCGTCATGGGTCGCCACCGCTACCGGAACATGCCGGCGTTTGCGGCGGCGGCAAACGACGCCGAGCGCGTGCTGCGCAATCGGTTCCCGGCGCGGTTCGTGCACCAGCTATTCGGCCTGATGGCGGAGATCCCGAGCCTCCGGAGCACTGCGGGGGCGGCCGAGCTGACTGAGCGCATGGTGGCCCTCATCGAGGCGGATGCGCAGGAGCCACCGCCTCCGAAACCCGGCGACGATGCGGCGACCGGGGACCAAGAGCCCGGCGATGACGAGGCGACCGGGGACCAAGCGCCCGGTGACGATGAGGCAGCCGGGGACCAAGCGCCCGGCAACGATGAGGCGGCCGGGGACCAAGCGCCCGGCGACGATGAGGCGACCGGGGGTCAAGCGCCCGGCGACGATGAGGCGACCGGGGGTCATGCGCCCGGCGACGATGAGGCGACCGGGGGTCAAGCGCCCGGTGACGATGCGGCGACCGGGGACCAAACGCCCGGTGACGATGCGGCGACCGGGGACCAAACGCCCGGTGACGATGCGGCAGCCGGGCGCGACGCTCTCCGGGCGATCCTCTCGGCGGGACAGGGCGACCTGCCACAGGACCTCTTCGAGGAGGTCGCGCAGAAACTGAATGGGCACACGGCGGGTCGCTGTACGCCGCTCCTGCCGTCCTTGGAGGACTACCAAGGAAACCAAGTGCGCGGCAACGCCCGGCTCACCGCGGTGAAAGGGGAGTCTGCGAAGCTTGCAGCCAGGCTCCAAGGCCTCGTCCAGGCCCACGACCTGGTCAGGACCAGAACGGTGAGACGCGGACACACGGTCAGCACCAGACACCTGCACCGGGCGGCAGTTGGGGACGATCGGATCTTTCAGCGCAAAGAGACGCGGGCAGCCCCAAACACGGCCATCCATTTGGTCCTCGATCTTTCCGAGTCGATGGAAAGGGGTCCTGATCGCCTCGCGTTGGACGCAGCAATGGCGCTCGCCCTCGCGCTCGAGCCGATGCGCGGGGTGTCCTGCGCCGCAACGGCGTTTCCAGGCCGGGACGCGGACCCGTCCGTCGTCACGCGGATCAAGAGTCACGGTGATCGCGTGGCGGCGCGGGCTGGGGCCTTCATGCAGGAAGCGCGCGGAGGCACCCCGATGACGGGGGCGCTGTGGTACGCCGCGGCCGACCTGCTGGCGCGACCCGAGGCGAGAAAGGTCATTTTGACCCTCACCGATGGGGACCCAAATGATTGGGACAGCGCAGCAGGCATGGTGACGCGCGCGACCGCCGCGGGCATCGAGATGATCGGCGTTGGCATCGGCACGCGCGTCGACCGGCTGTTTCCGGTCGCCGTGCAGATCGCCAGCGTCGCCGACCTGAAAGGTGCGTTGTTCCGTATCGCCGAACAGCTGCTTCTGAAGTAACCAACCGACGCCAGGTCCAGGCCGACAGTCCCTCGCGGACTGCCCGGCCTGGTCCAGGAGGCGTGCCTGCCCTGTGCTCTTGGTGTTCTCACCGGTCAGAGTCCAGCGCACGCAGGTCTTCTTCGGTGCTCCATGGCGAGACCGAGATCACCGCCAGCTGAGCGGGATACAAGAACAGCCTAACCCAGTCCTCGCAAACCGAAACCCCGTGGGGCCATGCACCCCAGCGGGGGCGCCGGTCGCCCCGCGTTTCACAGGAGATACGCCATGCGGTTTCTCTGCGCCATCGACCCGGTGTACGAGCCGCCGGACCCGACGGAGTATGACGTCGCCATGGACGCCGACGACGCCGACGAGGCGGCCACGCAGGCCGTCGAACAACACGACCGGAGCGTCGCGGAGTATCCATCTCAGCGCGTCGTCTGGGTCAGGGAGACCCGCGGCGACGAACCGAACCGGTACGTGGTCCATCTGACCCACGCGCCGCGCTATGCGGCGATCTGGACGCCGGCATAAACCCGCGATCGAACCCCACCGGGGAGCATGTCTCCCCCAGGGGTGGCCTGTCTCCCCACTCACCGGAGCGCGACATGACCATCCCCACCGAGACCGCCCGCCGCATCGCCACCGCGGTGCGCACCATCGCCACGACCGCCAGCAGCCGCTTGGGGTCAGACTGCATCTGGCACGCCCTGGCGTGCCGCCACTTGCTCGCCCGCGAGGGCATTGACGACGCGCGCCTGGTGGCCGGCTATGCCGCCTGGCGCGTCGATGGCAAGGACCCCGGCGCCGTGGTGTGTCACCACGCCGCGGGGGTGCCCTGCGAGCCCGCGAGCGGCGGACTCTTGTTTCACGCCTGGGTCGCCTGCGGGACCCAGGTCTTCGATGCGACCACCTACCAACTGGGCAGAAAGATGGCGGCGATGGACGCCGCGGACGGCGGCCGGACCCCGGTCCGGTGGTCGCCGCCGTTCCTCCTGGTCGAGCGCACGCAATGTCAGTCGTGGCGTTCTGTCCGGGATGGATTCCGGGCCGGATTGTTCTGCTACGACCCGATCCCAGCCATCGCCGAGCGGGTCGCCGGTCATCCCGATACCGCATTGGACGCAGACGCCATCGCCCTGCTGGAGCAGGTCTACGGGCGGGTCAAACGCGGCGATCCGCTCGTCGTGGTCGGCTCGTGCGGGATCGCCGCGACCGCCTGACCGCCCGCCGGCGGGCTTGTCCACACCACCCGAGAGAGACCATGAACCAACCTGCTACCCGCCACTGGCTGCTGATCATCGAGGGCGATGTCGAGCCCTTCATCGTCGGCCCCCTGGACGAACCCGACCTGCTCGTCAGAGCGCGAGAACACCGGGCGAACGACCCGTCCGCGGACGACGGCCTCTACGCACTGCGCCTGGACGCCGCGGGCAACCTCCGCATCGATGCGTTCGCGTCCGCCGCGCTGGAGCCAAACGGATAGCGGCTCCCGAGACCAGCAAACCCGCCATCCGCGCGCCCTGAACCGGGCACGCGGCCCGACCGACCCCGCTGGGGAGACGCGCGCTCCCCCACGGGGACGGTGCGTCTCCCCGGTTTCATCAACCCTGGAGACCACCATGACCAACCAACTGTCCCTGTTCAACGACGACCCGGACGACGACGGTCGCCGCCCGGCCCTGTCCCGCACCGACCGCACCCTGGTGGCGAAGGCCATCCGCTGCCTGGAGGCCGTGTACCTGACCAAGACCGACGCGCTGACCAGTCCGCAGGACACCCGCGACTACCTGAAGCTGCGGCTCTACGGTCTGCCCTACGAGATCTTCGCGTGCCTCTTCCTGGACAACCGACACCGCGTCATTCGCTACGAGGAGTTGTTCAAGGGCACCATCGACGGTGCCAGCGTGCATCCCCGCGAGGTGGTGCGCCGGGTCATCGAGACGACCGCCGCGGCGGTCATTTTTGCGCACAATCATCCCAGTGGCGTCGCGGAACCGAGCCAGGCGGACCTGCGCATCACGCAAACGTTGAAAAATGCGCTTGCGCTGATCGACGTGCGCGTGCTCGATCACATGATCGTCGGCGATGGCGCGATCACCTCGCTGGCTGAACGGGGGTTGCTGTAACCATGAAGATCGACGTTGCTGTGGTGCGAGCGCAGGCCCGCGGCCAGTGGATCGGCATCCTCGGGCGTCTCGCCTCGACCTTGGACCAGGCCCTGGCCCGTCCCGGTCGCCACGTTCCTTGTCCCGTCCATGGCGGACGCGACGGGTTCCGGGTGTTCCGCGATGTCGACCACACGGGCGGCGGGATCTGCAATACCTGCGGGTCCTTCCGCGACGGCTTCGCCCTGCTGATGTGGGCCAACGACTGGGGCTTCCGCGCGGCCCTGGACGCCGTGACCAGTGACCTGCGGCTGGACGGCGGGGGCCCGTGGACGGCACCGCCGCCGCGACCGAAAACCGCACCCGCCCCGGCGTCGTGCCGGGACACGGACGTGGCAGAGGCCGCCCTGCGGCGGGTGTGGTCGCAGACCCTGGACCCGACCGACCCGCAGGCCCAGCCGCTCCGACGTTACCTGCGCGGCCGCGGCATCGATGCCGAACCGGACGCCCAGGTGATCCGGTTCCACCCGGGCTTGGGCTACTACGACCAGGACGGCCACCGGATCGGTGCCTACCCCGCGCTCGTCGCGCGGGTGGCGGACGCGCAGGGGCGACCGGTCAGTTTGCACCGGATCTACCTCGATCGGGAGGGGCGCAAGGCCCCGGTAGCGAGTCCGAAGAAGATGATGACGCCATTGGCGCCGGTCCTGGGAGGAGCCATCCGCTTGTACCCGGCCGGAGCGACGCTGGGGATCACCGAGGGCATCGAGACCGCCCTGGTGATCCGTCAGCGCACCGGGATGCCGGTTTGGTCCGGCGTCTCCACGACCCTCTTGGAGCGGTTCGTGCCGCCGCCGGGGGTGTCGCTGGTGGTGGTCTGGGCGGACCTGGATGTGTCAGGCGCGGGCGAGAAGGCGGCCATGCAGTTGCGTGAGCGCCTGCTGGCACGCGGCATCCAGGTGGCGGTGCATGTCCCGCGGGGGCCGATCCCGGCGGGCGTCAAGAGCCTGGACTGGGCCGACCTGTGGCGACTCAACCTTCAGACGGTCGCTGCGTAGCGCCTTGTCTTTGCCCGTCCCTTCTGACCCCGCACCGGCCGAGCCGGTGCGGGGTTTCTTTTGCCGATGACAAGCAGAAACGCCGCGCCGAGAGAAAAGTTATATAAACTTGAAAAGAAGCACTCTTAGACCTATCCTTCGTCGTCATGAGATTCAGGTCCTATCGCGACGGGAGGGCAGCCGTGGAACTGCCGGTTCGGCAGCCCGCTCTTGACCGAGCCAGATCGCAGTTCTGGCTTGATTCGGTGTGTCCGTCCGCTGTCGGCCAAGGCGCGTCGTTTGCCTCTGCGGGCGGCCAGCCATGACTGATCCACTGCTGGTGGACCTGGCAGAGTGTGCGCGCCAATTGGGGCAGGTCAGTACACGTACGGTGAGGCGGCTTATCGATGCTAATTCGATTCGGTCGGTTCGCGTGGGCCGGCGCTTGATGGTCACCATGGAGTCTTTACGTGAGTATGTAAACCACGAAAACGCCAACCGCAATACTCCGGATCGGGTGAAGCGGGATGTGCGGGGGGAGTAGTACATGCCGTAACGTAAGTTTAATGATTATAAATGAAATATTCGGCGAGCAGATTCGCCACCTTGGTGGGCAACTTTCACCGATGCAAGCTGCAAGTGAGTTACTCCAATGTGAAGTTCGCCGTCAGGTCACGGTGGATCGGGCTGCGAACCCGCGTCTCCCAACATCCGCGAAATCGCGCGGCACTACCCGCTGGACCACAGCAATGAGCATCTCCCGGTGGAGGACCGCGGCTGCGAACTCTTCGACCAGGTGGTCTGCGCCGAAGGTCGGTACCCCGAGTGTCCGGCCATCAAAGCCTGCGTCTTCGGGTCGGACCAACGGATTGGCGAGTCCGCGCGGGGCGACGCGGTTCGCATTGTCGTGGCCATCGGGACGCCCCAGGACGGTTCGAACACTGCGCAAGCGCCATGACGGGGCCTAGCGCCATGCGACGCCTGTATCCACGCCCGGACGCGGCAGAATACCTGGGCATGTCGGCCAGATCGTTCGACGCGATGGTGGCCCCTTACGTTCCTTACGTGCTGGTCGGAAAGACCGGCAAGCGGTACGACGCTAAAGATCTGGACGCCTGGGTGGACGCGCAGATTAAGATAGACCCCGCGGGTGTCGGCGCAAGGAGCGAGACATGCGAAAAGCAAACCCGCCGCGCGGGCTACGGCTCCGCGGCGAAATCTGGCACATCGATCGGACGGTCAGAGTCGGCCGCGATCACATCGAGCTTCGAGAATCTACTGGATGCCGCTCGGTCGCGGACGCACAGGAGGTGATGGATCGCCGCGTCCACGAGACGCGGGAACTGCTGCTGAACGGTCCGACCAAGGTCGAGCGGACTTACCGCGAAGCGGCGGCCGAGTACATCGCGGACCTGGAGAGCCGCGGGAAAGACAGCGCGCGTGCGCTACAGGACTTGCGCATGCTGGACGCGATCATCGGTGGTCTGCCGGTTGGCCATGTCCATCAGGGGGTACTCAAGGACTGGATTGCCTCGCAGCGCGGCGTGCGTGCTTCAGGGACCATTGATCGGGCCTTACGCACGGTGACTA
>Ga0247838_1002807_pt1 | contig 21397 bp, 17 predicted proteins | sample LaCruzMarch2015__5_FD_189097 | JGI IMG/M metagenome (GOLD analysis project Ga0247838, IMG submission 189097) | Freshwater microbial communities from meromictic Lake La Cruz, Castile-La Mancha, Spain - LaCruzMarch2015_15m | ecosystem: Environmental > Aquatic > Freshwater > Lake | place: Spain... | reverse complement strand
GTCGATGGCAAAAACAACGACATCATTCGGGAAGTCAACCGTTTGCGCAGCAGTTTGCCCGACGATTTGCTGCTCTTGGATGTTCGCCGCGCTTCTTCATCCGATGTGGCCATCTTGCAAACGGCCATTACGTCGCCTACGGCCTCTTTTTCCTCCATGAAAGAAATGGCTGAAGAATTGCAACGCCGCCTGGAAAAAATTCGTGACCTCAAAGAAGTAGAAATCCAGGCCTATCCTGAGCGGGAGATCGAAGTAGAAATCAACCTGGAAAAAATGGCACAAAACCGTCTGGGACTCAACCAGGTTTTGGGCACCATCCAGGCCAACAACGTCAACATTCCCGGCGGAAGCATCGACATCGGTGCCAAAAAATTCAACATTGAGACCACCAGCAGTCTCAACGATTTGAGTGATTTGCGCAACATTGTGGTACAAAGCAGCCCCGAAGGGCGCGTGGTTTACCTCCGCGACATCGCCAATGTGCAATACGGCGAAGCCGACGAAAACCACCTTGCCCGTTTCAACGGGGTACGGGCCATCTGGGTGATCACCAAACTAAAAGACCGCAAAAACATCATTCAGGCGGACGCCAAAATCAAACCCATTCTGGCGGAGTTCAGCAAGAAATTGCCAGCCAACATGAAGCTCGAAAACGGCTTCGATCAGGCCGTCAATGTAGAGCACCGCTTGGGCGGTCTGGGGCGTGATTTTGCCATCGCCGTATTCCTGGTGATGCTCACGCTGGTGCCACTCGGCTGGCGGGCATCCTTGGTGGTGATGATTTCCATTCCCCTTTCCTTGTCCATCGGTTTGGCTTTGCTCAATGCTTTTGGGTACACCCTCAATCAGTTGAGCATCGTGGGCCTAGTGGTTTCGCTGGGTTTGTTGGTGGACGACAGTATTGTGATTGTGGAAAACATTGAGCGCTTTTTGCGCATGGGCTACAGCCGCAAGGACGCCGCCATTTTGGCCACCAAGCAGATTGGAGTAGCGGTAATTGGTTGTACGGCTACTTTGATTCTGGCCTTTTTGCCACTGGCTTTTTTGCCCGAAGGCTCAGGTGAGTTCATCCGCAGTTTGCCCATGGCGGTGATGCTCACGGTAGTTGCCTCTTTGTTTGTGGCCATCACCATTATCCCGTTTTTGTCGAGCATGTTGCTGCGCCAGCATGAGCAAGTAGAAGGCAACTTCTTCTTACGGGCGTTCAAGCGCTACCTGAACGATCCTTACCGGGTGGTATTGCTGTGGGGTTTCCGCAATCCGTTTTTGACCCTCTTGTTTACCGCACTCATTTTTGGAGGGAGTTTGATGCTGGTGCCCAGTATCGGGTTCAGTTTGTTTCCCGCTTCCGAAAAACCCATGTTCAACGTCGACATCGAAACACCGCTGGGATCTAGCCTCAAGGAAACCGATCGCATTGCGCACAAAGTGGAAGCCGAATTGTGGCGCCACCCCCAAACCCGCACCGTGAGTACCAACGTGGGCAAGGGAAATCCACGGGTATACTACAATGAGTTTCAGCGCGATCAGGCACCCAACTACGCCCAGTTGTTTGTTCAGGTTGATCGGGAGATGCAAGTGCCCGAAATCGTAGCCCTGTCCGACAGCCTCAAGTTGGTGTTCGACAACATTCCTGGCGCAAAAATTCAGGTGCGTCGCTTCCAGCAGGGTTCGCCGGTAGATGCACCAATTGAAATGCGCATCTTGGGCAACAACCTCGATACGCTGCGCAAACTAGCTTTTGCCGTAGAAAAAATAGTCAAAAATACCGAGGGGACGACTTATGTCAAAAACCCGCTGCTGACGCAAAAGACCGATCTCAAGGTGGTGATCAACCGTGAAAAAGCAGGCCTTTTGGGTATTCCTATCGCTGAGGTAGCACGTACCATCCGCATGGGCATTGCCGGCCTGGAAGTGAGCGAATTCCGCACGTCCGAAGGCGAAGAGTATGCCATCAAAGTATCGGTGGCGCATACCGAAAAAGAAGCGCTGGCGGTCTTTTCCAGAATTTACGTTACCTCGTTGAGCGGGGCATTGATCCCTTTGCAACAAATTGCCAAACTTGAATTGGGCGCATCGCCCTCCCAACTTCGCCACTTCAACAAGGAGCGCTACGTGGCCATCACCAGTTTTGTAAAAACGGGCTACAATACCGCCAAACTAACCGACGAGATTCTGGCCAAACTGGCCGAGTTCCCCTTCCCTGAAGGCTATACCTATCTGGCGGGAGGAGAACGCGAAAGCGCCGAAGAATCTTTTGGGGGCATCGAAACCATCGTCATCGTATCGATCTTTGGCTTGCTGGGCATTTTGGTACTCGAATTCCGCACCTTCAAAAGCACGATTATTGTGCTTTCCGTGATTCCCTTGGGCATCATCGGCGCTTTGATCATGCTGTGGTTGATTGGCGAAACCTTGTCTTTTGTGGCTACCATCGGGATGATTGCCTTGGTGGGCATCGAGATCAAAAACTCGATCTTGCTGGTGGATTACACCAATCAACTGCGCGAGCAAGGCATGCCGCTGGAACAGGCCATTACGGAAGGAGCAGAGACCCGGTTTTTGCCCATCTTGCTGACGACTGTCACCGCCATTGGCGGCTTGATTCCCTTGGTACTGGAGCACAATCCGCTGATTTCTCCGCTGGCCTGGGTATTGATTGGTGGTTTGATCAGTTCCACGCTGTTGAGCCGGATTGTGACGCCGCTGTTGTATAAGCTGCTGCCGCCAAAGGTGGATGTGAAAGTAGAAGAAGTGCAAGTAGCGCTAGATCAAGCATAGGTATTAAAAACAAACCGCCATCACTTTTGTATGCTCAATGTTTGGGTGATGGCGGTTGATTTGTCTGGACTTAGTAGTTCTTTAACCATTTTAGCTCGAGCATTTCTGCGTTAATTCAAAACCTAGACTATAGCTATACACATAGCACTAAAAATCAATTTCTTAAATTAACCTAAATCCTAGGTTCTTACAATTCATTTACCCGAATAAATCCTCTCGCAATGGTAATAAAGCGTTTACCTGGTTTCAAATAGTACTCTTTTACCACTTGCAACAAAAGTTTATTGGTAATTTCAAGTTCTGGTTTTCGATACCTAAGGAAAATGATGGTAGTGTCCTGCAAATTGTGGGCATAAACAAGTTCGCCAAAATCCTTATCTTCAGTTAGAACAACAGCACCTTGCTGTTGTGCAACTTGAATGACCATATGGTCAGAAATACCTTGTAACTGTTTATCCTGGATGGTAGTAACAGGATAATCCTCATCTCTGAGTGATTGTACAAACTTAAAATTGAGGTTTTCGTCTGCCAGAATCATATTCAAGCCGCTTCAATAACTATTTGATTTGCAATAATATCCGCCGCATAAGCAAAAGCAGCCAGTAGCTGCGCTAAGGTCAGATGAGGATACATTTCCAATATCTCCTCAACATTAAACCCATCTGCCAATTTGCGCATCAAAAATTCCACAGTAATACGGGTTCCTTTGATCACTGGTTTCCCAAACATGATCTCCGGATTGCGCTCAATCATTAGATGCTCCATGTTTTTAATTTTACTGCAATTTAAAACGTTTATCTTTTCAATGCTACAAGTAGGTGAAATTATCTCCTAACCACGACCACTTAGCACAGGTTGTATGTTGATCCCCGTCCCTTCCAACTCTATTTCTTTCAGATCCCGGTTCAGGCTGTCCACAAAAAGATAATCCAGATTTTTCAATTCAGGATTGTTGGAGGCATTCAATTGCTGCAATCTGGGCATGCAAGCCAGGATTTTGAAATCCTTTAAGTCGGTATTGGAGAGGTTGATTTGGGTAAGGTCTTTGAGTTTGGCCAAGCTAAAACTGAAGAAAAAAGCTTTTTCGTACGAACCAATGGGCAAAAACAACGACCCACAGCCCAGGCAGGCTTTGAATTTTAGGACTTCCTCCGCCGGAAATTGTTTGCCATTTTCCAGGCCAAATTTTTCACGAAAGAAAGGTTTCGCCACCTGCTCCAACACCATCTCCTGATAAAAAGTCTTGAGCATGTCCAAGCCTTCAAAACCTTTGAAATCGGGAAGAAAATCCCGGTTGTTAAACAACTCCACCGCCAGAAAATATTCCAGCAAGGACTTGTGGCTAAACTTGTAATTGTTGTGCGCCCCTCTGGTCAGCAGCGAGTGCGCCTGCATGTCAAACAAATCCAGTCCAACCTGATACCGTTCTGCAAGTTGGTGCAGCACTTCCAGGTCAGCGATGGCCAAATGCTCTGAATTGCGGTACAGGTCAAGGGCAAAATAGCGGGAAAAGTTGTACAGGTTCTCGACAAAGCCTTCACTTTTGTTGCGAATGTTGCGCTCGCGCTCCAGCCAGCGGCTGATGATTTGGGCATACACCTGATAGGAATATTGGTACTCAGGGGCTTTATCTACCAGGTAATCGATGTAATTCAGGATCATCGGTCGGGCCATCAGTTCTTTGTACTGCCCGATAAAAGTCAGGCAATTGCGGTAACGACTGCTGAAACGACCGAATTTTTTGCGCAAAAAAACCTTGATTTCGTCCTGCTGCAAAGGTGAGATGTAGCGGGTCACAATGCGCCGTTGGGCGCGCGAGGGCGACAAGCTGCCAAAAGGTAAGGCCGTCGGAATGTCTTCTTCGCGGGCAAAAAACTGGGTGCGGCAGGTGATCACCACCGTTTGGAAATGGCTGACTTTTTTCAACAACTCCACAATGCGCTCATTGGGGCGCTCGATGGCCTGCGGGTCTTCGTCCAGACCATCCAGAAGCAAGATTGTTTCCCGGCGCACATCTTCGGGGATTTTATCCAACTCTTCATCAATCCCGGCATTGAAAGGCAATAGCCGAATTTTGTACTTTTTTTGCCACAGGTGGTGGTAGGTATAGTACAAATTGATCATGAAAGTGGTTTTGCCCATCCCCGAATCGGCCAAAACCATAAAGACGTAATCGTCCTTGTCTTTTTCAAAAATGCGGATAAAGTAGGGAATCAAAGGCTCGCGCGGCTCGGTATCCCGTGCAATTTCAAGGCTTTCGGTAGGTGATTTGGACTGGCACTGGGTCGGAATAAAATGCTTGGTGTGACTTTGGATTTCACTGGCGGTATAAAATGGGTGCAAACAACGCGCCAGACGGCTCTCTTTTTGGTGCTGCGCAAACCACGGAATGACCCAGCGCACGGTAGCGAAAACCCCTCCGGCGATGGTCAACCCGATTTCAAAAAAATCTTTCCAATCTAGCCCTAAGAACATGTACGTTCGTTTTGAAGCAAATTACCCCGAAAGTTAGCCCAATTTTAGAGTCGTTTCAACAGTTTTTGTGCTTTTGCTGCAAATTCCGACTCTGCGGGCACTTCCAGCAAGATTTTTCGACAAGCCGTTTTGTTTCCCTGCTTTAAATTGCTGAGGGCCAGGTACCATTGCCCGTAATCTTTGAAACTGGATTCGGTTTGGCTGATTTTTTGGAAAACGGCGTTGGCTTTAGCGTATTGTTGGGTTTCCAGCCAGCAAATCCCCAGGTAGAGTTCCACCTGCAAGTCTTCCGGCTTTTGGCGCTGATAAGCTTCCAATAAGGGCAATGCACGGGCATAGTCCTGCTGGTTGAAAGCGGCTTCCATCGCAGCAAGATTGTCCTGGACTTCATTCGATTTTTCGATCATGGCCAAGGGGGGGTGCTGCGCAAACTGGTCGTACAAATTTGGCTGCAACAGGAATCGCGCCACCAAAAGCAAGGTGACCGTTGCCGCAATGCCGATGACCCAGCGCAGGGTTTGGCGGCGTGGCAAGGAGACGATGCGGCCGGGTTCAGCAGTCTTTTCAGTGGATTGAAAAAACTCTCCACCAACCGCCTGGAGCTGATCCCGCAATGCGGCGCGTTGCGATTGTTTGCGCAAAAACGCTTCCATGTCTTTTTGCAAAGCCAGTTCGGTGGCCAAATCAGCGTTTTGGCTGAGTTCGGTTTCCAGGGCTTTTTTTTCCTCTTCGGGCAGCTCGCCGCGGAGGAAACGGTCTATTCTTTCCGTGTTGTTCATGGCTTCAAACCTTTAAATTTTGGGTAAAAAGCTCCTTCCACCTGCTCATGCAGCGGTGTTTGCTTTGGTACACGGCATTGGCATTGGCAATGCCCAGTTGATCGGCAATTTGATCGCCCGCCACGCCTTGGCCCAATAGCGTGAGCAATTGTTGGCACTGCGCCGAAAGCAAAGCAAAAGTCTGCGCCAAAGTTTCCTGTTTTTGCAGTTCTAGGAAGGCGGCTTCGGATTCCATAACGGGGTCGTTGTCATCCGTATATCGCTCTTCCTCGATTTTTCTTACTATGGTTTCGCGGTTTTTTTCTTTCAGGCGGTCAAACCACTTGCGTTTGCAGACCCCAAAGAGTAGCGCGCCGAAAGAACTGCTCAATTCAATGTCCTTGCTGCAATACCGATCGTAGATGGCAATGAGGCCATCCTGAAACAAGTCCTGGGCATCTGCCGCAGAGCCGTTGTTGTCTTCTACCCAGCGCCGGATTTGCCCGGCATACTGCTGGTAGATGGATCTGATGCGGGGGGTGTCTCCAGCGCAGAGGGCAAGCAAATGGTTTTCCTCGCTCATAAGTCAAATTTATCTTAGAGCATGTCTAAAATTTTTTGTTTTGCTGCAAATGTCCCGATTTGGCCTGAATTTCGTTCCGAAAATGCTCATGTAGCGCTGCTACACTCCGCTTTTCGTGCCTCATTCAGCCCAAATCGGCATCATTTTCGCTTAAAACAAAAATATTTAGACATGCTCTTAACTTTTTTTTAACACTTTTGGGCAGTAAGATTTCTCTTCCATTCCCGATGTATGATTGTAGGCGGGAGAAATCCGGCTACAATTTAGTCATACTCTAAGAAACAAGATAACACCTATTTCCAATACAGTATCCCAAATGCGGCATCCGCGCCATAATCCCATGAACTTTTTTGATCCCATGCAACACTTGGTGCAGGCCCTCGGGCCTGCACCTTATTTGCGTTTGATGAAAAATAATTGCCAAATCCATCTATTTTTGAGGAAGCCCTCATGGGCAGGGGCGATTGGTTCTGAGTTTTTTCTTTTAAGCAGCTTTAGCTTCGAGCGTTAATTGGTAATTCAAATAGCGCATTAGACAGCTCCGCTGCTGTTTTTTTTGTAACCGCGACGACGCGACGGCGCGACGATATGCGTGCTTCGCACACCTTTTCGTCGTTTCACGTCGCTCATTTGGCGCAGCCAAATGTGTCGTCGCGCCGTCGCGTCGTCGCGGTTATTAAAAACGATTGGGCGCAGCCCAATCCATAATGGTTTAAAACCAGAACCAATCGAACCTGTCTCATGGGCCAAAACTTTGATCCAATGAGAAAACCGATTACCAGCGTATTCATTGCCCTGCTTGTCTCCAGCGTTGCAATCTGGGCACAGCCTACTGCTGCCGACCCCAGCGCCGATTTCAGCATCCAAAAACAAGGCGCAGGATTCCAGTTTAAACCCATTTTGCCCGCCCAGCAATCTATTCCTGGTGCGCCTTTGCCGTACTACGATTATTACTGGGAATTTGGGGATGGGGGCTACAGCTTTGAGAAAGAACCCCAGCATACCTACACCCGCAATGGCGCTTTTGATGCCCAATTGTGGGCAACCGGGAAATACGACAAAGGCAAATCACCCAAAACCCGTCCCAAACGCACCGACATTGACGATAAAGCCGAGATGCTGGCCAGCAATGTACCGGGCTTTCCGGTTGCGCCAAAAGAAAAAACCTTGAAACTGCGGGCCGTCCGCAATCCGCGCCCAGGTGAAGAGTCGGTCTTTATCCTGACCTACGCCAACCTCGAAGACGATCTGCAATCGGGAGAGTTGCACTTTTTTTTCAACCAAAAGGAATACCGTCAAGATCATTTTTCATTTCAGCAAACCCGCGCCCATTTTGGCGAAACCGCTGGGGCTGGAGGAGATCTGAGTTTTGCCCCCGGGCATTTTCGCCCCGAATTGCTTTGGGCAGGAGTGGAGACCGGAGCGTACACCAATTGGCTGCTGGCACTGCATGCGGCGCCCCATCAACTGGTGCAGCAGAGTTTGACCGAATACCAGCAACAAAAAACCTGGCACTTCAGCAACCTGAAGCCTGGCGAAAAGCGCAATCTGTTTGTATCCCTGCAAGCTACGGATGAGATGCTGGCCGACACCAACGCCATCATCACCATCGAGGCATTGTACCTAGGCGAAAATGGCAAAACCGCCAAAGTGACCCTGGAAATGGAAATTCTGGCTTCGCACGATCCCAACAACATCGCGGTATCGCGCAAAAAAATGAGTTTTCGCGGAGCGAAAAGCAAAGACCTGAGCTACAAAGTCAATTTTCAAAACAATGGCGAAGGTCCGGCCAGCACCATTCAAATCACGACCGGAGTACCTCGTGGACTGGAAGCAGCAGAGCTCAAGGTGCTGGACATGTATCCGCTTTGTCCCATTTGTCCAGAGGTTCCGCTGGCCAATCAGAGCTGCCTGGATACGGCGATTCGCAAGGACAAACTAATTTTTACCTTTCGCAACATTTACCTGCCTGGCACGAAACAAGACGGCGTAGGCGACCGCGATTCGACCAAGGGTTTTGTGAAATACCGCCTGGAGATCGGGCGAAAAATGAAGAAATACCCCTTCGATAGCCAGGCCAGCATTGTGTTTGACCGCAATCCGCCCATTGTGACCAATCACGCCAGCACCCATTTCAAACCGGGCTGGTCTTTGGGCGCTATGGCGGGGCGCAACTTTTTTCTGGAGCAGCCTGGCCTGAACAGCAACTTCGCCGGATTGAGCCTTTCACCGTTCAAACCTTACAAAGCTTATTTCCAGGTTGAACTTTTTCCCGCTACAACCGGACGGATGGATTTCTCCAAAGAGGGATTTATTTTGCACCAATCCAGTCGTCAAACAACCACCCCCTTCAACGGAAGACTCCTTAATGTGATTGTGGATTCTGTGGCACGCGCCAATGGGCCGGGTTATCAGGAATTTCAGAGTGTGTCTGCGGTGCCGCTGCAATTGCGCAAAAACCTGACAAATTGGATGGGCATTGGCTTCGGTGCGATTGCTTCGGTGCAAGTGGAGCGTTTTTCGGCGACTTCGTACAGCTTTGTCCGCAATACTTATTTTTGTAGACTGGATGCCGCAGGAAACTGCATCAAAGGCGATCAGTTTTTTGAGTTGAGCTCAAACCGAACTGAAAAAACCTTCGATCGGGGCAACCTCACCCGCTGGGATTTCAGCGTTTTTGCTGATCTGCAACTGGGACTGGTGCGCAAGGGGCCAGCCTTCGGAATTCGGAATGTATTGCGCCTGACTCAAGAACCAAGGTACTACCTGACGGGTTATTTGAGTATTAAGATATAGGATTGTTATGACTGAAGATTTATGAAGGTATTGTGCTACTCCCTGGTCTTATTGATTTTGGGCATGATCGCGAGCGGTCATGGTTTCAAGACTGTGCCTCCGCCCGACAAACAAGCTTACCGCCTTCATTATCAAGGTTCGTTGCTGTATGCCGAGGGGAAATACCGCCAGGCTGGCAGCAATTTTGAACGAGCCTATCGACTTTTTCCCGAAAATTTCAGTTTTGCGCTCGCGCATGGACTTTGCCTGGGGCGCCTGGGTGATCCGGCTACCGCCAAAACCGTGCTGGAAAAAGCCCGCCGCATGATCAGTCCCACCGATCAAGAGCGCCAGCAAAAATTAGCCTTGGCTACCTTCTTTTTGGGCATGAGTTTCAGCTATGCCGATCGGTATGGCGAGGCGTTGCCCTTTCTGAAGGATGCCATCGCGATGCAAGACAAAATGCCCCAAAAATCGCTGTTGAGTGTGTTTTACAATGCCTTGGGCAAGGCCATTTTGCTCAATCAGGGCCGCAATTCCCACCGCAGCAATTACCAATCGCTGCACTACCACGTGCACCGCAGGGACATGGAAAAAGCTTTTGCAGCGTTTGAATCTGCCGTGAAAGCCGATCCCGAAAACACCACGGCCTTGTACAATTACCGCTTGTTGGCCGATACCCTGCAAGTGGGTTCTATCCTGCCCGAAGCCGACTCTACCCAAGCCCGCCGCAAAGAATACAAGCCGACCTTCATCAACATGCACAAGACCATCATCAGCGATCTCAAGTTGAACAACTACGATGAACTGGTTTTTTTGGTGGACATTTCGGGTTCTATGGTGATGGAGCAGGTGGTGTGCTATGGCGCAGACCGATTTACGGCCATGAAAGACCTGTGCCTGAAAATTTTGCCCGAAATCGATACCAGCGTTGCCCTGGGCATTGGCACCATTGGGGGGGTGTGCGACAGTCCACCCGATTTATGGTTTCAGGCAGGGGGCATCAATCGGGTAGATTTGCGCAGCAAGTTGCGGTTTTTGATACCCGACGGCACCACGCCCTTGCTGACCATGCTGCTGCGTTGCCCGGAGTTGTTTACCGACAATCCGCAACACAGCAAAAGCATATTCCTGATCAGCGATGGCGCCAATACTTGTCGGGAAGGCGGCATTGACATTTGCGAATGGGCGAGTACCCTGGCCAAAAAGGGCATCGCGGTCAACGTACTTACCTTCCTGAGTACCACCTCCGACAATACCGATGCCTTCGCCGAATACCTTTGTTTGGCCGAAAACACCAAAGCCAACATCATCTACCTCGACAACTACCGCTGCCGATTGGAGCCTTTTGCTTTTGACATCGTCAAGACTTGTCAATCAAAAATCCCCCCCATGGAAAAGAGCAATTGCTTGGGGGGTAGTGTTAGGGGGCTTTGGAATGTGGTGGTGGCGGAATGAGGCAAGGGAGATTTGTTCCGAGTTTTTTTTAAGCAGCTTCGCTGATTGTTTTTAATAACTCACCGCATGTATTTTTACCGCAGAGTAAAGGAGTTGACGCAGAGTTTCGCGGAGTTTTTTTAGGCGCACCTTCGGTGCCGCTGATTCTTTTTAATAACACAACGCACGTGTTTTTACCGCAGAGTAAGGGAGTTGACGCGGAGTTCCGCGGAGTTTTTTTAGGCGCACCTTCGGTGCGGAGAGGCCGCAGAGGCCGCCGTTGTTGAAATTTGAGTCCTAGCCCTATCAAATACTTGATTGATGCAAAATCCTCCTGGAGCACGATCTCCAGCCACCGCAGGTGGCAAAAAACTCCACTATACTAAAAAAACTCCGCGAAACTCCGCGTAAACTCCGCTACTCTGCGGTTAAATACGTGCGGTGAGTTAATTAAACGCTAAATTATCCTCCCGATGCTTTTGATACCAAGAACGCTCCTTCCGCCAAGGCTACCCCATTCACCAAAATCCTCAAAACATGCACCCCAGGATAATGCTTCCGGGTAGTGAAATCCTGAAAACGCTGGTGCCGCTCGATTTGCACAGTAGTTTCAGCCGCCAATTCCAGCTCTTTTATTTTAAAAACTTTGGAAGAAATTTTGCCGGAGAGCGTCTGGTAGTCGATTTGGTATTCCAGGCGCAAGGATTGCGCTTTGGGAGCATGATTGCCAAGTTGGAAAGAAAAATCCAGCTTGTCCCCAATCCTTACCTCGGGGCTGTATTGCAAGTTGGTGACTTCAACAGCATCGGCACCTTTTTCAAAACCAAAAAAGGCCAGTGCCTGGGCATTGCCTTTTTTCAACAAACCCCTACACGCGTGGCGCAGGATCCAATCCGTATCTGGATTTTGGCCAAGCCAGCGTCCAACAAGCTCCAGCACCACCTGTGGATGTTCTTTGGCAATGTCATTGAGGTTGTTGGCCACAGAACGGCGAACGGTTTCGGCGGGGTCGTTTTTGAGTTTTTCCAGAATGGGTAAAATGGGTGCGGGGTCACGCTTGAGCGCAGGTACACCCATGCCCCAGGGCAAACGTGGGCGGATGCCTTCGCTGGCCAGGCGACGTACCATCGGACTGGGGTGATCCGACCAGGCCAACATTTGGGCGTACATCCGCTCCGGGTACTTCACCAAAAAAGGCCGCACCGTAAATTCACAACTGCTCCAGCGGGTCACCGTTTCGATGGCGGCTATGGAGGCATCTGGATCCTCGATGCCGTGGGCTTCGATGAATTCGGGCAAAAAAATCCATTGAAAGGTCAGTTTTTCCCCGTGTTGATCGAGGTAGGATTGTGTAACCTCGCACACGATCTGGAGGGCATCGCGGTAGGCCGTAGGCAGACAGGCCCGCAGGGCATGGGCAATGTGCCGGGTGCGTTGTTTGAGTTCAAGGTTTTCGTAATGCTCGTCAAAGACCTTTTCGAGGAAGGTAGTGGTGGAAAAATCAGGCCATACTTTTTGCACAAGTTCCGCAAATGGGCTGAGCAAGGGGCGGGAGAAGATGTTTTTGAGTGGTTCGGGCATGAAGGTTTATTTGGGGTAAAATAAACAAAAAAACACTGGAATAAAAAATATACCACAAAAAAAACGAGAATTGGGATAAAAAAATATTATTTTGCATAAAAGTTCTTTAAATGAAAAAACAGGTACTCCCAACACTGAAATACTGGCTACTAACGACCAAGTAAAAGACACAATGCGGGTTTTGCTTGGTTCCTAGTAGCATTAGGTATTTGTTGAACTAAACTAAACTTGTTCATCAACCAATTGCTGTAAATTATGAAATTCGAGTGGGACGAGGTTAAGAATCAAAAGAATACGGAAAAACACAAAATCAATTTTGAGGAAACGAAGACAGTATTTGATGATCCAAACGCTATTGAATTAGAAGCGAGTCGGAATGGTGAATACCGAATTGTAAGGATAGGAAAGACTGCAACCAAAATTATACTTTTGGTTGTTTATACACTTAGGGGATTGGTTGTGCGGCTGATATCAGCCCGGCAGGCCAACAAAGACGAGCGTAATCTGTACATTGAGCAAAAGTTTAAAAACCAAGATGATGAGAATACTGACCGTTAAAGAAGCAGTTGAAAGGGTCAACCAGGGTGAAAATTTGGAAGGAGTTGCCTTGGACGAAAGCACGATCAAGCAAGTAAACGTGCGGGATGCAATGGTTTTGTCCAGAGGAGGAATAGTTGTTCCAGAACAAAACATCTACTACAATGATGAAGAAATTGAATACGATGAAGATATCGATGAATTGGTGATCACCAGTGGAATAGTTAAACTCTCCTGGGAAGAAAAAGCAAAAAGGGCTAAAGAATATAGTGACGAAGGAAAGTTGGAAAGAGAAATCATGGTTGATTTATCGACCCAAAAACCAGAAATTGATGATTGGATAGCAAAGAACAAGCAGAAATTAGAAACCTTGCTCAAGCCAATTGTGGTTAATTTGTACAATGCGGAAAAGGTTGTAAAAGAATGATTGGCAGAACCATGGCTTGCTGCCTATTTCCTTGAATAGCAGCCCGCCCGTAAAGCCAATGCACGGCGGCATAACAGCTAGCCAACCGTTCTCTTTAATAGAGAAAGGAAATAACAATAAAGCTTCAATGAAAATATACGATATTTCAATCTCAAATTTTCGGGGAATAAAAAATGTCCAAAATCTACGATGCGGCAGTATAAACACAATTGTAGGTAAGAACGACGCGGGGAAATCCTCTGTTGTAAAAGCTGTGGTTGCGTTTTTTTCCGAAAAAATAAAGCCAGAAGATGTATTTCAAGGAATTGGAGAAAATGAAAGGGTTGAAATCAAGATAAGGTTTGACCCACCAATTGCGGTCAATTCATTGGCATTAGATTGTCAATCTAAAATTTCTATTCAAAAAGAGTTCAACTTTGACATAAGAGGAAAACTGAAAGTTGAAGTCTTTTACTTCTGCAATGACATCTGCCATCAAACAGTAAGCAATGTTTGGGGTGCGAAAGAGAACGACCTAAACAATTACTTGGAGGAATTAATTGGCAATTTTACACGTTCGGGACGGGGCGTTACAAATCTATCAAAGATTGAACAGATTGAGGAAAGTACGCAAAGCGAGGAAAGAATAGAGAAAAAATATCCAGCCGACGAATATTTAAAGAATATAAATAAACAGTATCCAGAAATTGAACTTCCAGAACTTTCAGTCTTTGATGCTGAACAGAGTCTTGATGTAGGAGCGACTAACTTTCAAAACCAGTTTAAAAGCTTAACCACTGCTTCTTTGGAAAGAAACAAGCATTTAACTGCCCAAATTGAAACAGAGGTAACCAGTGATTTGACAACTGAATTTGATTTGATTACCTCTATTATGCAGAAAAATGTGCCCGAGATCGAACAGATCAGACCAAAAGTAATTTGCAACTGGAATAGTTTAGTGAAATTTGATTTGAGCCTAAAATTCAAAAATGAGGCATATGATGTCCCTATTTCAAATAAAGGGACTGGGTTTAAAAGGCTGCTAATGGTAGCATACTTTGAATATTTGGCAAGCAAACAAACCAAACAGTACCAAATTTTTGCGATCGAAGAACCGGAAACATATTTGCATCCATCACTGCAAGTAGAATTGCTGAATTCAATTATTGCATTGTCTGATAGTTCGCAGTTTTTCCTGACCACACATTCACCAATTTTTGCTGGTGCGACTAATGAAAGTAATATCGTGGTTGTTCGAAAGGAAAACTCAATTTCAAATTTTCTATCCTCAAATAACAATAGTGAAATTCTTGATTTAGTAATTCAAGAGTTGGGAATAAGACCTAACTACAATTTACTAAACGACAATTATCGTAAGGTAGTTTTTGTTGAAGGAAAGGGCGATGTCCAATTTTGGGAAATTGCAATTATGAAATTGAACGGCAGCGTACCAAATGATATATTATTCATTCCATGCGGTGGGGACCAAGTTGAGTTTTTTGTCAATGCTAACCTTTGTAGAAAAATAAGTAGAAAATTTCTTTTTGTATTGGATAGCGATAATGGGGCAACGGATTATACCACAAAACAAGCGAATAAAGCAAATTTGGCAATTAAAGTATTAAATTTAGGCGGAGAATTCCATATGCTTGGGAAGCGAGAAATTGAAAACTATTATCACATTGAAGCCATAAAAAGATTATTCCCAGGGATTGTTTTTCCGGCTGATTTTGAAATTTCAGACTATAATGATGTGCAGAAGGACATAAAAGATAAAATCTTAGCACACCAAAATATAAACTTTAAAACCAAAAACAACATGATGATTTTTAATGAAATGACGACATCCGAATGGGAAGAGGTTGGATTTTCAATTTCAGCCACAAAAAAGGATATTCAAGTAATAATCAGTAAAATGATAGAATAAAACCGAGAGTAATTCATGGTCTCACAAAGGCTAATATACGGATTCAGGTTTTGTGTAAATTTATTTTTAAATCATTAATTTACAGTACTTTACCTAAATTACTTACACAAAACCTAGCGCTGTGCGGTATATCTTCGGGGTTGGTATTGAAGGCGATAGAGAATTTTTTTTGGTAAATTGTGAATCAGAATTAAAAAAATATTACTTTGCGATAAGATTAATTTTAAAAGTGAAATAATCATGCGTAAGTTGGATTTTAATTCTTTTTGAAAGGGATCCAAAATCAGAAGTCCAATATAAACAAGGAGTTTGATTTTAAGGGCTTTTAATTCTCAACATTGGTTAAAATAGTCGAAGTTGAGCATTTAATACATTGATCCTTAAAGTAATTTGCTTTAATACGGGCTAGTTTTATAGATGTTCCCCCGAAAGGTAAAAATCCCGTCAATTGCTTGTTTTTTTTGTAGTGAAGGGGAAACCGAGATAAATCTTAGCCCCAATTTCGTTCTAAAAATGCTTGTTTAATCTCGCGGAGTGAGGTTTTGTTCAAATCGTTTCGACGAAATCCTGTAAAATTAGGGGTTTCAAAGCACATTTGCACAAAACTTGAGGCTGGATGGTATAACACTATTAAACTATATTCTTTCGTCTCATTTGGTTTGAAATATGCCATTTGGAACTCAGATCCCAAAATTCAAACAAGTACTAAACAAAACATACACAACTAATAGCTAAGCTTTACATAGTCGTCAGTCTTGGCAAAGGCTGATATTCAGTGCAATACATTTAGTTTATTTATAAAAATGTAAAAATATGAAACAAATCATTGATGCTCCAATCAAAATCCTTGGTGGTGTTGTCTTAGTTGTTGAGGCAATTCTTACATTGATATTAACCAACACGAACCCAAATGATGAACAAAAACTTTGGATAACAATCGGGATGATAGTTTCCTTAATTTTGGCAATAATCGGTTCAGTACTAATACATTGGTTAAATAACAGACAAGTAAGAAGTGGCGCTACGGTAGATACCGATCAAAAGGCATTTGAATATGATATTTTTATTTCATTCCCGATTGCTGCTATTACTGACGCAATCAAAAGGAAAGCTTTAAATGACTTTGCAAATGAACTTGAAGAAAAATTTAAGACTATTGGATTCAAAAAGATATTTAATGCTTCTTTGCACTTTTCAAACAGACATGACCATCAACCTCCTAAAGTCGCAGCAAAAATTGATTTTGATGCTTTAGATAAGAGTAGAAATTTTCTGCTCATATATCCTGAAAAACTTCCCACAAGTGCACTAATTGAATTGGGTTATGCAATAGCTGCAAATAAGAATATTGTAATGTGTTCTGATAATGTTCATACACTTCCGTTCTTGGCGAGAGGATTTAATGAAGCATTTGAAAACATATGCTTTGTAGAATACGACACTAATCAACATTTATTTGATATGTTGACCCAAACACATGTTAACTATTTCAAACAATAATCTTTGTTTACGAGTGTGTATTGGGAATACCTGCTAGTTCAAGTCTAGCCCTCCAACTTTAAAAGCTCAACGATGGTTTATACCCCCTAATCCAAGTCCCCGCTAACTTAAGTCTCATCCCAACCCTAAATCCTGAACGGTAACGCACTGCTGGTTCACTATCTGTATATTCCGGAGTGTCTGACCCCCTCATTCCGGAGGTCTGACCCCCCTGTGGATAAGTACGGCAAAATAAGATTGCTAAGGTAGTTGTTTTAAGTTTTTGCGTCTGCTATTTCCTTTCAATTCGATTCGGTGTGCTCTTGGGATGATGCGGTCAAGGATTGCATCGGCCAGCGTTGGTTCTTCAAGATATTCATACCATTTGGAGATGGGTAATTGGGAGCAAATGATGGTAGAAGCTACTTCGTATCGGTCTTCCAGGATTTGCAGGAGGATGAGTTTGACCTGTTGGGTGATGGTTTGGAGGCCAAAATCGTCGAGGATAATGAGTTGTGCTTTTTTTAGGAGGTTGAGCCACTTGATGAGTGTTCCATCGGTTTTGGCAATTGCAATTTGTTCGCTCAGGCGGTTGAGGTTAAAGTAGAGGGTTCGGTGACCGGTAGCGCAGGTTTGATGTCCCAGGGCACAGGCGAGAAATGATTTACCACAGCCGGTGGCGCCAGTAATGAGGATGTTTTCAGCGCGAGACAACCAGGCACTGTCTGCCAGAGCGGCGATTATGTGGGGCTGGAGGTTTCGTTCTTCCGAACACTGGATGTCGGGCAGGGTAGCGCGGTAGCGCAGCTTGCTCATGCGCAGGAACAACTCCATTCTGCGTTGATCCCGGTATTGAACTTCGGCATCCATGAGGGTTGCGATCATTTCATGGGCTGTTGGTAGCTGGTTGACGGGCAGGATGAGCGTGGCTTCATAAGCTCCGGCCATTCCGGTGAGTTTGAGCCGTTTCATGCTTTGCAAGGATTCATTTTTCATACGTGTTGTTTTTTAATATTGAATGAGTTATTGATAATACTCAGGTCCCCGGATGTTTTCATGCAAACCCAGGGTGAGTTGTAAAGGCTGTTCCTGAACCTGGTCGAGCTTGAGATGGAGGATGCGTTTGAGCATGTTATAAGTGATTTTTCCAACCTCCTGACACCGTTTTGCAGCTTGTTCGAGTCGTTCGGGGGTATGTTTTTTCGCTAATTGCAGGATGCCTTTGCAGCTATTGTATGCCTGGGGTTCGTGGATCCGACTGAGGAGTACCTGCTGCACAGCCCATTGGGTCGCCGGGCCCAGAATCTGCGCCTGTTCGAGGAAGTAAGCCGCGTCATAACCTTGTGCTCTTTTCCATTCCAGGTGGTGGAGGGGCATGTGTTCTTCGCGGGTCTGGTAGCGGTTCGGGCTCCCGTGCAGAAACAAGCGCTGGTGTGTGGCGATGCGTTTTTGATCCACATAAACTTCTACCATGCGGTCGGTGTACAGGACTTCAGCCTGTTTGCCCGCATGCTGCCAGGGCACGGAATAGAAGTTTTTTTCTTCGCCCAAAAAGACATGGTAATTGCGCTGAACTTTTGCTTTTGCTATTTTTTTGACCTCAAACAAATCGGCTGGCAGAGGCTGCATCACAGGTAGTTCGTATTGCCGGTATAGGGACTGTCTGCTTCCGGCTTTTTTCTGGTAAGGCTGGGTGTTATGCAGCCCTAATTGCCTGATAATGGATTCGTTGAGCGATTGGAGGCTGTGAAAAACCTCTTGCCTCAGCGGAGCGTAAATGCGGCGGTATACCTGCGTCACGGCATTCTCCACGCTGGCTTTATCTTTGGGCCTGGCCACCCGCGTGGCTTGTAAATCAAGCTGGTAATGCGCCCCTAATTGCTCGCACAACTGTGTAAAAGTCGGTTCGTAGCGATCCGCCCGACTCACATATGCCTTCAAATTATCCGATAAAAGTACCTTGGGTAGGGCACCCAAAAACAGCAGAGACTGGTTCAGTCCGTGGATGAACTCGGCAAGGCTTTGCGACGACAGGGCGATGCAAAAACTATATTGCGAGAAAGGCAGAACGGCCACCAGCACTTCGCAAACATGTACTTCGCCGCTGTGTACATCCACCCACTGCATTTTTTTACCGGCAAAGTCTACCATCAGCACTTTGCCTGGTTCATGCTCTAGGGCCAGCGTCAAATCCCGATGGCCGATCTGACGGCGCAGGTGTTCGCAAAACTGGCTGTAGCCATAACCCCCAGGATGTGCAACTCGGTATTCCTGCCACAGCAACTCGCGCGTAACACCTGGCCGACGAAGCTCCCCAAGCCAATAATCAACCTGTTGCCCGAATACCAATGCACGCCGGTCAGAATGATCGCCTTGGGGCGTGTGGATAATCAGGCTCAATGCTTCTTCATCCAGTTCCAGCAGCACACTTAAATCTATCGAATGTGCTTCGGCTCGCCGAACGTACTCCCGCACCGTATTCTTGGACACCTTCAACTGGCGGGCAGTAGCCTTGATCGAGCGATTTGACAGGTAATTGCTTAACAAGGTTTTGATCTGATCCATACGTTTTTGTTTTGCCATCACTCCATTTTTAGAATGGAAAGCTGGCGATTCTAACCGTATGAATCCACTTTTTTTCCAGGGGGTCAAACCTCCGGAATGTTATTAACATTCACAGGGGTCAGACCTCCGGAATAGGGGGGTCAGATCAAATCGGAATGGGGGGGTCAGATACTCCGGAATATACATACAGAAAATTTAAACAGTTTTTACCTTGCCAAATACGAGGTAACTGTGGCAGAATTTGAACAATTCATTGAAGCTACAAACTACCAAACGGATGCCGAAAAAGCAGGAGAAAGTAGTGTTTGGATCGATAATCATTTGGAAACAAAAAGTGGTATCAATTGGAAATATGATGCACAAGGTAAGTTCCGATCCGACTTCGAATATAGCCACCCCGTAATCCACGTCAGTTGGAATGATGCTACGGCCTATTGTCAATGGTTGTCGCAAAAAAACGGGCAAACCTACCGGCTGCCTACTGAAGCAGAATGGGAATATGCGGCGAGAGGGATAAAAAACTCAAGTTACTTCTCAATTGGCAGCAATAAGATCGGCAATAATCCAATGGATGAAGCAGCTTGGACATCTTCAAATTCAGTAACTAAAACCCATCCTGTAGGTGAAAAAAAAGCCAATGAACTTGGCTTACACGATATGATTGGAAATGTGTGGGAGTGGTGTCAGGACAAGTACCAATACATGAATAACAGGAACTTTGTACAATCTGGGGACAAAGGCTATGCCCGCGCTTGTCGCGGTGGTTCCTGGGAAACCAATCCCGCCAACCTGCATGTAACCTTTGCCATGTTTACCACACAAGCAAGCCATTGTGTGTGTTATATAGGCTTCCGTGTTGTTAGAGAATTATAGTTTTATGTATTTACCAGGAGAAGCCATCGCTGAACTTACTTCAGTGATGGCCCCTCTCAAGATTTAGCAACATGCACTACCCGTATGCAATGAGCTTAATTCTGTCTTTCAGAAAAGATTTTAACCTCTTCCCATTTTTGCCCCATATTAGCCAAATATTCTTGTGGGTTGTCAAGTCCAGCGATAACTTTCTGGTTTAAATCATAAATCTTGCTAGCAATATTTCTTACTTCCTCAGAATCCATACTTTTTTCTGCACGAATAAGGATTTTTAAAGTAATATTAGGATCCATTAGTTTTAGGTCAATTAGTTCATGTACGTAATAGTTAATAAACTTATCATTTCCTTTTTCTAATAGACCATAAGAGTTGACCATACTGGAGATCAACATTTTTCTAACATTCTCGTAGTAGTCTTGTCTTTTTTCTTGGGGCAGTACTTTTCGGTAGTAAACGTCAAGATCGGTCAAGGAGTATTTCCCAATGAGCATTGCAAGTTCACCAGACTTATGACCAGATGGAATAACACCTTTAGCTCCCTGCTGTTGGATTTTAGTTTTATCTTCCATCAGGCTATCTGATTTATTAGAATTACATCCATAGAAGATGAAAATGCAAGAAAACATAAATATTAAGAGAATATTTTTCATAGTGAATCATTTAAAGATTTGGAATTGATGATAAAAAGATATGGCATTGAAAGCCGAAAAATGTTAGGATGGATTACAACAAGACGCCTGAGCCGAAGAGCCATTTATCGGTATAGATTGATCCAACATCCAAGCTCCGCCACTGCGCGTATAGGTATTCTTAAAACCACTTGATTCTGGATAAATTTCACTTGTACAACAATTAGCATTAGATCCACCAACTATTGAAAAGGTGTAAATTGCAGTTGAATGTGTCCCACACTCACAACCTACAGCGCCATTTAAAGCGAACAAGGAAAATGGAACCATTAGGTTAATAACAAGGAACATTACAATGATCTTTTTCATGAAAATAGGTTTTAATTTTATGAATAATTAAAAATACGTAACTATTTAGCAGCCGCCTTCGGCGACTGCTAAAAATGAAAAAAGAAATTATCTTTGTGCATCAAAAACATTGAGTTGGAGCTACCAAATACAGTCGAAGGCTGCCATGTTGTGATCAAACAACTGCTGTTGATCATTGAACACCAACAAAAGCAAATTGACGAACTAAAGTCAAAAGTTGCA